>FMJZ01027942.1_pt1 | contig 34486 bp, 34 predicted proteins | sample 1987881 | NCBI WGS metagenome assembly FMJZ01 (sample SAMEA4378227, study PRJEB15110) | soil metagenome | biome: soil; feature: Field; material: Soil | place: India | collected 2015-03-11 | depth 0 m
CTGCCAGTATCGCGATAATCGCGATGACCACCAGCAGCTCGATTAACGTAAATGCACGGCGAGACATCTTCATCAGGCTCCTTTCCTGTTGTGTGTAGCTTGTGATGATATTATAGAACGGTATACCACAGGTGTCAACGCTTTTGCCCCAGCGGCGGCAAAAATATGGAGGATCGCACAGCTCGCCGATGGCGGCAATGACCGAATCATCAGGGATCATTCTGGACGCTACTTCCTGTCATGCTGAGCGTTCGCGAAGCATCTCGTTTTTGAGACCCTTCACTCCGTTCAGGGTGACACATTCAGCGAGACCATTTGCCCCGCCCAGCGCAACAAAAGTATCATTTTGAGCGCAGTGAAGCATCTCTGAGACTCTTCACTTTGCTCAGATTCACATAAAAAAGAACATAATGACGAAATATCATATTAAGACAAGGCTGTTTCCAATTTCGTCAACGCCTCACGCGCCGCTGCCTGCTCGGCTTCTTTCTTGCTCTTGCCTGTGCCGCTGCCCAGAACACGCTCACCCAGGCGCACCTGCACATAGAAGGTTTTATCGTGGTCTGCGCCGGTCTCGGAAATCACCTCATATTCGGGTGTCTGACGCAGTAGCGCGTGTGTCCTTTCCTGCAGGCGCGACTTGTAGTCGTGTACTCGCGCGGAATCCGGCGCCCGGTGAATGATGTCACCGAGCACGCGCAGAACAAACCGCCGCGCTTCGTCCAGCCCGCCCTGCAGATACACGGCGGCGATAACCGCCTCGAGGGCATCGGCTAGGATGCTGGTACGCTGGCGTCCTCCCTGCGCCTCCTCGCCCGTGCTCAGGCGGAGCATCTGGTCAATGCCCAGCCCTTTCGCCACCTGTGCCAGCGTGCGCCGGCTGACCACCAGTGCACGGGCACGGGAAAGCTCGCCCTCCGTGTGATGGGGAAAGAGATGATACAACGCCTCACTGACAATCAGCCCAAGCACCACATCTCCCAGAAACTCCAGCCGCTCGTTGCTCGCAGGCGCCCCTTCTGCCAGCGCCGAGCGATGGGTTAACGCCTGTTCAATCAGCGGGATGCAGGCTTCGTCAATCTGGAGTTTCTGACACCATTCTCGCAGAGACATCTCAGAAGCGTTCAAACCGTTCCACGTTCACCACGAAAACGATGGCTCCACCGACCAGCACCTTCACCGGGTTGGGCACGAAAGTGCCTACCGGCGCGGCGTCCGGCGGCAGTACGTTAACGTACTGCTCGCGCGTCTTGCAACTCTCGCCAATGAGGCGAAGCACCTGCTCCAGGTCCTGGTCCTCCACCCCGATGAAGAGCGTCACGTTGCCCTCGCGCAGGAAGCCACCCGTGCTGGCTACCTTGGTGAACTTGAATCCGTTGCGAAGCAGTGCATCCGAAATCTTGTTTTTGTCGCGGTCGTGCACGACAGCGATAACCAGTTTCATGATTGTTCCCTCCTGCCCTGCAGGTATGTGTATTATACAGGAACAGGCGCGAGCGGTTCAAATCGGCGGTACTCAGAGCAGGGAACGAACATCCTGCCAGATAACTTCCTGCAGCGCCTGCAGGGGGCGCGTCGCATCCAGCACGAGGAAGCGACGGGGATTCTGCTCTGCCTCTGTCAGGAACCCTTCTCGCACTCGCTGGTGGAAGGCTAACTCCTCGGCACCGATGCGGTTCAGCTCCTGCTGACGGCTCAAACCGACCTCCACCGGCAGGTCCAGCAGGTAGGTGCGCACCGGCTCCAGCCCGCCGGTTGCAAAGCGGTTCAGCTGGCGCACCCACGCGATGTCCAGCCCTCGTCCATAGCCCTGATAGATGAGCGTGGAATCGGCGTAGCGGTCACAGATGACCGTTTTGCCCTCGGCGAGCGCGTTGCGGATATGGCGGGTGTGGATGGCGCGGTCAGCGATGAACAGCAGGAGCTCCTCTTCGCTTCGGAGGTCGCTGTGTTCCAGAAGCACCTCGCGCAGGCGCGGCTCCCACGGCTCCCACGTCAGCCAGCAGTCAATCCGTTCTTGCTGAAGGCGTTGTGCCAGCCAGCGGGCAAGAGTGCTCTTGCCCGCTCCTTCAATGCCCTCGAAGGTGATAAAGGCGGAGTTCATCGCTCACGGGGGTGAGATGCGCACGCGACGGTTCGGCTCCACCCCCACGCTCTCGGAAACCAGCCGGTACTTTTCCACCAGCTGATGCTGGAGGCGGCGGATGTAGCTGTTCTGAGGAGACAGGTCCACCGGCATGGAGGTGCGCAGTACCTCCTGAATCGCCTCTTCGGTCTCCAGCAGCGCCGCTTCGGTGGGGTCTACTGCCGGCTCCGAGTCCTCCCAGCCCTCCGGCGGGCGCATCGCGAATATATCCTGCACGCTACCGGCAATCTGCGCGTAGGTGTTGCTCTTCACCACGTACACGGGCAAGCCCTTGTTCGCGGCTTCCTTCATGCGCGTCGGCTCCTTGCGGGCGTTGGCTTTGAGCGCAATCACCACGTCCGCCTGCTGGACGTCGCGCACGATGTAGGCAGGCACACGCAGTTCCCGGATAGCGCGCTCCAGCCGATTACGGCTGACACCATAGGGGAAGATGCGCACCGTTGAAGGCAGCTGCCGCCGCTCCTTGGGAGCGCTGGAGCGAACGGTCAACACGCCGGTCTCTCGCGCAGGCTCGGGGGCATCTCCCGTCTGCACCACCTGAATGGTGCCATCCGGCAGGCGCACGCGCACCTCGGGGCGTGGCGTTTCACCGCGCAGGAGGCGGTCTACCGTGCTCGCCACGTCGTGGTGAATGGCCAGCTTGTCCTTCTCTATCATTTCGATAACGATGTCGAAGGTGGGCGGAGCCTTGCGCTCCAGAACGGTCTTCTGCGTACCGCGCCGGCGTGCCTCCTCGTCCGACAGGGTGACCGCCTGAATCCCTCCCACCAGGTCGCACAGGGTGGGGTTCATCAGCAGGTTCTCCAGGGAGTTGCCGTGAGCGGTGCCGATGAGCTGCACGCCGCGCTCGGCGATGGTGCGCGCTGCGAACGCCTCCGCCTCCGTGCCGATTTCGTCAATCACGATCACTTCGGGCATGTGGTTCTCCACCGCCTCAATCATGACGGCGTGCTGAAGTTCCGGCGAAGCCACCTGCATGCGGCGCGCCATGCCGATAGCGGGATGTGGAATGTCGCCGTCGCCGGCAATCTCGTTGGAGGTGTCCACGATGACCACGCGCTTGTTGAACTCATCCGCCAGCACGCGCGCGATTTCGCGAAGCTTGGTGGTCTTGCCGATGCCCGGACGCCCCAGCATCAGCACACTCTTGCCCCGCTCGATAACGTCCTGAATGATGTCAATCGTGCCGAAAACCGCCCTGCCCACGCGACACGTCAAGCCAATGATTCGCCCCTGACGGTTGCGGATGGCGGAGATACGGTGCAGAGTACGCTCGATGCCTGCGCGGTTGTCCTTGCCGAACGCGCCCACGCGCTGAACCACATAGTCGATGTCGGCTTCGGTGACCTCCATGTTGCTCAACTGCAGGGTACGGTCGGGGAAGCGTGCCTGCGGCTCCCGCCCGAGGTCTAAAATGACCTCCAGTAAGTCCTCCAGGCTCGGCTCCTGCTCCAGAGCACGGCGCACCTGCAGAGGCAACACGGCTAACAGTTCGTCCAGATTGTCGGTGACGCGCAACTGCGTTTTCGGGCGCTGAATAATCTGCCCGCCTGTTGCGGAAGCGAAACTGCTCATGCGGTTAGTAGAGATTCTTGATCCCTCCTGCCGATTGCGGCATGTTGCAAATTACTTCTCTATTGTTATGATACCGAATCGCAACGGCTTAAGGCAAGCGGTTTGAGGGCGAAGCTTTAACGTTTTTTTGAAGCGCCCAGCCCAGCGCATAGACCACCGTCCCAACCACCAGCCCCGGATACATGGGCTGGATGAAGGAGGGGTCCTGCAGGCGTCCGCTCACCGCACCATATACCATCCACCCCAGCGACGTGCCAAATCCGAGCACCATCGTTGCCAGCACGAAGGGCGCAGGAGCGCGATACCTGGTGGTATAACTGCCCACCAGCGGCAACAGCAAGCCCGGAATGAACAGCGAACCAATCAGATACCACAGGTTGACCACCGACTGCACCTTCCACGCCAGCACAATGGCGATGACGCCTACCAGGGTAATTCCCCAGCGCGTGTAGCGCATCGCCTCCGCCTCGTCACCGCCGCGCCATCGCCACACCAGGTCGCGCCCAAAAGTGACCGCCGACAGGAAGGTGTAGCTGACCACCGTGGACATCACCGTTGCGAACATGCCCACAAAGAAGATGCCCTTTGCCACAGGAGGCAACACCCGCTCCGCCAGCACGGGATAGGCAAACTTGGGGTCCGCCAGCCCATCGCCGAGCACGGCGCGTGCGTAAAGCCCGGCGGTGGTGGTCATCAGGTCAAAAACGAACCAGCAACACACGCTCACCACAATCCCCCACCGCGCCACCTGAGGCGAGCGTGCCGCATAACATCGCTGGTGAAAGCCGGGGTCAATCAGCGTCCACAGCGCGATGAAAAACCAGACGATAATGTACTGAAGGCTGTTTCCACCGTGCCACGTCAGATGCAAAGGAGGCAGATTCTCTCGCAAAAAATCCAGCCCGCCATACCTGCTGACCAGAAACGGCACGATAATCGCGAAGCCGCCGAACATCATCAGAAACTCCAGAATGTTGACGCGGACATCGGCATGGAGCCCGCCCCTGTACAGGTAAATGGTGCTCAGTATCGTGCCAACCACCAGCCATATCAGCAGATTCCCCCCGAACAGCAACTGAAACAGAACGCCCAGTATCAGCGTGTAGGGAGCGGGCGTGGTCATGCAAAAGGTCAACAGCGAACCGAACAGCCCGCAGGCTCGCCCGTAAATGCTGTACAGGCGGTCGGGAATGGTGAACAGCTCTGCCTCACGCACCCGCGGCGCCAGCAGCCAGGCAAACAGCAGGGCGAAGACATAGTACGGCAGACCGAAAACCACCCAGTTGGAGACGCCGTACGAGTAGCTGAACTCCCCCACCCCAAGGATTCCGCCGTACCATGTGGCAACCAGCGTGGCAACGAAAGCGGGTAGGGTCACCGTTCGCCCTGCCACCAGATAGCCCACCGTATCCCCTTCCCGCACCCCGCGCCGAGCCGTGTACCCCACCCACAGCACGGCAACCAGAAAGACGACCAGAACGACGACATCCCCTGCGGAAAAGTGCACCAGCGTTTGCACCAGCCAGCTTCTCCTTTGTCAAATCAAGTTACCACTCGAACCGCTCGCCCGCCCTTAGAAGCCGAATCACTACCAGATAGCCCGATTGCCACTCTACCACCACGGGCGAGCTTTCCACCACGTTGCTAACGCCCCGCGTGCCGATGCTCAGCGTTTCACCCGCCAGAGCCCACTTCAGCCCCTGCGTGCGAACGCTTTCTGCTTCAGCCAGCGGCAACAGCGAAACCGTCGCCCCAACAGGCGCGTGAAATTCTACCCGACAGTTGCCGAAATAGCTGACCGATCCGTCTTCCACAAAGCGGATGAACGCCCGGTCGGTATATCGTACCGCCCCCAGCACGTTGCCCAGCACATGGTCCAGACGGTCACCTGTTGTGCCAAGCACCACGATTTGCGGGTTCTGCCAGCGCGATACCGCGAAGCGCAGCGCCTTCTCCAGGTCCGTGTCGTCCTGTCCGGGGTCATGTACCACGCTTTCGGCAGGCAGGGATTGCAGAAGCTCAGCGGGAACCGAGTCGAAATCGCCCACCACATAGTCCACACGCAAACCTGCCCCACGAAGGCACACTGCGCCCGCGTCGGCGCCAATCAGCACATCTGCCCCCTGAACCACCGAATCGAGCAGGTCCCGCCGCGGCACCTGCCCGTTGAGCATAATCACAATGCGCATCTTGCGGTTACCCCCTCTAAGTATTACGTGAAGAACCCTGCTGGATTCCTGTCTGGGCGGCGGAACACGGGGCAGAAGGTCGGCAGGCAGAGACTGGGAAGTTTGTCCACCCGAACACTAGACATTTTAATTGTCATCATGAATGCTATTACTGTCATGCTGAATGAAGTGAAGCATCTCGTTTTTGAGACCCTTCACTGCGTTCAGGGTGACAAGTATGACGAGACCCTTCGCTTCGCCCAGGGTGACGTCGGAGCAGAACGACACGTGAGGTAACCATTAAAGGGACAAGCCGTTTTGCTCAGATGGTCCTTCTTATCGCAACTGCCATTGTGCTACCTCAAATGCACAAATAGCGATTTTTTACGAGACCAACACCAAGGCTTGCACTTTTTTTTTCGATAGTACACTCTTGGTACATAAGCCCTCAAGGAGGGACACTGACGTGAGAATCGTTCTGATGGTATTGCTGGCATGTACGCTAATGGCTACGGGCCCAGCTTCGGCACAGTCTTACCTGCCCGAAATGTCGGGAGGATGCGAACTCAACCTTGTCGAAGTTACCAGTGGTACCCTTTTCCACTACGTCCTGAAACAGAAGGACAAAGATACGCTAGCGAATGGACAGCAGGTACGAGACGACACATGCCTTATCAGGCCAGTGAAAATCAACAGCATGATATTCTATTCGTGGGGGCGAACGCGCACAGACGACGATGGAACCATTCACTGGACAGTGGTTGGAACCGCAAAAACCGTAACTCAAGAAACCATTGTCCAAGATGAGTGGCAGCTATACAACAACCGCAGTGATCCGCTTCGCGATCCAGCCCTTCCCGCCGTTCAGTTCGTAAAGATAAAGCCTCCACAAACTCAGCCGCCGGGCGGGGAACCTCCAGGAGGGAGTCAGTAGATTTTAGAGGTAAAAAAGATGCTACAAAACGTCAGGAAAGTGTTGTTGATCCTGTCTGCTCTTTACTGGTTTATCGGCACACGTGCCCTAGCCCAGCAGAGCAGCACCAGCCCTGCTTCTGCTCCCGTCACTTTTGCCTCCGCCTGTGAGCACGTAATACAGCGTTACCCCGTCAATATTGTCGCGGACGTATACCTGACGGGAGACACGGCCGTAACCGAACGGCAGACGCGCAACCTGTCCGCACAGCAGGCGGTCGAGCAACTTGCCCGAACTTATGAGCGAGAAGTTGTAAGGGTAGGCAGCACATACGTGCTCCGCGCGAAGAAGAGGGCATTCCGCCGCCACCAGGACGCTGTAGCACAAACGCATTATGGCGCGAAGTGGGCGACCGAAGGCGCGCTGAGCATCAATACGACAGGTGGGCAGATTACCATCAGAGCGGCTGTCGTGCCTCTGTCGCGCTTTGCCCGCTCGCTGTCTGAGAAAACGGGCTGGAGCCTTCATATTGAAAATGATTTGCAGGACCTGCGGATTATTGCGCGTTGGCAGAATGCCTCAATTGCAGAGGTTATCGAGGCACTGGCGCTCTTGCTCCGTACGGAGAAGCACGTCTGGCTCTCTCGCTCCGACGAGCAGAAACGTAAAGAGCAGGAAGAGTTTCGGGAATCTGCAGGGAACCTGACACCCTCCGAACAGGCTTCACAGAAGCTTCTACCAAAACTGATGGAGCTGCTTACCCCCGAAGAAAGGGCGCGCTGGATGGAGGGAGAAATGGTGGAGTTGCCGCTCTCTCGCCTCCCCTCCGAGATATTTGCCGAAGCGTACGACTACGCCACAAGGGAGTTTCAGCGTTTTTATGAACGAGCTCCCGAAGAGATACGTCCTCCAGTAGACCTGATCAGCAACCACGCCAGCGTCTTCCTAATACTGCCTCCCCCTGGGCAGAACGCTATCAGCATTCGCATCAACGATAACAAAAACGGGCGCTCTTACATTTTTTAGCGGAACAAGCCGGGCAGGTGGACATCTTTCTAGATGCGCTTAGTCCTGCCCAGTGATTTTTTCCCGCAACAGGGCGCAAATCCCCTTGGATACTTGACTTTTTTGTAAGGATTGAGGTTTAATATACGCGGAGTGTGAACCGATGAAAATCACGGCACAAGAAGAATACGGTCTGCGCTGCATTATGCACCTTGCGCGCGTGCCCTTCGGCGAGACGGTGAACGTACGCCAGATTGCCGAATGCGAAGGGCTGTCTACCGCCTATGTGGAGAAACTGCTCTACCTGCTGAACCGGGCGGGGCTGACGGAGAGCGTGCGCGGGGCGCAGGGCGGCTATCGGCTCGCCTACCCCGCGGAGCAAATCAGCCTGAGGCAGGTGCTGGAAGCACTGGGCGGCGTTCTGACCGCCGATAACCTGTGTAACCAGTTTTCGGGCGACCGCGAAATCTGCGTGCATCATGGCGGGTGCGAACTGCACTCGGTGTGGAGCTTCGTCGCCGATTACCTGGCGGTCGTTTTCAACCGCATTACGCTGAAGCACCTCGCCGATGGGGAGGCGCGGCCGCTGGTGCCGTCCTTTTTCTCGCGCAGTGAGCAGACCATCCCGCTGGCTGGACATCAGCCTGTTCAAACCGCTCAGACTAACTCGGAGGAGAGATAACGAACATGAGCCATCCGCTTCTGGAAATACGCGACCTGCACGTTGCGGTCGACGGTAAGCCAATCCTGAAAGGTGTGAACCTGACCATCAATCGGGGCGAGATTCACGCGCTGATGGGGCGCAACGGCTCCGGCAAGAGCACCCTCGCCGCTACCCTGATGGGGCATCCTCGTTACGAGGTCACCAGGGGAGAGGTTCTGTTTGAGGGGCAGAACCTGCTGGAGATGGAAGTCGACGAACGTGCACGCGCCGGTGTATTTCTTGCCTTCCAGTATCCCGTTGCCATCCCGGGCGTCAGCGTGGCAAACTTCCTGCGCAGTGCGCTTAAATCGCTGCGTGAGGAAGAGATGAGCGCACGCGAGTTCCGCAACGCCCTGAAAGAAGAGTTCAAGGCACTGCACATGCCCGACAGCTTCGCCAGCCGCTACGTGAACGAGGGCTTTTCGGGCGGTGAGAAGAAGCGGCTCGAAATCGTGCAGATGGGCATGATTAAACCCAAGCTGGCAATACTGGACGAAACCGATTCGGGACTGGATATTGACGGCGTGCGTATCGTTTCCGAAAACGTGAACCGCATCGCCGGTCAGGATACAGGCGTTCTGCTGATTACGCACTACCAGCGTATCCTGCGCTACATTCGCCCGCACTTCGTGCACGTGATGGTGGGCGGACGGATTATCCGCTCTGGCGACGAGAGCCTCGCCCACGAGCTGGAACAGCGCGGTTACGACTGGCTGTTGCAGGAAGCGGGAGCAGAGGAAAAAGAGCTACAGGAGGTGGGTTAAATGTCTAGCCCTCAGTCTCTGCTGGACGTCGGCACCGAATACCAGTACGGTTTTCGGGATGAGATAGAGTACGTTTACCGCGCGGAGAAGGGTCTGAGCCGCCGCGTGGTGGAGATGATTTCGCACATGAAGGGCGAGCCAGACTGGATGCGCGAGTTCCGCCTGCGCGCCCTCGAGATATTCCTGAAGAAACCCATGCCCACCTGGGGCAACACCAGGCTTCTCAGCGAGATAAACTTCGACGAGATCTACTACTACATCAAGCCTGCCGACAAGCAGGGCAGGACGTGGGACGAAGTGCCCGAGCAGATTAAGAACACCTTCGAGAAGCTGGGCATCCCCGAGGCGGAGCGCAAGTTCCTGGCGGGCGTGTCTGCGCAGTACGAGTCGGAGGTGGTGTACCACAGCATCCGGGAGGACCTGGAGCGACAGGGCGTTATTTTCATGGACATGGACTCGGGATTGCGCGAATATCCCGACCTGGTGCGCCGGTGGTTCGGTAAGGTGATTCCGCCCGCCGATAACAAGTTCGCCGCGCTCAACTCGGCGGTGTGGTCGGGTGGGTCGTTCATTTACGTGCCGCCGGGCGTGCATGTGGAGATCCCTCTGCAGGCGTACTTCCGCATCAACGCCGAAAACATGGGGCAATTCGAGCGTACGCTCATCATCGCCGACGAGGGCAGCAAGGTGCACTACATTGAGGGATGCACCGCGCCCATCTACTCCACCGACTCTCTGCACTCGGCGGTCGTGGAGCTGGTTGCCCTGAAAGGCGCGCACATCCGCTACACCACCGTGCAGAACTGGTCTAAGAACGTGTACAATCTCGTCACCAAGCGCGCCGTCGCCTACGAGGACGCCACGGTGGAGTGGGTGGACGGCAACCTCGGCTCGAAGCTCACGATGAAGTACCCGAGCGTGTATATGGTGGGCAAGGGCGCGAGGGGAGACATCCTGTCGGTGGCTTTTGCCGGACCGGGACAGCACCAGGACGCCGGCGCAAAGGTCATCCACGCCGCGCCGTACACCACCTCCACAGTGGTCTCCAAGTCCATCAGCAAGGGTGGCGGACGCACCACGTATCGCGGGCTGGTGCAGGTGGACGAAGGCGCGGTCGGCGTGAAGTGCAACGTGCGCTGTGATGCGCTCCTGCTGGACGAGTTCTCGCGCTCCGACACCTACCCCACCATGAACGTGAAAGAGGACGACGTGCGCATCGAGCACGAAGCCACCGTCAGCAAGGTGGGCGAGGAGCAGCTGTTCTACCTGATGAGCCGAGGCTTGAGCGAGCAGGAAGCGACCACCATGATTATCAACGGCTTCTTCGAGCCGTTCGCGAAAGAGCTCCCGCTGGAGTACGCGGTGGAGTTGAACCGTTTGATTGCGCTGGAGATGGAGGGCTCGGTAGGATAAATGGCAAGCACATTGATGAACCCCAGCCCCACCGGGCTGGAACTGATAGATACCCTCAGCCGCCATCTGGCGGAACCGGAATGGGCAGGCGCGCTGCGCAGGGAGGCATGGCATCGATTCATGCAGGCACCCATGCCCTCGCGCACTCACGAGCACTGGCGGCGCACCGATGTCAGCCACCTGAATCTGGAAGACATCACGCCTGCCCTCCCCCGGTCCACCCCTGCCCTGCCCCGTTGGCTAGAGGAGACCATTCGCAAAGGGGCAAAGCGCATCGGGGGCACGCTGGCTTTCGTGGACGGGAGCCTGGTTTACAGCCATACGGGAGATAGCCTGCGCAAGCACGGCGTCATCTTCACCGACTGGCAACACGCTATTCAACAGCATCCCGACGCCATCCGGCAGGTGGCAGAACAGCTGGATTACGACCCTGCCGACGAGAAGTTCACGGCGATGGCTCGCGCCTACGCAACCAGCGGCACGGTGCTGATTGTGCCAAGGGGAGTGGCAGTCACTCTGCCCCTGCAAACCTTCTTTGCCGCCAGCGGGGACGGACCGGTGTTTCCGCGAACGCTGGTTGTGCTCGAAGAGGGCAGTCGCGTTACCTTGCTGGATGGGTTGCTCTCGCCTGACCTGCCAGCGCGAGCGTTCGGAAGCGGAGTAGCGGACCTCGTGCTGGGCGAGGGCGCGGAATTGACCTATGTGCTGTTCCAGCAGTGGGGACAGGGCATGGAGTATTTCCACCATCAGCGGGCGGTGCTGGGGCGCGATTCGCACCTGACCACCATCACCGTCGCGCTGGGCGCGTCGTTGAGCAAAGCCACCATCGAGTCGGTGCTCTGTTCGCCCGGCGCGGTGAGCGATATGCTCGGTGTGGTGTTCGGCGACGACAACCAGCACTTTGATCACCACACGGTGCAGTTGCACACCGTAGGCAACACTACCAGCGACCTGCTGTTCAAGGTGGCGCTGGATGGACAGTCATACTCTGCCTACAGCGGGTTGATACGCATTGAGCCGGGCGCCCAGAAGGCAAACGCCTACCAGCGCAACGAGAATCTGGTGCTGAGCAAGCAGGCACACGCTGAGACCCTGCCTAATCTGGAGATTGAGGCGAACGATGTGCGTTGTACACACGGGGCAACCGTCGCGCCGGTGGACATCGAGCAGATGTTCTACCTGATGAGTCGGGGACTGGCGCCTCGCGATGCCAGTCGACTGGTTGTGGAAGGGTTCCTTCAGCCGGTGTTGGACCGTATCAGCGCGAAAAGCCTGCGTGAGATGGTCAGCGCGAAAGTAGACGCGAAGATAGCTAGCAGGAGGGCGTGAAAATGGCGATGCGTGTGCGCGTGGCAGATAGCGGAGACGTGCCGGTGGGCAAGGCAGTGGTGGTACATGCGGGCGGCAGGCGGCTGGCGCTCTGCCGCCCCATCGAAGACGAATGGTATGCGATAGACGACATGTGCACGCACGACGGCGGTCCGCTGGGCGAGGGCGAGCTGAGCGGTTACGAAATCGAGTGTCCTCGCCACGGTGCCCTCTTCGACGTGCGCACCGGCGAAGCCCTTACCCTTCCCGCAACCCGACCGGTCAACGCCTACAAGGTGTACGTCGAGGGTAACGAGGTGTTCGTAGAACTGCCGGAATGAATCCAAAAGGGGGCATAGACCATGTCCGTTCAGATAGCAGCAACCTACGATGTGCAGACCATCCGAGCAGACTTTCCTATTCTGAAGCGGAGGGTGGATGGTAATCCTCTGGTCTATCTGGACAATGCCGCCACCTCGCAGAAGCCGCGCCAGGTTATTGATGCCTTGGTGCAGTATTACGAACAGTCCAATGCCAACGTGCATCGGGGTCTGCACACGCTGGCAGAAGAGGCGACCGAAGCGTACGAAACTGCCCGCGCAAAGGTAGCGCACTTCATCGGCGCGGAACCAGAGAGCCTTGTCTTCACACGCAACACTACCGAGGCAATCAATCTGGTTGCCTACGCCTGGGGGCTGGCAAATCTTAGAGAGGGCGACCTGATAGTGCTCTCCGAGATGGAGCACCACTCCAATATCGTGCCCTGGCAGCTGGTCGCCCAGAGGACCGGAGCGAAACTGCATTACGTGCCCTTCACCTCAGAGGGCGAACTGGACATGGAAGCCCTCGAAAGCCTGCTTCGGCAGGAACCCAAACTGGTGGCAATTACGCACGTCTCCAATGTACTGGGCACGGTCAACCCCGTGCAGGAGATAACGCGCAAGGCACACGCCGTGGGCGCGAAGGTGCTGGTAGACGGTGCTCAGGCGGTACCCCATAAACTGGTAAACGTCACCCAGATAGATTGCGACTTCTACGCCTTTTCGGGACACAAAATGCTGGCGCCTACGGGAATCGGTGCGCTGTACGCCCGACAGGAGCTGCTGGAGCAGATGCCGCCGTTTATGGGCGGTGGCAGTATGATCCGCAAGGTCACCCATGAGTTCAGCACGTGGGCGGATGTGCCTACCAAGTTCGAAGCAGGCACGCCAAACATCGCCGACGCGGTGGCGTTCGGGGTGGCGGTAGATTACCTGCAGAGAGTGGGCATGGAAGCCATCCAGCAGCACGAACAGTCTCTGACCGAAGAGGCTTTGCGCCTGCTGGAGGCAGAGGAGGATATCGTTATCTATGGACCCCGCGACGCCCGAAAGCGGTGTGGTCTGGTCTCGTTTAACTTCAAGCATGTACACCCGCACGACGTGGCGCAGATCCTGGATAAGCGCGGTATCGCCATTCGTGCCGGGCACCACTGCTGTCAGATCATAATGCGCCGCTTGGATGTTACCGCTACCGCTCGCGCCAGCTTTTACCTGTATAATACGTTAGAGGAGGTGCGAGCCTTCTGGAAAGCCTTAGACGACGTGAGAAAGGTGTTCGGCAAGTATGGTGGACGATGAACTGTATCGTGAGATTATTCTGGAACACTATCATCATCCGCGCTACAAGGGTGCTCTGCCCGATGCCAACCTGACCGCCGAGGGGATAAACCCCCTGTGCGGCGATGAACTCACCCTGTACCTGAAAACTGACGGCGACCGGATTGTAGAGGCAAGTTTTGAGGGGCGCGGCTGTTCTATCAGTCAGGCGTCGGCGTCCATGCTGACGGAAGCCTTGCGCGGACTGACCATCGAGGAAGCCAGGCAACTGATGGAGCGCGTGAAGGCGATGCTCACCGGCGCACCGCACGAACCTTTTGATGAGGATGAAGACCTGAGCGCACTGGAGGGCGTGAGAAACTATCCCGTGCGCATCAAGTGCGCTCTGCTGGCATGGACAACGCTGGAAGAGATGCTGGAGGCAAAGTAAATGGCATTGACCGCCGAACAGGAGAACCAGATTCGCGAACGCCTGATGACCGTCTACGACCCGGAGCTGGGCATTGACATTATCAACCTGGGGCTGGTATACGGCATTGATATGGACGATGAGGGCAATGTGCTGATCACCATGACCCTGACCAGTCCGGGCTGTCCCATTGGTCCCCTGCTGGAGGAGATGATTCGCGACCGCCTTTCGGAACTGCCGTTTGTCAAGCAGACCTACGTGCAGCTGGTGTGGCAGCCGCGCTGGGACCCGCGTGTTCACTGCAGTGAAGAGGCAAAAATGGAGCTGGGAATCTGGGAGTAGAGGTGAGGACAATGGCAGAGGCAACCGGCACCGCCTGTCCCGTACAGTTCACCGAGTCCGCCATCAAGCGACTGCGGGCAGTACTGGCTAAACAGGGCAACAACCCCGACCTGCGCATCCGCGTCGGTGTGCGTGGTGGTGGCTGTTCCGGACTGTCCTACGTGCTGGACGTGGACGCGAAAGTAACCGACCGCGACGACCTGTATGAGGTAGACGGCTTGCCCGTGGTAATCGACCGCAAGAGTCGGCGGTTTCTGGAGGGTACAGTGATTGACTACTCGTTCCAGAACCTGCTGGCAGGATTCGTGTTCCACAACCCCAACGCCGAACGTTCCTGTGGTTGCGGTAGCTCCTTCACTCCAAAGATAACAGGATAGAGGACCCAACAGCAGGTTGACGAAATCCCCTGCGTTGTGTTACTCTATTTATGCCGAATCGAACCGCTCTCTTTCAGCGTATATCTATCTGCATCTGTATAGAGAGCGCGGAGAGGTGGCCGAGTGGTTGAAGGCACCGGTCTTGAAAACCGGCAGGCGATGAGCCTCGTGGGTTCGAATCCCACCCTCTCCGCCACCAGTTGCTGTCTTGTTCGCTCTGGAGGACTGGTTCGCACGTGAAAAAGCGTACCCTGAAATGGTTTTTTTGGCTGTTATGGATTGCCGGCGGGCTGTACTTTGCCAATAAGAGCGCAAGCTACTATCGCCAGGCGAAAGCACTGCCGGAGAGCGTGCTGAGCGCAATTCCGGAGATGGCTCCTCATCGCGCGGGGGACCGGGTTCTTGTGTTTGCCCCACACCCCGACGATGAGGCGATTGGCTGTGCCGGAGTTATCCAGCAGGCGGTGCAGGCTGGCGCACAGGTCTGGGTGGTATACATGACCAACGGCGACGGCTTTCGCCTCGCCGTGGAACGTCAATACCGCCAGTCCAAACCCACCCCCGAACAGTACATCCAGTTCGGTGAGATGCGCCAGCAGGAAGCACGCCGTGCCATGCGCATCCTCGGGCTGGCAGACTGGCGGGTGACCTTTTTGGGCTACCCCGACCGGGGACTGGAGGCGCTTTGGCGGTCGAACTGGACGCCATGGAACGCCATGAACTCCTACTATACCTCTACCAGCACCAACCCGTATCGGGATAGCCTGCGACCCAATGCATCCTACTGTGGGCAAAACGTCCTGCGGGATGTGGAAACCATCCTGCGTCAGACCGTTCCCACTCACGTGTACGTGACCCATCCCGCCGATGACCACCCCGACCATTCCACCACTGCCCTGTTCGTGCAGACAGCGCTCGCACATCTGCGCATGCAAAGGCTGGGTTTTGCCCAGCGAGTGGTGCTTCGGTATTATATGGTGCACTGCGGCGACTGGCCCCAACCCCAGGGACTGCGCCCGCAGGCATACCTGACACCCCCTTCAGCCTTCTTCCATATCGGGCTGCACTGGAAAAAGCTGACCCTGACACCACAGCAACAGATGCTGAAACTGAAGGCGATACAGGCTCACGCTTCTCAGGTGCGCATGATGTCTCGTTTTCTGCACAGCTTCGTCAGGCAGAACGAACTGTTTATCGAACAACCGGTGGTGCGTACCCTCTCGCCGAGCCAACCGCTGGTCTGGGAAGAACCGGACGCCGAAGATTTTCTGCGCGAGCTCCAGCCCGCGGGTGACTTCAGTGCCGGAATCGTGCGCACTGAAAACGGGCACATCGTCCTGCAGCTGTACACGCGCGCCCAGCCTCTTCCGGGCTTTGCTTACCTCTGCACTGCACACGTGCTTCACCCCGACGGCAGTGTCCATTCATTCACCCTGCGCGCCAAGCCGGGCAGGTCCAGCGCCTCAGCATGGACGGATGTGGACGGCGTCATCTTCCGCCTGCCTGCCGTTCCGAGTGGCTCCATCGTTACCCTGCACGCCCAGTCGCGCTTTGCTGGACTTCCGGTCGATAAGACCATCGGTCAGGTGCTGCAGACCCAGTAACAGAGCGCAAAGGCGCCGGGTTTAGCCGGCGCCTCGCGGGAGGAGAGGAGGAGGATGGTTGGACGTTAAGTCTTCCCTCACGGCGACTGCAACGGGTTAAACTGGCTTACGCTCCATGGACTTACCACTGCCAGCCTGACCCACCGCACGTGACCATCTGCAAACACCACGTTGTTTCCATCGTTATGGCGCGGACGCTGCCACTGCACCCGCTCGTGATATGCCGATTCCCAGTTCGGATGTCGCTCGGCGAGCTGCCCGGGGCTGACATACATCATGTAACTGGCAGTCGCGCCGTTCAGGTTATTCGCATCCGCCCGATTGTTGGGCGTATCGTAAGCCAGAAACGTGTTCGCTGGCAGGGTGATGCTGTCCAGCATCAATCCGCTGTATCCGTAAGCCGCGCCCATCAGGCGAGGAAAGCCCAACAGCGTATTATATGCGTAACTGGGCACCGGCTGGGTATTCTCAGGGCATACCCAGATGCGCATATCGGTAATATACGGTCGCAGTGCCGTCATCCATGCCCGTCCTTCGGGGGCAACGGGCGCATAGGGCATCGCCGCAGGGAGACTGCCTTCCCAGTCCTGGGCATACATCACGAACGCCTGTCCAATCTGGCGCAGATTGCTGACACAGGCGCTACCGCGTGCCGCCGCACGTGCACGCCCAAACACGGGCATCAACACGGACGACAGTATCGCCACCACGGCGATAACCACGAGCAACTCGACCATCGTAAAGCCTTTTCGCGTTCTCATGACACTCACTCCTTATTTCACAGTGTTTGTCCTTGCGGGGCACCGTCTCTTGCGGTAGCCTCCTTTTTGCCTTGCACCACTATTAAATAGCAAAAAGCGTGCCAAAGCGGTGATAAAATTACCTGATTTTGCCCTCGAAAGCGGGAAAATGATGCCCTGCTCCCGAAAACATTACGGGTAAGAACGACGGGGAGGGACACGATGCGCGTCATTGCCGAAGAAACCATTGCGACCTGCGAACCGCCCAATAACGGCTCAGGCCCCCTGTGGTGCTATGGTGCACCGCTGATTGTGCGCACAGGAAATGAAGTCTATGCCAGCATCATGGAGACGGGAGCCAACGTGCCACCCCTGTGCAACACACGCCCCCGGCTCTATCGCAAACGAAAGGGCGAGGCATGGCAGATGGTATGGGCGCCTTCCGCCTTTCGCGAGCGCGAACCCTGTCCCCTCGTGACCACTCAACAGGGTAATCTGTTCCTCTCGCTGAATACCTCGCTCATGCCCCCAGGCACGCAGTACGGCAAATGCGAGCCGCACCTGCTGGAGTTCGCCCGCAATGCGCCGTCTGCCCCTCGAAAGCAGGTTCCCCCCTATCCGCGCACCGCCACGTTCACCGACCATTCCTACCGGGGCATCGCGGCAGACGGTGCACGCAATGAGATTCTGCTTCTGCACATCGACGCCCACACCAGCGAATACCACTACGCACTGCTGAAGAGCGATGGGCAATGGGACGCGCCCGGCGTCATCTCCTTCCCTATCCGCGCCTGCTATCCGCAGGTGCTCCTGCGCAACCGTTCTGCTTACGCACTGGCTATCGGCGACATTGTGGAACCGGTGGAAGAATGGCGGGGCTACAAACGCGAGAGAACCCAGCGCGAATGGGACTACGTTTTCCGCCGACTGTTTTTCACCTGGACGCCCAATGTGCTCTCGGAGCCGTTCAGCCCACCGCTGGAGATAGATAACGTGGACGACACCGGCGGGCATATCGTCAACCTGGACCTGTGGCTGGACAGGCGGGGTACGGCGCACGTTCTATACCGTCGAGAGCAGACCACCCCGCTGTTGCGCGAGAAGTACTTCCCGAACCTGCCCCTGCAGGCATCGCTGGAGTATTGCAGGGTGCAAAATGGACGTGTGGTAGACAGGCAAACGCTGATGCGCGGTGGTGAAGGTCTGTCCTCACCGCGTCCGCAGTACGCCCGCTTCCACTCACCCGACGGAAGACGCCTGCTGGCGGTCTGTGCGTTCACATCTCCCGAAGGCACATGGCAGAACGCGATACTGCCTCTACTCCCCAAAATCGGCGAGATGGAACCAATCCCGCTGCGCGAACCTTTCACCACCTTCTTCACCGCCTGTGAGCGAGGCGGAAGCCGCCCCTCACCGACGATTGACCTGTTCGGCATCGCGCAGGACGGCAGGGTGTTACGCTACGCCTGTGTGCAGATATAGCGGCTTCCTATCGTCTGGCTTCGCGAAGAATATCTGCCTCATCAAACACGGCGTGATAAATGACCGTGCGTTCTTGTGCGCTGAACACCAGGTGGATTTTGCCGTCTTGTGCCTGTATCGCGCTGGGATAAGCAAAGGCGTCGTTTCCCTCAAAAAGGTTGCGCCGGTAGGGATAGCTCTTATCTCCATCCACTGAAATCGCCGCGGTTAGGGGAGTGCGCTCGGAGGTGGAGTCATTGTAAATCAGCAGAAGATGCCCGTTGCGCAGGCGCAGAAACTCCACCGCTGAGTTCGGGTTCTTGAATTTCGTCTCCCTGCCATCGCTCCAGGTGCGCCCTCCGTCTCGCGATTCCGCCCGCACAATGCGCCTGTCCTTCACGTCCTCGTAACTGCCCCCGGCGCGGCAGTAGCATACCAGATGGTCATCCGACAGCGCAGCCACCGCAGGCTGAAGGTTGCCCAGCCTCGAACGAATTCGGTTCGTTTCCGTCCAGGTGTGCTTTTTAGCGTCGTAGATGAAGAACAGCGAGCAGGTCTCCGGCGAGACCATCTCAGGGTCATCTCCCACCTCGTAGTACGCCGGAAGCAGGATATTGCCGTTGGGCAGGGCAAGCGGGTGGTTGCGCACCATCATGCCCAGCGTCAGGCTAACAAGCATCGGGTCGGACCACGTCTTTGCGCCGTCGGTGGAAATCTTCGCCAGAATGATGGACGTGGACCACGTGGCACCGGTGCGCACCACATAGAAAAGCCACACTTTCCCATCGGGAGCCTGCCAGATAACAGGGTTGCCCTCGGGCTGGTTGGGGGCGTCGGCGATAGGAATCGGCTTCGTCCACGCCTTGCGTCCCCGGGGCAGGCGTGCGCCGTAGATAGCGGTGTCGTCGGAATACTCGTCTGAGCCGGCGTAAAACACCAGGTAGAGGTCACCGTTGGCAAGCTGGGTGATGGACGGCGCATGTTTGTAACGCCCACCCGGATGCTCTGGACCGAACACACGTTGAACAGGAACATTTGCAATCATGGCGTAATTCTCCATTGAGAGAGTGGTGATTCGACATTCGGAAACAGCATGAATATTCCTGCCGACAAGGGTCTGGAGGGTTCCATGGTGCGCCACAGTGTGGTCATCGTACTTTCCCTTGCAACGATTGGGGCAATACTTGCAGGCATCATCTGGTGGAATCAGCAGAGCGAGAAAACGGTGACCTATCGGATGCGCGATATGCTATCCCGTTACCTGCCAGCGGATTGTTTGCAGGATTCGCGCCTCGTCAAGCGTGTTACGCTCGACGCCTCTGGCTTACCTGTCGCGGAGGTGCTCCAGCTGGTCAGCGCGAGTTCGGGCATTCCGCTCTCTCCTGCCCGCGACGTGGGATCACTTCGAGTGTGTGTGCATGTGCGTGAGATGCCACTAATTGAGCTGATGGCATCGCTTGCTGGCGTGCTCGAACTTCGGTGGCAACCTTCAGAAGGAGGAGGCTACCAGCTCTATCAGCCAGCAGAACTACGCGAAGAACTTCACGTGCAAGCACAGCAAAGGACGCAAAAGGCACTGAGAACACTCAGGCATGCCATCGCGGTGGTGAAAGCGGGACGGACAGACGAGCCAGACCACCTGATGCCTGCTACGACCAATCTACGGTCATCTTACATTCTGGCAGTAGTATCCTCCCTGTCGGCAACGGAGATGAACCGCCTTGTGGCGGGAGAGCCTTTGTGGATACCCGGAGAGCGGCTGCCTGAAGAGGCAAAAAAGCCTGTGCTTCAGGAGCAAGGCGGCACCAGTGAGAGAGTGTTCGCGGAGCTGAGCGTAAGCCCGCTTAGCCGTGCGGTATCGGTCATGGTGTACACCGACAATGGAGGTCTTGGTACTGTTATTGACCTGCTGCCCGAGCTCAGCCAGCCGCGCCCGGACCGTGGTACGCGCGACATGGAAGATTACTCGCTTCTCTTTCGTGAGGGCGAACCGCCCCCTGTAGAAAAGGTGGAGAGGTTCAATCGAGCCGAGAAGCTTACGGTCACTGAGGCGATTGCTCGAATCGCTCGGCAGCTGGGGCTCAATGTGGTGGCAGAATACTACCCTCTGACCATGCACCGCTACGTTATAGCCACTCGTGACCCAAGGAATCTGGTAGCCCGGCTGAGCGAGCCTGTTCTCTACTCCGCGCAACATGTCGACCACACTCTGTGGCTCACCGCTCACTGTCGTGCTGAGCACCGACATCTGGACATACCTCCAGAGACCCTTGAACGATGGTTTGAAGGCTCACACGAGTTCGGCTTGACAATGGACATCGCGCTGGAGATTGCCCGATTGCCGTTGGTGAAACAGGACGCGCTGAAAAACTACGCCATCTCCCGTTACTCGAAGGATACGAAAGTGAGGGTAAAGGATAAAGGGCTGGAGCTGTATGATACGCCGCCGTACTCCGAACCTGCAAAGCGTGAAGTGTACACTCAACTTCAGGATCTTACCAACCTCAGTATCAATTCCAAGGTCGCCTCGAGAAACTTTACCTCCCCGGTAGTCCGCTTGCTCGCAAGATTACCAGAAGCCCGGCTGAAGCGCGTGCTTGACGGAGAGCCTCTGCCCCTGCGTGCTCTTCCGCCTGAATTTGCCCCTGTGCTCGAAGAGCTGTTCTACTGCCAGCCTTCCCATCTGCGAAACCTCTGGTTCCGAAGCAAGACTCCGTGCTGGCTGGAGATACAGCGCACGATAGGCACCATGTGGGCGACGGAGGCGCAGGGAGTACTGTGGAAATACACATCACCGTCCTCGCAAACTCCTGACGGGAACGCGGTAAACTATCGCGTGCGCGTGGAAAAGGTGCGGGTGCGACTGCGAACGCCAGCCGAGACCTTTGAGATACCGGGTTGGGAATGGTATCGCTTCAAACGGGTGTAAGTAGGGGGCACACATGCCCTGTGTGCCCCGAAAAACGCTCTTACTTCTCCGCGAACGCCGCGTCGAAAGCGATGCGCGATGGCTCGAAGTCCATCCGCTTCACGAAGGCGCAGGCTTCCTTCGCGCCATGTTCGCGGTCCATGCCGCTGTCCTCCCACTCCACCGACAGCGGTCCCTGATAGTTCACCTCGTTCAGCGCGCGGATGATGCCCTCAAAGTCAATGCACCCACGCCCTAACGAGCGGAAGTCCCAGTAGCGCTCGGGATGCCCGAAGTTCAGATGTCCACCGAACACACCCGACAGGCGCGGCGTGGACGACCAGTACACATCCTTCATGTGCACATGGAAGATGCGCTCACGGAAGGTGCGAATGAACGCCACATAGTCCACGCCCTGATAGCCCAGGTGGCTCGGGTCGTAGTTGAAGCCAAAGCGCCTGTGCCCGCCGACGGCTTCAATCGCCCTCTGCGCGGTGACGATATCAAAGGCAATCTCGGTTGGGTGCACTTCCAGCCCGAAGTACACATCCTCCTGCTCAAACACGTCCAGAATGGGCTTCCACCGCGCGGCGAAATCGGCAAAACCTTTGTCCACCAGGTCTGGCGGGTTTGGCGGGAACGAGTACAGGTAGGGCCAGATGGAACTGCCCGTGAAGCCGTTGACCACCACTCGTTTCAGCTGCGCCTTCACCTCTGGCGGGGCGGCGTTGAAGAACTTTCGCGCGGCGCGAGCGGTGTTCTTCATCTCCTCCGCCGCACGCTCCTTGACACCTTCGGGCTTGCCATCGCCCCACACGTAGGGCGGCAGAATCGCCTTGTGACGCTCGTCAATATTGTCGCACACTGCCTGTCCCACCAGATGGTTGCTGATGGCGAAGCACTTCAGCCCGTACTTGCTCAGTATCTCCCAGCGCGATTCGACGTAACCGTCCTGCGACAGCGCCTTGTCCACCTCAAAGTGGTCGCCCCAGCAGGCAAGCTCCAGTCCGTCGTAGCCGAACTCTTTCGCTTTCTGCGCCATCACTTCCAGCGGCAAATCCGCCCACTGTCCCGTGAACAGCGTGACTGGTCGCGCCATTGCATATCCCTCCTTTGCATGGTGTTCATCTTCTGGATTCGCGGTCAGGTACGGACTTCCTGCCCGCCTAACGCTTCGGCAGCATATCCACCAGTACCGCTTTCGCCTCGTCAATCACTATCTTTCCGCCCTCGCGGCGAAGCACGCCCTTCACCGTCACCACGTCGCCCTTCAGGAACGGCAGGGGCAGTTCGCCAGGCACTCGCACGGTCACCTCTCCAATCCGAAAGTCGCCGGTCGTGCCCGGCATCCCCTCGGTGACCGGCTGTTCGGTCAGCAGAACCGTCGTACCGTCCGCCAGCCTTTGCAATTGCTCCAGTCGTCTGACCACCGTCGCACTGCCGTTCCCCACCAGCAGATTGCGCGTGGTTACCCTGCCCGCCTCTACCTTCGCTTTCAGGGTATACTTGTCCCCTGTTCGCGTGCTGATGTGCAGGGAATACTCGCCGGGCGGCAGGTAAGCGAAGCCGAAGAAGCCTGTGCCGTCCACGTATTGTTCTCTTTCGATTCCCCTCCCCTTGAGCACCACCAGCGTGTGGTCGGCAGGGTTCAGCGTATCGGCATACAGTATCGTGCCCTTGATGTGTCCGGCTATCGGCTTCTCTTTCCACACCGCCGGGGGCACGGGAACCCACTGCCCAAAGACCTTACCCAGCGTCTCGTAGAAAGCAGGATTATGCTTCTGCTCTTTGCCGCTGGCGTCGGTGTTCGTAGTGGCATAGGAATAGAAGCAGATACCACGCGCCCGGTTGCCCCGCTCGGTTGGCTTCCACACCCGCTCTATCTGTTTCAGCGTGTCCTCAATCGGGTTTAGGAAGTTGCCCAGCCCGATGCCTGCGTAGCGCTCGTACTGATGGTCTTTCACAAACCGCATCCAGTTGTCCAGCCAGCGGGCGTACTTCTGCTCGTTGAAATAGCACATCGGCAGGTTCCAGTCCAGTATCCCCTCCTCCATCCAGCCGCGCCAGTCCTGATACACGCGCGAGTAGGCAGCGGAACGTGTCCACAGGTCATCCGTCTGCGGTCCGTTGCCCCACGTGATGGTCGCCGCCGAAACCAGTACCTTCGGGTTGACCGTCATCGCGTAGAGATAGGTTTTGCGTACCAGCGCGGTCACCTGGTCGCGCCGCCACTGCTTGAACTTCGCGCTCTTGAAGAAGGGAAAGCCGCCTGGCATCCCCCGTCGCTCGTTATACCGCTGAACGCTGACCGGGTTATAGCCCCACTGCTCACCTCCGTAACGCACGAAGTCAAAATGAATGCCGTCTACGTCGTAGTGCCGAATGACGTCCAGATACACCCGAAACGTCCAGTCTGCCGCGCCCGGATGACCAGGGTCAATCTTGGTGGCTTCGCCGTCGTAATCCTCGCCCATGTCACTCAGCGACAGATATTCGGGAAATCGGCTTTGAAGGGAGCGCGGATGCCGGTTCCTGCCCACCGCACAGGTGTTCAGCCATGTATGCACCTGAATATATGGCTTCTCGGTATGCGCTTTCTGGATCAGGTAAGCCAGCGGGTCAAACCCCTCGGCGATGTCCGAGGCGCGCGGCTCGTAGTGTGAGTTATAGTAGGCGTCCGCGCTTTTGCGAACCTGCACCACCACCGCGTTCAGCCCAGCCTGCCTGACCCGTGCCAGCAAGGTGTCTACCTGCTCCGGCGTTTTGATGCCCTCGTTGAATCCATCTACCCAGATGGCGCGCAGTTGCGGCTCGGCTGACGGAGTGGCAAACGCAGGTAACAGCAGAAGAAAGACCGACAAAAGATAACGCATCTTCACCTCCCCTGTGTCTATGTCATGTAAAAATGCCGTTGGTAGCACAGGTGGTCCGCAGCGCCGAACGGGCGCTTCATATACTGCTTCGCCAGCTTGTGCACCCGAACACCAAGCCAATCATAACGGTCCCTCTCGCTTAACGCCCTTTTGTAACATTCTATCGCCTCGTTACGGCTTCCTTCCATATCGTAGCAGAAACCGCACACCAGCCACGCCAGCGAGTGTGATACCACATCTTCAGGGGATTGAGATTGCAATACCTCCTGCAATTGCTGGCGACACTCCTGCCAGTTACCCAACAAGAAATGGATGTAGGCTCTGCCTTTCGTATCCAAGCACGCCTCGCCATAGAGGGAGACGTAAGTCTGTTCCTCTTCTATGGCTTTCAACAGCAGTTTGTTACCGTAAGCAGTTTGCACCCGCCAGTAATGTCGAACTCGTGGTAGGTCGTCGGTAAAAGTCTCCTGAATCCCCAGCAGATAACTGTGCCATTCCATCGTCGCTTCATAAAGCGTCTTCCCAAAGTGCCGTGTGAACTCCCGATCCATGTCGCCATACGATGTATCCGACGCAAATCGCCGGAAAGTTTCCCAGCCGAACTGTTTCAGCAGAAAATTCGTGAAGCTGCCAGATAATAAATAGTGCTGCAATGCGGAGCCAAAATGACGAAAGGTTGTTTCGTCCAGCAAATAAGGGCTGGACCGTCCACCCTTCCAGAAGCAAAGCCAGCGCGTGAAGGTCAACAGGCTTCCCCCTGTATGTGCCCGCTATCGCCTCCGCCAAACCTTCCTCCACGCAAGCGGGACTGTTTATCTTCCATGTTGTCCAGCCGCGCCTCAGGTGAACGAGCTCGTGCCTGGCAGTCTCCTGAAGGTCCGAAAGGTCTTCATCCGAAGGAACCCGTAGTACCACAGTGCCCGGCAGGGAAGATGCAGTGTTGTACGAAGCAAACTTAGAGTCACTCAGAGCCGGCACTACGATGTACGGTCTGAGCCAGGGTTTACCCAGCTGGGAGATCACGTGTTGAAAGGCGTCATCAAAAACGTCCGCAAGATGTTTAGCGTCCACCAGGTGGGAGATTCCCCGCGCTACCAGCACTGTGACGAACCTACCTTGATACCTCTTCGCTAACAGCATGGCTTTCAGCATTACCAGCAGGTAATCCCTCAGCCAATAGAGCCAGATAAGCACAAGAATCAGCAACAGGTGGTACAGCCCACCAAAGGCGGCGAAAAGCGCGTAAATAAGAACCGCTGCCAGTGCCAGATATCTTATCAACCACCATATTAGGTGAACCGCCTGCCATACCAGCAGAAGCAAAATCCGCAACAGCATGTCCTACACCGACTCTGCCTCCTCCTTCGCTATCTGAACCCAGCGCACCACCCGCTGAGGGTCGTTGCGAATGGTGTGGCAGTCCTTCATGATAATCTCCACGCGGCAGTCGTTCTTCCGAAGCGAGCGCAACCCCTCGCGCAGGGTTTGCCGAACTCGCTGTTCGTCGAATTCGCCCTCTGCCAGCACGCCCGGATGCGGCTTCCACGAGAAGATGTAGCAGTTCCCCAATCGTTCCGCCATCGCCTCCACGTTGACCCATGGCGACATGGATACCCGGCGCAACCGCGGAAAACGCTCCACCACGTGCCAGCGGCTGTCCAGCGGCTCGCAACAGCCATAGCAGTTCAGCCCGAAACGCTCCAGCAGGGAGTACTGATACGGGAAGATGAACTCTTCAAACATCTCAGGCGAGATGCCCACGGTCTCCTGGCTTTCGGCGAACCCCCACATGTCTATGGGGCGCACATGACCGTTGAAATCGGGCTGGGGCAGTTCATGCGTCCACCCGAAGCCGCCCGAACCGACGTACGTGCCGTCGTTGTTCAGGTAAAGCAAGCTGTTTCGCTCCAGAAAATCCAGCCGCGCCATGTGCCCATCGCGCAGAAAAGCCATCAGCCTGTGCACACCATCCGGGTTGTCCACCATGTCGTACATCGCCTGCTCCAGCCCACGCAGCATGACCAGCGTCTGCGTCATGCCGAACGACCACCACCAGCTGGTTTTGAGTCGCACCGTCAGAATGTCACCGAACGTCTCCTGCGCTACCTGCAGAACCGCCTCGGTCGCCTCGTAGTCCACCGTAATCTGCGGGAAGCGCAGCTTGTCCATATCGTCGTAGCTTTTCAACGGTGCCTCCCACCGCCACGCTCCGCCCTTCTCGCCGCCGATGCGGGTCTCACGCAAACCCCAGTCGGTTTCCGTATACACGTGCCCCACGTTGAAGTAAGGCTCTATCACCCTGTCGTCGCGCATCTGCGTGCCCCAGAAAATCTCGCGACGCAGATGCCACTCCCACCCCCTGGCAAGTCCACCTTCGCACCTAAACTGGTCGGGAGTGAGGATTTCGTTCCAGCCGTTTTCGGGGTCGCAGAAGACAAGAGGGCGTGTTGGCTCCAGCGCGTTGTGGCGATACCACAGGTCGCGCTTTTCCTCCTCTATCGGGCGCGCAGACAGCTCGGCAACCTGCTTCGCCAGCTCACGCAGGATTCGGCGGTCGTTCTGGCTGATGAAGAATCTCGTTCTGGTGGTGGTCTGTTCTGACATGATTGTTCTCTACCTCCGTCGGCGCAACGCCAGCAATGCGACACCGCCCAGCAACACCAGCCCCGATGCCGGCTCGGGTACCGGCTGTGCCAGTATCACGCTCCAGTAGCGCACCCCGCCGATGTCTTCACGGGTGACCCACACCAGCTCGCCCCGGTCGTTCAGCGCAATGCGGAAACTGCGTGTGGTTCCGCTGTTGTTGGTCAGGGGTATCAGCGTGCCGTCCGCCAGCAGGTGCACATCGTATTTCTGGAACAGGATAGCCTGCTCGTATGCCACCCAGCCGAGGTTGTTGATGTCGGGGAAGCTGCTGGCGGCGTTGCCCGTGTTGTTCGTCAGCGGGACGACCCCCGTCGCCTCCGACCACATTTCAATGTTCCAGTTACTGCCGTTATGGTGCATCCACACCACCTGACCGTTATCATTGAGGTCGGGCGAGGAGTAGTCGTCGCCGACGGTGTTCCCGGTCAGGTCGCGGTATGCCCGCATGTCGTCCACATGCGCCAGATAGATTTGCGGGTTCATCTCGCTGTCCACCGCGTTCCAAACCACTTCGCCCCGATTGTTGATGCGCGGGTTCTGGCTGTCGAAGTCCGCCCAGCTGGTCAAGTTCACGGGAGCGCTGTCGCCGGGCTTCCACAGGTAGATGTCCTGATAGCCCGTCATGTTATTCGTCCCGGTGGTCACAACCCAGCCCGAGTCGTTGATGTCGGGCGCACCAAAGCCCACCGAGCCGTCACTGCGGGTAATGTTGGTGATGATGCCGCTCTCCCACAGCACCACGTCGGACACGGAGCCATCATCGTAGCGCCAGACAATCTGGTTGCGGTTGTTGAGGCGGGGATAGGTGTTCAGTCGCCACTGTTCGCCCGCGCTGAGGCGGCGCACCTGCGTGCCGTCGTACAGCCACACATCCGAGCGCGTGAAGTCGCCCTCCGACCACACAATCCAGCCGTTGTTGTTGATGTGCACCGACTGTACCGAGTTCGTGTGGCGGTAGATGACCTGAGTGCGAAATATCGGCTGGGAGGTTGCCCGCAAACACGCCAGCAACAGCCCCGCCGCCACTGCACACGCCAGAATACGCACTGCGTATCTCCTCCTTTCTTGATGATTCCAAGTAGCAGGCTACACCCACCTGATGCCGATGTCCGTCCGGTAGTGCATGTACTCAAAGCGAATACATCGCACCGCGTCGTAGGCTCGTCCTCGCGCCTGAGCCAGCGTATCGCCCAGCGCAGTGACGCCCAGCACACGCCCTCCGGCAGTGACAATCCTGTCCCCCTCTTTGCGCGTGCCGGCATGGAACACCACACACTCGGGCACCTGAGACGCCTCGTCCAGCCCCTCAATCGGGAAGCCCGTCTCGTACTTGCCCGGATAGCCTCCAGAGGCAATTACCACACATACCGCGTAGCGGGGCTTCCACTGCAGAGTAATCTCGTCCAGACGACACTCCACCGCCGCCTGCATCACTTCCACAAGGTCGTTCTCCAGCAGGGGCAAAACCGCCTGCGTCTCCGGGTCGCCAAACCGCACGTTAAACTCCAGCGTCTTCACACCTTCCTGCGTGACCATCGTGCCCGCGTAAAGCACCCCTCGGAAGGGAATGCCCGCATCACGAGTGGCGCGGATGGCGGGATGGATAATCTGCTCCATCGCCTGCCTCTGCAGTTCGGGCGTCACCAGGCGCAGCGGACAGATACTGCCCATACCACCCGTGTTTGCGCCCCGGTCGTTATCCAGAGCGCGTTTGTAGTCCTGCACCGGCGGCATCGGCAGAGCGGTGGCGCCATCGGTAAACGCCATCAGCGAGGCTTCCTCCCCGCTCAACACCTCTTCAACCACCACCCGTGCCCCAGCCTCTCCCAGCACGCGCTCCTCCATCAGCGAACGGATGACCTCCAGCGCTTCGTCCATCTGGTGCACCACAAAGACGCCTTTTCCCGCCGCCTCGCCGTCTGCCTTAATCACCAGCCCCGGCGCCCCTTCACGAAAACGCTGGTGCACATACATCGCCGCTGCCTGGGGGTCGCTGAAGGCAGAGAAGTCGGCAGTTGGAATGTGATAGCGGCGCATGACCTCTTTCGCGTAAACCTTGCTTCCTTCCAGACGCGCTGGCTCTTTGCTGGGACCGAACACCGCCAGCCCGCGTCTCTCAAAGACGTCCACCACACCGGCAATCAGCGGCGACTCGGGACCGACCACCGTCAGGTCCACATGATTGCGCTCGGCAAAATCCGCAAGCCTTTCGATGTCGGTTGCTTTCAACGCAACGCACTCCGCCAGTTCGGCGATGCCGGCGTTGCCCGGCGCCGCGTAGATTTTACTCACCTTCGGGCTCTGCGCGATTTTCCACACCAGAGCGTGCTCGCGCCCGCCCCCACCTATCACCAGTATTTTCACTCTTTACTCCTCCCGGTAACGCTCCAGCGGGACAAACCGGGCGTAGTCGGGCTTGAACCCCACACGCACCGTGCCCGTTGGACCGTTTCGCTGTTTGGCGATAATGATTTCGGCTTCCTCTACCCGCCCCTCCTCGCGAGGCATCGTGCCCGCGTCAACGTCCTCGGAAGACACCGCCTCCTTCATCGCGTAGTACTCCGGGCGATAGATGAAAGCCACCACGTCTGCCTCCGCCTCAATGGAGCCGCTTTCGCGCAGGTCCGAGAGCATGGGACGCTTGTTCTCGCGGTGCTCCACCGCGCGGGAGAGCTGCGACAGGGCGATAATCGGTACCCGAAGCTCCCGCGCCAGCCCCTTCAGCGCGCGAGCGATGTCGGAAATCTCCTGCGTGCGGTTCTCGGAGCGGCGGTGACTGCGCATCAGCTGCAGATAGTCCACAATCACCAGGTCCAGCCCATGCTCGGCTCGCAGACGCCGACACTTTGCCCGCATCTCCAGCGCGGAAACGTCGGGCGTGTCGTCGATGAAAATCTTCGCCTCCCACAGGTCCTGTATCGCGCGGGATATCTTGTTCCAGGCAGTTTCGGGCAGCATCCCCAACCGCAAACGATGGGCGTTCACCTCCGCCTGTGAGCAAATCATGCGCTGAACCAGCTGCTCTTTGGACATCTCCAGACTGAAGATAGCCACCGTCTTCTTCTCGTGAAGGGCAACATGCTCGCCGATGTTCAAACAGAGGCTGGTCTTGCCCATACTCGGTCGCGCGGCGATGATAATGAGGTCGGACGGCTGTAAGCCTGCGGTTACGTAGTCCAGCTCGCGAAAGCCGGTGCTCAGCCCCGTGACGAGCTTGCGCTCGTGATAGAAGGCTTCAAAGCGGTCAAACGCCTCGCCCAGCAGGGGACGGATGCTTTCAAAGCCCTTGCCAATGCGCCGCTGAGCCACCCGATAGATGGCGCTTTCCGCCCGGTCGGTGACATCGGCGATGGTCAGCGGCTCCTCCTCGTCCGTGGCCGCCGCCATGTGGATAATCTCCTGAGCCGCCTCTATCAGCCGCCGCCGGATGGCGTACTCTTCCACGATGCTGGCATAGTAGTCCACGTTCGCCGCGCTGGGCACGCTGTCGATGAGAGTGGTCAGATATGCAACGCCGCCCACGTCCTCCAGCTTGCCCCGCCGCTGAAGCTCCTCGCTGACCGTCACCAGGTCCGCCGGCTCGTTACGGCTGGAAAGCGTGACCAGCACGTCGAAAATGACCCTGTGCGCCTCCCGATAGAAATCCTCGGGCGCGAGGAACTCGCTGACGCGCTCGATGGCGGTGCCATCGATCATCATCGAGCCAAGTGTGGCTATCTCTGCATCCAGATTGTGCGGCAGGGTGCGCAGGAGCTCGCTCATGCGTACTTCCTGTCCACCCTGGCGGTCCGAATTCCTTCTCATGGAATCACACCACGCTTCACGCAGAGGTCTCCTGCGGTACCACTTCCACCTTCAGCGTCAGATGGACATCGTGGTGCAGATGCAGAGCGACTTCGTAATCGCCCAGCGACTTAATCGGTTCCAGCAGGGCGATTTTGCGTTTATCCACCTTCACATGATACTGCTGAGCAATCGCGTCGGCAATGTGCTGAGCGGTTACCGCGCCGAACAGTTTGGTCGTGTTCTTGCCGGCGTGCGCCTTCACCGTTACCGTCTTGCCTCTCAGCATCTCCGCTACCTGTTTTGCCTCCTGTGCCGCCTTTTCGGCGCGTTGTGCCTCCTGGCGCTGGCGCAGTTCCACGTTCTTCAACGTGCCCTTATTTGCCTCTATCGCCAGCCCACGCGGAAAAAGGTAGTTGCGTGCATAACCCTCTGACACGCTGACCACCTCGCCGTGCTTGCCCAACGAGGGTACATCGCGGGTCAGTATCACCTTCATTGCCATCTCCAGTTTCCTCCTCCTGTATATTAGCGCACTAACTGCAATCCCAGCACCGGCTCGTTGCGGCTGAACAGGCTATCTATCCCCACCCAGAGGCTCCAGTCGTTGCCCAGATACAGCTTCGCCTTCGCGTTCAGCTGCGGGTCGTTCGGATTAAACAGGTCACCGCGAATCTGCAGGTTGGGCTTTACCTGCCAGCTCAACCCAACGCCCGGCTTGGAAGCATATAATCCATAGCGTAAATCCAGATTCGGCGCAAGACCAAACCCGTACTGCAGAATAATCTTGTTGCTCTCCGTCACGTCATATACGCCCAGGTCCACAAAGCGGTCGTCGCGGTAGGGAAAGGTCAGCGTGATGTCGGTACGAAACATGCTTTCCCTCACCATCCCGTACACGTCCAGCGCTACCCCCACCGGTCTCAGGGAGAGGCGCGGTGGCTGTATCAGCCGCTCCACGAAGCGGTTCACTTTTTCGGTCGCCTGTTTCGCTTCGGTGAGCGTTGCCCGGGCTTCTGCGACCGTCGCACGAATATTCTCGCGCAGCTCCTCGTCGCCTGTGTACTTGCCGATGTCCTCCGCAATACGGTTCATCTTGACGCTGAGCGCATTCAGCTCGCGGGCTACGCCGCGCAGGTCCTGCTGGAGCTGCTCATCGCTGACGAAACGGTCAAAGCTTTCGGTAGCATGTTGTGCCGTGCGCACCAGCTCGCGCGACTGTTCCAGCAAGCCCTGCAGGTCTTCCACCACCTGCGGAAGCATCCGCGTGGAGCGACGAGTATCCTGTACCACCGCGTCAAACGACCGTCCTGCGCTGGCAAGCAGTTTCTGCGCCTGGTCCACCACCGCCGTCAGCCGCGCCGACGCCTGCTCCACGTTCCTTAGCGTCTGCTTGATGCTCGCCTGCATCTCTGCGTCCCGGTACATATCAATCAACGCACTGGCGGAGCGCACCAGCTTCTGCACCTCCTGCAGTGCTTCCTGAGCGACCGGCGCGAGGTCGCTGAGTCCCGGCTCTTTGGTGCCGCGGATTTCGGTGCCCTCTCCCGCGCTTGTGGACGACCTGCCCGGGATCAGCGCGATCAGTTTATCCACCCCCGCGATGCCAGGCGACATCACCACCGCCGTCGAGTCCTCGGGGATGACCACATCCTTGCGCACAGCCATCCGCACGCGAGCGCGAAGGTCCGGCGTCAGCCACACTTTCTGCACTTCGCCGACCTCCACACCAGCCAGGTACACCCGCGCCTGCTCCCGAATGCCCAGCGCGTCGGGAAACACCGCCTCGATATGGTACACCTGCCGCGCCGCCAGCGCACCGCGCAGGTAGATGACCGTCACCACTATCCAGATAGTGGACAGGATGATGGTTGAACCGACCAGCAACACCGCCTTGCGCGAGGTAATCATCGGTCATGCTCCTGTATCACTGCCGTTTGACCATCCCGTATGATACCACCGGCTTGCAGGAAGCGGCGCACCACCGGATTGGTATCCGCGCGCAACTCCTCCGGCGAGCCGCACGCAACAATCTGCCCTTCGTGAAGCATGGCAACCCTGTCTGCGATGTGAAACACGCTGATAATATCGTGCGAAACCACCAGCGAGGTCACCTTCAGGCGCCGGGTGGTATCCACAATCAGCCTGTCAATGGTTTCCGCCATGATGGGGTCCAACCCTGCCGTCGGCTCATCGTAAAGCACGATTCGGGGGTTCATCGCCAGCGCACGCGCCAGCCCTACCCGCTTCTGCATCCCTCCCGACAGCTGCGCGGGATACAGCTTCTCCGTGCCAGCCATACCAACCATTTCCAGCCGCTGACGCACGATTTTCGCCACTTCCTCCTCCCGACGTGTGATGTGCCGGCGCACCCCGAACGCCACATTATCGTAAACCGTCAGCGAATCGAACAGCGCCGCATACTGGAACACCAGCCCAACCTGCTTGCGAACAGGGGTCAACGCTGTCTCCGACAACCGCGAGATTTCCACATCACCTATCCATATCTCTCCACGCTGGGGCTTAATCAGCCCGCCCACCAGCTTCAACAGCGTCGTTTTCCCACAACCCGAAGGTCCCATGATGGCGAATATCTCGCCGGCACGCACCTCCAGAGAAACCCCTTTGAGCACCCACCGTGAGTCCACCTCATACCACACATCTACCACACGCACTGCGCTTTGTGCGCCCGATTGCTCCGTCATCGCCCACCAAAAAGCAGATATGCCAGCACAAAGTTCGTCACGTAAATCAGCAACACGGTCACCACCACGCTGTTTGTGGTCGCCTGTCCCACGCCGACCGCGCCCCCTTCCGTCCTCAATCCTGCCCGACAACCTACCAGCGCCACAATCGCCCCGAACACCACCGTCTTCAGCAGTCCCGCGAACACATCATAGGTGTCTACCAGGTCGCGAATGCCCATCAGGTAAGAGGTGGGGGAAACCCCTAGAGGCACCGCCACCGCATATCCCCCAAACACACCTGTCACGAAAGCCAGCACGCCCAGCATCGGCAGCATGACAAGACAGGCAATCAGGCGCGGCACCACCAGATACTGCACTGGCGGCACCGCCAGCGCACGCAGGGCATCCACCTGCTCGGTTACCTTCATACTGCCAATCTCGGCGGCAATCGCCGAGGCGGAACGCGCCGCCACCACCACCCCGGTCACCACCGGTCCCAGCTCTCGCGCCATTGCCAGCGCGACCGCCCCTCCGGCAAGCGAGCCTACCCCGAACTCCAGCATCAGCTTCGCCGAGTACAGCGCGAGCACCGCGCCCGTAAACCCGCTGGTAATCACCACCATCGGCACCGCCTGCGCCCCGATTAAGGCCATCTGCACCACCGTCTCGCGAACTTCCCACCGCCCGCGAAGCACAAAACCTATCGCCTGCGCCAGCAAAATGCCGATATCGCCTACAAACAGCACCAGCTGGGTGGCTTGCTCGGCGAGACCATACACAGGATGACGTAACGGCGCTCGTGTTTGCATCTCTACCCCGTCGCGCTAACAGTATAGTCTCTTCTGCTCTCGCTTGTCAACACGCGAGCCCTTACCTTACCCCACCAAACAGGTTGACATCTTCACAAAAGTGTTGTATTCTGTGAGTAGACTTCTACCTCCCGTGAAAGGAGCAAGAAGATGAAACGCTTTGCTTTGCAAACTAAACGGGAGGGGGGACTGACCACCCTCGCCATCTTCACCGTGCTCGGCGCAAGCCTGCTGTGTCCCTCTAACGCCTTCGC
>FMJZ01022943.1_pt1 | contig 34469 bp, 33 predicted proteins | sample 1987881 | NCBI WGS metagenome assembly FMJZ01 (sample SAMEA4378227, study PRJEB15110) | soil metagenome | biome: soil; feature: Field; material: Soil | place: India | collected 2015-03-11 | depth 0 m
GAGAAGTTTCCGAATGACCTGGTTAGGGAGGAGAAGCTTCCGGATGGCAGCGTTAGAAAGGAGTACGGCCCCTTCATATATGGTTACTCCGTTAGAATAGGGCCCGACGGTAAGCCTGTCGTAAGGGAGTTTGGAAACGTTAAGCGTAAAGTTTCCCCCGTTAAACCGCTTGAAGTTAAGGAGGCTGCTGAGCCCCTGATAGACGTTATCACCGAGGAGGACAAGATTAAAGTCATTGCTGAAGTACCCGGCGTGGATAAGCAGGACATTAAGCTGAACGTGGTTGGCAAGACCCTTTCAATACGAGCGGAGTCTGAGAAAAGAAAGTACAGCAAGGATGTTGAGCTGCCTGAGGAAGTTGACCCCAAGACGGCTAAGGCCAGCTATAAGAACGGTATTCTCGAGGTAACTCTGAACAGGATCAGGAAGGAGAAGAAGGGCGAGGAAATACCGGTAGAGTAGCACGCACTCTATGAGTCCACCGCTGACCCTGGCCGCTATGCTCCTAATCCTAGCGGGCTTCCTACTGGTTTTTATAGCTGTTCTTATGGAGTTTCTGCGTTCTCTCAGGCAGAAAGACACCGAGGTTGAGAAACGTGGAGGAGCAGTGGTGATGATAGGGCCAATCCCCATAGTCCTTGCTTCAGACCCTAAGACAGCCAGGATGCTGCTTGTGCTTGCGATCATACTCACCCTGATTTTGATCTTTTTAATGGTCTTCTTACGGCTGAGAAGTCTTGAATAGTTTCGGAAAACTACTGTTAACAGGCTTCCTCCTGATAATGATCGGATTCGTAGCGCTTTTCCTAGCCTCACTGTCCTCGGCTGAAGCCAAGGGTGGGGGGGCCTTCGTAATCTTCATAGGCCCTTTCCCACTGGCATTCGGCTTCGGAGAATACTCTTCAATACTCATACTCATTAGCGTCATTATCGCTGCGGTGATGATAGTGATCATGCTGACCATCTTTAAACGCGCTTGGAAACAGCCGGATAACTCTTAGGTTTGAGAAAAACAGCAGGTTTTCCAGCTATTCCTCCGGCTCCATTATTGCAGCCTTCTCCCCAAGGATGGTGCGAAATCTTTCAGCGTCACTCTTACCCCCCACGATGGAGCCGTAGTGCATAGGTATGAAGATTCCTACGCCTATGTCTTTAGCCGCTTGAGCAGCCTCCTCAACATTCATAGTGTATGTTCCCCCGATTGGCAGAAGGGAGACGTCTGGCTTTATACTGGCCATTTCAGGAATCCTGTCAGTATCTCCTGCATGGTATATTTTCACGCCGCCTACTGTAGCCACGTACCCGACCTTGCCGTCCATCTTAGGGTGGAAAGATTTTCCAACGTTGTATGATGGAACAGCCTCAACCCTAACCCCTGAGACATCCATGCTTAAACCCGGCTTAACAATCTTATGCTCTAAGCCCAACTGCCTGAACCTTGCTTCACATTCCTTGGGGCCTATTAAAATAGTCTTAGGGGAGGAGATTTTCCTTATGTCTTCAACGCTAAGATGGTCGAAATGACTATGGGTAACGAGGACTATGTCCGCAGCTGGACCACCTTTAATCTTGAACGGGTCTATGTAGATTGTTTTACCTTCTCCGGCTATTCTGAAGCCAGCGTGTCCAAGCCAACATATCTTGACACCTTTAATCTCTATCAAACTGGATTTAGGTAATTGGAACAAGGTAGAATATAAAGTTATTCTTCACCATAACCCTATATGTCTCTGAGGCTTTGTAAAACTAATATAAGTGGAGAAGAATGATCGCTCCAGCCGGCCTTATGAAAGACAAGAGCAACACCATCACTACGAGTATAACCATTAAAACCATAAGTTGAAGGAATACTGTTTGAATTAAGGCGAGGATAAGCGCCACGTAGTCTTAACGCGCGCTAAGAGTCTTAAAGTTTAACTCAATAATCCTCTTCTCCCCCATTGAGAATAGGAAGATTCATCTTATGAAAATCCGGGTCCAGTAGTTAAACACTATGTTTATAAGGCTTGCTACAATTCCTGGAAACAGTCTTGGAAAAACTCGTTTACACAGTATTCCTAATGCTTGCATTGGTTACTTCACAGAACGCGGGTAACCGCCTCCTTCTGTCAGCGGATGGAGCTAATCCACATGGTTTTAAAAACGCTGCTGAAAAAAGTTTTTCAATCCAGATGGCAATCAACTCGGCTGATGATGGAGACACGATATATGTTCCACCCGGCAAACATACGGAGAATCTCAAAATAAACAAATCTGTGAAACTCATTGCTAATGGAACAGTTGAACTAATTCCGGCTAATCCTAGAGACAATGTTGTAGAAATCTCGAAAGATAATGTCGTCCTAGCTGGTTTCACCCTTGTAAACTATGGGGGAACATGTGGAATACGCGTTAAAGGATCCGTTGGATGTAGGATTATCGGTAACAGAATTATAGGCGGGGATTTCGGATTGCTGGCTAACGGTTCGAACAGGAGCCTAATCGAAGAAAACGACGTGAATGAATGTCTTTTCGGAATATACCTTCAAGAATCCCTTGAGAACACGGTTGCTCGAAACAACGTTAAGTCAAGCAAATATGGAATTAGCCTCTCATTGTGCTTCAACAGCACGATTGTTGAAAACAGGGTAGCCAACTGCACCTATGGTCTATATAATCACATATCTGATAGAAGCAATATAGTGAGGAACATTTTTCAAAATAATACGGTAGGAGTAGCAGTTGCAAGGTCTAGGATTAACACGATATCGTCGAACGAAGCATTCTATAATTTTTACGGAATCCATCTAGATTATGCGCGGGCAAGCCTAGTGTATGAGAACACCGTTACCGGAGGACTTATTGGTATAAGGATCCAGAATTCGCAGAACATTACCTTAACGAACAATATTGCACGCTCTTCGACGAACAATATCGCTATTGAATCCAGTGTCAACATAACTATTTCAAGAAACATGCTGGAACAAGCTAGGGGACATGGTGTAACTATCTATGAAACACTCAACAGCATGCTATCAATGAATACTGTTTCCTTCTGTCGCGTGGGAATTTCTATTGAAAACAGCCGTTCAGCAATCATTGGAAATAACTCATTAGAACAGAATTCCTACGGGCTTTTCCTCTTCCGCTCATCTGAAGCCCAGCTTTTTAGCAATAAGTGCAGCAACAACACGGTTGCGGATTTCTATTCTGAAGGCGCGGAAGACATTATGGTTGAAAAACTGGAGATAAATGCTTACGGCAATAAGGAAGTTTCCTTCACCTACCAGGGGGATGTTTCCATAAAGGGATCCCGACCGATTGAGCTAGAGACAGTTAGGCGTCTTAGCGGTTTCTTAAACATCACTCTATCCTCCGGAGGCTGGATAAGGCTTAACGTAACATATAACTTGAAAGATATTCAGGATATTCGGATGGAGGAGCCTGTCCTCTACCATTGGAGGGGAGCGGGGTGGAAAAAGGTAAGAGGCTTGATGAAGGAGGAGTCTTCTTTAAAGGGCTCAGCATCCTTTCTATTGACTGAAACCGGAATATACGTCTTAGGATTGGGAGGGAAAACCGTAGAACAATTTCCCATAGTTATTGCAGTATTTGTTGTTATGATTCTCATTATCAGCTCCTACACGATTCTAAGAACTCTTAAAAGAAGAAAGCCAGCAGCCTAAGCTATTCTCCTGTCTCTTCTCTTTTCCTCACCGCCTCTCTTATGACCGCTATTAGGTAGGCTAGAGTACCATATCCCACCAACGCGATGCTGGAGAAGGAAAGGGCTATTTGGATTACGACGAGACTGGTTAACATAGTTGGATTATAGCCTTGCCTTATGTACCACATGTTGTATAGACCCGTAAAAAATGACAGCAGATAGAGCAGAACCCCTATTAACATCGCTTTCTTAGGACTCATGCCACTAAGACCTTTCGTAAAGCCAGCATTTAACCCAGTGTCCTGAGGCTGCTTCGAACTCTGGTGGCTCCTCCTTAAAACACTTGTCGAAAGCGTGGGGACAGCGTGGAGAGAACCTGCAGCTCTTAGGAGGGTCGATTAGAGCAGGAGGCTCCCCAGGTGGAACCTGCTTAAACCTATTTCTGTTCTCCGGGTTAGGCTCGGGGGTAGCCGTGAGCAAAGCTCTCGTATAGGGATGTAAAGGATTCCTCAGGATTTCCTGCGTGAAAGCCTTCTCCATAACATGTCCAGCATACATTATCAGCGCCCACTCTGAGAAGAACCTTGTTGTCGCAAGGTCATGCGTTATGTATATTACGCCGAGCCTAAGCCTTTCCTGAAGCCTTCTCAAGAGGGTCAGGATCTCTATACGGACGGAAGCATCCAGCATTGACACAGGCTCGTCGGCAACGAGCAGGCGAGGCTCAAGGATTATAGCTCGAGCTATAGCAACCCTCTGCAACTGGCCGCCGCTGAGCATGTGAGGATACTTATACGCGAAGTCCTCCACCGGCGTAAGCCTAACTTCTTCAAGCACCTTGAACACTTTTTCAGCCCTCTCTTCTTTCGACTTAACCGTGTTATGAATGAGGAGAGGCTCCTCCAGCGACCTGAATATTGTGAAATGAGATGCGAAGGCTCCGAACGGGTCCTGCTGAACTAGACCAGTCATCCGCCTGTACCATTTCAAGTCCTTAGCCTTAACATGCGTCACGTCCTTATCTTGAAACAAAATTTTGCCCCCGTTAGGCTCGTAAAGCCTTAGTATAGTCTTACCCAGAGTCGTCTTGCCGCTTCCACTCTCCCCCACGAGGGACACTGCCTCCCCCTCCTCCAAGCCGAAGGTCACATTGTCAACAGCCTTTACAAAGCTCGTCTTAGAGCCCAGTAAGCCTCTTCTTATTTCAAACCATTTCCGCAAGTCTTCCAATTCAAGCAGCTTTTCCCCAGAACTCATGTTCCACCACCATACAGCCAGCACCTTACTAAGTGGCCCTCCGCCACTGGGAACATACCGGGTTCTTCAGAGCTGCATTTTTCCCATGCGAAACTGCATCTCGGGTGAAACCTGCAGCCTGAGGGAGGGTCGATTAGGCTTGGCGGCACTCCGCTTATGAACTCCGGCTTCCTATCGGTACTGAGCGTAGGAGCACTTGCCAGTAGGCCTCTGGAATAAGGATGTTTCGGCTGCGTGTAGAATATGTCCGCAGGGGAGAGCTCAACGATTTTACCGGCGTATAGCACTGCAACCTTATTCGCAAGCTCGCTGGCCAAGCCAAGGTCGTGAGTTATGAAGATGTAAGTTAGCCTAAACTCGTTTTTAATTCTCTTCAAAAGGTTCATTATGTTAGCTTGGGTCAGGACGTCTAGCGCTGAAGTAGGCTCGTCCAGAATCACTATCTCAGGATTTATTATCAAAGCCATAGCTATCGCTGCCCTCTGCTTCATCCCGCCGCTCAACTCGAAGGGATACCTATCAGCAAAGACACTAGGCACCCCCATAAGCTCCATCAGCTGCCTCGCCCTATTCGAAGCCTCCTTCTTCTCCACATGATCATGGATAATCAGTGGCTCAGCCACCTGGTAGCCAATCTTATAAACCGGGTTAAAGGAGTTCATGGCTCCCTGGAAGACAATAGATATTTTCCTCCACCTCACCTCCCTCCTGAAAGCCTCCTCATCCAAATTCATAACGTCCCTACCGTCAAGAATTATTTTCCCTTCGTAAGTATGAATGTTTCTGGGTAGAACTCGAACCAGGGCACGTGCCAGAGTACTCTTTCCGCACCCGGATTCGCCGACTACAGCCAGCGCATCCTCCTTCTCAAGGTCGAAATTTATATCTTCCAGAGCCTTCACAACTCCTTTTCTAGTCCTATAGTAAAGCTTAAGGTCGCGGACTGATAAAACAGATTTGCTGCTGCTCATTCTTCTACAGCTCCTTCAGCTTAGGGTTGACTATTTTCTCGAGAGCCATCCCTATCAGCGCGAACGCAATGGCTGTAAGTATCAACAGGAAAGCAGGCTCTAAAACCCAATAGTACATGCCTTTGTAGAAGGCGCCGTTAGTCTGAGCATCACTTATTATCTTACCCCATGTCGGTAGGAAAGGGTCGCCAAGCCCAAGGTATGAGAGCCCTGCCTCAAGAAATACGAAGCCCGGCACTGAGGAGATCATTCCAGGGACCACCGGGGGCAGGATCTTAGGTATCACGTAGAACAGTATCAGTCTCATATTACTGGCTCCGTACGCCTGCGCCGCCTCTATGTACGGGTAGCTCTTAATCTGCATAACCAAGATACGGGTGCCTTTTATGCCGAGCGAGAATATGCTTAGAACGACCACGCTGAGTAGGATGATGAATAGATCGATTCTGTAGAACGTTGTAAGCAATATTAGGATCGGCAGGAATGGGAGGACAGCGTTTATCTCCACTATCCGCTGTATAATGGTGTCAATCTTACCGCCGTACCAGCCGCTGATCGTTCCGATTATGAGGCTCAGCACTGTTGTAAGTAAGGCTGTTGTAAGCCCGAAGGACAATGCTATCGGAGTACCCCAGAGCAAACCTATTATTAAGGGCCTCCTTAAATGATCCGTTCCAGCTAACCCATAAACAGTACCATATATCACTACTTCCGCGTTTAAAACACTGTTCTTGCTCAGAGTTGCTTCGAAGCGCATTCTATACATACCTTTCAAGACCCGAGGATCCTGCGAATACTCTGAGAAGAGGCCTTTCTCAACCGTCATCGCGAAGTTTGGTTTCTTGCCGATCTTGCTTTCGAAAAGCCTTTCAAGTTTAAGCTCTAGGCCAAGGTCATTGCTCAAATACAGTCTGTCGTCGGGCCTTCTCAAAGCATGTTGCTTAAGAAGAATCTCGTCACCATCCGGTCTTATCCAGTAGATTTCAACCACAGGCTTCTCCACATAGCTCGAGTTGAAGAAAACTATGATCTCCGATGGGAAGTCATCGTAGTCGTAGTTGAAATGAACGACCCAAGAGACAGACAGCGTTCCGTCTTCACGCAAAACCTCAGACACTTTAGTTTCTGCGAGAGAAACTGTTATTGTGCGGGGCAGCCTCCTCCCGTAGAAGAGCTCGATCCACTCTGGCTGAGCGTTTCTAGGATTCCGGCTCCAAGCCTCGCTCGACCTCCAGGCTTGAATCGCCTCCGGCAAGGGTATTGTTACCATAGTGTAGACAGACAGACCTATTAGGAGTAGGAGAATAACAATACCCATGACAGCAGACTTGTAGCTTAAAACTTCGCGCAAAACCCCCTTTAAACCACCACTAGGCTTCGATGAACTCGTTTTAACCACCCCATACTTTAACCCTTGGATCAATAAAAGCATAAATAACATCCAACGTTAAGACCGTTAGCGTTAAAAGCCAAGCGTATATTGCTACTTCCCCAACTATCACCGGAGGATCTGGATAGGAGAGTGCTGCCGCCAAGAGCCTGCCTAATCCAGGCCAGTCGAACACGGTCTCCGTTATTATGGCACCGCCCCATGAGCCGATGATGGCTAGGGAGAGCCCGGTTATTATTGGAGGCAGTGTCGGCCTCATCACGTAGCTCATATCCACCTGTCTGGGCGGGAGGCCTTTGGCTTTAGCCACCTCCACGTAATCCTCAGTTGAGAATATCAGGAAGAAGGTCCTGTTCGAATAGAGCCCTAAGAATAATCCGGCTATTATCCAGGAGAGCATAGGCAATATCATGTGTCTCAAAACAGACAGGGAGTATAGAAAAGGATCCTTGGGCGGAGGATAATCCACTAAACCGCCAGGAGGAAGAATGTGTAGCCACGTGTAGAATATCAGAATTAGAAATATCCCGTAGACCCAGCCGGGTATTACTGACGTGGGAGCCAATGCTGCTATTGCCCTATCGATTTTAGAGCCGTATTTTCTGGCTATGAAAAGGCCCCCGAAAAGATTCAGGGAGAAGTTGACTATTGTCACCGTCGTGAAGAGCATTACTGTTTGAGGAAGCCTCTCCAAGATTATCAGCCTCACCTGTTTCGACCCGCTGTCGCTCGTTAAGTAGAGGGCTGTGCCCAGATCCATTGTTAAAGCGTTCTTCAAGTGGTAGAGACTCCTTACTAAGAACGGGGTGTTAAGCCCCCTCGCCTCCAACGCGGCCTGGTACATGCTGTCTATTATCCTCTGCCTCTCAGAGGCTGTGAGCCCTTGGTAAGCAGGGTTATTCCTAACGTTCATCGTGATGCTCATCAGGAGGTCTGCCTTAACCATCTCATCTATAAGACCACCGAAGTTAGCGAGCAATATGGATATGTATAAAGCGATTACGAGGCTTATAAGCAGTAAGACTGTCCTCTTACCCACGAATTTTAAGAAGCCCTTGGGAATCGTCAACCATGGGTCACCCTAGTCATTTTCCAGAAGGAGAAAAAAAGAAGGGGATAAAAACTTTTCTGACCACAGCTATTTTCTTTTCTTCCTTAAGAATAGTACTGCGACTATGGCGATGACCACGATCGCCGCGACTATTCCGATTACTGCCTCATACCATACTCTGAACACGGCTTTAACGCTGTGAGGCTTATCCGTTACAAGCGTGAGCGTCTCGGATGCTCCCCTCTCCACTCCGTCGACAACCCATTTTTCAAGGACGCTGAGGAAGCCTGGTTTAGCCCTTATTGTCACTGTTTCACGCCCAATGTACCCGTGTGAACCAGGCTCGGGATCAGTTGTCCCACTTCCCTCCACAGAGATCGTGAGCTCACGCTGCAGAAGCTTTCGGAACGGTTTCAGAACCGCTGTGTGAGCAGTTATGTCAGCCGTCTCCAAATAGTAGGGGCCGGCCCCAACCCAGAAGTGCCTGTACGTAGAATACCAGTTTTTAAGGGCGTTATACCTTGCTCTAGCCTCATCCACACTGATGTACTTGCTGTTAAGCTCCCTGAAGGGTATGTAGCCTTCCGTTATAGCTTCATCCAGCATCTGGGAGAGTATTTGCAGACTTGGGCCAGCTATGTAGTTCATCCACTCAACCTTACTCTTCAGAGCCTTATCTTGTCCGAAGGCTAGGAGGCCTTTCTCCTCCGCCCTAATGCCTATCGCGGTGGTGTGCCATGGCCCAGCTAAACCCACGTAAGCACTAGCTATCAGCTCAGCATCCATGTTAGTGTAGTCGGTGTACCACTCTATTCTCAACGGGTTCTCGCTCACAATCCTCCACGCCTTGAAAACTTCCCTCCAGGATTTGAATGCGCCCACGTAGGCCTCGTCGTAGAGAGCACTTTTATTACTGGCTCTCTCAAAGTTGATGGGCCAGCTCCACACCCAGTCGGCTAGACTCATAACCGTCCCGTCGTGGTATTCGAACTTGCCTATGATGTCCTCGTACTCCGCAGCCACCTTAACCTTCGCGCTGGTTACGCCTGCCTCCCCGGCAGTCACAACCTTCTTCTTCTCAACATCCCAGCCGTACCACGCGTCTGAAGGTATTGTAACACTGTCGACGAAGGTCAGGGTTAGCCAGCCCTTGCTCTCAGGGTTCTGGAAAGTTAGGAGGCCTTTTTCCGCCTCTATCTTAACGCTTTTAACGAAGCCGGTCGGTATTGGGAGCCCGCTTTTAGGATCGCTTAAGAAGGCAGGCATGCCCGTCGCTGAGCTTATCATGCTGTCGTATATCCAGTTGGACCCAGCAATCGGGTTCCACGCGTCTCCAGTCAAAACGTCTGAGCTGCCTATTTTAACCGATCCGCCTAGAGTGCCTCCACGGTTCAATGTGAATCCCCATATTCCGACCCAGTAGCCTCCGGAGTAGTCAGCTATGGCGGTTATCTCCTTCCTCTTAACCCAGGCTGCAGTCTGGTCTACGAGCCAGACCCTAACGGAGTCCTGAAGCGCCAGTTCAAACGCTCGACTCATCCAGGCTGTCCTCTCCTCAATGGTGGTGAACTTCTTTTCAGCAAGCTTGTCTGCAAGATCGCCGAACTCAGGGGAAGGCTTGTATGAAGCCCACAGGGGGCTGATGGATGCCATGCCCGACTTATCGCTGTAGAAGAACTGGAAGTTGTCGGAATCGTCCCTCGATACCACTGTCGTCACCCAGCCGCCAGTATACAAATGCCATCTTCCCTCAGCAGGATTACCCCTCATCCATATTGGGGAGGCTTCTCTAGAAGTCTTGTACAGTCTCTCCACGGTGAAGCCGAGCTTCTCCAATTGTCCTGAAACATAGTCTCCTATTTGCCTCCTCCTATCCTCCACCCTTATGACGAACTTTAAGACGATCGGTTCACCCTTATAGTACCACTTCCCACCTCTATTCTCGACACCTCGCTCCTTCGCCAACTCGTCGAACATTATTTGCTTCGCCTTCTCGAAATTGTACGCGTATTTAGTCTCAATGGTTTTTATCACATTCTCATGCCTCTTGTAGTCTGGGAAACCGTTGCAGACCGGCACATACTTAGGTATTGCGAGACCACCCGAGATTTCGTCGACGATGTACTGCCTGTCCACAAGCATGTTCATGGCTTCCCTTATCTTAGGGTTGTAGAACGGGTTGAATTTGCCGTCAAGGGTCTCCGGCCCGACAGGGTTGAAGGTAAGATCGAAATACAAGCCGTATGAGAAGTCGTAGGACAATGCTCCTGATTCCCGTACCCTTCTGAAAAGCACCGGGTCACCTATATCTTTGAAGTAGATGTCCATGTCTCCCTTCTCCATCATTTCAACAGCCTTAGCCGCATCCGCCACAGGGAAGAAGACTACTTCGTCACACCATCCGTATTTGTAAATTGGATACTCCTCCGGTGCTGAAAAGGTTGTGACGATTAGCCCTAGAGCTTGTGTCAACATCAGGAGAATTAGGATTGCTGCTGCACATGCTGTTACCTTGCTCTTTAAATCTTGCCGCATCATTTTTCTCATCATAAATAGAGCTCGGAAGGTATTTTATAAAGGTTTCTAGTATAGTTATCAAAAAATGTATAGTAAACCCGCCTTTTCCTCAAAACTCAGCGGCATAAAGCGAGCCCCTTAAGGCCTCAAGCTGGTTGATCTCCATGTGCACGTATTCCGCGGCGGATTCTAAGGCTACGCCCATTTTTTCAGCCTCCTCAGACAAGCTTTCGAAATACTTCCTCCACTTCAAGTCTCTCAGCAGGTGGTGGTCAAGAATCATCACTGAGGGATGCGCTTGATTCATTATCCTCCTAACGTTTCTAAGGCTTGCTTCAAGCTGCTCTGCCGTATAGTTTAGGCCGAGCATATACGTAGACGGGCCGTCTATGAAAATCGAGCGCGGCTTCCTCCCGATTACAAACTTAACCTGGTAGTCTATCGGGAAACCCTGCACGTCGCTCGTGAAAAGAAAACTGTCAGAGGAATCCTTAACGCTAAGCTGTACAACGTAGCCCAGCTGGGTACCCGGGCCGTGTGGAACAGGGTTGGAGAACTCGAGCCTAGTCCCGCTGTACACATACTCCTTGCCGTCGGCAACCATAACCTGAGCCGCGATTGGCCTGATCCTCTCGAGAAATATTCTCGCCCTACCCCTCTGGCTGAGGTTTATCATGTTTTCAGGATCCTTAACTATGACTATTCTCCCCCCGTAGATATCCTCGAGAAACCTCGTTGAACTATGATGATCATAGTGGTAGTGTGTCACTGCAACGATCTCGCATTCCTCTGCCGCGGAGGCTATTCTCCCCCAGCATTCCTCCAGGAGGCTGAGCTCCTTAGGATGCGGCGGAAGCCCGAATCTTCGAGGCACGACGGCGGCGGCGGGATCTATTAGAAGCTTCAAGTCACGGGTCTCAACAAGAGTAGCCATGCTTCTAACACCCATGGAGTCGAAGCACACTGGGTCTATCTTCAATCCTCCACTCTAATTGCTGACGACTCGGAAATAAATTTTTTAGAGATATGAACCTGAATAACGCGGCCGGGTTCTAATGGCTGCTCCTATTTTTACTCTGCGCCTTTAACCCACTTTGAGAAGTCCAGCGCCCTCTTTAAAACTCCCTTCTTAACAAGGGAGCAGTATACTTCCCTACCCTTCTTAACGGTTTTAACTAGGCCGGCGTTTTCAAGTATCCTAATGTGGTAGGATACTGTGGGCTGGGAGAGGTTGAACTTGTCCACGATGCCTGTTATCATCATGCTCTCACTCTCTATTATTGAGAGTATCCTGAGCCGGGTTGGGTCGGCCAGTGCCTTGAACACTTTGGCCGCGTGCTTGAATGCTTCCTCATCCTCTTTTTTGATTGACAATTCTATATCGTTAATAAATCCCAAAGATTAATATATAAATCTTTAGGACAGTACTTAACAAATAGAAAATACTCTAAATGCCTTAAAAAGGGCTTAAAAAAGGCTTAAATTAAATATTTAAAAGCCATTATCAGCCTCGTCCAACCTCATCCACGAGATTGTTTTCAGAGTCGTAAAGCAGGATCCTTAGCGGCATTTCACCTATAGCATGGGTCGCGCAGCTTAGGCAAGGATCTAGGGCGCGCACAACAGCCTCAACCCTGTTCAGCATTCCTTCACTGAGTCTCTGCCCATTAACGTATTTTTTAGCAACCTGCATCACAGCCCTGTTGAAAGCAAGATTATTGTTAACAGTGGCAATTATCAGGTTCACCCAGCTTATCCTACCCTGGTCGTCAACCCTATAGTGGTGGAAAAGAGTGCCCCTGGGAGCCTCAATGACTCCTGTGCCCTCCCTCCTGTTCAGGGAGGCTTTAGCCTGAACATTCGTTTCTAAAACCTCAGGGTCCCTGAGGATCTCCTCAGCCTTCTCAACGCAGTAGACTATTTCGATCAAGCGGGCATAGTGATACATGAAGGTGTTTTGAACAACGCCGTTGACACCAAGCTTCTTAAAATCCTTCAGAAGGTCGTCTGCAAGCCTCGTGCCGCAGCGCGAGGAAACGTTAAGCCTAGCTAACGGGCCGACTCTGTAGGCTCCTGCAGGGTAGCCTGCAGGCTTATAGTATGGGAACTTCATGTAAGACCAGTCTTCAACAGCCTCACCGATGTATTCGAAGTATTTAGAAGGATCCAGCTGGTCCGCCACTATTTTTCCGTCTGGGCTCATTATCCTTATCCTGCCGTCATAGTGCTCAAGCCCACCGTCCCGTGTGACGAGACCCATGTAGTAAGACGGGAAGTCTCCGAAGTTTTCAACATCATTCCTAAGGTTTTCAAGCGTTTTACTGAAGAGCGAGACAGCGTTTAAAGCGATCTCAACAGCCCTAGGAGCCTTGGAGAGAATCGCTTCAGCCTTTTCCTTGGAAAGCGGGGTTTTAACGCCTCCCGGCACAATCCAGTCGCTCGAGTGAATCCTTTTGCCTGCGAGGCTTTCAATAATGTTCTGTCCAAACTTTCTCAGCCACACTCCCTGCCTAGCGATCTCAGGATGCTTTTCGCCAAGGCCGAGAATGTTCCTTCTAGAAGGGTCTGAATCCATTCCGAGCAGAAAGTCTGGAGAGGAAAGATAGAAGAAGCTTAAAGCGTGAGACTGTATTATTTGACCCATGTGCATCAGCCTGCGCAGCAACACTGCTGTTCCAAGTGTTTCAACCGCAACAAGATCGTCGCATGCTTTCGCGGAGGCGAGAAGGTGGCTTACTGGGCATATGCCGCATATCCTTGAAGTTATGCTCGGCATCTCGAAGAATGGTCTGCCCTCGCAGAATTTTTCAAAACCTCTGAAATCAGTTACGTGGAACCTGGCCTCTCTGACTGAGCCGTCGTCGTCAAGGTGTATCGTTATCTTTGCGTGCCCCTCTATCCTGGTGACGGGGTTGACAAAAATCTCCCTAACCATTTTTCAAAACATCCTCCTAACCATACTTGAACCTGTCCTTTAAAACCGGAGTCTTGCCCCCCAGAAGCTCGTTTAAAACTTGGTTTATAAGCTCCGCGGATGGTGGGCAGCCTGGAACATAGGCGTCAACCTTAACAACCTCGTTTAAAGCAAGAACCCTCTTCAGGAGCCTGGGCACTTGTTTTGGAGCAGCCTGGTTAATGCTTGCGTTTTCAACGTACGCTTTTTTCAAAACCTCTTCATCACTGTTCCTCAGGCTGTTCCTCAGGGCTGTCACGTTCCCGTTTACAGCGCAGTCGCCGAGCGCTACGAGAATCTTACTGTTCCTCCTAATTTTTTTCAGAAGCTCAAGCTGCTCCTCGTTTCCAACAGCGCCTTCTAAGAGCGTAACGTCAACGTTTTCGGGGAAATCCTTAACGTCAGCGATTGGGCTGTAGACAAGCTCTATCTTCTCAGCCAGCTCAAGAACCTTCTCATCCTGATCTAGAAAGGACATGTGGCATCCTGAGCAGCCGCTTAGCCATACTGTTGCCAGCCTCACCTTAGCCAACTATTTCCAACTCCTTCTTTCCATTATTAAGGAGACAAGATCCTTCTTCTTAACCTCTGAAAGAGGCTTACCCTTAACGTAGAGCGCTCCAACAGGGCATACTGCCGAGCATTTTCCGCAGGAGGTACAGGATTGCGCGAAACCCCAGTTTTCATCCAGGTCGAAAATAACCTTAGAGTTCTTACCCCTGAGCATCAGGTCTAAAGTATGCACGCCCTCAACCTCGTCGCAAACCCTGATGCAGCGCGTGCAACGAATGCACCTGTTAGGGTCGTACGCGAACCTCTCGTGAGTAAGATCTACCTCATAGTCCGTCCAGTCTCTGTCAACTCTGAGATGGTCAACCCCCAGCTCCGTGGCGAGCTGCTGCAGCTCACAGCTTCCGTTGGCAACGCAGACCGAGCAGACATGAGGCCTCTCAGCTAGGAGAAGCTCCACAGCCCATTTCCGGTAGCGCCTAAGCCTCTCCGAATCAGTAAACACCTCCATTCCTTCAGCCACAGGTGTGATGCATGAGGCGAAGAGCCTTGGAGAGCCCTTAAGCTCAACCACGCAGAGCCTGCATCCGCCGAATGAAGAGACCCCTTCAAGGTAGCATAACGCTGGAACATATATCCCGTTCTTCTTCGCAACGGCAAGAATAGTTTCCCCTTCTTTCGCAACCACCTTCCTCCCGCCGATAGTGAGCTCTATAGGCCTACTCAACTCCGCCACCTCCACCGTTCCTGAAGCATTTGCCCGCGGGACACCTATTCTCAACCACGTGTTTAGCATACTCGTCCCTGAAGTATCTGAGCGTCGTCAGGGTCGGGTTTGGCGCTGTCTGACCTAGGCCGCATAGGCTAGCCTCCTTGATGAACTCGCAAAGGTCCTCAACCTTCGAGAAGTCTTCAACACCTCCTTCCATCCGCGTGAAGCCGTCGAGAATCTTGAAAAGCTTGCAGAGACCCGTTCTACAAGGAGTACACTTGCCGCAGGACTCGTCCATACAGAACTCTGTGAAGAACTTCGCCGTGTCAACCATGCACGACGCGTCGTCCAGCACAACTATCCCTCCGGAGCCCATTATGGCCCCCGCTTTAGTAAGCGACTCATAGTCTATCGGGAGGTCGAGAAGCTGCTCAGGCAGGAATCCTCCCGAGGGCCCGCCTACTTGAACAGCCTTGAAACGCCTCCCCGGCGGCACGCCCCCACCTATTTCGAACACAACCTCCCTCAGGGTTATGCCCATCGGGACTTCGATCAAACCCGGGTTATTCACCTTGCCGGTGAGCGAGAAGCATTTCGTCCCGGTGCAGTTCTTCGAGCCTATGCTCGAGAACCATTCGCTACCCTTAAGCAGTATTACTGGAACATTCGCCAGAGTCTCCACGTTGTTTATCAGAGTAGGCTTCCCCCAGAGGCCTGTCTGTGCAGGGTAGGGAGGCCTAGGCCTAGGCATGGCTCTACGGCCCTCTATTGATGCCAGTATTGCTGTCTCCTCACCGGCTATGAATGCTCCCGCGCCAAGCCTAAGCTCAACGTGGAAGCTGAAAGAAGTCTCGAAAATATTCTCGCCAAGCAGACCCATGCTCTTGGCGGCCTCAATAGCATTCTTAAGCGTCTGGACAGCTAACGGGTATTCGCTGCGCACGTATATGTAACCTTTCTGAGAGCCTACGGCGTAGGCAGCTATGGTCATGCCCTCCAGTATAGCGTGGGGGTCAGCCTCGGCAAGCGTACGGTTCGCGAAAACACCCGGATCACCCTCGTCCAAGTTCGCTATCAAATATTTCGGAGAACCCGAGGCCCTCGCAACGTACCTCCACTTCAAACCTGTCAGGAAACCGGCGCCCCCACGCCCTTTCAACCCGCTTAAGGCAACTTCTTCGATCACACCCTCAGGAGTCATCCTGGTTAAGGCTTTGAGAAGCGCGTAATAGCCACCTACAGCGATGTAATCCTCTATCCTTAAAGGATCTATTTTACCGGCGTTCCTCAAGACGATTCGAAGCTGCTTCTTGAAGAAGGCTTCGTTGCTGTACAGCATGCTTCTGATAGGCCTGCCGTTAACGATATGCTCTTTAACTATCTCCCTAGCCCTCTCGGGAGTAACGTTCTGATAAAGGTAGTCGCCAGGATCCACGAGGACCGCTGGTGCGAGAGAACACGTCCCTATGCAACCCGTTCTTCCAACGTAGCACTCCTCCACCCCAAATTCTCTTACAGCATCCTTGAAAGAGCTTAAAACCTTCAGGGCTCCGAAAGGCATACAGCCGCTTGAACAGCAAACGTTTATCCTGTACCTGTATGACTTACGGAGCTCTGACTCCTTCTGGGCGAGACTGCGGAGCTCATCTGGCTTCAACCATCTCAGCCTCCAGAACAGCCCTAACTCTTTTCAAAACGTTTTCAGCCGTCGCCTTTCCAACAGTCTCCCCATCCACAATAGCGTTGGGAGCCATTGCGCACGCACCTATACACCTCGTCACGAATAGTGAAAGCCTCCCGTCGCTCGTCGTCCCCCCGCGTTTAACGTTAAACTCCCTCTCGACGGCTGAAACAATATCTTCAGCGCCTTTAACGTAGCAGGCTGTCCCCATGCAAACCGTCACGACATGCGTACCAGGCTTCTTGAGCTTGAAAATGTTATAGAAGGTTGTGACACCGTAGACGTGGCTCGGGGGGAGGCGGAGGAGCTTTGAGATATGCAGCAGGAGGTCCTTATCTAAATACCCGTAGAGCTCCTGAGCAGTGTGAAGAATCTCCAGGAGAGCATCCTTACTGTACTGATGCTGCTTAATAGCCGCTTCAAGCATCAAGAGGCGTCTGTCGCTCTTCAAACCGGTTTCTCGAACCCCTGAACCAGGCATTGCACAGCCGTCGAACCGGTTAACAGCCTAATATTTAAGAATTTAGCTGTCTTCGTTTACCGCTGACGAGGCAAGCTTGTTTCCACGAGTTTGAAAGAGATTTTTCATCAGAGGCTTGAATAAAGGTTTATAAAAAAGCAATGTAATGGATTGCAAGCAAAAATGTCGTTCATAATCAAGAGGGAGGAGATTCCCCATTTCTCGAGACACATAGTCTCCAAAGGTTACACTCTTTTCGCGCCTGTTAAAGGAGAGGTGAGGCATTACTTTAAGAAGATGAGTGAGGATCGGATTGAAGACATTTCGCTTGATTTCGTTAGAACCACAATGCCCCCTTTAAAAACCCTGTTGATACCCCCTAGGGAAAACCTGTTCAAGATTAAAGACGGGAGGATCGAGGAGACGTTTCCCGACGCAGACAGCAGGACCGTGATACTGGGTGTTCACCCCTGCGACGTGAACGCGATGAACCATCTTGAAAGAGTCTACATGGATCGTCCTAAGGACCCTTACTTCGAGGCTAGAAGGAGAAGCCTTCTCGTGATAGCTTTAAACTGTAAGAATGCTGACGAGTACTGTTTCTGCACATCCTTCGGAACAGGACCCCCGCTCGAAGAAGGATTCGACCTTCTACTGACAGACTTAGGAAACAGGTTCCTGCTGGAAGTAGGCTCCAGGAGGGGGTCTGAACTGGTCAGCGACTTCTACATGCCCCGGGCCAAAAGCACGGATATTCTGGAGAAGGATGAGACGATAAGGACGATGAAAAGCATGATAAGGAGGCATGTGAACACCGGTGGGCTCCAGAGGATAATGTCGGGAGCACTTTACAACCCTATTTGGAACGAGCTCGCGAGCAAGTGCACGGGCTGCGGTGCCTGCAACATGGTTTGCCCAACATGCTTCTGCTTCAACATGGTGGATGTGCCGGAGCTCGACTCAGGCAGCATTTTGAGGATGAGAACATGGGACGGCTGCTTATTGTGGGAGTATGCTGAAGTGGCTTTGGGCGGGAACTTCAGGAGAGACTTGTCAAGCAGGATCAGGCAGTTCATCAACCATAAGATGAACTATTGGCTGAACCAGTATGGCTCCCTGGGGTGCGTGGGATGCGGGAGATGCGTGGAGCAGTGCCCCGCGGGAATAGATATAACTAGGGTTGTCGCTAGGCTGAGGGGTGAGTCGCCGTGAGCAGCGAGTTCGAAAACCCTTACGCACCTGCTTTCGCGAAAGTCGTGGACTTTAGAGATGAGAACTCCACAACCAGGACCTTCACCCTGAGCATGGTGAACGGGGAGGCTTTAAGGTTTAGGCCAGGCCAGTTCGACATAGTCTCCTACTTCGGGGTTGGAGAATCCGCCTTCTCAATCTGTTCAAGCCCAGAGGAGAGAAACATGTTCGAAAATACTGTGAGAAGAGTCGGCAGAGTCACCACAGCGCTCTTCAACGTTAAGCCTGGGGAAAGGCTGGGAATTAGAGGACCCTATGGAAAACCGTGGCCGCTTGAGAAGGCTGCTGAAAACGACCTTATACTGATTGCTGGAGGCATGGGCCTAGCCCCCTTGAGGCCAGTCATACATTACGTTGCTAGACACAGGGATCTCTATGGCTCCGTGGACATACTGTACGGAGCAAGAACCCCGGGCGACATGATATACACTTACGAGTTCGACTCGTGGAGGAATATTCCTAATGTTCGCCTCTACCTGACCGTGGACTATGTTCCTCCGGCCACTCTGTGGGAGCACGATGTCGGGGTTGTGACTGAACTATTAAGGTACGTGAAGCCCAGGACGCGTTACACCACCGTCTTCATATGCGGTCCAGAGGTGATGATGAAGTTCACTGCGCAACTGCTGCTCAGAATGGGCTTCTACCCATCCGAGGTCTATCTTTCACTAGAGAGGAGGATGAAATGTGGAATAGGGAAGTGCGGACACTGTCAGATAGGCTACAAGTATGTTTGCAAGGACGGACCCGTCTTCAACTTGGAGGAGATAGGGCTGCTCCCGGATGTTATTGAGTGAGGTGGCTGAGAATGGTGGATAAGCTGAAGGTTGGCGTCTTCAAGCTCACGTCCTGCTCAGGATGCCAGATGGTTCTAGTCCACTTGGAGGAAAGCCTGCTTGAAGTCCTTAAGCATGTTGAGCTGAAGTATTTCAGAATGGTTAGCGACGACAATCTCCCGAACGACCCTCTGGATGCGGCCATAGTTGAGGGAGCAGTTACCAACGAGGAGGAAGCAGCAATGTTGAAAAGGATTAGGAGGATGTCAAGGTTCCTGGTTGCAGCTGGAGCCTGCGCAGTCACCGGTGGGGTAAATGCGATGAAGAACATTACTCCCGAGGGAGAAATTGAGAGCACGGTTTACCCTTCGCCTGAACACGTGAGGTCTGGGAAAGCATACGGGTTGAACGAGTACGTCGCAGTCGACGCATATCTCTACGGGTGTCCGATAGACAGGAGTGAGCTGGTCAACGCGCTTATGTCGCTGGTGCTGTGCGTCCCACCGTACATACCTGGTTTAACGGTTTGCATGGAGTGCAAGACGAAGGGCAACGAGTGTGTTTTCCTCACGAGAAAGGAGCCGTGCCTCGGCCCGGTTGCGGTGGGAGGCTGCGGCGCACTATGCCCCTCCAACAATGTAGCCTGTGAGGGCTGTCGGGATGTTTTAAAGGGCACTAACGTGAGCGGGCTGGTTTCAGCTTGGAAGAACGCTGGGGTAAACCCTGAGCTCATCCAGCTGAAGCTCAGAAAGTACAGTGTTTACCCGGTTTCAGGAAGGTGATTAAGCATGGTTGACAGGACTATAGTCTACGATTACATAAGCAGGGTTGAGGGACAGGGTTCTCTCGAGGTCACTGTCTCAAACGGGAAGGTTTCGGATGTGAAGCTGAAGATATTTGAAGCGCCAAGGTTCTTTGAAGCATTCTTAAGGGGGAGGAATGCTCTTGAGCTTCCTGAATTAGCCTCTAGGATATGCGGCATATGCCCAATATCCCATGTCATAACCGCAGCCAAGGCTGTGGAGAACGCTCTTGAAGTTTCTCTAGATGAGAGGACTATAGCGTTAAGGAAGGCGCTCGCCCTCTCGGGAATAATGCAGAGCCATGCCCTCCACATATACTTCCTCGCAGCCCCGGACTTCCTAGGCTACCCGAGCGCGATAGCAGCCTCAAAGGATCTCGCGGATGTTGTCCGCAGAGGCTTTAGGCTTAAGAGGGTGGCGAACATGGTTTCTGAATACATAGGTGGGAGGGCTGTGCACCCCGTTACGCTTACGGTGGGAGGCTTCACGAGGCCCCCGTCTGCTGAGAGGCTAGAGGAGATTGTCAAGGCCCTCGACGATGCTTCCGAAGACGCTTTCGAAACCGTTAAGCTGGTTTCAGGCTTCAAGTACCCCGAGTTTGAGCCCAACCATGTTAACGTTGCGCTCTCAAGTGGAGACGGCTATGCGATAACAGAGGGCGTTGCGAAGACTAGTTCCGGAGAATACTTTGAAGGCAGGGACTACAGGGGACATGTGTCTGAGGAACAGGTTCCTCATTCAAACACCAAGAGGTCGATGCTGAAAAACAATAGCTCCTTCAAAGTAGGCCCGGTTTCAAGATTCAACCTTAACCATGACTCGCTGTGCGACATGGCTAAGGAGGCTGCTGAAAAAGCTGGTCTTAAGCCGCCTGTGAGAAACCCGTTTAAATCCACGGTCGTCAGGGCTGTTGAGATAGTGCAGGCGATAGAGGAGATGAGAAGCATACTGGAGGGAGGTGTGAATATTCCGCCCCCGCGGAAAACTAGGTTCCGCCAGAGCACGGGGGCAGCGTTGACCGAGGCCCCTAGAGGACTACTGTATCACTCGTACGCTATTGACAGGGATGGCAAAGTTTTGAACGCGGACATTGTTACTCCGACCGCCCACAATTCTTGGAGAATAGAGAAGGACATTTTTGAACTTGTGCCGTCAGTAGCCCACTTGGATGAAGATGCCCTAAGAAGTCTTCTCGGAATGCTTGTGAGAGCATACGATCCCTGCATATCCTGCTCGGTCCACGCCTTCACTGTTAAGCTTACCAGAAAGTAGGGCTCAGAAGCAACATGCTTTCTTCAAATTTCTCATTCTCCCTTTTAAAGACCTAAAAACGCCGCGGCTTCACGTATAGCCATAGCTATTTCATCAACAATCTTAAGACATTCGTCGGAAATCGTTGTGCCGAGCTCAAAGTTCTCCACGCCTACTCCAAGAACTTTAACACTTGTCTCCACTGGTTTCCCCAAAGCCTCTAGAAGCAGGGGAAGCGGAATCGCGTGCGTCGAAACCGGTGTACGCGACACTAAGTCAGGAGGGTCCAAGAGCATCAGCCTCTTCCCGTCTGGAAAAGCATCTACAACCAGCAGGTGGGAAGGCTTTTTCTCAAAAGCATAGTCGATGCAGTCTTCAATCGAAACCCCGCACTCAACAGCCTCAAACCTTTCGCTGTTAAAACGCTTCAGAACCCTGGCTACTAGCACCCCAGCAGCATCGTCGCCCCTAAGCTCGTTCCCCACTCCCAGAACCATGAGTTTCCCGGCTCCAGACAACCATTCCCTCAAGCTCTCTCTAACCTTCTCGCATCGGAAGCCGTTGCCCTCCATGAATACGGCATGCCTGGAGGCAGCTTATTAGCGTTCTTAACGTCTTTCAGGGTTTACGTGCAGCTTAACGTTTCGCGAAAAAGCTATATATTTTAGAGGCCTGCTTAAAAACGGGTTGAGTGAGGAAAAGGTTTACGTGGGTAGCGTGAGGCACTTCTTACCAAGGATCAGCGTCGCTATAGTCGACCTGGTTGGGGAGCTTAAGACCGGTGATGAGATACTTATTCAGGGCAGGACGACGAGCCTCAGGCAGAGGGTTGGGTCTATGGAGATAGAGCATAAGAGGGTTGAAGTTGCTCCAGCCGGCAGCTCAATAGGCTTGAAGACTGTTGAAAGGGTTAGGGAGGGGGACAGCGTCTACGTGGTTAAGACTTCAGCCCAAGCTCCCTGAGCCTTGCTTCGATACATAGTTTAACAGCCTCCCTGCTCGTGTGCCTCGGCCTCCAGCCGGTTGCTTTAATCCTACTTATATCCAGGTTCATTAGCTTAACATCCCCAATCCAGCCCCTGCCGTTTTCAACGCCTCCGGTGAAAACCTTCTCAACGCTACCGAGCCCCATTGACTCCACAACCATGTCGGCAATCTCAGAGACAGTAACCCAATCATCAGAGCCAACGTTGTAAACCTCGTAGCCAGAGGCTTCAAAACGCTTTGAAACGTGGAGAACAGCTTCAACACAGTCGCCAACCCAAATGTACGACTTCCTCTGAGACCCGTCCCCAAGGATTTCAAGCCTCCTAGGGTTCTCCAGAAGCTTATTGATGAAGTCATGTACCACCCCGTGTGTAAGCCTTGGGCCGACAACGTTAGCAAGCCTCAGGGATACGCCTTTCATTCCGAACGTGTGACAGTAGGATGAAACCAGGCCTTCAGCGGCTAGCTTAGCAGCCCCATAAAGGGAGATGGGCCTCAAGGGACCATAGTCCTCCGGCGTAGGGATCTTGGAAGCATCCCCGTAGACGGTGGAGGAGGATGCGAAGACGAACATTCTCACATCTGCCTTCCTAGCGTACTCAAGCATGTTGAAAGTAGCCGCAATGTTCTCCTGGAAATGTATGCGGGGGGAGGTTTCCCTGACATCCGGGTTCGCGGCGAAGTGGAAAACATACTCCACGCCGGTCTCCTCGCCAAGAAGGTCAATAATCTTAGCGTCCCCAATTACGATTCTCAACCTGCCTTTTTTAAATGCTTGTTCAACGTTTTCAAACCTGCCGGTTGAAAAATTGTCTAGAACAATGACATTCCAACCGTCTTCAACAAGCCTGTCAACAAGGTGGCTGCCGATGAAGCCTGCGCCCCCAGTCACCAAGGCGGAAGACATACTGGTTTTTCACCCTAGAAACGTGGCTGAAACCCCTGGACCAATGTCCGTCGTGAAAACGCTCCTTGCCCCAGCTCTTCGAAAAGCCTCCTCAACCTTGAGCGCGTCATCCATACTCCTTACGAGGGCCAGGAGCGAGCCCCCCATGCCTGCACCCGATATTTTAACCCCGAGGGCCCCAGCCTCCAAAGCATAGTCCCGCATGGCCTCAAGCTTCTCATGGCTAACCTCGTAAAGATCTCTGAGCAGAGCGTGCTGCAGGTTTACCAACTCGCCTAAAGCATGAAGCCAGTTTTCAACAGGCTTCAAACCAAGCTTCTCTAAGTCCTGGCTCCTAACCATCCTGTACTTAAGGATTTGAAGCGCAACCTCAGTGGAGGCTTGCATCCTCAGGGTGAACAAGACCCTTGAGACGAGCCTCGGCGGAATCACGCTCAGCAAGTCCTTCAAATACTCCTCCTTAACCATCCTCCACTCGACACTTGCAAAGTCTCCCTCAAAAATTCTCGACAGCGAGCCGCGCGAAGCCTCCCTGAGCATTTTTAATGCAGTGTTAAGCTCAAACTGTCTAGCCGAGTGTATTTCAGCCGTGCTATGCCTTACACCCGAGTCAGCCACAGTGAAGAAGATTCCTTCACCGTCAAACTCCTCCACGCTTATGCTCGGCTTAAAGTCAAGCTTTATTATTCCCCCGTATGAGGCGGCATACTGGTCGAGCCTCCCGCAGGGAATCCCCATGACATTGTGCTCAGCCTCGTACGCGAGCTCAGCCAGCCCCATTCTGCTTAAACCGAGGCCTAAAAGCTCCGAGTACATCGCAGCCAGGGAAACTTGGAGCGCAGCGCTGCTCGCCAAGCCTGAGGCCACAGGCACCTCGCTGTCGACATAGATCGCTAAGCCAGCCTCAATCATCCCATACCTCTGTGAAACAAGCCTGTGAATAGAGCGGAAATAATTTCCGAACCACTTCCCCTTTAAAAGCTCAACTTCGCCGGATTGGAAAAAATCCTCGCTCTCAACACCCTCCTTTTCAAGCGTCAACGACTTAATCTTCACGACACCCCGCTCACCCAGCTTCGAGCAAGCCACGAAAGTTCTTTTCCAAATGGCTGCCGGAACAACCGGAAGCATCTTATAATCCTGATGCGTATTAAGAAAATCGCATCGGGCTGGGGCTGAAGAAAAACATAATATATTGCCCTTTTCAGCCATTGCTCTTTCGCAAACCTTCTTGGCGAGCCCGTTCAGTTGCATCGAAACTGTTTTCATCCGATTCGTTTTAAGCTTTTTCAAAAAAGCCGTGCTAAGCATCGAGGATATTCATAATCTTTAGGTGTAAGTCGTCTAGAGTAATAATGGGACGCTATTACTTATAAATAAGCTCCTGAAGAATATGCCCGCTTCACCAAGTCTAGATCGTGGTTTCTATGGATCCGCTAAACTATTCTGAAGCCCCCGATGTTAACCCGGGAGAAAGATGCACGCCACGAATTGATCTCTTTCACGCTGAAACTAGGCTGTTCAAGCAGGTTCTTGTCGGAGTGGTATACTAGTGTGACAACTGGTTTTCTCAGCAAGCCGCCGCTGGACAGCTTAACCTGCTCGAGAACGTTGAGGGGCATTTCAAGCCTGATGACTGTTCTCCTGTTCCTCCTGCCAACGTACTCCTCGAAGAGTATTCTGTGCGTTGTTAAAACCAGCATGCCTTTCAAAGGAGCCTCCAGGAAGGTTGACCCGCCGATGAACCTTGCAGGCCCCTCGAAAACAAGGCTTTCACCCATTGGAAGCTTCCTTTCAGACACTTCTCCACCACCCCGTTCCCTGCCCTTTCAACGTTTTAAACGCTTAGAAGGAGGTTTTAACTTTTTAGTATGACGTTTAAACCGAGCCCACGGTGTAAAAACATATCTATATCCATGCGCAAAGTTATAAGGGAGCAGTCTTGTCTGAAATCGGGGAGGAGGAAACTCAGAGGTTAGCGGACCTGAAGAAATACTTGACCGTGAAGAAAGCAGAGCTTGAAGAGGAGCTTGAAAAGCTGGACAGCCTGATGCAGGTCGTAGACGATCTTTTGGCTTCCAAGAGCTTTAAAACCGGGACTGAGATGATGAAGAAGGCTGAGGTTGAGGTGGTGGTTCAAAAACTTGAGCTCACTTATAAGAACACTAAGGTTGGGGAAATAGAGGTCTACCAGACCTACGCCAAAGTCATTCCGCTTCCTGAGCTTAAGCTGAGCACAGCAGTCTCCCCGTTTGAAGCCTTCCTGGTGAGGAAGGTTCTAGAGCCCATGAGGGAGAGGGATGTGGAGCGGGCTGCTAAAAACGAGCTTAGACCGGACCAAATGTTCTCATACGACATTCTGGAAGAAGGCGGTTTGCTGAAAGCGATTATTCTCAGGAACTTTAGGGATAAGATAAGGTTGAAGGAGCTGGCGAACTCTATCTCATGGACGTTTTTCAGGATGGCTGAGAAGGAGCAGCGGGTCGCAGGCTATCCCGGCGAAAGCGGGCAGTAAAGCCTGATTTAAACATGCGAGAATCATTCGCTCTCGTGAGAGTGTAATCCCATTCTCCTTACTTCTCCGTTTGGATATGTTTCCTCGAAGACGACTGCCTCGAACCTGTAGACCCTAGTTTTTTCGTCAAGCCAGCAGCCTGAGGGCAGGCCTGCTTTAACACAGGTGTAGGAGAGAAAGGTTTCAGGATTCCAGTTCTCCTCCACAGCAACCTGGGGTAGAAGGAGGCCCCTGTTGAAGCCGCGTTCAACAATAAGCCCGTCTCTACCTATCCTGACCTCTTTTGGAAGCATTCTCCTGTCTCTAACTTCTAAAAGCCTTGGAGGAGTCAAGACGCTTACGTCTATAACGATCCTGCTCATTTCCTCAAGAGCTACTGGGGGGAACCGCGGATCCTCAACCGCTGCAGCCACAGCTGCTTCTATCAACGCTTCCACGAGTGGTTTAACAGGCTCAGGGAAGCCTATGCAGCCCCTGAGCTCTTTACGTTCCGATCCTTCCGGGCCAATAAGCCTGTTTAGAGTGACGAACACTCCGCGGGGCTCGTGGAAAACATTCTTCAGGCCAACGGGAGGGCTTAACAGTTTTTCATCTTTTAGATACGTCTCCACGGCTTTCCTCGCAATCCTGATGAGCAGCCTACCGTCCTCTAGAGACAATTCCATCAGAATTGTTTTTCAAAAGGCTGTTAAAAGGATTATGGATGGTTTCAAGGCCTATCCTTGAGAGAATTCTTGTTGAAGACGAAGACCCTTATGAAGCCGGATAAAAGTATTGTAAACCAGAGCGGTGAGTAAACGAAGTATAGAAAGGCGAATTTAACCAGGTTGAACCTGAACCCCATTTCCCTAGCGACCCTGTAGTAGAATAGTGAGAAAAACGCGAAAGCAGCTATGAGCGTTATGAGCGTCTTGGTGAAGAGAAGCAGTATCTTGACGAACAGCCCGTAGGAGAATATTGTTGCAAAGGGCAATAGGCCAGAGTACAGTGATGAGAGCGTAAGCAGCCCTACCCATATGAGCCTGTCCTCTAGAAGAGTGTTCAGGAAGAACGCTATCGTGAAGGAGGCTAGTGAAGGGATTATTAGGAATAGCAGCAGCAGTATTAACGAGGGCTCCTCCCTAATTATTTTCAAAAGCGTGCGCCAATTCTCCTTAACCCATACGGCAGCACCTATGCCCCATCTTACGCGTTGCTTAAACCAGTCCCTCCAGCTTGATGGAGTATAGTTTATCACGCTGGGGTTCTTCACGAAGCCGAAGCGTAGCCCGGCGACGTAGCTTCTAATACCGAGGTCGAAGTCGTCAGGTATCTTAGGTCTGAAGCCCCCTATCTTCTCGTAAGCCGGCCTCCATATTGCGAAGGCTGCACCGTTCAAACCGAGGCATTTCCCAGTCCTGCTCGCAAGAAGCATGCTTCCATAGTTGAAAGCCATAAACTCGTAGTTTACTGTCTGAGCGAGTAGTCCTTCTCCCCCAACGGTTTTCATGAACTCCCCGATCTCAAACCCTTTCATCGACTCTACAGCCTTAGACAGGAAGCCCTCACCCGTTATACGCACATCGTCATCCAAAAAGACGAGAAGGTCGCCTGAGGACTGTTTAAAAGCCTCCATAAGGGCGCTTACCCTTCCCTCTCTACTTTGACGGAAGATGGTTTTCACAGGCTGATGCCTGAGTTTCTCAGCGACCTCGGCGGAGGGGGCGTCTACAACGACAAGCACCTCCTTATTACGGTAATCGTCTTCAACAAGCTTGTTGACGAGCTCAACTAGCTGAGGAGAGCCTTTGAACGACGGGATTATCACTGATACTTTCACATCCATCTCCCGACACTGCTTTAGGCTTTAACACACGTGTAAAAGGTTATTAAACGTTTTACGGCCTTTTTAGAAGGCTCCATATAAATCTTACTGTCGGAAATTACGGCTGACCGCAAGCGAAAACTTGCGCTCACACACGCCATGAACGCGGTTCAATCACGTTTCTAAACATGATAGCGCACGCTCGCGCGCTACGTATGTTTTCCTCAGATTCAGAGGGAACCAACACATTGGGGAAACTAGATAGTTTTAATCGTCGCATGCTTTTCATGAGGTGAAGCATGCGCATAAATCCTTCAGAAAAAGTTAAAACCCCTTTCTCGCAACACTTATGAAAAGGCGAGAAGGAATGAGAATAGGAGTACTAACAGGCGGGGGAGACGCACCTGGACTTAACGCAGTAATCCGTGCTGTTTTGAAGCGTGCTGAGCAGTATGGTTTTGAGGTTGTGGGCATTAAGTATGGCTGGGCTGGTCTGCTGAACATGGATACTGTGCCGCTGAAGTATAGTGATGTTGAGGATAAAGTTGGTGAGGCTGGGACTGTGATTAAAACCTCTAGGACGAATCCTGCGAAGGACGAGGCTACGATGAATAAATGCATAGAGAACTTTAGGAAGCTGGGACTGGATGCTTTAATCGCTATCGGTGGCGACGATACTCTTACTGCTGCGAGGAAGCTTCACGAAGCCGGTTTGAAGGCAGTGGGTGTTCCGAAGACTATTGACAACGACCTTAAGGGTACGGATTACACTTTCGGCTTCGACACCGCGGTTAACGCCGCTATGCAGGCTATCGAGTCTTTGAAGACCACGGCTAGGTCACACGACAGGGTGATGGTTGTCGAGATCATGGGTAGACACGCGGGCTGGATAGCTCTCTACTCTGGGCTTGCTGCCGGAGCCGACTTGATTCTTATTCCTGAGGAGCCTTTCAAGATTAGCGACGTGGTAGAGTTCGTCAAGAGGAAGAAGCTTGGGAAAGGCAGTTTAACCATTGTTGTCGCAGAGGGTGCTTTAATAGAGGACTACAAGGGTCCGGTAACGAAGGATGTTAAGGTGGATCAGTATGGGCATGTGTACTTGGGCGGCATAGGCGAGTTCCTAGCTAAGGAGATTGAGAAAGCCACTGGTTTCGAGACTAGGGCTGTTGTCCCTGCGCACATAATAAGGGGCATGCCGCCGACTGCTTTCGACAGGGTTCTGGCCACGAGGCTAGGCTACGCCGCTGTGGAGCTCGTCAGGAAGGGTGTTTTCGGAAAAATGGTTGCGCTGAGAGGAACCGAGATCGTGAGCGTCGACCTTTCTGAGGCTGTGGCCGAGACGAAGCTTGTGGACAAGTCTTTGATAGAGCTTAAGAATGCGCTGGCTTCCTAGGATATTCCTTTATTTAGTTTAAAAGTTAAGCCCGGTTCCGTGAAGGCCTCCAATAGAAGTTTCTCTCGTTGAAAGAAGAGTCAAGCTTTATTTCCCCAAGCTTAACAGTGTCGAAGCCTGTTGTCAATAGTGTTTTCACAGTCACTTCGTTGCCGCTTAAAGACTCTATTATGCCTACTCCAATAATCCTGCTCTCCCTCCCTAAGCCTACTAAGAGCCCCTTCTCCCATTCCTCCCCCAGCACGATGATCCTTTTCCCATTGAAGTTAAGCATTACAGGCTCCTCAACCTCATCCCTGATCCTTACGTAGAGCGTACCCATGTACAGCCTGGCTTCCAAGGCTTCGAAGCCGAGCTCCCTGAGCTCACCGGGTGTTTGAGCAGGCTCGCCTTTCAGGAAAGGATGGTTCGGGAAAACTGTTTCGCTCAAAGGCTTCTTAACCAGCCTGGGTCTTGCGAAATGCCTTCGGTAATTCAGCATCCTGAGCGTTCTCCTGTGCATCCTGTTCCTCCTCTTCACGTATCGAGACTTCTCAACCTGAATCATTCCAGTGCTTGGGTCAACCGCTCTGGTGAAAACCAAGGTTTTCTCACCATCCAGCAACGATAGGACGAAGCTCGGCTTAACAGCACGGGTAAGCTCGGCTTTAAAACTCAGGCCTTTAGAGTCAGCCCAGCCGTCAGTGTTTAAAACTATTTTTCCAACCCCCTTTTCCCTAAGCCTCCCGAGCACTGTGGCAACAGCCTCCTTCAATTCTTCAACCCCGGATTCCGGCGCTGTGAAGCCTACAAACTCTATTACTTCAGGCTTAACCTGGCTCAGGTCGCTTAAACCCTTGTTAACCACTCCCCCGCTGACCGTGCCGGGTATTCCAAGATCATTCTGCCCGGGATCAGAGTCGACGATTCCAACCTCCCCCTGGAAGTTAAGATAGTAGTTAACCAGGAAGGTTGCCAGACTCGTCTTACCCGAGTCCGCCTCGCCGACCACCATCACCACACCCTTCTCCTCAGCAGCAGTCTTCTCAGCGGCTTCAAGCCAGCTACCCGGTATTGTGGAACCGTCTACTACACGATAGTTGTTGCCCTCAACGATGAGGCTGGCTTCAGACTGCTCAGCGTAGAAAGGCGTCCGCCTGAAGCCCCTGACCTTCACCCAGCTGCCCTCCGTGAAAACTGCACCCATCACGTTAACCATGCCGCTGGCCACCTGCACTGTGGCCGGCCCGTCTACCAAGAGGGTTTTCCCCACCCGGAGAAAGATTCTCTGTCTCACGATTCTTTCCACCTTTCCAGTATTTAAACCGCTAAGGGTGATTATTTATGTTTAAACGTGAAATAAGCTGAGAAACTTTTTAAAGACCCTTTTGCCTCAAGCCCAAGTAATTGTCGGAGAAAAGTCTTGCAGAAGAGGTTTTCGAAATAGTTAGGGAGCATCATGCTTTCCGGAGATCCTGCTTGAACCTTATTGCCAGCGAAAACGTTACCAGCAGGGGGGTTAGGAGGCTTTTAGCATGCGACATGGGGCACAGGTATGCCGTGGGATTTCTTTACGAAAGAATGTATAGGGGCTGCGAATACATAGATAAGCTTGAAGAACTAACCCATTTCCTAGCTAGGAAACTCTTCAAGGTTGAGCATGTCAACACGCTGTCTGTTTCAGGGACGGTTGCGAACATCGTTGCAATAGGTGCTTTCACAAGGCCCGGGGACACCATGATGGGTTTGAGCGTGATAGACGGGGGCCACAGCAGTTTCAGAGAAGTATCTAGATACCACGGGGTAAGCATGGTTCCCCTTCCGTTTAACGCTGAAGAGTACAATATTGACGTCGACCAGTCTAGGAAAATGATCGCGAAAGTCATGCCTAGGATGGTGATGCTCGGAGCATCTGAACTCTTGTTCCCCCAGCCGGTTAAGGAGATTTCTGAGACGGCTTCAAACGTGGGTGCGACTGTCGTCTACGATGCCGCCCATGTCCTAGGGCTGGTGGCGGGCGGCTGCTTCCAAGACCCGTTGAGAGAGGGTGCAGCCGTCGTGACAGGCAGCACTCATAAGACCTTCTTCGGCCCCCAAGGGGGCATAATCCTATGTAAAAGACAATACGGTGAAGACATAGACAGGGTTGCGCTGAGCATGATCAATAATCATCATATAAACAGGGTTGCGGCCCTAGCTTACACGCTTGCAGAGTTCCTGGCTTTCGGGCAGGATTATTCCAGAATGGTTGTGAAGAATGCTCAGGCCTTAGCCGAAGCACTCTACAACAACGGGGTTGACGTGATATGTGCAGACAAGGGTTTCACCAAGTCGCATCAAGTAATATTCAGAGTTGAGGAGGGCACAGCATTAGAGGTTTCTAAAAACCTTGAGAAGGCCAACATAATAACCAGCATGACCCCCCTTCCGACAGACAAGTCTGAAACAAGAGCCAGCGGAATAAGGCTTGGAGTGCAGGAGGTGACAAGGCTCGGAATGGGTGGGGACGAGATAGCTATCATAGGAAGCCTAATAGCTAGAGTTGTGAAATCTCCCGATTCAGTCAGCATCGTTAAAGAAGAGGTTAAGGAGCTGGCTGACAGATTTAGAACCATTCACTATACTTTCAGCGACAGCGAGCCCGCTTACGAGTGGGATTAGGAGAAAGCTTTACGCCAGCTTCATGGTTTTTAAACTGGGTTTCCGGAGCATCATGTTTAACGGTGAAAGAGGGGAAGCCGACCTTAATCTCTTTTCACAACAGGCTTTAACCAGCCAAGCGTCACTACGAAGCCGAAGAGGGTTAATATTGCAGCCACCGGAAGCACAGATAAGTATGTTCCAGTAATGTCCCTGAGAATCCCCGACATTGAGGTGCCTACGATAGCCCCGGCTCCATAGGCGGTGAACACCAGTCCATAGTTCTTAGAGTAGTATTTGGCTCCGAAAAACATTTTAGTTATCGTTGGGGCCATCGCCAGCCATCCGCCTAGGTTAAGCCAAAGAATGCTGAAGAAAACAAGGTATACAAATGGATTCCCCTCTCCGAAAAAGTATAGGACGAGGGAGGAAGCGGACACTAGTCCGAAAGACAGTAGAGCGCCTTTCCTTGGACCAAGCCTGTCAGTGATAACTCCGAACAGCGGTCTGCCGACACCATTAAACACTGAGAACAGCGAGATTGAAAACGCTGACAAAGTGGCGTCAAGCTTGGCAACCTCGATTCCGAATGGAGAGGCGATTCCCACCGCCATAAGGCCAGTCATGGAGCCAACCGTGTATGCTAACCATAATGCGTAGAAGCTCCTAGTCCTAATCATCTGGCTTCTCTTCAAGTTGCTGCTGGTTTCTCTGCTGACGATCGGCGTGGAACCAGTGCCTGAGGCAGCACCCTCTTTCGACGGAAATCTTAGAGGTAGTGAGAGAGCAATCAGCAGCACTAGGAAAGCGGTGCCTGAATAAAAAAATGTTTGAGGCGGCCCGACTGTTTTTATTAGCTCGGCGAGGATCGGGGCAATTAAGAGGCCTGAAAGCCCGAAACCCATAACCGTCAAACCTATTGTGAAGCCGCTTCTATGGGGGAACCATGCTGCAGTCACCGCTATAGGGCAGCCGTAAGCAATTCCGACGCCGGCCCCGCCAACCACCCCGTAGAGTATCGTTAGAGCCTCTATGTTTGGAGAGAAGCCCGCCCCCATCCATCCTGCGGCCACCAGGACGCTTCCCAAAAGACTTGTCTTCCTGGGACCCCATTTCCTGATTAAACCCCCTGCGACCGCCATCATGGCCGCGAAAACAGCCAAGAAAACCATGAACGGTAAACCGCTCAGCGCAGCACCGATCCTCCAAAGACCCTCCAAGGGTTTTCTGAAGATGCTGAAAGAATAGACCGCTCCGAGGCACAGGTTGATCAGAAACCCGGAGGCGATGAGAAGCCATCCTGTCCTCTCAGACCCACTAACTGTTTTCAAACTGCTCATCTATTATCGTCCTTCCAGTAGGATGATGACCTTATGTTCTTTTCCGAAGAACCTCTTGTATCATCTTGTATGCTTCCGTAGCTTCTTTCACAGCAGCATCGTCTTCCAACGTCGTAACATCCCCCAGTGGCCTGTTGGAGACTACTGCTCTCAGAAGCCTCCTCATGATTTTTCCACTCCTGGTTTTAGGAACAGCGTTGATGAAGACTATTATTGCATCCGAAGCCACGAGGGGACCTATTGTGGTTCTCAGGTGCATCTTCAACTCTTTCTCGAGGTCAGGAGTACCAGTATAACCATGCTTTAGAACGGTGAATATCATTGGAACTTCTCCCTTCACCTCGTCAGGCTTCCCGACGCACGCGGCTTCTGAAACCGCCAGGTGCGTAACCATCGCTGATTCAACCTCAGCCGTCCCTATCCTGTGGCCAGCAACCTTGATCACGTCGTCAGCCCTGCCAAGGATCCAGAAGTACCCGTCAGGATCCTTAACAGCGTAGTCACCAGTCCAGAAGCATCCTTCCCATCTCTTCCAGTATACCTCTACATACCTGTTCGGGTCCCTATAGAGCGTCATAAGCATACCCGGCCAAGGAGTATTTAGTACAAAGTATCCTCTTACGCCTGGAGGACAAGGGTTTCCATCCTCATCTATGACATCTCCCTTCACTCCTGGAATAATGTATCCGTTTGTCCCTGGTTTAAGCGGGAAGATTTTTCCAAGCCCGGGGAAGTGCCCCGTAAGAATGTGCCCGGTCTCAGTCATCCACCAGGTGCTGGAGCAAACCACGACACTGTTGCAAACCTTCGTGTAGAGCCACCTGAAAGCCTCCGGGTTTATTGGCTCTCCGACGGTGTGCACAATCCTGAGAGTGGACAAGTCGTGCTTCTTTACATACTCCTCTGGAAACCTCATCAGCATCCTAACAGCTGTCGGAGCAGTGTAGAAAATAGTGACCCCATACCTCTCTATTATGCTCCACCATCTGTCTGGAGCCGGATAGTCAGGAGCACCCTCATACATTAGGGTCGTGGTTCCAACCATGAGCGGCCCGTAAACTATGTAGGAGTGGCCAGTGACCCAGCCTATGTCAGCAGTACACCAGTAGATATCGTCCTCCCTCACGTCGAATATCATTTTCATCGTCGCGTAGAGACCGACAGCGTAGCCACCTATGGGGGACTGAGTGCCCTTAGGAGCCCCGGTTGTACCGGAAGTGTAAAGCACATAGGAGAAGTCTTCAGAAGAGCAGGGCACTGCGTCAACCTTAGCGTTCTCAGGAATCCCGGCCATCAGCTCGTGGTGCCAAACATCTCTATTCTCGTCGAATGGAATGTCAGTCCTATCCGTCCTCCTGACGACGATTACTTTCTCAATCCTGTAACCTCTGCTCTCAAGTATTTTGACAGCCTCATCCACGATTTCCTTGAGCTTTACTATCTTTCCTCTTCTATAGAGGCCGTCTGCAGTAACTATTATCCTGGAGCCAGCTGCCTCCACCCTATCGGCTACGGCGACAGCGCTGAAACCGCTGTAGACTATGCTATGCTTCGCGCCTATCCTTTGAACAGCAAGCATGTATAAGGGGAGCTCCGGGATCATTGGCAGGTAGAAGGTTAAAATTTCCCCACCGCCCACGTTCAGCTTCTGTTTTAAGGCTAGGGCAATCTTGTT
>FMJZ01004904.1_pt1 | contig 34317 bp, 24 predicted proteins | sample 1987881 | NCBI WGS metagenome assembly FMJZ01 (sample SAMEA4378227, study PRJEB15110) | soil metagenome | biome: soil; feature: Field; material: Soil | place: India | collected 2015-03-11 | depth 0 m
CCGCCGCGGTTTTCGAAAAGCAAAACGCGTGTGCCTTGTGGGCTGACAAGTGTAAAGGCGAGGTCAGACACACGCGGGTGTTCAACTGCTAAAGCCACTTCTACCCGAGAAACCTTGCGGTTCACGTTCACCGGGATCGAGGAGGTTAACATTGCGTCGTCGAATATGGGAATTGCATTGGTTAAAGCAAAGATGGTCGGCTTCGTTCCCTCTAAATCAAGACCGATAACCACCTTCAACTCAAAAGTTTGTGGAGTTGTGGTCGGATTATATACGCCAATGTAATACCGCCCGGCATTAAGTGGGGGTGAATCTGCTTTACCTATCGAGAGTGACCCGCCCGGTGCGACTATGCCAAGCAGGCATTTATCGTACTCGGTCGGGTTTGGGAACGCATCGCGCCGGATGTAAAGGTCAAGCGGACCAACGCTATTGCTCAAAAATGTCAAAATCACAGTGAGATTTGTTGCCTCAGGCGGAACATCAACCGAAAAATATTTCCAAGCGTGCGGTTCGACGGTTGCAACCATGCCCTTAGTTAAGTCTTGCGGTTCAAGTAACAACGCAAACCCGGTCACTGCGCCCGTCTGAGTAAGGTGGTTATCAATGACTCTGAACAACCATAGACCAATGCCTTCTTCACCTACGAAATTCCGCAGGCTGCCTGGGCTGTCGGCCCCGGTAAAAATTATGTTTTGGCCCGGGAACAGCGGCCCTGCTACACCTTCGCCATTGTCTTCGTAAACGAATCCATACGGGCCGGGCGGCGGCAACAGCGAATTATAATGATTGTTCAACACTGCAAATCGTCGGTTGTGACTGAGGTTACCGACTAGATCACCAAAGTTTTGGTGTAAAAATTCGCTCTGGACAATGGCACGGCGAATGTTCACCTGGTGAACGCAAATGCCAAACACATTTGCTACACCTGGCAGGGCATTGTCCCCGTCCGGAATAACTGTCGGTAACGGGAAAAACCGCACTCGGACACCGTCTTCGGTACTTTCACTAAATGGCAACAGACTAAACACGGCCAGGAACCCGTACTCGGCAGCCATTTGGTCTTCGGCCTTGACACCGATGTAGAACACTTCGCCCGGCTGCGCATTTGAATAAACAACTAACTCCGTCCCACCTCGGCTAACGGCTTTGTCGGCGTTCTGCAATACAACCGGATCGAGGTTTGTTATTGCCCAGTTGTTGTGCCCCCGTGCAACGAACATGTCAATGTCAGCTTCCTCGCGTGTAGCTTCTTGCTCGGGATCTACACTGTACACGCCCCCTCGTGCCACCCCAAGGGTCGGTGGTAGGAACGTCACAAAAGCAGCGTTGGTATAGTTTTGCGTGTTTGTGACAACGTAAAAATGCCACTGGTTTGTCACCCCAAGTGTAACGACGCTGTTGGTTGCCCAATAAGAATTTTGGCCCAGGGGAATTGTGTTTGTGCCGAGCAACTGAAAACTTGCGCCCGCCCGCTGGTGTAACAACAACGCACCTACAGTTGTTGCATCTTGGAACGTGTTCGTGACGTAAGTAACCTCGATTGCACTGGGTGAGTTGAACTTCGGCTTCGCGCTATCACCGATTTTGATTGCGTCTGCCACTTCACCGTCGCCACACGAAATCACAAGTGCGAAGTCCTGCAAGACATTGTTGGTTTGTGTTGTGACAGCGTTTACGTTTATGCGGCGCGCGACAACGGTAATCGAGTAATTTGTGCCAAGTGGAGGCGCAATATACACATTTTCGACGTTGTTGACCGTGTCGTTAGTAATGGGCGACACGCCATCCCACGGCATGGTAAATAACCCACCAGCACTAATGTTATTGCCAAAATAGACATTTGTGGTGTCGAGGTTTGTAACAATCAGGTCAAGATCGTTCACAAGTTTGATGCTCGCAGCTGGGTTCCCGGCCGGGTCCGTCCAAACCAACGTGACACGCAGTGGCAAATCCACTGCATTCGTACCCACAACTTCCAGTTTCCAGGTCAGGCTTTGGCCGGTTGCAAGCGCATTGGTTGGATTTTGGTCGAGAAGTTTGATTGAGCACGCTTCAGGCCTGTCGAATTTAAAGATTGGAGCTGGATTCGTCAAACCGGGGTGAAGCGTGGTTTGGAGGTTGACCAACCCCCAGCCTTGGTAATTGATCGGTGGCCGAACCTGAAAATCATAGACTGGATTGACCGACCGCGCTCCGTTAATAAGGAGTGCTTTCATCAATGCCGGACTGTTCGTGATACCGAACTTCTGGAAAAACTCCTGGATCAATGCCAACACACCGGCCGCATTTGCGGCAGCCATGCTTGTGCCCGACTCGAACCTGTAATATGGACCAACAGATTCGTTCAGATTACTAAGCGCATTGAAGTACCCCTCAAACTCGGTCGTAGCCACCCGTGTTACTACGTCGTAAAAGACTGTTTGACTTGTTGCGTTGCTAATTCCGAACCACCAAAACGTGCCGAGCGGATTGAGGCCAAGGTCTCCGGGTGCTATAACCCTGTTTGCATAAGGCCCGATGGGGCTGTCAACTCTCGGGTCCGTACCTCGCCAGACGTAAATTGGCATAGCAGGAAATGGCACCGGCGAGCTGCGATTTGGCACAACTTCAACCATTACCTCGACGGCGTTGCTCGGCAGGAAAACGCTTATGAAGTTGAGCGAGTTCGCGTCAGTGAATTGGTCGGTATACTTCGTGGTATGGTAAACCCTAGGGTCGTAATACGCATTTTTACTCCAATATGTCGAACGCGTTGAAAGCACAAATGTACCTGGTGCAACCACGTCCGGTTTGAACCTGCCTGCGTCGCCTTCGTACCCGATCCCAACATTGCCGCGACTTGAAAATGGTGCAACTTCAATCGCCGAATCTGTCATACCGAGCCACGGGGTGGTTCTGTTGGTTGTACCGCCTGTCACCTGCTCGACTACGTTGGTGATGTAGCGCGGCTGCTCAATTGCGCCGACTGTGATAACGTTCTTGGCTGTTGCAGGCGCCAGGATCGAGTCCGGGTTACCGCTCAGACCGTTGTCGCTGCCATTACCCGCGTTGCCAGCTGAAAAGACAAACAAAACCGGTTGCGGCCCGCTCATACCCGGCAGCGCATCGCGCACTGCTGCATCGTAACTTGCCGAGGCGATGCTGTATGAATTGTTGCCGCTGTAATTCCATGCGTTGACAGATATCAATGCATTTGTTTTAGCTGCCGCTTGCTGGAGTGATGCATCAGATACGGCCGGCACCCCCTCAGAAGCAATTGGCCGTGCGGACATGTTTACCGGCAAAGCATACACTTTCGCAGCGGGCGCCAAGCCACGGAAACTCGCACCGTCAACCGACCCGCTGACGTTGGTTCCCTGCGGACCGTGTGCGCCGCTTGAAATAATTATACCGGCCACATGGGTGCCGTGGCCGTTTGTATCAGTGCCGTCAGCACCTTGGCCAAGCACGACTTTGCCGTGTAAGTCAGGATGGTTCGCATCAATACCTGAATCGGCGACCGCAACAAAAACGTTACTGCCGCTCAAGCCCATGTAATTGACATTTGTGATTGTATCCGACGCCACGTACATTCTGACTCGGCTCAAGTCGTTCGCTAAAACGCGGGGCTGGCTCAACTCGATAATGTGCACGCCTGGCAACTTGGCGATGGCCGTCCAATCTTCTTTGGGCTCAATATGCACAACCGGCCCGAATGGCGACTTGTCGTGCACAAGCACACTGCACCTGAGTTGCTCGAGTTGCTTGATGGTCTCGCCGGCAGTGTCTTCAAACAATAAGACAGTCAAGCATGCGCCTTCCGGCAACAGCTCGCGTTCGACTGCAAGCTTAAGCAGGCCAGCCTTGAGTTTATAGTACGGCTCGAACGGTAGCACTGCCTGTGTTTGTGGGCTTGCAGCCAGACGTTTTGCAACTGCAGCCGAGCCACGAACCAGGTACGCGTTGTTTGGTATGTAGGAGACAATTGTTGCACCTGAACGCGCTAGCAATCCACGGAACGAATCATCGATGGACCGGCGCGCCTGGACAATGTAACTGCCTGGGTCATTTGTAGCTCGGAGGTGTTCAGGTATGGCAAGCGTAATTGGCTGTTCTGTATCAAGTAATGCGTTTTCAAGCAGAATAGCCCTGTCGTTGTGCAACAGCTCACCAACGGATTTTGTGGTGTTGCCAATCCGGTATTTGAACCTGTCATCGGGCGCAGCCGAACCCGTTTGGGGAAGCCGTGACTGAATTAGCGGCGCCGTGGACGCAACGGTTATTGCAGGCTTGGGGTTCGCTTCTGGCAGAGTGAACTTGGTGCTTTGGACAGACCCGGTTACAAGGCTGGCAAGGACAACTTTTTGATGCGGCCCATTGGGCTTGTTCAGCGTCAACACCAACAATACAAAGCAAACAACAACCGTACCAACAGCAACAAATTTCAATTTTGAGAATCGCATTGTCCTTGCTCAATTTTTTACATTCAAAGACACGGGCTTTCGTTTACCGCAAACTTCCCCCCATATCAAAATCTCTTGGACACTCTGCATTAGCTGTGTATTGCACCTGCACGGCTGAGCGTGGCCTTATCATGCTATCGCTCAACGGAGACCGCGCTTGCCTACCAATTTTGACCTGTCGCTGATGCATACCTGCTAAAGGTTCAATCCACAGGCAAATAGTTAAAGCGCTCTGTTACAAGTCGGAGCGGATACTGCCTGCGTGGGTCGGGCCTGAAAAACACAGAGTTTGTGTTTGCCGTGTCCGGCATCGGGCTACCTTCAACCCGTATAACCGCCCGCGCAGCTACCTCAGCCATAATTTGATAATTTGTGCACAACCCGATAAACGGCCTAAGCAGCTCCGACATAACGACCGAGTTTTCTGCAGGTTTCAACGCCTGGCCATATGCATACACAACAAACCTGTCGTCCAAACAAAGCAACGACATTATCTGCTGTGGAATCCGTTCCATGACCTCGTCGGTAATGCCACCGAACTGTCTCATTAGCCGGGAATCGTTTGCTGGTGGGTAAGTCAAGAACGGCGACCGTTCGGTCAACTCGGGTGTGGCCAATACCTCGCCTACAGCAGTGAAAACACGGTCGGCAAAGAGGTTCGTGTCTGCTCGAGTGCGGTTTATCCCACTGACAATCTGCACAAGCGGCGGCAGAGGCGTTTGGTTTGGATTGTAAATACCCGCCGGCTCAATTGGCATGGGCGAAAGCGCGCCGCTCACAGGGTCATTTGCCAACACAATCACGCCGCTGAGCACAGCCGACCATGCCGCAAGCCCGGATTGATTCACAGACAATCGGCCACGTGTTGCATTATCGTTCGGTGCAGCGGTGAAAATGTCCAAAATTCGCCAGTCTGCGATCGGCGCGGTCAACATCGCATCCGCAAATAATTTGGGGTCACCAGTGAACAAGTTTCTCACGCCAATTGCATTTCCTGTCCATTTAGCCCACCGCCAGAAGCCTTCGTTCGTGTTTGCAGGGGTACGATACGCAATGATGTTGGTTGCCTTCAGAAACACGGTCTGCCAAGGCGTGCCACGATGCACGCGGCCGAGCCAACCAATGTTTGGTAATTTGTTAGTCGGGAACTGCCAATCGTCAGACCGTGTCACACGCGGGTCTTTGATTGCGAAATTAAACGTGTCAGCGTCAACGGTTTGTTCAAACCGTCCCCAAGGTCTATATCGTTCATTAAGCCTGCCGAGGCCCATTTGGTACACTGTAAGTGCTGGCCCACCGGGCGGTTTGATTTCGGTCAGCACATTTGTTTGTTCAAGATCAAGCAGGTCCCACGCTGTGTAATGCACAAGGGGGTCATTTGCCTGCCAACTCAAACGTTTGGCTATCTTACGCGTGGGTGTAAACGGCACGTCCTGGACCAGGTTTGTGTTGACGCCGGTGAACCCTTCGTATGAGGCGCGATAGCTTGGGCTGAAGAAGGCTCTGAAATTGGCGATTTCCTTAAATTTGAATTGGCCGTCGGCTTGGCCCAGGCCGTAATTGCGCCAATCAGTCGTTGCAGCCTGGTATTCGCCGAGTGAAATTGCGATTTGATAAATTACGCCTTCGGGCACCCCACCGACAAGATTCGTATTCCAAAGCCCCTGAAAACCAACCCCGCGAGTTTGGATTTCTGCGTCTAAGTCTCTATAATCGTTTAGACCATCCAGGTTTACGTAGTCAATGATCCTGTTATACGTGCGGTCAACGATCGCAAACATTACCCGGTTCGATATAACCAAGTCAAACTGCGGCAATGGATGGACCAACTCCGTGTACGGCGCTGCTAGATTCGGTTCGAACCTGTTCTCGCTGAACCGAAGAATCGAATCTGGTAGAAAAACAAGATTCGTCAGAACCGGAAGTATAAACGACGGTCCGCCGTCTGTGGTATTGAACCCTGGCCAGTTGGTTGCGAGCGATAGTTTTGTGCCAAAAACCATGAACTGCTGACCCGACTGTGGCAACGACCATTTACCTCCTTTATCGTTCGTCAGTGTTATACTCAGCAGGTTCGTCACGTAAATCTCAACAGGCCGTGGATAAGCCGTGCGGTATGAATTCCACGCTTCAAGGCCGAGCACATTGGAAATGCCAATGACAAACATCTGATTCGTCTGCCACTGCGATATTGGGGCGGCAAGCGTAGGCCGTCTGAGCTGCAGCTTGCGCGTGATCTGCACCACGCTTTGCAAAGCGAACTCATTGAAGTTAGGCAAGCCTTTCTTCGCGCCGATTATAACCGGTACACCCCAGACCATCGGTTCGGAATTGTCGTCCGGATTAATCGCTTGCTGAACAGTGCGCACCTGGGTGCGGTTTGCCGGGTTAATTAAATCAAGCATTGGCGGTGCAGCCACAACAAGCCGTGCATTTGGTTCCTCGATGTAACCTGCAATGAAAATATTCGTGTCTGTGCGCCGAAAAATTGGCCGGAACACAGACGGCATGGGCGAATTTGTGGTTGCATCGTAAATGTTTGCAGCAAGTTGAAGCAACCGATGCACACTGGGCGTGTAAAAATTGATTGGCCAGACCGGTATGTTTGTCACGCTAAGTGTATTTGTGCGAAACAGCGCACGGCGGGGTAACTCGGGCAGATCCACCTGTGGAATGCCCACATAGCCATTGAACTGCTGGAGCAGTTTGTTTGCTGTTGCGGTAAAAAACACCGCAGGACCGGTCAATCCAAAGGCAGGTATGCCGCGCGCAGAATTACCAAACCGTAGTTCAGGGTCACCCCACGAAACAAAGTTCGTTGCTTTCAACCCGCCAACGTTGACGTAGTTGATGTTTATCTTTTCGTCTGCGTCCGGTACAGACTCGGTCCCCAACTGCGCCATTAGCCGGTAAAACGTGTACCGGTCGTACGAGCTTATCCGCCGGCCTGTCTCAAGCAAACAGGCAGGCAAGTGCCAACCAACCTTGTTTGTATTGAACAATTCCTGTGTGGTGAAAAAGAAGTTCGCAGCAGCGTTCGTGTTATCTGAGCCAACCCAAGGATAGTCAACACTCGCAATGTCTGTAGCAGGTGAAAAAATGCCTAGCATCAACGGCCCATCGGAATACCTGTCAATGTAATCATTAACAAACGCATTGCGCCCAACTGACCCAAATAAATCTGATGGCCTGAGTAAGTTTCCGTACCAGCCGTTGTACCGGCAGCTCACCACATTGAATGCATCGCGGAATGCACTGCCCATGTTCACTCCCGCCCCCTTCGCCCTGTTGTACGCATATTCCCAGTACCGCCCGCCAAGCGTTGGACTTTCATTCGTGTTCAAATCCGCAAAAAACGCGGCCAAGTTAATTTCCCAACCGCCAACGCCTTGGTTTCGTAAAAAACCGTCCTGGTTCGGATCAAGCGCCCCCAGGTTATCTTTCTGTAAAGCCTGATTGTGAATAAAGTTTATGTCCAATGCTTGGCCAAGCGGCACAACAACGTAAGCGTACCGTGCAACGAACCTGTTGGTGCGGCTATGCGGTTTGGTCGGGTCAGCTAGCACGCCGATCCATTCCGGATCACCCACAAAAAAGTTTGTTAGAGCGCCGATCGGGCTTGAACTTTCGGTCCCGTCTGGGCGCAAAAATCCGCCGTTTGGCCCGATGACAGGCCACAAGCCGTTTGTGTCATATCGCCCGTTGCGGTTCAGATCGAGGTAAAATCTGAAGTCAAGCGGAAGTGCTGGATTACGGTTCGTCCGGACGAAAACCGGCGGACGCGGGTCATAAAACAGGTTTGCTATGTTTTGAGCCAACTGTGCTGCATCCAACGGCTGCCCATCAGTACGGCGGTCGTAGTTAACATTACTTGGGTGCGACACACCAGGTAAGAAGCCGAGCCAGTTTATGTAATTTGTCGAGACTACAAAGTCCAGCACGTACCGATTTGTCTGTGCGAGCATGCGGGCAAGCACACGTGCTTTGGCATGCTCGATTGCAGCGTCTGCAGCGAGCTTAGCGGTATTTTGTTCGGTGGTGGTTGACACTGCACCGCGCTCGCGCCGGCTGACGGCAAGGAATGTGACGGTGGTAAACGTGATTATTGAAAGCAAAATCAACGTCAGCACCAGCGCCACGCCACTTTGTGAACTACGCTTCATTGGTATCGCGCCAAGTTAAATTTGTAGGGTGCCGAGTCCGCCTCGCGAACCCGAATTAACTGTCGGTACAAATGCACAGTTTGGGGGCGTTCGGCTAAAAACCGTCTGGCTGCAACTGGCGAATCTGCAAGCGCGCGCATGCGCTCGAGCGTTGGTGGCTCGACAACACCAATCTCAAGCTCGACCAGCATCGGCAGTGCATTGCTAAGGAACGTGTAATTGTATTCGCCCGTAGGTGGATTGAAATTGTCCGGCCACGCAACGATGATTACGTTGCCTTGCTCGTTTGTGATCGGCCTAGTTATCCGCGCGCCGTGATTGGTAAATACAATCTCACCAGTAAACAGGTTTGTGAGGTACTGTGTCCCAAATGCACGCACACGAAAATGAATCACACCGTCCGCCATCCGACTGAAGAACGCAGGCGCATTGGTTGGGTTTGCATTCAAGAACAGGCTAACTGCACTTCCGATGCGTTGTGCAAACCGGGTCGGTGGGCTTGCCGGTATGTTCGTGCTGAACCGGTACAACGTGGCTGCGCCTGCGTTGGGCGGGAACACTCGGTATCCGATGGCTGTCCACTGATGATTTACGCATGTAAGGAAGAAAACGTCCTGACACACGTTTGTGCGGGTCGTGCCGGCTGCGGATGGCGGTAAAGCCTGCAAAAAAGAACCAGCCGGGACACGCACAACAAAATTTGCTGCACCCACACCTGAGGCTGTTATCTGCGCAAGCTCACTTGCAACCATATCGCTTACCACCCGGCCAGATTGTGTGACATCGGTCTGGGTCAAGCTGCTGCGGAACGCTTGCTGTGTTTGATTGAACATCATCAGCAACCCAACCGTTATCACGGTCAGGATTGTCACCGCAACCATCACCTCGATCAGCGAGAAACCGTCCGAGCTTCGCCGGCACAGTCCATTTACCGCGGGCCAACCAGGTGCAGCCGGGCACAACCACCGATGCAATTTGCCATGCCCAAGCACCGATTGAGCAGACGCGTACACGGATCTGCGTGCACGGTTTCCAAGCGCACCGCTTAGACTTCCTTCAATGTTATTTTGGACTTGCTCAGAGTTCACAGTTGAATCGGTTGCACATAAACGCCGGGTTCGAAGAAGTAAAACGGTAACTGCTGCCTCAAGTAAAACGGGCCTGCCAGTGCACCACTAATACGCGTCTGAAACCGTTGTAAACCACGGCCAGGCCGGCCATTCGGCAACAACGGCCAACGAAACGTAAGCCTAAGCTCGTAAAGATTCGGGACCGGAAACCGCGGCACAGCAGTTGAGTCAGGAGCAAAACATGGCACTAATTGAGCTTCGAGTCTGTACCCGAAAGCACCTTCCAAGATTGTCTTGTTAGCCTGAGGGGGTTTATCTACAGCAACGCCTGTCAAAGCGCGCATATTAACGACTGCGTACGTGTTTGTCACAAACAACACACCGTTTGGTAGCTGTGCTGTGCCGTACGTAGTGGGTGTGCTAAGCAGGCCGATTAGCTCGTGCGCTGTTGTAATGTTGACTTTCACGATACTGCGGTTCACCTCCTGTTGTGTGCCATCGTTAACGTTGACACGCGTCACCACGTTCGACACCCACACGCCCTCGACATAGTTTGTGAGCTCATTAAATCCTCTCGCACCGGTCCGGATAGCCTCAAGCACCACCAGCGCATCGTGGTTGATGATTGTTTCCTCGCGATTTTCACGCTGGACATTCATACCAAGCGGCAATACGCCAATAATTGCAACCAGAGCAAACCCGATCACAGCCAGCGCAAGTGCAATCTCGACTAACGTAAATCCAGCTCTTGAACAGCAAAAACTTTCCCACGCGCACCCCTGGCTAATGTGCGTCCTTGCCACAAGACTCGTCTTCAAAAATTTCATTTTACTTGTTTGCGTTCAAGCCGAGCACGACCGGTCAACCAGTCAACCAAAACTACGTTGAACGTGTTTGTGGAATTGCCCGGGGGTGTCTCCAATACATCGGCATTTTCAAGTCTGAGCCGCCCGTTTGGTTCACGCAACGGCATGACACTCCCCTGGGCAAGCGCGATCGCCTCGTACCCAGCCGAACCGCCTCTTAGAATTATGAGCCGACCAGAGCTGTCAAATCCGATGCACGGTAGAAAGAGCCCTACCGGAGACGATGCCGTCGGGAACGGAAACATTCGCCGCGCAAAAGGTCTCACCTGCAGTATCTGATTATCTGCTTGAATGACCAGCGTGTGCAATGCAGGAATGCCAAATTGATTGGTGGCAAAGAAAGTTCCATTGGGCAGTGTGCGCCACTGTGTCAGATACCGCGGATGCGATTGACCGGGTTGATCCCCAACCTGGCGCGCAGCAAAAATTGCGTAAGAGATGAATTGACCTGCCAAAAGATTGCTAGCTATTCGCCTATCATTTGGCGGTAGCTGGTCCAAATTAATCACCCCCCCAGAGTCAGTCAGCCACTGACGATACGGCGGCAAAAAGACAATGTACACATCTGACCTGCCACTTATTGCCGCCTGGCGCGCTGCAGCCACATCATCAAGTACCTGGCGTGTTGCTGCATTGATTGCAGCGGTTCTGCCAATGCCTTTTAAGGCCGGTAATGTAATCGCCGCAACCATGCCCAGAATCGCAATCACCACCAACAGCTCAAGTAGGGTGAAGCCCACCTGCCGGCGGCAGCGCATCGCCCGATGAAAACACAGCGCCCCGCGCCGAATCGTGCGCGTGCAATTGGTCGGGCCATGCTGCATACGCGGAAATAAATTGCTATTGCCAGCCAAGTACATTGTCTTTGTTCACCCCATCGTTAGCCTTCGATTGCCGATCGGCCATCTTATCCGGACCAAGAGACCAAATCATCAAAGGACCATTTAACTCGTAAAAATCTGAGTTGCCAGTCGTGACTCGAATGTTGGACAACCCGTTGTACCCGGCCGGGTTACCAGGGGTTATCTGACTGACCTGTTGCCACCTGTAAAACGCATCCAAACACCGGTTATCGTAGTTCATGTCCATCGTAATCACGTATGGCATACCCCACGGGTCGAAGAACTGGTACTTATACCCCAGTGGGTTATTGCCCACAAAAACACCTTGAACACCAAAAACGCTTACCGGTTTGACATCTAAATACGAGTGTTGTTTTGGATTTTTCGCATGGCCATAGTTGATTGTATTAGGGGTGGCAATATCCTCGTCCATCAAGATCCGAATAACGTCCGAGTTTGTTGGGAAATAGACGCTCCCGTTGTTTATGACGCCAGGGTTTACACCCTGCAACCCTGGCAACCCAAACGTGATGTCACACAGGTTCCCCTGTGCATCTGCGATTGGATTGGCCGGATAACGGCTGTAATCGTTTTCGTAAGCAATGATAGCAGCAGCAAGACTCTTCATATCCATCTTGGCTGCATTAATCTTTGCTTTTTTCTTGGCTGTGGCCAATGTCGGCAACAGTAACCCCGCCAAAATGCCAATGATGCTTATTACAACCAATAACTCAATCAAAGTGAACCCTGGCCGCCGCACCCTGCCACCAAAGCTCACAGTAGATAAGCGAGCAATACAGCCTGCATTAGTTGCGTTAGGCCACACATTTCTCCGGCCGGAATCAGTCATCAAGTTTGTGCTCATAGTTGCTTCGGATTGCTTTCTTGCAGTTTTTACATGACCAGTGGTGAATCACTCCAATTACAAATGCGGTTTGTTTTGCCCCCCAGTATGATGTCAATCCACAAATCATACGAATCGGCGTTAATCCGATTTGTCGAAGATGAATCGTAGCACCACGGAACCACATATCGTTGTCTGCGGTCCCGCTCTTGTGACTGGAACGCGAGCGGCCCATCTCCAGGCAGCACAAATACCCACACCGGCAACGTGAGTGCGCTGGCGCTCGTGTTTACATTACCCAGTTCGTCTGGGCTGACCGTAGACCAAAAGTTTTGTACCTCTTCCCTGCTGGTTGCCGAGTTGGCGAAATCCGTCACGTTGAAATAACTGTTGATCTGTGCGCTTGTGAGCACTTCGCCAAAAACGTTCGTGTACCTGTCTGTTCCGTTAAAAACCGTGCCCGTCAATTCATAAAAAAGTTGGTTCCGAGCAGCAGATTGGTTTACTGCTTCCTGCCTTCTGTCAATGTGTGTACGCCCGTTACCAGGCGGGTAAAAACCCATCTTTGATTTGTAGTTTTCAATTGCAGTTTGGAGCTTGTGCATCTGTGCTTGCGCCCGTGCGACTGTTTTCTTTTGCCCCACCATCGCACCAATTCCAAGGACCATCGCAGCCAAAATTGCTATGATCCCGATTACAACAAGAAGTTCTATCAGTGTGAAGGCTGCTGCCTTAAGGCTCGCGTAAAATTGATTTTTTGGGGGTGTTTTCATCTTCAGTTTCATCGTTCGCGTAGTTCACGTTCAAGTCGTTCACTTAGCCATTGCTTGATCATGCTCTGGTAGTTGAGATACCGCGAGCGGGCCAGCCGCTTTATCTTCGCAAGCATCCGCGGGTCAATCCGTAGTGTAATGGTCACAGACTCGACACTCTCAGTCGGCCCAGCTATTGCACCTTCCATAAGCCGAAGGCTGGGCCGGTTCTCCGCCCAGAAACTCGCCTCGGCTTCTTCGCTATCAAACAGCGGTACGTCTTCCCAACTGTTGATCACGTTCATGGGACCGCCATTGCCATCGTCAAATGTTGTTTCGTCACGAATGTTCAAGGTTACTGGCTTAGTGCTTGATCAACTTTTTTCTGGTAAAAAAACCGTTCTTCAGTCTCGAACGGCCGGGCGTAAATGACACGAATCTGTTTACCGTTGGTCCGGTACACGCTGATAATTCCTATGCCACTGGATGACATACCAAGATTGAAAAAACGCGCTTGCACCGAGAACCGCTTCGAGTCAGGCATCAAACGCACTGCAAAAGGGTCTTCAAACGACTCTTCAATCTCTTTTTGGTTCAACGCGCCGTTCAACTCGAAAGACGGATTTGTCCAATCAAATTCCATATGCCATTAGATTGGCCGGTAAAACCTATCGTGTGCATATTCATTGTCTTTACAAAGTATTTACGCACCAGCAAGAAATTTGTCAATCAATTTTTTGGCCAAGAGCTGTTCCGTGACTTTGCGTCGTGGTTCCAAAGTGTCGCGAGACGGCATAAGTCTCTCAGTGTGCCTGACTTATGCGTCCGACCGGGTGCTTAAAAACACCAGTTTTTGTTCTCGCGAGTGGTGTTACTGCTTTTGAATTGAACATCGGCCCGTTCTGAATGCCGATTATGTGAATTGTGGCTGTTTAACCTAGGCGTGATTAGTCGCCGCGGTCGCCTAGCCCTTCACCGCTAATCATGCCAATTGCACCAATCAATGGCAGGAACATTGCGATAACTATGCTGCCGACGACCAGCGCCAAAAACACGATCATGATCGGTTCCAAAAGCGAGGTCATTGCAGACACTGCGTTGTCAACCTCTTCGTCATAGGTGTCTGCTATCTTTAGTAACATTTCCGGCAGGGCGCCTGTTTGCTCGCCCACGTCAACCATGCTGATCACCATGGGCGGGAATACCGCCGCTGCCTCCAGCGGTGCGGCGATCGTTTCGCCTTCCTTGACACTGTCGTGGACTGCGGAAATTGCATTCGCCACAACGACATTGCCGGCTGTTTCCCTGACAATTGTAAGCGCCTGTAAAATCGGCACACCGCTGTGTACCAGTGTCCCCAAAGTGCGTGAGAACCGCGCGATTGCAACCTTTGTAAAGACCGGCCCCAGAACCGGCATCTTCAGCTTGAGCGTATCAACTACTTTTCTGCCGAACTTGGTGCGTTTAAAGAGCTTGAACAATATGAAAAACGCTACTATGCCACCCAAAGTAGGCAGGAAATTTTGCCTGACCGTGTTGCTTACGTTCAATACGAACTGGGTAAATCCAGGCAATGGCTTGCCTTGGAACATGCCTTCGAATACCTCCTTGAACTTCGGAACCACATAGGTCATTAGCACAAGCAGAATTACCACTGCAACGGTCAACACTGCAGACGGATAAAACATCGCAGCAACAACCTTGCCCTTAATTCTTTGGGCTTTTTCCATGAACTCGGCAAGCCGGTTTAACACGACTTCAAGCACCCCACCCAGCTCGCCTGCCTTGACCATGCTCACAAACAAACGATTGAAAACTTTCGGATGTTGCGCCAGCGCTTCAGAGAACGTGCTGCCCCCTTCGATCGCAAGGGCCAGCTCGCCTATTATCCTCTTGAGGGTGGCGTTCTTTTCCTGCCGTTCCAGTACGCGCAAGCCGCGCAACAGCGGAAGCCCAGCATCAACAAGCGTAGCCAACTGACGCGTGAAAGTTGTTAGTACCTTGGTTTTGACACGACCGCCAAGGCCGGGGATTTTGATGTTGATGTTGATGTCGAGTGCGCCTTTTTTCTTGCCGGGCGCTTTTGTGACAAGTTTGCCTTTCTTTGCGGCTTTACCGGTCTCGACCTGTACAATTCGCGTGGGGAACAACCCCATTTCTTTGACGCGGTCAATGGCTTCGCTCTGGCTTGAGACCTCCAGTACGCCCTTGGTCTCCTTGCCTTTTTGATCCATTGCAACGTAACTGAACTTTGGCATAACCAGTGGTACAGTTCGGCTTTTCGCCCGGGTTAGTAAGAGGTGTACTTGAGCACTTCTTCAATAGTTGTAAACCCCTCGAATATGTTGCGCAGGCCGTCTTCGCGCAGTGTGACCATGCCCATCTCGATTGCTTTTTGCCTGAGCACAACCGTCGGCGCACGTTCGTTGATCAATGCGCGCATTGTATCGTTGATCGTCAACAACTCGAAAATGCCCTTCCGACCCCTGTAGCCGGTCTCGTTGCACTCCGGACAACCGCGCCCGTAGTAGAAAGTCTTGTCCGCAACCTCGTGCGGTGCGAGGTTCAGCAATGCAAGTTGGTGCTCAGTCGGTTCATGCGGCGTGCGACAATTCTTACAGATCATCCGAACCAGCCGCTGGGCAAGCACGGCCACTAGAGTCGAGGAGATCAAAAACGGTTCCGTGCCCATGTCAATCATACGCGTGATGGCGCCAGGTGCATCGTTTGTGTGCAACGTGGTCATGACAAGGTGGCCTGTCAATGATGCCTGAATTGCGATCTGAGCAGTCTCGAGGTCACGCATTTCACCCACCATGATGATGTCGGGGTCTTGCCGCAGGAAAGACCGCAACAACCTGCCAAATGTCAGGCCAACAGCCTCGTTAATGGCCACCTGCATCACCCCTTCGAGGTCATACTCGACCGGGTCTTCAGCGGTCAGCAGCTTTAACTCGACAGTATTGAGCCGACGCAGGCACGCATACAATGTGGTGGTTTTGCCGCAACCGGTTGGTCCGGTAACGATCAGAATCCCGTTTGGCCTGTAAATGACCTGCGTCATGTATTCGTACACGTGCTCCGGAAAACCAAGCGCTTCAAGTTCAAGCCGCACGGCTGCCCGGTCAAGCACACGCAGCACCACGGATTCGCCAAACTGGGTCGGTAACGTCGACACGCGCAGGTCAACTATCCTGTCCCCTATCCTGTAACTTATGCGGCCGTCCTGTGGCAACCTGCGTTCCGATATGTTCAGGTTCGACATTACCTTGATGCGCGAGATCACGGGCAATGCAAGATGTTTCGGAGGTGGCGCCATCTCGTACAGTGCGCCGTCAACACGGTATCGGATTTTGAACTCGTGTTCGAACGGTTCGAAGTGAATGTCACTTGCCCGATCCTGAATGGCCTGGTTTAGAACTAGATTAACAAATTTGACGATTGGCGCTTCATTGGCCAGGTCAACCATCGCCGCCTCGTCATCGGCAGCGCCTGCGGCCCTGACTTCCCGCGCGATCTCCTCGTCTGCGCCGAGTTCCTTTAAAATATCCGATACGCTCTCACCTTCTGAACCATAAAACTTGTTTATTGCCCACTCGATCTCGGACGGGTCGGCCACAACAATCTGAAAATCGCGCTTCAGCACAAAACCGAGCCTGTCCATCACAGTCGGATCGAGCGGATCAGCAACTGCAATCCGCAGCGTCGCTCCGTCAAAATCAACCGGTATGCATTGATACGTCCTGGCAGTCGAGGCCGGCACGAGATCAACAACTTCCTTTCTGATTTCCTTGTCACGTAAAGTCACAACCTCGGTGCCCAACTGGTCGGCTATAACATGCAGTTGGGTGGCATAATCCAGCACACCGAAATCGTTCAGAATTTCGCGCACGGATTTACCGCTGCGATTGTGCTCGGCCAACACCTCCTCAAACTGCAGATCGTCGATCAGGCCGCGTTCCTTGACCAGCGAAAGTAGCGGGTGGACTTGTGTTTCTGGCATGACGCAAAACTTTATGTTTGACCCACCGGCGCCTCGGCCCCGATTGCCCTGCCCAGCTCGATCTCCTGGAGTTTCTGCTGGATTGTAACCGGGTCTTGGGCCTTGGTGATAACTTCCTCACGCGCGATTATGCCCTGCATGTATTTCTCCAATAGAAAACTGTCAAGTGTGACCATTCCGTATTTGGCCCCGGTCTGAATGTCGGAGCTTATCCGGAACGTTTTGTTGTCACGAATCAGCGCCGCAATCGATGGGGTGTTAATCATGACCTCGAACACCGCAACCCGCCCTGGCTTGTCCACGCGCGGGATCAGCAACTGCGAGATCACAGCCTGCAACACTGTCGAAAGCTGGATCCGGATCTGTTCCTGTTGATTCACTGGAAATGCGTTCACCAGTCGGTCAATTGTTTTTGCTGCGCCCGTCGTGTGCAAAGTCCCAAACACAAGGTGCCCGGTTTCCGCCGCTGTGATGGCCGCGTCTATCGTTTCAAGGTCGCGCATCTCGCCCACAAGGATCACGTCCGGGTCCATTCGCAGTACACGCCGCAATGCCTCGGCAAAGTTCGGCACGTCAACCCCAATCTCACGCTGTGTGACAATGGCCTTTTTGTGCTTGTGGTAATACTCGATCGGGTCTTCGATGGTCACAATGTGCACCTCGTCGCGTTCCTCGTTGATGATATCCAACATCGTCGCAAGCGTGGTCGTTTTACCGGACCCGGTCGGCCCCGTCACAAGCACCAAACCACGCGGTTTGTAAAGCAGCTCGCGCACCGATGGCGGCAGGCCTATCTCTTCCATCGTCATGAGCTTGTTAGGTATCTGCCGCAGCACCACGCCGAAATTGCCGCGTTCCTTGAACACGCTCACGCGAAACCGCGCCGCTTCTCCAAACGCAAAACCGAAGTCGGTTGTGCCGCGCTCGCGTACGTGCTGTATATGTTCTTCGCTGGTGATGCTGCGCATTAATTCTTCGGTGTCTTCAGGGGTGAGTGGCGGACCTTCTACCCTGTGCAAGATACCGTGCAGCCGGATTACTGGAGGTACACCTACGCGAATATGCAGGTCGGATGCGCCCTCGGACACAACCAACTGTAACAGGTCTGACATCGAATACGACATACGTCTCTACAAACCGCGCTAATCCACGTCGCCCACTGTCACGCTTATTACCTCTTCGGGTGTCGTTAGGCCGGCCAACACCTTGCGCGTACCGTCTTCGCGCAAGGTTCGCATGCCCATCTCACGAGCGCGTTGACGCAGGACAGATGCCGGCGCCTTTTCATAAATCAACTTCCGTACCTCGTCGTCAACGAGGAAAATCTCGAATATACCCATCCGGCCGCGGTACCCTGTCTTGTTGCAATCAGGGCAGCCCTTACCCTTCAGGAACGTAGCGCCCTGAATTGCGTTTTCGTCTATGTTGAGCGCGCGTAGTTCTGTTTCGGATGGCATTGTGCGCACCGCACAACGTTTGCAGACCTTGCGCACGAGCCGTTGCGCCATCATTGCACGTGTGCTCGACGCAACAAGGAATGGTTTCACGCCAATGTCAATCAACCGTGTAACTGCGCTGGGGGCGTCGTTCGTGTGTAGAGTTGAGAATACCAAGTGGCCCGTCAGCGACGCATTGATCGCAATGTTCGCGGTCTCAAGGTCGCGGATCTCACCAATCATGATTACGTTGGGCGCCTGGCGCAGGATCGCACGCAACGCAGCAGCAAATGTTAACCCTATGGATTCGTTGACCTGTACCTGGTTAATGCCGCTCAAAACGTACTCGACAGGGTCTTCAACCGTAATGATCTTCCGGTCAGGTCGGTTAATAAAGTTCAGCACCGCGTAAAGCGTGGTCGTTTTGCCGGAGCCGGTCGGACCGGTTATTAGCAGAATTCCATCCGGCAAACTGATCAAACGCTCGAATGTCTGCTGGTCGTCGGTAAAAAACCCAAGCTCGCTCAGGCCAAGCATCAACCCCTCCTTGTCCAGGATACGCATCACTATGCTTTCGCCGTGGTTGGTCGGAATGCACGACACGCGCAGGTCAAGTACCTTGGTGTCCACGGCAGCCTGAATACGGCCGTCTTGTGGCACACGGTGCTCGGCAATTGACATGTTTGACATGATCTTGAGCCGGGCGATGACAGCAGGCTGCAATCGTTTTGGGGGACTTTTGACTTCATGCAATACACCGTCAATTCGGTATCGAACCCTGAACTTGTTCGGCAGCGGCTCAAGGTGAATGTCCGAAGCACGCATCCTATATGCTTCGGCTATTATTGTGTTTACGAGCTTGATCAGCGGCGCGTCCGCCTCAGTCACTGCCCCATCCTCAGACTCGCCAGCAGCCTGCGGCTGGGCGATCTCGACCTCGCCCTTAGTAATGTCTTGGATCATCTTATCCACCGCGCTTTGGCCGGCGCCGCCATAGTACCTGCTGAGCGCAGCTTCGATGTCCTCCTCTGAAGCAACCTGGAAATTTATCTCCATGCCAAGCACATGGCTTAGACTGTCGAGCGTGTCGAGATCCGACGGGTCGGCAATCGCAACCGTGAGCGAATTGCCAAATTTCTGGACCGGTATGATCCTGAACTTACGCGCAACATGCCGTGGCACAAGTCCGATTATCTCCTGCGGTATTGATATTTCGCGCAGGTTCACCGCCTCAACACCAAAATGCGCCGCTTTGGCCTGGGCAACATCCGACGGCCGGATGAGTTTGTTCGCCAACATTAGATCTACAACACCCACCCCGCTCGCCGCAGCTTCGGACCGCAAAGCCGTCACCTGCTCGGCTGTCACAAAGCCAAGGTCAACCAGCATCTCAACCAGATAATCGTCTTTTTCTGCCACGACTCGCCTTTTTACTGCTGCAAGGTTGAAAACCGTACCAAACCAAACCTATCGGCTAGCCTTACACATGTCAATGACACCGACGGTGCGCAAAGCTCACGCCGGTATCGCCGCCCGGGCAACAGCTCGATTTCCTCAAAACAGCCTGTTGGCAACCCAAACTAAATTTGCGCGGGCTGGCGCACCCAGCAGGAGTTGAACCTGCAACCTTCTGATCCGTAGTCAGATGCTCTATCCAATTGAGCTATGGGTGCACCCGGAATTAACCTCTCAATAATACAACCGAGCTTTCCAAGCCGCAAGCACAGTTTTCGCTATCAAAGCAGCAACTAACCGAGCTGCCACGCGCAAAAACAAACAACAGTGCTCACACGTTCTTACCCAAGCCGGCTACCAGCACTTCTGGAACGGCTAACAAGCTTGCACCCAAAGTCAATGCAGCAGGCAATCAGGGAATGCATAGCCCCGCCGAAACACAACTGGCCCAAAATAAAAATGGCCCCCCGATCCCGGGAGGCCATGCACAAGTTGGCGTCACCCTTTTCTACACGTCGTGGTACAAGAAGAATTCGTAAGGATGCGGCCTGATCCGAAGCGCGTCATGTTCCCTGCGTTTTGCGCTGATCCACATCTCAATGAAGTCAGTTGTAAATACATCGCCCTTTAGCAAGAACTCATAATCTTTCTCAAGCGCTGCGATCGCCTCGGCAAGGCTGGCCGGCACCTGTGGGATTTTGGCGTGTTCCTCAGGCGGTAGCTCGTACAGGTTTTTGTCAATTGGCTCACCAGGGTCGATCTTGTTCTGTATACCGTCCAGCCCGGCCATCATCATCGCTGCAAACGCCAAGTATGGGTTTGCGGATGGATCAGGCGGTCTGTACTCGAGCCGTTTTGCTTTCGGATCATCGCTGTATGTTGGGATCCGAATTGCCGCCGAACGATTCCGCGAGCTGTAAGCAAGGTTGACCGGGGCTTCGTACCCGGGCACAAGCCGTTTGTAGCTGTTTGTGGTCGGACTGCAAAAGGCGCACAATGCGTGGGCATGCTTAAGCAAACCGCCAATATAATAGAGCGCCAGCCGACTCAACCCAGCGTATTCATTACCGGCAAACAACGGTTTGCCTTTCTTCCACAAACTCTGGTGCGTGTGCATTCCGTTACCATTGTCACCGTAAAGCGGCTTCGGCATGAAACAGGCGGTCTTACCGTGCTTTTTAGCCACATTCTTTACAACGTACTTGTAAACCATCATCGCATCCGCTATCCGCACCAAGGTATCGCACCTGATGTCTATCTCGGCCTGGCCGGCAGTGGCAACCTCGTGATGGTGTTTTTCGACCTGTAACCCAAGCCGTTCCATCGTCAAAATCATCTCGGTGCGAATGTCCTGCTGAGTGTCATGGGGTGGCACGGGAAAATACCCCTCTTTATGCCGAATTTTATAGCCAAGATTCGGCATCTCGTCACGACCCGCGTTCCATACACCCTCGATGCTGTCAATACTGTAAAATGTGCCGTTTGCGGCCGAATCAAAACGCACATCGTCGAAAATGAAAAATTCTGCCTCCGGCCCGAAAAACGCTTGGTCCGCTATCCCAGTGCTTACCAGATACTTTTCAGCACGCTGCGCTATGCCGCGCGGGTCACGTGTGTACGGCTCACGCGTCCCAGTCTCCGCAATCGTACAAATTAAACTCAGGGTCGGCTCGACACAAAACGGGTCAATAAACGCCGTCGCTGGATCAGGCATTGCAAGCATATCGCTGGCTTCGATGCTTTTCCAGCCCCGAATTGACGAGCCATCAAACCCTATTCCTTCGGTAAACATGTCCTCTTTCAGCTCGTTAATTGACAAGCTGAAATGCTGCCATGTGCCAAAAGGGTCAACGAATTTTACGTCAACCACTTTTGCCCCAGCCTTTTTAGCCATCTCAATTACGCTTTTGGGTGTACTCATTTTTTACTCTGCTATTTCTGCCGTTTCTTGTTTTCACTAGTTTACCCAGGACAACTTATGCTGACACCCACCAGTGGTGCCTGCTTTGCCCCGGAAAATCAATATCAAATCCTATACACTTGACCTGGCATGTCAAAACCCATGCTAAATTTTCCCGCACTCATACCCCAGATCCAGTTAATACCCACATTAGGGCGCACGCTCCACTTTGATACCCTTGAACCGTTAAACCGAACGCTTTGACTCCTAAACACATGTACCCGCTCATACCTAAAAAACGCCCGGTCAACCGCTGCAGCCGGCTCCAAGAGTACCGTCAAAAAGTTCATCGCCACTGTTTATAGCACCGGACATGTAGAAGTGCAAGTTTTTTTTTTGTTTAATAAACCTTATCGTAATTACTGTCTTGGAATCGTCACAGAACGAAAAAACCGCGCTTAAGATTTCACGCGTTGTGCACATATCGTATCCATAACAGGTGAGATGAAGAACTTGGCTAGCTGTGATTCAACTCGTGGCGTTGTTGCCGGTCCATGAACACTAACTTTGAACTGAATCCTTAGCTAATTGGAGGGCTGCGCCTTTCGTAGCCGGCCTGAATGCATTCATGGCTTGCATCTCGCATCTGCAAGCCTCGCCCGCCGTTTCACCAAGTAGGTGCACTGTGTGTCCATGTAGCCGGGCATTCAGGCTTTTGAAACAAATCATAGGTTACACCTTGCGGCGCGCACAAACTGGGTTAAGATAGCTGCGAAAAACCACTGGCAAACGGGTCATAGACCCAACCAGTATGAACATAGTAAGCAGAGCTAGAACTTTTATGCCAAAGAAAACAACAACAAAAACGGTCAAAGAACAAACCTTCTCGTTCTACGCGCCTGATGCGATGAGCGTGCAGCTTGTTGGTGATTTCACCAACTGGCAGGCAAACCCGATCAGCCTCAAGAAACAACCAAACGGTGTTTGGAGCGCAACTGTTGCACTCCCCCCGGGAACTCACCATTACAGATTTTTAGTGGACGGCCAGTGGCGCGATGACCCGGAATGCACCTTACGCGTACCTAACCCGTTCGGTAGCACGAACTCGGTGCGTTTGGTCCGCTGACACCGATTCGCAAACTTCGAGTCGGGGTCTTTCGGCTGGAAATTAACGTCGGTTTTTCCCCGGGCGGCCAAGCAGTGGTCGGAGCGACAGGATTTGAACCTGCGACAGCCAGCTCCCAAAGCTGGTGCTCTACCAAGCTGAGCTACGCTCCGTAAACCACCTAAATTTTGTCATAACTTAGCCCTAATGCAATTATGTTTTTCTGCGGTCCAGATGTAAACACGGGGCCATGGGTGCCCTGCGCCGGCAATTTGCGGTTTGAGGCTCGACGTGGCCTGGCTGTGTGCTAACCTTTATATTGTATGGCTGTTGAGAAACTGGGCCAAACTGAGAAGATCAATCTGCGCCGGCCAGAAATAATGCAACAGGTGGCTGCGCAGGTGCGATCGCATTACCGGAGCGAACTCGTCGAGCGTATCCGCGCCCGTGGTGGTGTGTTGGACGCGCCTGGTATCACAATCAAACTCGCCCGGCAGTTCGGGTTTTGTTACGGAGTCGAGCGCGCCATAGACCTTGCATATGCAGCAAGAAAAGTTTTACCAGATCGGAAACTCTACATTTTGGGGGAAATCATTCACAACCCCGAGGTCAACGATCAATTACGTGCCCTCGGCATCAAATTCCTAACTGGACCTGAAAAAAACGCTGAGGTTGAGCATTTGGAGGAAGGCGACGTCGTAATAATACCGGCTTTTGGGATTGATGTCGCAACACGTAAAAAACTGGAGGCTAAAGGGTGTCAGTTCGTTGACACAACCTGCGGTGACGTAATGAGCGTGTGGAAGCGCGTGCGCCAGTACGCAAAGGAAGGCGTCACAAGCATCATCCATGGCAAGGCATGGCACGAGGAGACTAAAGCCACAAGTTCGCAGGCAACCTCAAACGGTCGTGGACACTATCTTGTTGTTTACAACCTTGAAGAAACCGATTACGTCTGCAATTACATAATCAGTGGCGGTGACAAAGCCGATTTCCTTCGCAAATTCGAAGGTGCCTACTCGCCCGGATTTGACCCGGACGTTCATCTGGATGTGATTGGCGTGGCCAATCAGACGACCATGCTGCGCGGTGAGACCGAGGAAGTCCAACGCAGACTCCGGGATGCCATGGCCAGAAAATATGGCGAAGTAAATCTGCACAAACACTTCAGGTTTTTCGACACCATCTGCGGTGCCACTCAGGAAAGACAGGATGCACTCGAAGAACTATTGCGCGAGCCGCTTGATTTATTGATTGTGATCGGTGGGTACAACTCCTCAAACACATCGCACCTTGCACAAATGGGCGAGGCAAAACTGCCGACGTATTTTATTAAAAACGCAGGCAAGATCGTCTCGGAGAAACTTATCTGCCATTACAACCAACACTTGCAATGTGAAGTGCAAACGCGCGATTGGTTGCCGGCGCGCCACCTGACAGTTGGTATTACCGCAGGTGCATCCTGCCCGAACAACCTTGTTGAGGACGTTATCCGCAGGCTTTTGGAACTAAAAGGCACCCGCATCGAAGAATTGTTCAGGCAGTGACGATTCCCGACACCTTTTCAGGCAAGCCGGACCCAAAGTCGCACTTTATACCATCATCACGGACGGCCTTTGCGCATGCGCATACGCATCTGGATCGGGGGCGGTACAGGCTCGCGCTTCGGTTGTTCCGGTGCCGGTTGCGATTTTTCCTCCGAAACAGGCTTGCCAGCGACAAACGACTCGGCTTTGTCGAGTAAACTGCGCGCGCCCGAAACAATTTCGCCCAGCTTGGTTTCACCAAATTTTACCGGACCAACCGCAAACTTTACTGCTGATTCAACCGCGCTCAAAGCCTGCTCGGCCTTCTCAAGCGTAGCCGAGATTTTCTCAGGGGCCGCTTTCAATGTTTCATAACCGTTCACAAGCCACTCGAGCCGGCCCGTGCTCAGATCCACAACTAACCCGTGCACGGGAACTCTGGCGCTGATTAACGGACTGCGCCGCACAATTTCGCACCCATTGATCACATTCTGCCTTTCGCTCGCAAAGATCCCAAAGTACTCAACCAAATTTTCCGGCAAAGCACTCCTTGGCACACCAACCGAATTTAACAACTCGAGCAACTGCGACATGGTTGTTTTGCCCATCAGGCAATCGGTGTGGCCGATTATTGCGATCTCCTTTGCCCCGCCAACCGCACATGCAACCGCAAGTGACCGGACTGTGCCGGACAATGGATTCGTGATAATGTTCCCCACATTTCGCACCCAAATGAAATCCTCTTCCGGAATGCCAAGTACCTCCGGTATGAGTGGGTTAAGCTGCCTTTCCATGCACGTTAGGGCCACCACTGGCAGCGAATCTGCAAACTCACCAACACGCAGCCCCGCAGTTTGGTCACCTGCAATTGCACGGTGATTCGCATCAATTATCGCTTCAAACAGGCGCATACAAACTCGCTGGAGCCGATTTTTGGCTGCTTAGTCTTAAAACCTTGTCTTCTGGTCCGAAAACCGAACCCATGCTGATCAATGTTCCGTTCCCTGCCACGCGTGCCGGGACTGCGCAAACCAGTCACTGAGCATCCCTCTCGGCGACCAGACTACTCAACCTGTAGGTAACGCACCGGTGCGCGCTTCCAATCAACCAATAAAGTTAATGGAAGAACAGTCCGGTCAATGCCACCAGCACCATCGGCATAACCCGCATTATCTTTTCGGTGTCGCTGAAACGCGATTCCGTAATTGCCTGAAAGATCGCCCAAATCTGTACCATTTACAACACAAGCCCAATAATGCTCCAAAACAACATTATCAAAAAACCGATCAGCGACCGTGTTCAAGCGTTTTTGGCCTCCTCTTTTCCCATTGCCTTTCTGAGGGCGGGTACCTGCTCGAGCAGTTTCTCAAACTTCACCCCGGTCAGGCTCTCGAGCACGGGCGGCAACTGCGCCATGATTTGCGCTATGTCGCCCGTGAGCTTGCTTGCACCACCCCCAACGCCAGAAGCGGCGTTGATGATAACTATTTTCTCGGTCTTGCTCAGTGGTTCTGCAATCTTGCCCGCCATTTCTGGCAGCACCCGCAGGATCATGTCAACCACAGCCGCTTCATTGTAATGCTTGAATGCCTCCGCTTTGAGTCGCATTGCTTCAGCGGTAGCTTTTCCTTGCGCTTCTATGACAGCAGCCTCTGCCAAGCCGCGCGCCTTGTGTGCCTCAGCTTCGGCAAGGCCTGTTGCTTTGACCACATCGGCTTGGGCAAGCCCGGTGGCCTTTGTTGCCGCGGCAGCGCCGGCGGCTTCAGTCTCCAATTGGTAACGTTTGGCATTTGCCAGCGTTTCAACTTTGTACCGTTCCGCATCAGCGGGTCGCTGTACGGTTGCCTCAAGCTCGCGTTGCTTACGCAGGATTTCCTGTTCTTGCAACTCGATCTGTTTCTTGCGCTCGACAACTGCCACCTCGACCTCTTCCTGCTTGACGCGCTGTGCTGTGATGTACCGCTGTAAATCGTAGGCAAGATCGGCCTCAGCCTTCTTCAAGTTCACTGCCGCTTGGTACTCGGCAAGCTTCATTTGATAATCGCGTTGTGCCTCGGCAATCTTGGTTTCAGCCGCAAATTGCGCTTCCGCACCAGCTTGTTTGGCTTGGGCGCTTTTGATTGTAGCGTCGCGGTCCGCCTCGGCTTGCGCAATGAGCGCGTCGCGCTTGACCTGCGCTATGCGCGGTTTGCCGAGTGCATCCAAATAGCCCTGACTGTCCCGTATGTCGCGTATGGTGAAACTGACGATGCCCAACCCCATGTTTGCCATGTCACCGGCGGCAACCTCCTGCACCTTGGCAGCAAACGCATCACGGTTCTGGTAAATCTCCTCCACCGTCATCGTGCCAAGAATTGCGCGCAGGTGGCCTTCGAGCGTTTGCGTGGCGATGTTCTTGATTTCCTCGGCACCCTTGCTCAAAAATTGCTCCGCAGCAGTCGCTATCGAGACATCGTCACCCTTGACTTTAATCTGCGCCACTCCATCAACTCGCACAGGCACACCTTTGACAGTGTAAACCTCTTGTTCCTGGCGCACGTCAATTGTCATCAGCTCAAGCTTGAGCACGTCAACCTTCTCAAACACAGGCCACACAAATGCACCGCCACCTTTCACAATACGGTAGCCAACTGTGCGCACTGTGCCATCAGGATCAACCACCTTGCGTTTGCGACCCGAGATAACAAGCACCTCGTTGGGGCCAACCTTGACATATCTGCTCGCCCAAATGCCCAGAAAAATAAAGATGACAATTACAATCGCTACCGCGCCGCCTATGATTGTAAACCAAGGTGTGCCTGCAGCCGTTACCCAAAGAATGCCTGTTGGTTGCATCGTATGTGTCGGTGTTAAAGGTTATTGGATTGGTTCAACGTAAAACTGGGTGCCAACCACACGGGTTATTTTGACTGTTTTACCCGATTCAACTGCGATGTTGCCCTCGGCACGTGCAGGCGCTGTGTAGCGTGTACCGGCCTGCACATACGCAATTTCCCCCACTCCATTTTGTGGGATCGGCGTGATCACCGTCGCTGGCATACCAACGACTGTGGCTAGGCGTGACTCGCTCGAACTCTGCGTTTTTCTAAAGACAGTGTTGAAAAACCAGAGCGTTATGCCAGCTATGCCCAACGCACACACAATCGCCAAGGGCGCACTTAACCACACACTCTTCGTGGCCGCGATACGCGAAAAAATTAGGCCAAATGCACCAAACGCGGTTATGAACGACGCCAATACGGTCGGACTGAAAAACGAAATTGTCGGTATCCCAGCATCGCCAAACCCGGCCTCAGCCGTGCCCCCCGTACCAACGTCAGTATCGTGATCACCCCCAAACAAATGCCCCGCTATCGCGCTTACCAAAGCAAACACAAGCCCAACAACAAGACACAATGCATATACGATGACGTCCATTTGACTCGGCATGACAGCTTTGCACAAGTAAAAGCAAATCCGCACTTTTTTGCAAGCACGAAAAAACGTTCTCAACAGTACCCCGCCAGTACAACCACGTTGCTTGGTAAATAAATCACCCGCCCAACATCAAGTGGCCATCCTACAAGTGCGCGTCATTATGACCGGTACCGGGTCTGTCATCAAAACCTCAATTCCCAGGCTGGGCGACTGTCACCGTTCACCAGATACGATTCCGCTGGGCCGCTTTCATTGAGACCGGGCCAAGTGTTTCCCTTCCCGCCCATTGGTGCGTTGAATGAAAGGCGTAAACTTCTGCAGCTCGTGCCAACGGCGTTTCAATAAGGGATTTGTGGACGGGCTGGTGAAACCCCGTGTCGGGGCTAAATCCAACCTCCGACTGCTTGCTAGGCCAACACGCCATTCAATCCGCTGGTAAACATTTTCTTCGTATGCTCACTTTGCCTTGCAACCGGCAGTGCTTCTGCAGCCTGTCCGTGAAGCCGCTAATCCCAAATTCTACCTTGGCACGAAACCTTTATGTGGTATTCTCCCAGCGTGTTCGCTTTGTCCCAGCCGCGTACTCCGTGTGCAGGCAAAGGGACAACCTTAGAACGTAAGTTTTTGTTCGCGCCAAAATGTATATGTCAAGGTTTTTCCAGCAGCCGAACAAAGAACAAAGTTTTGTGAAGTGAAAAAGATTGATCTGTCAAACTTCAGAATCGCCGACAGCGCAACTGCGCGCGATATCAATCGGCGGATCATATTGAATCTAGTTAGGAAACACCAACCTATCTCACGGGCCGACCTCGCCCGGCGTTCAGGTCTGCAACGCAGCACCGTCTCTTCAATAATTGACCAGTTAATCGAAGAAAAATGGGTCAATGAAGGTGCTTACGGCCATGTTCCTCGGGGCCGGAAACCGACCCTGCTCTACCTCAATGTAGAACGGGTAGGTGCCATTGGCATAAATATCCAGCCAAATAAAACAAACATTGGCCTCGGCACGTTAGACACGCATTTCATTGTGCTCGAATCGCTCAACACCGGGCGTGACCCAGATAAATTCATCCCTGCTATCACAAATCGTGTCGTCGAGATTATCAGGACACACCCGGAAATATCGTACGAAGGCATAGGTGTCTCTGTACCTGGTCGAATTGATGCAAAGACGAACAAACTGGTGTTTGCGCCTAACCTTGGGTGGAAAAATGTTGACCTTAAAACACCACTCGAGAAAGCATCAGGCCTACCGGTAGAACTAGAAAATGCAGCAAATGCATGCGCTCTTGCAGAGTTATGGAGCGGCCAGCAGCCAGAAGAAATGCGGAACCTAATAGCCGTGACTGTGTCAGAAGGAATTGGTGTCGGCATGGTACTTAACGGCCAACTGGTGCGCGGTTCTACTGGTATGTCGGGTGAGTTTGGCCATTTCACAATGCTTGAAGACGGCCCACTATGCAACTGTGGCAACCGCGGCTGTTGGGAAACACTAGCCTCGAACAATGCATGCGTGCGTTTTTACACACAAGCACCCCCAACCCAACCGCCTGCAAAACTGCCAGCCACACCGACTTTTGAAGATATCCTGCGCCTTGCCCAGCAAGGTGACCCAAAAGCTAACCAGGCAATCGAAAAAATGGCGCATTACCTCGGGCTAGGAATATCTATGCTTGTGGTCGGTTTCGCCCCTGACTTGCTTGTGATCGTTGGCACGATCACCCAGGTCTGGAACAAGGTTGAGCCTATCATCCAACAGATGCTCTCTAAGCATTGTCAAACTGGCGCAAAAACACGGATCGTAGCAACGGACCCCGCCACTAACCCACGCCTGCGTGGCACAATCGCCATGGTGTTGCAGAAACACTTTAGCGCACCTCAAGTGGCTTGACGATGTGTTAACCTGCAGCTCAGGCATGTAAGCGCCTGCCTAATAGCATTTTCACCTTGTAGCTACACCATTTAGCCACAACATTTAGCCCCAATGACTTAGTTGAATGTGGCGCGCACGCGCGCCGTGGGCAGATTTCCTTGCCCTCGCGCAAAAACAACCTCAGAATAAACTTCTCCCAGAAACCAACAGCATTCCGTCCGTAAATGTGCTGGATGCTAGACCTGGCTGCGTGCGGGCACCGACAGGGCAGGCGCCTACAGTAAAACTCCCGCACGAGCGGGATGTGTGCGCTCCCCAATTCAGTCTTTCGGGTTTAGTGGACTAAACAGTCATCTATCCATCGTGCAAACAACAGTGCACACGGAGTTTGAACCCTGCCCTTTTGCAACGAGGCAAACCAATAACGCAACTGGTGTAACAACTCACCGGCTCAAACACCGGCTGGCCCGAAAGTTTACGCGGATTAAGTTAAGTGTCCCAGCCAGGTGGACTCACCGCGGCAGCGCATCTCTGTGTACTGGCGCGCAAAGCCCAATCTCCCACTATCAAAGACCGCTGCCGCGCTAAGCCACGGAGCTCTTAGGTAGAATCGGCAATTTTCACAAAAACGCCCGGCGCCGCACAGGCGTCTCTCGTACTCTGCGCCTCGGCGCTGGCCCGCTGAAAAGTTTCCTGCATAGCCCCAGCCTTATACATTAATTGCAGCCCTTTTCTGATGTGAGCCGCTCTCGCGCAAGACAGTTTGCTCTGTTTTGTCGGACACCCAAGGCGCGGCATGCGATTGGATGCAGCCTTGGAAACCCGGACCGCGTTCCAACAGAACGATCAAGAAGTGAAAATTTTTCGTGCCCTGCTCAAACCAGTGCATAACCTTTTGCGAGACAGTAGGTTACGCATTTTTCAGTTTTCCCAAAAAATGCTTGACAAAACACAAACGACGGTTAAAATTCGGCCATCGAATTAAAGCTGCTAAACATAACACTAACAAGAAATACCCATGAGGAAACTCGCAAAACTGATCGGCGCCGCAGTAATTGTTGCTGCAGTTGCAACAGTCCAAGCACAATTGTCGTTCCCCCTTGGTAAACTAGTGTATATTGATGCTACGGATACAGCACAAGGCAATACCGAGACGTTCACAAATGGCGTGTGGACGGTCTGGGAAGCTTTCAATGGCCAAACGTGGTCTGCCAATGACGGCATTTGGGATCGGCGCGAGTTTGGCAACACAAACACAATCAACCCTATTTACGGGACTACCCGGACCATTTACCAAAATGCTGCTTCAGGTCAGGTCGATACAAATGCCACTAGACTGCGAACCACAGTCACACTGCCCGACCCGGGAGAAAACCGATACTACGAAATTTACGCGCTTTACTGGTCAGACCCAAGCGGCTGGCGTATAGGTGCGTCCCTGACGGATGACCCCGGCCAGCTGCCACTTTACATCCACGCGCCAGGTATGTCGTCGGTGCAGCTTTGGCCCAATGGCCCCGGAGGTGAAAACGATCACCCGGACGTCGGCACACGTTGGAGCCACGAATTACCAGAGAACCCGTTTACGACCAGTGTGATGGTGTCTGAAGGAAACCGCAGGTTACTTATGACCCCATCATTGGGCAGCATCTACACTGGCGGCCCCGTTTCAGTTTACATTGAGCCGGACCGCAGCCAGCCCGATTCAAATGCCCGCACATGGTACGACGGCATAGCAGTCCAACTTGTCCCCGAACCAACCGCTTGGGCATTGATGGGGCTTGGTGCATTGGTGGCCATACTGAGGTTCCGCCGGAACCGCAACTAAATGTTCTTTCGCCAATTCTGAGAGCCGTTGCCAGATGTGGCAACGGCTCTTTTGCTTTTTTCCCGATTCGCTTTTTCTGGAAAACGACTTTACCCATGCAATTGAGAAGACCACAAATACCGCAAACCAAAAGATGTTTGCTGCTCAACCCTTCTATACAGATTGCTTTTGGGCATTGCATCGTTGATGTAAGCGTGCCGTTTTTGAGGGCCAAACACACACCAAAAGCATAATCTCGCAACGGTTACAGACTGTCACCATATCAAACCGTGGGTTTGTGCGAAGAGTAATCCGACAATCTTGACAAAACCACCACCCAGAGATGCAGACGATTTTTTGTGCTCTGTGTCACCTCAGCCGCACCTGCGGTGAAATGTTCTCCCTACCCCTACCAGGCCCCCAAAAGACCAACTTCTGGAAACTTAATAAGGCTAGAGTGGTGTAGGGACCTCGGAAAAAAATCATTTTGCGTCCGCACAGTGCGAGGCCACTTTCAACTTGAGGGGTGGGTATTGCGCCTTGCCGAGGCTGGAGATCCCACGAAAAAGCGCTGCCGGCATGTTCGCAGGAGAGGTTTTTAACCATTCGAGTGCGCCTTGGGCCGCATCTTACCAATTTGAGGCGGTGAATTCAAAAGCGCTATTGTGACAGTTGGGGCTTTTCCAAGGCTTTACCTGCTGACAAGGTATGATTCTCGTTCCGCTTTTCAGAACACATCAAAACGCAGAACGTGCGCTTCTCACGAGACAAAAACAAACGGGTCCCCACCATCTGTTACGCTCAAGACAAGTCTTATATTACGCGAACTATCGCTAGTACAGGCGAATCCGGCAACTGCTGGCTGAACCGGAACGTCGGCTTGTAACTAGCTTTAGGTTGTTAACTGACTGGGCGTCGGTGTTCTAGAATTTAGCACTATTGGCAAGCAGCATTGGCCCTCAGACAACCACGCCAACTCGTAAAGGATTGGGGTCCTCTATTGCGCTGCGGTCTTTTAACCACCCACAATCCCGCAAACCCAAATGCGTAAAAAACGCCCTCAGACCGTTGGCGCGTGCGTGTGAATGGTCGGAATCGTATTGTTGAATGGGCCCAAGCAAGCCCCAAAAACCACAAGCGCCCCAAATGCAACGAACGCACTCCAGTCAGCGTGCGGTAAAGTTTGCTGCAGATTAACGTCGCGCACCTCATAACCGTTATAGTAGGGTGCCGCGAGGGCTCGCGCCAAATTGCACCACTGTTTGGCTGTTGTGCTGCAGCGGCCGGCTGACAAATTTTTGCGCCTCAGCGTGTGGTTGGTAAAGTTTTTTAGCCCAACAAATCACTCCACAGTCACTGTCTCCCCGCCCACTCTGTGGCTTAAAAACCACTTACTCTATCGCACAATTTATGGCACTCGGCGGCTTGTGCAGTGTTTGGCGTTCTGCGCAAGTCATTCATATACAGCACGATACAAAAAACGCAATTTTTTCTCTTGACGTTTTTGGAATTTGTTTTTATTGTGAATTAAAAGTACGTTTCAATGACGCTGCAGTTGCGGGCTAGAAATTTTGTTAAAATCATGACACACGCGAAAAAGCAACGGCTGGCTATTAAAGAAAGCGTTGTTGGAGTGCAACCAAACGCAGTTACTACTAACAGACAAAGTTTTTCCCCGTCAGCATTCACTTTGATCGAGTTGCTTGTGGTGATCGCCATCATTGCGATTTTGGCGGCGCTGCTATTGCCGGCATTATCATTGGCAAAATTTAACGCCAAGGTTACGAACTGCATTGCTATTTACAAGCAGTGGGGTGTGGCAGTGAACTTGTACGCTGATGAATTCAACGACAGGTTGCCTTCTTGGCCAAATGTAGGGTTTGGCGACAATATCTGGGATGTATCACCGGCTTTCACTACAACCATGCCCAAGTACGGAATGACTGTACCGATGTGGTTCTGTCCGGTCAGACCAAAAGACTGGGAGAATGCAAACAACCCGCGGGTGCCATATAGCATTGGCCGGCCATTGGTTACGATCGAAGATTTGATTCAGTACCTGGGGAAGCGATACAGTCCGGGGGAACATTTACTGTTCCACAGTTGGTGGGTACCGCGCCAGGGTTCATCGGGCGAATATCCGCGGTGGCAGCCCGGGGCTGGGTGCACCCCAAATACAAGTCCCACGGGTCGTGAATGGCCAAGAAAAACAAGTGACCGCGCGGCTGTGACCGTGCCATTCGTAAGTGATTTGTGTCTGTCCGGTTACGGCACGCAAGCCAGGCCAGAAATCCAATACGTTAACCCGGAATGGGCACATTTTTACCGGGGCAAGCTTAAAAACATTAATCTTGGATTTGCCGACGGTCGAGTGAACAAGGCAGTGCCGATGGAAATCAAGGCAAGGTACAGGGGCGACGGTGGCCAATCTTACTGGTTCTATTGAGGTGGCGGATTGGCTCCCCGAGTGGACACGCTACAAGAAGTGGACACAGCGTTGGCGGGTTGGGCGGCTTAAATTTTGGGTGCCCCGGGTTCAAAACAGACCCGGAGGTGGGAGAATTAAATTCGTTGTGCCGTTTTCTCAGCGGCATGAATGGTAAATAACGAAAACAAAAAACCAAGACAACTGAACCGACCATGAAATACCTGAACAGAAACAGAATGCTGGCTGTCTACGTGACGGCAGCGGCGGTATCGCTCGGCTTGTTGGTAACGACCAGCAAAGCTCAGGAAATTCAAAACCTGACAAATGGGCTCGTTGCTTACTGGCCAATGGATAACACAAACGCGTTCGGGGAAATCCCCGATCT
>FMJZ01025774.1_pt1 | contig 34302 bp, 31 predicted proteins | sample 1987881 | NCBI WGS metagenome assembly FMJZ01 (sample SAMEA4378227, study PRJEB15110) | soil metagenome | biome: soil; feature: Field; material: Soil | place: India | collected 2015-03-11 | depth 0 m
AGGTTTTGCCAAGTGTAGCCTGCGATTTCCAATCGCAAGGACAGGATACACCGCAACCCTGCAACTGAAAGTTGCGGGCTATGTTGGGCCATAAGCAGGGTTGCGTTCTGTGTTGCCTGCGATTTCCAATCGCAAGAGCATCCTCTCCCGCAGTATCCTGACCTCGGTGTAAGCATTTGACTTTGGGGCAGGAGGTGTGCTATAAAATAGTCAGCTACCGCGTTCGTGGTAGCTTTTCTCAACTATCAATCTCTCTCGCTCCAGCTATCGGGAGCAAAAGGATGGGCGACAGTATGGCAAGAAGGATGCTTTTTACCTCGGAGAGTGTAACGGAAGCGCACCCTGATAAACTGGCAGACCAGATTAGCGATGCGATTCTGGATGAATGCCTAAAGCAAGACCGGGAAGCGAACCTGCCTATTGAAGAGTTCTCGCGGGTGGCAATTGAGACACTGCTCACGCGCGGGCTGGCGGTGGTGGCAGGTGAGCTGACCACCCATGGCTACGTGGAAATCCCCGATGTGGTACGTAAAACCATCAACGAGGTAGGCTACACGCACACCGACTACGGCTTCGATGGAGATACCACCGGCGTGATGGTGGCTATCCAGAAACAGTCCCCCGACATCGCGCAGGGCGTCAACACCGGCGGCGCGGGCGACCAGGGCATGATGTTCGGCTATGCCTGCACCGAAACCGAACAGTTGATGCCCTTACCGATTACCATCGCACACCACCTGACGCGCCGACTGGCGGAAGTGCGCAAAGCACATCCTGACCTGGGACTGCGCCCCGACGGCAAATCGCAGGTGACCATTGAATACGTGGACGGCAAGCCCTACCGAATCGACACGGTGCTGATCTCCGCTCAACATGAGCCGCGCCTCAGCCAGCAGGATGTGGCGGAAATCATCAGGCAGTATGTGCTGGAGCCAGTGTTGGCGCACTACGCACCGTTCAATAAAGGCGACTTTCGCTTCCTGTGTAATCCAACGGGAGTATTTGTCATCGGAGGACCGCAGGCGGACACCGGCGTGACCGGACGCAAAATCATGGTGGACACCTATGGTGGTATGGCACGGCATGGGGGAGGCGCGTTCTCCGGCAAAGACCCCACCAAGGTAGATCGCTCCGCGACCTACATGATGCGCTACGTGGCGAAGAACATCGTGGCGGCGGGGCTGGCGGAGCGGTGCGAACTGCAGGTTGCCTACGCCATCGGAAAGGCGGAGCCGGTGTCGCTGGCGATTGACTGCTTCGGCACCAACACCATTCCCGAAGAGCAGATCCTGAAGCGGGTCCTGGACATCTTCGACTTCCGTCCGCGCTCCATCATCCGCGACCTGGGTCTGCTCACGGAGAATGTGTGCTACCTGTGCACGGCGAAAAACGGGCACTTCGGGAACCCGGAGTTCCCCTGGGAGAAGACCGACAAAGCGCACCTGTTGAAATAGACGACTGATGGACGACGTGGAACGGGTCATCGAGCAGTTTCTGGACGGCAAGCCGCGGGCGAGTACCCTGCGCGACCTGCGACTTGCGCTGGAGGCGAAACTGCGCCGCATGGAACAGGACCCGTCCGCGTCGCCCGAACAGATTCAGGAGTTGCGCGAACAGGTGCGCGTGCTGATGGAAGAGGAATTAATTACGCAATTCGTCGAAGATTCCATCCGATTTACGCTATCGGCGGATTCATTACATCAGCAAATCGGCGAGGATTAAGGAAGGGAAGTCTGTGAGGGCGATGTTTGCATTGAACTTCTATCCCGATATTTACGAGAACCTGTTGCGCACACACCGCAAGACGGTAACCATCCGGCTCGGCGACAAGACCGATAAATATCGCGCGGGGCAGCTCGTCTGGGTGACGGTGGGCAACCGCTTCGCCCGACGACACAAGCTGTTTACCGCCATCATTGACCGCGTGGAGGTCAAACCGCTCGCCGAGCTGACCCCGCGCGACATCAGCCGCGAAAACCCCGAATTTCGCACCGCGGAGGACGTTCGCGACCTGCTGGAACGCATCTACGACCGTCCGCTCGCGATGGAAGAGATTGTCACGGTCATCTATTTCTCGCCGGTGGAGGATTAATCACTCCCCCACACCTCAATCACCAGCGTCTGTCCCTGCCCGACGGTCACCATCTCCGCCAGAGAGAGTTGTATCCCGCCATCGGGCAGGGAGACCGCTTGCACGCTGACAGGCGTGCGACCAAGCCACACCTGCACGTGCTCGCCCCCGAAGCCAAGCTGCACCTCCTTCACGCGCAGCGAGCCGCGGGATACCTGCACCTCTGCCCGTTTGTAGCCTTCGCCAAAGGTCTGCCTGACCATGCCCCAGCCCGAATCGACGGAGAAGAAACAGGCGAAATCCTCCGGGTGGATTCGTGGCGCAAAACGCAGAGACGCCCGCGGCGCCGAGTAGAAGAAATCGGACAGCGCCAGCAGCAGCGCATACGACGCCATTGCACGGGCGTAGTGATTGCCGCACTCGAACTCGTTCCACGGGTTGCGCCACTCACCGGTATAACGGTCGCGCACGCCTTTCACAATCGCCAGTCCCTCCTCGACGAACCCCTCGTAGATAAGGTGGCTGGCTACCTGGTACTCAATGCCCGTCCACACCTCGTCCGAGTAGGGGAAGGGGAATAGCGGTCGCTCGCCGTGCGGCCACGTCGCCAGCAGAAGCCCAGCTTCATCGTTCAGGGCGTAGATGCGCTGGCAGTTGACGTGCTCGGAGAGGTCGCTCTTCCAGTTATAGCGGAACACCGATTGCAGGGCACGACGCACATGTTCGGGGTGGAACAGGTCACCCAGACGCAACATGCGTGCGTACCACTGCCCGATAAGCTGGTCGGACAGACAGCCTTTGCCCAGCTGGTACCGCGGGAACTGGGGACTCTGGGGGTCGGTGGACATTTCGGGCGAGGCGGGGCGTACCTCGTGGATGTAGTACTCGCCGTTGAACAGGTGTTCGTCCATCCACGCGCGACCGCTCTCGTACACCCTGCGATACTCTTCTGCCTTTTCCGTCTCGCCCAGATAGCGTGCCATCTCTTCCGCCGCCCGAAGTGCACCCAGGTAGAAGGAACCCATCATGGTGTTGGGTCCGTGGAACTCGATATCGTAGGTGTTGTGCTGGACACCTTCCATCACGCCGTCCTTGTCCTTATCCCACTCGCGCCAGGCGTATTCCAGCGCGCGTTTCACGCTCTCCCACAGGGCGCGAAGCCATTCGTCGTTGCCGCAAATCTGCCAGTCGCGATACACCTTCAGGATGCCGCCCATCTGTCCATCCGCCGCCGCGTGGAACGTGGGTTCGGGAATGGTGCCCAGAGGTAGAGGCATGCGGAAGGTCATATGTCCGTTCGCGTGCAGGTTGATGGCGTAGTCCTTCTCGCGGATGGAACGCTCCAGCGAGGGGAACAGATAGGCTAACGCCTGCGCGTAGTTCCACACGTGGGTGCAGGTTCCCTCGCAGCAGCCGAACGTCATCCCGCATCCTTCGAAGCCGTAGAACGTGCCGTCGGGCAGGCGCAGACAGGTGGTGGTCTTCAGGATGGAGATTTGCGAGCTCACCGCGTCCAGCACCGCTTCGGGCAGGGTAGAGCTCCACAGGGCGCTGGCGAAGGCACGGGTTTCGCCCTCCAGTCGGTCGATATGCTCCGCCACATACTCTGCCACGGCGATGGCATCCTCGTACAGCGTGGCGTAGTAGTTTTTCCACACCGGTTTCGGTTGCACCGATGACCAGTACATCTCGAAGTTGGGTATGTGCCATACAATCCACACGGGCAGGCGTACCTCTGTCTGTGGCGGCACAGTGGTGCGCAGGGCGATGGAACCGATGTCCGGGTGGTCCTCGCGGAAGGCGGATTCGGTGTTTTCTTCCAGCGTGCCCTGGGATGCGTAGCGCCAGAACTGCTCTAAGGAGTCAAACCAGCCCTGGCGAAGCCAGTGCGTCTGGAACTGCACATCGCGGTGTGTGGTCACCAGCGCCAGCGTACCATAGCGGGGCGATTCGGGTGGGTGTTTGCGGGTGGACATCTTCAGCCCGCGCAGGCGGTCGCTCCGGTACACCTCGATCACGCTTCCGCCCGTTTCGGGATAGCCCAGCTTGTTCTCCAGATTGGCAAACAGCACCGTCTCCACTGGGGTGTCTGTGGGGTTGTACAGCGTGAAGTTGAAGATAGCGATGGGCAAGCCCGAATCGTCGGGGTTGAGCGGGATAAACGGGTTGTACGCTTCCAGCGTGACGCGCAACGGTACGCGGGCGTCCTCCAGATAGAGCCTTGCGAAGGGGAAGGCTCCCTCGAATACACCGTGTCGGAAATGAGGTAGACCTGCGCCGCTGGCGCGTTTGGTGGCTCCAGAGCCGTCGTCGGTGAAGTTATCGCCGCCAACAGGCGCCTGTAACACGCGCGTAACGGCTTCGCCTCCTTCCGGTCTGGCGTAGAGCGTGAAGAAGGTATAGTCAAAAATCAGCCCTTTGCTGGGGCGGTTGAAAATCTCGAAGTCGCGCAGCTGCCCCCATCCGCCCAGCGCGATACTGCCCGTGCCGATTCCGCCAAGCGGGAAAGCAATCTGGTCCAGCTGCCGCCCGCGATATCGCTTCGGCTTTCCGGGTGCGAAGAGTTCGTCTACAGTGTAAGGGATTTGTGGGTTTTTCGGTTTCATCTGTTGCTCCTTTCAATTTAGTGGTGGCAGTGCGCTTGCCTGGTCCAGCATCGCTTTCTCTTCCGCTGGAAGGGCGCCGCACCAGTTGTCCAGTATCAGGTTCAGCTGTTCCATGTTGCGTGCGCCGATGATGGCGCAGGTGACCGCCGGGTGGCTGATTGTCCACGCGATGGCGGTTTGGACGATAGGACGGTCAAACTGTTTGAGCACCTCCACGATGCGCTGTGCCCGTTCCACGTTGTGAGGCTGGGCGCGTCGTTCGGCAAACCATTTATTTTCGGCGGCGCGGGTACCGGGTGGAGGCGGTTCGCCCGGGCGGTATTTGCCCGTGAGAATCCCTCCCGCCAGCGGGCTGTACACCATAACCCCCACACCCTCCGCCTGGCACAGAGGCAGAAGTTCCATCTCAATCACGCGGTCAATCAGGTTGTAGCGGGGCTGGATGCTGTCGAAGCGTGCCCAGTCGTGTTTGTCGCTGATCCACAGCGCCTTACACAGCTGCCACGCCGCGAAGTTGGAACAGCCAATGTAGCGCACCTTGCCCTGACGCACCAGGTCGTTCAGGGTACTCAGCGTCTCCTCTAAGGGGGTGTTTTCGTCCCATGCGTGTACCTGGTAGAGGTCAATCACGTCGGTGTTCAGGCGGCGCAGGCTGGCTTCCACCTGTTGCTGGATGTGGTAGCGCGATAGCCCTTCGCCGTTCGGTCCCTCTGCCACGCGGGCGCGCACCTTCGTGGCGATGACCACGCGGTCGCGATAGGGCTTCAGCGCCTTGCCGAGTATCTCTTCCGAGCGGCCGCCGGTGTATACGTTTGCGGTATCAAAGAAGTTGATTCCCGCCTCCAGGCACCGCTCCACCATGGCGATGGAGGTGGCTTCATCCGCCTCCCCGCCGAAGGTCATACAGCCCATACACAGTTCAGAGACCCACAGACCGGTTTTGCCAAGACGTTTGTAGAGCATGATGGCGGCTCCTCCTTTGCAGGCAGTGTCACCTGGTGTTACATTCGCTTCGCCTGACAGCAGTCGGTCTCCTGCTGTTAGCACCGCGCTATCTGCGAGAGTTCATGAGGGTCTCACCTGCCGTTTCCCCGTACCCCTCCACGAAACGGTTAGCAAGGGCGAGTTCGTTCGCGCTGAGGGGGGCGGGGTTCCACTCCACGCCGAACTGTCGGGCTATTCCCGCGCAAAGCGCCTGGATCAGGGCATCCTCTGCAACGCCTATCAGCGGCGAGGGGGCAGGCTCTTTCCACCCCTGCAAACAGCCTCGCAGGGCGTCGGGCAGCGGCTGGAAGGGGATGCTTATCTGTTCCAGCACCACGTCCCCGCGACGATACTGTGCGCCGCCAGCCAGCTTCACCCCGTCGGGAGTGGTCAGGTCGCCGGGCAGGGCGTGGTCAAAGCAGTTGGCAGAAGAGGCATGCAGGTCGCGACGGTCGGTGCGAGAGACGGGGCGAGTGTCAATACCCAGCAGGCGAAATCCCTCCGCCAGGGCGTGCACGATGCGCAGATGTACCTCCACCACGCGATGCGCTGGCATAAAAGAATGCAGGGGAGCCACCACGCTCAACGTCAGGTCATGCCCGTGTAATACCGCCTTGCCACCGGTCAGCCGCCCCACCACCTGCACGCCTCGCTCCCGGCACAGGGCGAGATTCAACGCCTTCTCCGCCTTCTGAAACCTGCCAAGCGAGACTGACGGGCTTCGCCAGCGATAGAACCGCACAGTGGGCGGCTGTTCTCCCGCCAGCACCGCCTCCAGAATGGCTTCGTCTACCGCCATGTTCCACGCGGCATCTCCTGCCTCGCTCCGCACGAGCCGCCACAGGTTCGCCATCAGGCGTCAGCCTCTCCAGCAGACACACAGCTCCTTTGCCGCTTTCGCCTCGTCCAGCCGGCGTACCGGGGTATGATGTGGAGCCTCGTGAAGCAGCTCCGGGTGCTCGCGGGCTTCCTCGGCAATCCGGTGTAGTGCCTCAATGAAGGCGTCCAGCGTCTCCACGCTTTCGGTTTCGGTCGGCTCAATCATCAGCGCTTCGGGCACAATCAGCGGGAAGTACATGGTGGGCGGATGGAAGCCGTAATCAATCAGTCGCTTGGCGATGTCCAGGGCGCGCACGCCGTATTCGGTTTTGAAGCGCTGCGCCGTCAGCACGCACTCGTGCATGCACATCCGGTCGTAGGCGGCGGGCAAGATGTCCTGCAGTTTCACGCGCAGGTAGTTGGCGTTCAGCACCGCGTGTTCGGCGACCGCGCGAAGCCCTTCCGCGCCCAGCGTGCGAATATAGGCATACGCCCGGACGGCGTTCAAGAAGTTGCCATAAAACGAGTGGATGCGCCCGATGCTCTGAGGGCGGTCGGTCTCCAGCGCGAAACTGCCATCGGGTCGGCGGACGAGCACCGGCACGGGCAGGTATGGCTCCAGGAAGGCTTTCACGGCGATGGCGCCCGCTCCCGGTCCGCCCCCTCCGTGCGGGGTGGAGAAGGTCTTGTGCAGATTGAAGTGCACGGCGTCAAAGCCCATATCGCCCGGGCGAGCAATGCCCAGCAGGGCGTTCATGTTCGCTCCGTCGCAGTATACCAGCCCTCCGGCAGCGTGCACCACCTCGCACACCTCGCGCACGTGCGTTTCAAACAAGCCCAGCGTGTTCGGGTTGGTCAGCATCAAGCCGACCGTGTCCGCTCCGACTGCTTCCTGTAACGCATGCAGGTCGATACAGCCGCGCTCGTCGGAGGGGAGGGTACGCACCGTAAAACCGCACGACGCAGCGGAGGCAGGGTTCGTACCATGCGCCGAATCGGGCACAAGCACCACCTTGCGCCGGTCGGCTTCGCCGCGGCTGGCGTGGTATGCCTTGAAAATCATCAGGCTGAGGATTTCGCCGTGTGCGCCCGCTGCGGGTTGGAGGGTAACCGCGTCCATGCCCGCGATTTCGCCCAGATACTGCTGAAGTTCCCACAATAGCTGAAGCGCGCCCTGCACGGTAGATTCGGGTTGCAGGGGATGCAGGTGGGCGAAACCGGGCAGTGCGGCGACCTTCTCATGGACGCGGGGGTTATACTTCATCGTGCAGGAACCGAGCGGATAAAAGCCGATTTCTATCCCGTAATTACGCTGAGAGAGGCGTACGTAGTGACGCATTACCTCCAGTTCGCTCACTTCCGGCAGGGGCAGGTCCTCTCGCAGGTTCTCTGCGCCCAGCAGGTCTTCTATCAGGCGCTCCGGAACATCGCACTCTGGCAGGTTCGCCCCACACCTGCCGGGCGAGGACATCTCATAAATCAACGGTTCCATACTCAATAACTCCATTTTCAACGGTCTGCTATCTGTATGATAACATATCCTCCCTTGAAGAGACAATTGGTAGAGATAACCCTGCGGATGGAGGTTGCGGGCTACTTTGGACCCTTAACCTGCTTGAGCAGGTTTGGTCAAGAGTAGCCTGCGATTTCCAATCGCAAGGTTGGGGTAAAGGGGAAATGTGTCCCAGCAACTGGAAGTTGCGGGCTACCCATGACAAAGCCCCCTGCGGGGGCTGAATTGCTGAAGCATGGCTTCAGCACTCCATAAGCAGGTTTTGTTCTGTGTAGCCTGCGATTTCCAATCGTAAGGGGGAAGCGTTCTTGCGAACCTGCCTGTTTTTTTGCTAACATATACCCGTTGAAAATACCGGACAGGGATTGGGATGAAGATAAGAGGAGACTGGATAGGTCGTCTGCTGGGTATCGCGGTGTTTCTGCTGGGCGTTGGTGTGCTGTGGATTGTCTTTCGTGAGGCACACCAGATGTTTACCGAACCCCTTCCCTCCGCCGAGAAGTCTCTGCCGAAACTGGGGCAAATCGGGATAGACGTGCTGAAGAAGCTGGGCGTGCTGGTGGTGATGACTGTTGCGGGCTCGCTGATTGCGAATAAAGGGGTGCAGATGTATTTCGCCGCGTTAGGGGTTGCCCCTGCCAAATCACTGGAAAAGGTCGCTGCCGAATCGGGTTCCTCTTCTGAGCAGAAGGGTGAGTAGAGGTCTGGGGTACTGGCGTACCCCAGACCTGAGCAGTGCTAAGCAGTTCTCCGCCGTCGCCACAGGATGCCTGCTACCCCGATTGCCAGCGCGGTAATCGAGGCGGGTTCGGGCACGGGCACAAGGTCCAGCGTCAGGGTCGGTCCCGCCAAACTGCTGTGTGAGTAGCCGGCATAGGTTGCTGCCACGGCATCATCGGCGGGTGAGACCACTATACGGATAGTGCCACCGCTGTTCAGCTGGCTGATCAGGTAGCTCTTCGCTTCTGGAGTCAACGACAGGGTGTGCTCGAAGATGGTTCCATCCGCCGTTGGCGTGTAGATTCCCGAACCCAGGTAGTAGCGGGGTTGCAGTTGCGCCCCCAGTCCGTTGGGCAGGTCGGTTGCGTTCCATTTCAGCGGCGGGGGAGTGCCAGGGTCAATGCTGGTGGTTGTGTCCTTCGTCAGCCAGATGTTGATACCGCCCGCCGCGCTGAACGCAGCACGGTCTTCGGTAAGTATCAGACGGATGCCTGTGATGTCCGCCACAGGCAGGGTCAACCCGAAGTTACTGGCGTTGAAATCTGCCACACCGAAGCTGGCGAACTGTCCGTTGTTGTTGCCTTCGATGTTGAAGAAGTTTTTGCCTGCACTGCCTGTGCGCGGTCCGGCAGGCTGTACTGTGGCGTTGTTTACTGCCTCTGCGCTCACCGTTAACTGCGCATGTGCCCCGGCAACAAGGGCGAGCAACAGCGAAACGGCAAGCACGATGCGAACTCGCATCCCAGCGTCCTCCTTTCCCGAATGGATTGACACCGCCATTATACCACTGCCCTCGTTAAAAGTAATTATGGAGGTGCGATGCCAAATCCTGCTGTATCACTGCCCCGCTGGCTGGCATCCAAATCGGTTACCAATGGCAACTACTGGCAAATTGGGGTACACTGAATACGGTACCAGCGACCGGGCTCGGCGCAAATGGGAGCAACTGCAGGCACGGTTGCTGCGTCTTACATGGTGAAGGAGGGCGGTTCGTCGATGCCTGTGGAAGAAAAAGAGGCGGTAGAGACCATCCGCGTCCAGCTCAACTTTCCTCTGGAGCGGGTGAAAGAACCCATCGTATACCGGCTGGTCAAGGACTTTGACCTGATACCCAACATCCGCCGGGCGAACATCGACCCGCACATCGGCGGCTTCGTGTTCCTGGAGCTCACCGGCTCGTCGGCACAACTGCATCGTGCCATCGAGTTTCTGAAAGAACAGGGCATTACAGTCAGCACCATCGGGGTCAACGGCGCCGAAGAGTGGGTGGTAGGATGAGCACCGAGTCCGCAGCGTACCTGTTGCCGGTGGAGGAGGATGAAGCGGTTGCCTCGGTGGGCGAAAACATTGTGAAGCACTTCTTCACCTTCGCTTCACCCGAGGAGCCGTTCATTCTGGAAAACCGCCAGACCCTGCCGCGCGTGGACGTAGCCTACGAGGTGTACGGCGAGCTGAACGCCGCGCGCGACAACGCGATTCTGGTGCTTCATGGGCTAACGGGCAGCTCGCACGCAGCGGGCAAATACGCTCCCTACAACCGCACGGTCGGCTACTGGGACGGGCTTATCGGTCCGGGCAAGGTGTTCGACACCGAGAAGTACTGCGTCATCGCGCCGAACGTGCTGGGAAGCTGTCGGGGGAGCACCGGTCCGGCGTCCATCGACCCGCGCACGGGCAAGCCCTACGGTCTGCGCTTTCCGATAGTGACCATCCGCGACATGGTGCGCGTGCAGAAGGTGTTGCTGGACCATCTGGGCGTGCGTCGGCTCAAACTGGTGACCGGCGGCTCGATGGGCGGGATGCAAGCGCTGGAGTGGGCGGTGATGTATCCTGATTTCATGGACGCGGTGGCGCCTATCGCCTGCAGCGCGCGTCTGTCGGCTCAGGCTATCGCCTTCAACGAGGTGGGCAGGCGAGCGATTATGCTCGACCCCAACTGGCGCAAGGGGGAGTATTACGAGGATGGGCAGTCCCCGCGTCAGGGGCTTGCGCTCGCGCGGATGATAGGAACCATCACCTATCTTTCCGACGAGATTATGCAGCAAGTGTTCGGGCGCAAGCCTGCCAGCGAGGAGAGCGCGCTGGAGCATGACTTACATGCCCGCTTTGACGTAGAGCGCTACCTGCACGAGGAGGGGGAGAAGCTGCTCAAGCGCGATTTCGACGCGAACAGCTATCTCTACCTGACCAAGGCGATGGACCTGCACGACATCAGCCGCGGCTATGCCAGTCTGGAGGAGGCTCTCAGCCGCATTCAGGCGCGTGTTCTGCTCATCTCGATACGCTCCGACATTCTGTTCCCGCCCTATGTGATGCGCGAAATCCACGAGATGTTGAAACGATTGGGCAAGCGTTCGGAGTATTTCGAGATGGATTCCGCCTACGGGCACGATGCGTTTCTGGTGGAGTATCGCAAAATGATACCGCCCCTTCGCCATCTTATGCAGCAACTGGAGGAAGAGTGCGAATGACACCGGTTATTGAGGTTCAAGACGTACACAAGACGTACATTCTGGGCAAGACCCACGTGCACGCTCTGCGCGGGGTGTCCCTGAAGGTCTACCCGGGCGAGTTCGTGGCGATTATGGGACCGTCGGGGTCGGGTAAGTCCACCTTTATGAACATCATCGGATGTCTGGACCGCCCGACGCACGGTTCGTATCGTCTGGACGGCATTGAGGTTGCCCGGCTCAACGACAACCAGCTGGCGGAGATACGCAACCGCAAAATTGGGTTCGTGTTCCAACAGTTCAACCTGTTGCCACGGACCACCGCCCTGCGCAATGTGGAACTGCCCCTGCTGTATAATGGGCGGTTTCGCGACCGCCACGAACGCGCCAAACAGGCGCTGGAGGCGGTTGGGCTGGGGCATCGTATCAACTCGCGCCCGAACGAACTGTCGGGTGGCGAGCAACAGCGTGTGGCGATTGCCCGTGCGCTGGTGAATGACCCGGCGGTCATCCTGGCAGACGAGCCAACAGGCAACCTGGACAGCCGCCGCGGCGAAGAGATTATGGCCATTTTCCAGAAGCTGAACGATGAGGGCAAGGTGATTGTGCTGGTCACGCACGAGTGGGACATTGCTCGCCATGCGAAGCGTATCGTGCGCTTCCGCGACGGCAAAATCGTGGGCGACGAGCCGGTGACCGAGCGGCTGATCGCCGAGGAGATTCTGAAGACGCTCCCGGCGGCAACCGACGAAGACGAAGAGGAGGAGATGGTGACGGCATAATGGGGCATGGTATGTGAACGGTGAAGACATTTCTGGAGGCAAGCGAGCTGTCCGTCCGCACGAGAAAGGCACGAGCGGACTGGTGCACGCCTGGAGGCGTGCAGAGCGAGTCGTTTCCGGGCGAGAGGAGGTGCGCCCTGTGGAGAGAATTGCGATATTCATTGACGGTCCCAACCTGACCTACACCATGCAGCAGCTGGGCTGGGATGTGGATTTCGGGAAACTGTTGCGTTACTTCTCGCGAGGCGGCAGGTTACTGCGCGCATTCTACTATGCGTCGCGTCGGGAAGGCGAGTTCGACCCGATGCTGAGCTTTTTGGACTACCTGGATTACAACGGCTACACGGTGGTTACCAAACCGCAGAAGCGGTACTATAATCCCGCCACCGCGCAGTACGAGATTAAAGGCAATATGGATATCGAACTCGCCATTGATATGCTCCTGCTGGCGGACTATATCGACCGTGCGGTGCTGTTCAGCGGGGATGGCGACTTCCGGCGGCTGGTGGAAGCGGTACAGATGAAAGGCGTGCGCGTGGTGGTGGTCAGCACTATCCGCACGCTCTCACCGATGATTGCCGATGAACTGCGCCGGCAGGCGGACGAGTTTGTCGACCTCGCGGACGAAGAAGTGAAACGCGAAATCATTCGCGCTTGAGGTAATCCATGACCCGTACAGGGCGCTGGCGTTATCTGATGCGAGGCGTTGTGTGGACCCTCGTCATAGGGGGGATTTTGCTGTATATCCCCCTGCCCCTGTTGCCTGCCAGCGTTCTGGGTTACCGACAGGCTCTGGTGACGTTTGGTATCGTGGTGGCGCTGGGTAAACTGCTCTACGATACGCTGTTCTACGACCACTACTGGCCCTGAAAAGCCCTGCTGGACAACGGGAGAGGGGTCGGCTCACCGGGAGGTTCGTCCTCCATCCTTGCCCAAAGTATCCGCAAAATACATTGACCCCTGCGCCAATTGCGAGTAAACTATAAGAAAATATCCCGCGTTTGAGGTAGAGCAGTCTATGGGTTCAGGATATCATGTCGCTATCGCAGGGGCGACCGGTGCAGTAGGCACGGAGTTCCTGCGCGTTCTGGAAGCACACGCTTTTCCGATAGCCTCTCTGCGCCTGCTGGCAAGCGAGCGTTCCGAAGGCAAAAAGCTGCGCTTCCGCGGTGAGGAGATAACCGTTCAGCGATTGACGGAGGATTCGTTTGAGGGCGTGCAGATTGCCTTCTTCTCGGCGGGAGCGTCGCGCAGTCGGCAGTTTGCTCCGGCGGCGGTGAAAGCGGGCGCGGTAGTGATTGACAACTCCTCTGCCTTCCGTATGGACCCGCAGGTGCCGCTGGTGGTGCCTGAGATTAACCTGGAGGACGCCCGCGAGCACAGGGGCATCATCGCCAATCCGAACTGTTCCACCATCATCATGCTGATGGCGGTGGCGCCTTTGCATCGGCTGAGCAGGGTGCGGCGCATCGTGGTCAGCACCTATCAGTCCGCCAGCGGTGCGGGCGCACAGGCGATGCAGGAGCTGATTGACCAGACGGCGGCGGTGCTGGAGGGCAAAGAGGTCACGCCGCGCGTGCTTCCTCACCAGATTGCCTTCAACCTCTTCAGCCACAACTCGGCGATTAACGAGTGGGGCTACAACGAAGAGGAGTGGAAGATGATACACGAAAGCCGAAAAATCCTGCACGAGCCGGAGCTGGCGATAACTGCGACCTGCGTGCGCGTGCCGGTGTTGCGGGCACACTCCGAGAGCATCAATATTGAGTTTGCCGAGCGTCGCCCCAGCGTGGAGGAGGCGCGACAGGCTCTGCAGGCGTTTCCGGGTGTGCGGGTGGTGGACGACCGCGAGCGCAACCACTTCCCGATGCCCATCGAGGCGAGCGAGCGCGAGGAAGTGCTGGTGGGGCGCATCCGCGAGGATGTGTCCAATCCGATGGCGCTGGACCTGTTCGTCAGCGGGGACCAGCTGCTGAAAGGCGCCGCGCTAAACGCCGTGCAAATCGCAGAGGGGATGATTCAGAGAGGCTGGCTGTGAAATCCCAACCCTCCTGAGCGAGGGATGAACTGGATATGAATGGAGGTAGCGATGCAGGTGAACTGGGGACCGGTGGTGACCGCGATGGTCACACCGTTCAATGAGAATCTGGAGGTGAACTACGACGCTGCGCAGGCGCTGGCGGAACTGCTGGTGCAGACAGGTTCCACCGGGCTGGTGGTCAGCGGCACCACGGGCGAGTCGCCCACACTCACGCACGAAGAGAAGGTGACGCTGTTCCGCGAGGTCAAAAACGCCGTTGGCAATCGGGCGGCGGTGCTGGCGGGCACGAGCACCTACGATACCGCCGAGTCGGTGAAGCTGAGCCAGGAGGCGGAGCGTGCGGGAGTGGACGGCTTACTGCTGGTCGCGCCGTACTACAATCGCCCGTCCCAGGAGGGACTGTATCAGCATTTTAAGACCATCGCTCATGCGGTGGACCTGCCCGTGATGATTTACAACATTCCGGGGCGCACCGGGGTGAACGTGGAGCCTGCCACCCTTCTGCGGCTGGCGGAGATCAACAACATTGTGGCGGTAAAGGAAGCCAGCGGCAACCTCAACCAGATGTCCGAAATCTGCGCGGGCGCACCGGAAGGCTTTCTGGTGTATAGCGGAGATGATTCGCTGACCCTGCCACTGCTGGCGGTTGGCGGCGTGGGCGTGGTGAGCGTGGCTTCGCATCTGGTGGGGCGCGACATTCGCCGGATGTGCGAGGCGTTCTTCGCGGGACAGGTGCAGGAAGCCGCCAAACTGCACCACCGTATGCTTCCGCTATTCAAAGCGCTGTTCTGCACCACGAATCCCGTGCCGGTGAAGGCCGCGCTGAACATGCTGGGAGCGAACGTGGGCGGTGTGCGCCTGCCGCTGGTGGAGGCGAACGACAGAGAGAAGGAAATCATTCGTAAAGCGCTGAGAGATTACGGGTTACTGCAGTGAACGAGGAGACATTTCCTGTAGAAGAGAGCATTGCGCTGATTCCGCTGGGCGGCACCGGCGAAATCGGCAAGAACCTCACCGTGGTGCAGTTCGGTGGGGAGATACTGGTGGTGGATTGCGGGCTGGCGTTTCCGTTCGACGACGTGTACGGCGTGGATATCGTCATTCCCGACATCACCTACCTGCGCCAGAACGCCGACCGCGTACGCGGAATTGTGCTCACGCACGGACACGAGGACCATGTGGGCGCACTGCCTTACGTGCTATCCGAAATCAACGTGCCGGTGTGGGGCACGCGCCTGACAATGGGGCTGGTGCGCGCCAAACTGAGCGAACGTCTGCCCCTGTCACAGCTGGACCTGCGCGAGTATGCGCCGGGCGACCGCATTCCGATAGGTCCCTTCTATGTGGAGCCGGTACGCGTCACGCACAGCATCCCCGAAACCGTTGCGCTGAACATTGAAACGCCCATCGGGCGCGTGGTGTTCGTGAGCGACTTCAAGATAGACCATACACCGATAGACGAGTGGCGGTTCGATGCGGCGCGGTTCGGGCAGCTGGGCGAGGAGGGCGTGCTTGCGCTGGTGTCGGACAGCACGAACGCTGAGAAGCCCGGCGTCACGCCTTCCGAGCGAGTGGTAGGCGCGGCGTATGACCGCATCTTCAGCGAGGCGCCCGGGCGCATCATCGTCACCATGTTCGCCTCCAATATCCACCGGATGCAGCAGGTGCTGGATACCGCCGCCCGCTACGGCAAGAAGGTGGCGGTGCTGGGGCGCAGTATGCAGCAGAACCTGGAGATTGCCATCCAGCTGGGCTACGTGTGGCTTCCGCCCGATACGTTAATTCGCACCGACCAGATAGGGCAGTACGAAGGGCGCGAACTGGTGATACTGGCGACGGGGGCGCAGGGCGAGCCTCTGTCTGCACTGACCCGCATCTCACGCGACGAGTACAAGGCGGTGCAGATAGAGCCCGGGGATACCGTTATCCTCTCCGCTACGCCCATCCCGGGCAACGAGAGCCTGGTATGGCGTACCGTTAACCGACTGATACGCAAGGGAGCACACGTTATCTACCCGCCGATGCAACCCGTGCACGTATCCGGGCACGCCTGTCAGGAAGAGCTGAAGATGATGCTGGCGCTGGTGCGCCCGAAGTATGTTATCCCCATGCACGGTGAGCCGCGAATGGCGGTACAATATGCACGGATGGCACGGGAGATGAACATCCCCGCCGAGAATATCTTCCTGATGGACCTGGGAGATACCCTTTATCTGCACCCGAATGGCGCGAAGTTCGGTGAGAAGGTTCCGGTGGGCAGGGTGCTGGTGGATAGTGGGGGCAACAGCGGCATCAGCGACGTGGTTCTGCGCGACCGCAGGCACCTGGCGCAGGATGGGCTGGTGCTTGTGGTGGTCAGCATTGACAAAGAGACAGGCGAGATACTGGCGGGTCCTGATGTGACCATTCGCGGGCTGGCGGTCAGCGAGGAGGAGGAACCGCAGTTTGCCGAGTATCTGCGCCAGCAGGTGCTTGCGGAGCTGGAGGAGCTGGATATATCCGAAGTGACCGACTGGGACGCGGTGCGTGCAGATGTGCGCAGTGCAGTCACCCGGGCGGTGAAACAGCGTTTGAAACGCCGTCCGGTGGTTATTCCTGTAGTAATGGAGATTTAGCAGCGCGCCTCCAGTCAGCCGGGAAGGGAGGGCTACGAGGAAATGGATAGCGCCAGGAGGCGTGTTTGGTTCATCGCACTGCTGGGGCTTGTGGTTGTCGGTGGAGCGTGGTGGCTTCGGGATGCAGGTTTTCTCCGCAGTGCGAAGGCGCGTGCCGACAGCGAGTTCGCCCTGAGCGAGCGGGCACACCATGAGGGGGATTTCGAAGGCGCGATGCGGCACATGCGGAACGCGGTGAAGTACGACCCCCATTTTGTGGAGGCGCGCGAGGGGCTGGCGGCGATGTATGAACAGCATAGAGGACTGGACGCCGCCATCGCAGAGTATAAGCGGGGTATTGAGGAAGACCCGCAGAATGAGGCGCGTTACTGCTATCGGATTGCCGAGGTTTACTTTGTGAACCGGCAGTGGGAATCCGCGCTGGACTGGCTGAAGCGGTCGGAAAAGCTTCAGCCGGATGATTTTCATATCCAGCGAATGATAGGCTTCTGCCTGGAACGACTGGACAGGTGGGAAGAGGCGGAACAGCACTGGAAACAGATGCTGACGAAAAATGCGAACAGTCCTGACGTTCAACGCAGTCTGGAACGGGTTCGTCGTCACCTGAATCAGGCGAAACAACACAGCGGTAAGGGAGGATAGGCGGTGTTTCGGAACTATCGCGATATCTTGCGACAGATGGAGATGGAAATGCAAAGGCTATCGGATGAGGCACTGCTCAGCGTGTTCGGTCCGCTGGGCTCGACAGAGCGGTTCTGGCAGCCCCCTGTCGACGTGTGCGAGACCGAACAGGCGCTGGTGGTGAAAGCGGAAATCGCGGGCGTGCAGCCCGAAAAAATCAACGTCTCCCTATCGGCGGACGACAGGATACTGGTGATTTCAGGGGTTCGCGCCGAGGACGAGGAGGAACGACGTGCCCGCGTCCGCTGTTACCAGCTGGAAATCTACTACGGTCCGTTTGAACGTCACGTTGCACTGCCGCCGGACATCGCTATCGACCGCGACAACATCTCTGCGACCTATCGCAACGGGGTGTTAACGGTGCGCATTCCCAAACGGGTGCAGGAAGAGGCTCCCGTCACGCGGCGCATCCCTATTGTGGAGGATGAGGCTGAGAGCAAATAGCGAGAGCGAGGAGGTACCTCGATGACAACGCAGATCGAGCTGACGCCCGGGTACGGGCAACAACCGGAAGTACCCGCACAGCACTCATACGGTTTACAGGCACAGGACGTCTTTCTTGCTCGCCCCGAAACGTCGGACGAAGGCTCCCCGGTCAGGACGAGCAGTGATGGTGAAAGGGACCTGCGCATGGAGATTCCGGAGATATTGAACCTTTTGCCCCTGCGAGATACTGTTGTCTTCCCGGTGCTGATTGTGCCTATCGCGGTGGGACGGGAGAGCTCCATCAAGCTGATTGACGACTCGGTGGTGGGAGGCAACCGCATTATCGGCGTGGTGGCGATGAAGGACCCCACTGTCGAAAACCCGACGATGGACGATGTGTACCGCGTGGGCACTGCGGTGGTCATCCGCATGATGGGCAAGATGCCCGATGGCATTCGCCTCATCGCTCAGGGAATCAGCCGAATTGAGATTCTGGAGGCGGTGCAGACTCAGCCCTATCTGCGCGTTCGCGTGCGAGTAGTCTCTGAGCCTACCCAGATTAGTGAAGAAGACAGTCTGGAGATTGAGGCGCTGAGGCGTAACATCGCCTCGCTGTTCCAGAAGGTGGTGCAGCTTTCGCCCAACCTACCCGACGAGCTGGAAGGCATCGCCCTGAACGTCACCGAGCCTCACGTGCTGACCGACCTGGTGGCGGCGCACCTGCCTCTCTCCATCGCCGACAAGCAGAAGGTGCTGGAGACCTTTGACCTCAAGGAGCGCATGCGCCTGCTGTTGCAGATGCTTGCTCGCGAAGCCGAAGTGCTGGAGCTGGGAAGCAAACTGCAGTCGCAGGTGCATTCCGAGCTCAGCAAAACCCAGCGTGAGTACTACCTGCGCGAGCAGTTGAAAGCCATCCAGCGCGAGCTGGGCGAGATGGACGAGAACGCCGCGCAGATTGAGGAACTGCGCCAGAAAATTGCCGAAGCCAAAATGCCGCCCGAAGCGGAAAAGGAAGCTCTGCGCGAGCTGGACAGGCTTTCTCGCATCCCTTCGGCGTCGCCGGAGTACACGGTGGCGCGCACCTACATCGAGACGATGGTGGCCCTGCCGTGGAGCATCTCCACCGAGGATAATCTGGACATCGCGCAGGTGAGGCAGGTTCTGGACGAAGATCACTACGGGCTTGAAAAGGTGAAGGAGCGCATTTTGGAATATCTGGCGGTGCGCAAGTTCAAGCCAGAAGGAACCATGCGCCAGCCCATCCTGTGTCTGGTAGGACCGCCCGGCGTGGGCAAAACCAGTCTGGGACGTTCTATCGCCCGTGCGCTGGGCAGGAAGTTCGTGCGTATCTCGCTGGGTGGCATCCGGGATGAGGCGGAGATTCGGGGGCATCGTCGCACCTACATCGGCGCCCTGCCCGGGCAGATTATTCAGGGCATCCGCCGCGCCGGTTCCAACAACCCGGTGTTCATGCTGGACGAGATTGATAAAGTCGGTGCGGACTTCCGCGGCGACCCCTCTGCGGCTCTGCTGGAGGCGCTGGACCCCGAGCAGAACAGCCAGTTCCGCGACCACTATCTGGACGTGCCTTTTGACCTGTCGAAGGTGCTGTTCATCACCACCGCCAACGTGCTGGACACCATCCTGCCGCCTCTGCGCGACCGCATGGAGGTGATTGAAATCCCGGGCTACACCGAGGACGAAAAGGTGGAGATTGCCAAGCGCCACCTGATCCCTCGCCAGATGGAGGAGCACGGGCTGAACGAGCAGGAGCATATCCAGTGGACGGACGAGGGCATTCGCGCTATCATCCGCGGCTACACGCGCGAGGCGGGCGTGCGCAATCTGGAACGGGAGATAGCCTCCGTGTGTCGCAAGGTAGCACGCCGGTTCGCCGAGGGCGAGACCGAAAAGGTTGTGGTGGACGCGGCGAAGGTGGAAGAGTTCCTCGGGGCGCCGCGCTTTGAGTTCGAAGAGATTTCGGAACGCACCTCCCAGCCGGGCGTGGCGGTCGGGCTGGTGTGGACGCCCGTTGGCGGCGACATCGTGTTCGTCGAGGCGACGCTGATGCCGGGCGGCAAAGGGCTGTTGTTGACCGGGCAGCTGGGCGACGTCATGCGCGAATCGGCGCAGACCGCGCTGAGCTACATCCGCAGTCACGCCACAGATCTGGGCATCGACCCGAACTTTTTCGAGAAGCACGATGTGCATATCCACGTTCCTGCGGGCGCAATCCCCAAAGATGGTCCATCCGCAGGGATTACCATGCTCACCGCGCTGGCGTCGTTGCTTACCGGTCGCTGTGTGAATCCCCGCGTGGCGATGACGGGCGAGGTTACCCTGTCGGGGCGCGTCCTGCCGGTGGGTGGAATTAAGGAGAAGGTGCTGGCGGCGCACCGCGCGGGCATTGAGACCGTCATTTTGCCTGCTCGCAACAAGAAAGACCTGATAGAGGACGTGCCACAGGCAGTGCGCGACCAGATGCGCTTTGTATTTGTGGAGACGGCAGACGAGGTGTTGAAGGAGGCGCTGGCTCCTCCGCGCGACAGCAAAGAGCGCAAACGCCCCTCGCGGAAGAAGGGGGAGCCAGCGGTGGTTGGAGGGTAAGAAGCCCTCACCCCCAGCCCCTCTCCCACAGGGCGAGGGGAGTCTCCCCTTCTCCTCGTGGGAGAAGGGGACGGGGGATGAGGGCTAGAAATGCTGGGCGTTAGTACTGCGTAGAATGAATAACGATGTCTGTTCACCGAATCGAGACTACCTGTTATCACGGCATGGACGCGGAAAATCGCCCTGTCTGGCGGTTGCCGGATTATATCCTGCAGTTATGCAGAGACTTTCGCCACCAGCCTACGCCTGCTGAGCAGTTCCTCTGGGAATGTTTGCGGGCGCGTCGTTTGAACGGTCTGAAGTTCCGACGCCAGCACGCTATTGGACGCTATATTGTGGATTTTTATTGCCACGAACGTCGTTTGATTGTGGAACTGGAGGGCGATGTGCATTCCACCTCCGAACAACAGGTATACGATGCTATGCGGTTTGCTGACCTGGAAGCGCAGGGATACCGGGTGTTGCGGTTTCGCAACGAGGATCTGCTAAGAAACCCGGAGGCGGTACTGGCGTGTATAGCAGAGGCTTGGTAAACGACCCCCCTCACCGCTTGTCGAGAATCTTCTCCGCCTCCTCCCTCTGTCGTGCGGATAGCACAGAAACCGCTCTTTCCCAGGCGATGGTGCGTGCCTGCGCGTAGGCTTGCGATAGCTCCGAATACCTCTGCAGGCTCTGGCGCAGGGCGGTGTAGGGAACCGCTTCTCCCTTTCGGGAGCCCATCTGGCTTTCCACGCGCTGTTGCTCCTCGCGCAACTGCTGAAGCCACTCTGCCTGTTCCTGCTCCCAGTCGGCTGAGATGCGCTCAATCTGGGTGCGCTGTGGCGGGGTTAACTGCAGGACATCCGCAAACTGCAGAAGGAGGCGTGGCTCCTTTGCCGTCGGTGGGGTGGGCAGGGGAGAGGGGGAGGGTTCGATTCGGCGCAGTTTGCCGGTGCTGTCGGCTTCGTACACCACGCGCAGGTCGGTAGCGGGCTGGGGCGGTCTCAGTGCGCCGCTCCACCACAGCAGACCAGCTGCTATCAGCGCAATCAGTGTGCCGTATCCAAAGCGAGGTTTGAATCGTGTCCACATTTTTCACTCCACCGGGGGCAGGGTAGCCGGGTCGCGGCGCAACACCTTGACCTGCCACCAGCGCACCACATCGTCTACCAGCGTGTGCATGATGGGTATATCCAGCAGGCTCAGCACCGTGCCCACTATCAACCCTCCGATAACCACTGTGCCCAGCGGCTGATAGGCGTCCATACCGGTGCGCGGGAAGAAGGCGACAGGCGTCATGGCAACGATGGTGGTGATAGAGGTCATCAGGATGGGGCGCAGTCGCTGGGGACATGCCTCTATCACCGCCTGATTGCGCGGCACGCCCTGTTCGCGGTAGCGCATGATGAGGTCAATCAGCAGAATGGCGGTGGTGATGTCCATACCGGTCAACACGATGACCGCCATGATGGAGACCGTGCTGAACGCCTGCCCAGCCAGCCACAGCGCGATGAACACACCTGATAGCTCCAGAGGCAGGGAGAAAATCATCTGTGCGGGCTGAATGAACCCGCGGAACTGCGCCACCAGCACCAGAAAGATGAAGATGACCGCGAACTGCAATCCCTGCAGGAGCCTTCGGAAGCTGTCCATCATCTGTGTCATGTCGCCGCGCACTTCGATGCCGTAGCCGGGCGGCCAGTTCAACTGCATCTGCGCCCGCATCATCACGTCCATCGCCACGTCCATAGAGGGACGGTTAGGCTGGTGCGGCTCATCGGGCGATTTCCATGGCGGTCGGTAGTCTGCCTTGCGGTAGTAGCCCATGACGCTGACCACGCGCCGGAAGTTGTCGTGCTCAATCAGGGTGGGGGACTCGCGGTATTCTATCCGCGCCACCGACTTGAGGGGAACCTGTTTGCCGTCCGGCGTGGTCAGCGTTAACAGCCCGATGTCTTCGGGGCTGAGGCGGTCGGTCTGCTCGTAACGCACCAGGATGGTGGACTGTCGTCGGTTCTCCATGCGGAAGAACTCGTTGGTGTAACCGCCCTTGAGCGCATAGTAAGCCTGGTCGGCGATTTCGGCAGGGGTCAAGCCCAGTTCGCGGGCACGACGGGTATCTATCTTCAGCTCATAGGTGGGTTTGGACATTGACCACGAGGTCGCCACCTGATAGATGTCGGGGACCTGGGTGCGTGCAATCTCGGCGACCTGTTCGGCAAGCATGGAGACAATCTTGAGGTCGGGTCCATACACCAGCAGCTGGATGGGCGCGGCAGAGGATGCCATCACGTCGGAACCCATCTCCTTAATCTGCAGTCGGCGGATGCCGGGTATCGTTGCCGTTGCTTCCGCCACGATACCGTCCATGATGGTCCACACATCGCGCTTGCGGGTATCTTTATCGGTGAAGGTAAGCATCGCCATGGCGCCGTTGGTGAAGCTCATGTTGTAGCCGGTATAGTAGGCGCCAGAGGTATAGCCCGGTCCGCCCTCGGAGCCAATCTCAATAGAAGCGTGCTGGATTTCAGGGTATTTCGCCATGATGGCTTCTATCTGGCGAACGGCGCGTTCGGTGGCAGCATAAGAGGCGTCTGGTTCCATCTCCAGAACAAGGTATGCCTGTCCTACATCCGCCAGGGGCATCATCTCGGAGCCGATGAAGTAGTAGAAGCCGAAACCGATGATAATCGTGGAGAAGATACGCGCCATGTTGGCGAAGCGGTTCTTCAGCATCCAGCGAATCAGGCGGGCATAACCGTCTTCCATTCGGTCCAGTCCGCGCTGGAAGGGCGCCAGCGCTATCCGATAGAACCAGCTGTTGCGCTCGCGCACGGAGGCGGGGTCATCGTGTGGTTTGAGCAGGTGCGCCGCCATGAGCGCGGTCAGGGTCAGTGATACCAGGAACGAAGCCAGCAGTCCGAAGATGATGGGCCACACCAGCCCCACAAACATCAGCTCCACGATGCCGCCGCAAAATAGCAGAGGACTGAGCGCCAGCACCAGCATCAGGGTAGACGCCGCGACTGCCAGACGCACTTCGGTAATGCCGTCCACCGCGGCGGTTTTGGGGTCCTTGCCCATGCGCAGGTGACGCTCTACCGCGTGCACGTCAATGATGGCGTCGTCCACCAGTCGCCCGATGGATAGCAGGAGTCCGATAAGCGTGCTGGAGTTGAGGGTCATGCCCATGGGGATAAGCGCTAAGATCGCCATTGCCATGGAGATGGGGATAGCCGTCATGGCAATCAGCGTCCCACGCCAGTTCCCCAGAAAGAGGAGCACCACGATACCGGTGAGCAAGATTGCCAGCCCCAGCTCGGTAAACATGTTGCGCATGAGGATGCCGACAAACGCGCTGTTGTCGTAGGCGACGCGGAACTTAATGCCGGGGTAATCGCGCTCCAATCGCCTGACCTCTTCCATCACTGCCCGGATAACGCGCGGCGAGGAGGCTTCAGGACTCTGCAGGACGCTGATTTCAATCGCTTCGTCTACTCGGACTTCGTTTCCCTCACGGTAATAATGGTGGTAGCCGCTGCGCGGCTCGTAATAGGTGTCCTCGACGCGGGCGACGTCCTTAACATAAACGATTCGTCCATTCACGCTGCCGATGGGATAGTTCGCGATGGTTTCAGCATCGCGCCCCAGCGTGTCCACACGCACAATCTCTTCGTTATCACCCGCGGTCAGCACGCCTGCCGGTTTGGCGACGTTGTTCTTATCAATAGCATCCCGAATGTCCAGGATAGACAGCCCATATGCGGCGAGCTTCTGTCGGTCTACAATCACCTGAATCTGTCGGCGGTATCCGCCAAACGGCTGAACGGTGAAGATATCGGGACTGACGGCTTTTAGCCTGTTGGAGATTTCGTTGTCTGCCAGTTCGCGCAGGCGTTTCATGTCCCAGCGCTGGTCGCCAGTCAGCGCCAGCGAAAGCACGGGCAGGTTCAGCGGGTCTATCTTCAGCACCCAGGACGGCTTCAGGTTGGCACCCGTCATGGGCAGGTCTGCCTGAATGACGTTCAGCAGCGCCTGCACCTCTACCAGTTTTTTGTCCATGTTGGTGCCGTACGGAAACTCTAACGAGACGATGCTAAATCCCTCCTGTGAGGTGGAACGGATGTAACGCACGCCCGGGATGTTGATCAAGCGCTCCTCTATCGGCTTGGAGATGTAGGTCTCCATCTCTTCCGCGCTGAGTCCGGGCATCATGGAGACGATGCCAATCATCGGGCTTTCCACGTAGGGCATGAACCGGCGCGGCATGTAGAAGCCGATTGCCACCACCGCCAGTATCACCATCGCGGTGTAAAAGGCGATGATAAGGTAAGGATGGTCCACAGACCATTGCGAGATGTTGAACCCGCCTCCAGCAACACGCCCTATAAGACGCGGACGGTTGGTTTGCTCCTCACCTTCTGGCATCAGTGCTGGTGCCCTCCCTCAGCCTTTTCCAGCTTCATACCGCACTCGGGACAGTCGCCCGGTTTATCCGAACGCACCTCGGGGTGCATCGGGCAGGTATACACCGCCTTGTCCGCTGGCGTATCGGTATGCTCTTCGTGCTGGTGTGTATCGGATGGTGCAGGTTGGGTATGAGTTCCATGTTCCATGCCGGGCATTGAAGGCATCTCGCCCGAGGGTTGAGGCAGTTCCTTCGGTCCAGCGATGCCCCATTCCACCGGCGCCACCGGGTCGCCCTCCTTCAGGTACTCGTTGCCGCGCACGATAACCTCATCGCCCTCGCGCAGTCCTGAGCGCACCTCCACACGGCGCCCGTCGCTGTCGCCCAGCGTCACGTCCATCCGATGTGCCACCTGCTTGCCCCCTCGCTGTTTGGGAACCAGGTCCATTCCACATTTGGGGCACTTACCGGGTTTGTCGGATTGTACTTCGGGGTGCATCACGCAGGTGTAGATGGTTTTGCCCTGCTGTTGACCTGCCACTACCACCCACACGAACGGCTTGCCCTCCACGTCGCGCCGAATGGCGGAGAGAGGCACGGTGATGGCTTGCCTCGGTGTGCCTTTCGCTATCTCCATCACCACGTACTGCCCGGGAAGCAGCTCCCCGTGATGGTTGTTCACCACCGCCTCCACCGTGACCGTTCGGGTTTGAGGGTCCGCTGAGTAGAAGATGGAGGTCACCCGGGCATTTATCTTGAGGTTCGCATTGCCTGCGACCGTTACCGTGACCGGGTTTCCTTCGCGAATGCCCTGCATGTCTGCTTCAGCGACGTTTGCCTGCAGGCGCAGACGGTCGATGGTGCGCAGTTTGAATAGCACCGTACCCGGCATCACCAGTGTGCCCGGGCTGACGAGACGCTCGGTAATCACACCCGACACAGGCGCGGTAATCTGCGTGTAACTGGTCACGATGGCTTCGGCGCGGCGCGAGGCTTCTGCCTGTTCCTGCATTGCCGTCGCGCGGCGAAGCTTTGCCTGCGCCGATTGCAGGGCAGAGGATGCCCGCCGGACACCCGCCTGCATCGCCTGTGCCTCGCGCTCCGCCTGAGCGAGCTGTGCCTCCGCTGCGCCAACCATTGCCTGCGTCTGCTTCACCCGGGCTTCCGCTTTGGCAAGGCGGATTCGCGCCTGGTTCAGCTCCGCAAGTGCTCTGGCGGCTTCGGCTTGCGTGCGCTGGCGCTCCTCCCTGGAGATAGCCCCTGCCTTCAGCAGGTTTTCGGCGCGGGCGTCTTCAGCCTGCCAGTATTCAGCGTTCGCCTGCGCGGCGGAGATGTCTGCCTGCACCTCCTCGCGTTCCGCACGTGCCATCTCCAGCTCCTGCCTGGCGGAGTCCAGCTCGCGGTGTGCGCGTTGGACCATCGCCTGTGCGGAATCGCGCTTGCTCTGCATCTCCTCCAGCTCGGCTCGCATTTGGTCGATTTCCCGAAGCACGGCTTCACGGTCATAGCGTGCCGCCGCGGCGCCTGCCTGCGCCTCCTGCAGACGGGCGGAACGCTCGCGCGTGTCCAGACGCGCCAGCAGCTGACCCTGCTGTACCCTGTCGCCCGGATACACCGGCATATCCACCACCCAGCCCTCCACACGTGCCACGATGTCGGTGTCGTTATACGCCACCACCGAGCCTGTGTAGGTGACGGTGGGCACGAACCGCTGGAGAGAGACCTTCTCGGTGGCAACGGGTGCTGCGCCCACCGGGGTGCCCGTCTGGCTCATGTCCATCGCCTGCGCTTCAATAACGGTCATCGCGCCGGGCGGTCGCTTTGTGCGTACGATGTAGCTGGTGCCTGCAAACAGCAGGGCAATAAACAGCAGGGTCAACCAGTGTGCCCGAATGAACTGCGCGAGCGTTCGCATCGCATGTCACTCCTCAGTGAGAATGGGAATGGTTGTGTTCTTCGTGCTGGTTGCTGGTAGGCGTTTCCTCCTGCTTCGCGAACTTCGCCGGTTCTTTGTCGAACTGCGGCTTGCACTTTGCACAGCAGAAGTAGTACACCTTGCCCTGATACACGGAGGTCTGCGCTTTGCCCGGGTCCTTGACTACTTCTCCGGAGACCGGACAACGCACCATCTGCTTGGGCGCGTATTTGGCGGGGTTGCTCTTGAATTCGCCCACGCACTTCTTGCAACAGAAGTAGATGGTGCGCCCCTCGTACTGCACGCTCGGTGCTTTCTTGAGGTCTTTGATTGCCTCACCGGAAACGGGACAGGTCAGCCCCTTCGGTGCGGCGGGCTTCTTCGGCTGCGCCACGACCGTTACGGCAAACAGCGCAACCATCACGAACAGAGCGATAGCAGTGGTTTTCATGGGTTCCTCCTTATATTTGAACTCGCCTGTTTTCTACTGGCTATAGTATTTTACGAACGGCGAGCGATAGCGTGTTCCCTCTATGCAAGCATTTTACTACAGACAATAGAAAAATGCAACTGTGGTGGGACAATCGTTTTCCGACGGCGGCGATTCTGCCCTTGCGACTGAAAGTCGCAGGTTACACAGATATGGAGTGCTGAAGCCGTGCTTCAGTGGTCTAAGGTCACAGGTGTAGATGCTGAAGCAAGCTTCAGCACTCCAAAATGGATGTTCGGGTTGGACTATTTGGCAGGCAGAATGACCTGTAACGCAGAGGGATGTACGGTAAACTCAATGGGGGTAGTGCCCTGCACGTCGCCGTCCACGAGCACGGGCACAGGTGGATTGCTTTCTACCTGTATCCGCCGTGCCTTCAGCATCACGAAGCAGGGATGCGTGATGTGTATTCCGGTGAAGACTCGGGGGAAGACGCGTACAAACTCCACTTTACTGACCGCTTTGACAATACACACGTCCAGCCATCCATCATCTATCTGTGCCATCGGGGCGATTCGCATTCCGCCGCCATACGATTGGCTGTTTGCCACCGTGCAGAGCATTGTTCGCTCCGAAATCACCTCATCGTCCACAGTGATGTGCATCTGCATCGGTTTGAAGGTCATCAGCGTTTGATAGACCGCGGCGACGTAGGCGGCGGTACCGTGCAGGAATCGGAAGCCCCTGTTGACCCGCTGTGCCACCGCCGCATCGAAACCACACCCTGCCACATTGATAAAGTATCTATCGCCCACGCGCCCGAGGTCAACCGGGTGCGCTTTGCCCGTGAAGAGATTATCCACCGCTACCGAGAGATTTTCGCTGATTCCCACGCAGCGGGCGAAGTCGTTGCCTGTGCCCAGCGGCAGGATGCCCAGTTTCGCAGGGGTGCCGACCAGTCCGTTAGCCACTTCGCCAAGCGTGCCATCGCCGCCCGCAGCGACCACTACCGGTATACCATCATGAGCAGCCTGACGTGCAAGGGTAGCGGCTTCGCCCTGCCTGGTGGTCTCCACTATCTGCCAGCTGCATCCGACCTGCAGCGCGACATAGTTTAGCAGATGGCACAGCGCAGCCTGCTGGCGGCGTGCCCGCCCTCTCCCTGCTGCCGGATTGAGGATAACCAGCATGTCGGTATACTTCATATCGATAAATTACTGATGCGCACACAGGAACTCCTGCCCAGTACCGTCAAAACCGCAATATCTGCAGGAATACGTCTCCTGCGTGTTGAATCGGCGAAAAAACGGGAGTGAGGTTGAGCAGAGGCAGGTGAAAGTACTCTTCTTAGGCACAGCGGCGGCGGAGGGCGTGCCGGGGCTGTTCTGCGGTTGTGAAGTGTGTCGCATCGCGCGACAGCGCGGTGGCAAGAACCTGCGCACACGCAGCTCCATCTTCATCGATAACACACTCAAAATCGACCTGCCACCGGATACCCTGCATCATGTGCTGAGTTACGGGCTGGACCTTTCCCGCCTGCAGCATCTGCTGATTACCCACACCCACGAAGACCACCTTGCACTCCATGAGCTGGGCTATCTGGTGCCCGGCTTTGCGTATCGCGAGCAGCCCCTGACAGCATACGGCAGTGAAGATTTCGCGCGCACGCTGGGCGAAATATCCGAGCAGATGCGCCAGTGGCTTCAGGTGAAGGTATTACAGCCCTTCGCGCCGTATGAGATAGACAATTATACGGTAATACCGGTGCTGGCTTACCATCGGGCAGATGAGCGGTGCTACAACTACATCGTTTCCGATGGAAGCAGGACCCTGCTGTACATGTGCGATACGGGCTGGTATCGCGAGGCGACGTGGCGCTACCTGGCGGGGGTGAGGCTGGACGCGGTGATAGCCGAATGCACCAAAGCCTTCTTGGAAGCGCCCTATGATACGCATCTGGGGCTGAGCGATGTGCTGAAGTTAAAAGAGCGTCTGCTGGCGATGGGCACAGCTCATGCCGACACGCGCTGGGCAGTGACCCACTTTTCGCACAACGGCCGCCCCTTGCAGGAGGAGCTGGAAGCCTTCTGTCATCCGCACGGGATAGAAGTCGCGTATGATGGATGGGAGATGGCACTTTAGAGGCGGCGAACACGTAAAAATATCTTGCCGATTTGCCGATGAGAAAGCAGGAGACTGGCGTGTCATGATGTAACGAAAAGAACAGTGTGTGCGTCTAAACAGCGCGCAAGCAGGAGAGGACGCCACAGAGGGTGAAAAAAGGAAAAAGGTGCGACCCTGTCGCATTTTATCAAGGGAGAAACCGTTGACAGCCCCCTGCAGACCTGTTACAATAGGGTCAACAGGGGAGGAGGAGATTCAGGAATGGCACGTGCCCGAAAAGCGACTGGACCCGTTGTGGGGTTGGATGTAGGCACTACCCTGATGAAGGTGGCGGAGGTACGCCCCAGCAAAGAGGGTGTTCAGATTAGCGCGGTTGGCGTGGCTCCGACACCAGAGGGCGTTATTGACGAGAGCGGTTATATCCAGGACCCGCAGGCTCTCGGTCAGGCGATACGGCAGCTGCTCACGCAGGCGGGCATCTCTACCAAGCAGGTAGTCACTTCTATCCCGGGGCAGAGTGCACTGGTAGTGCGCGTGATCGAGATGCCCAAGATGAGCCCGTCGGAGCTGGACAAATCGATGGCGTGGGAGGTGGAGCGTCACATCCCGTTCGCGGCGCAGGGGGATGTGGTAACGGACTACGCCGTGATCGAGCGTCCTGATGCCGACCCCAATGACCCCAACATGGAGGTTTTGCTGGCGGCTGCGCAGCAGGACGTGGTGGACGCCGTGGTGAAAGCGCTGTTCGCGGCGCAGCTGGATCCTGTAGCTATCGACGTGCAGGTGTTAGCCACCGCGCGCACGGTTATCGGTCTTCAGCCCGAAAAGTATCGCGACAAGACGGTGGTTCTGCTGAACATCGGCGCGACCGCCACCGATATGGGCGTGTTCTCGGGCGGTGTACTTCGCCTGCCTCGCACCGTTCCCATCGCGGGTAACCACTTCACGCAGGCGATTGTGGACTCGCTGGCGTATCGCGTGGAGGGCACCGACCCTCGCGAGCGGTTTGCACACGCCGAAAAGCTGAAGCGAGAGTACGCCGCGGTGCTTCTGGAACGGCTCGGTCCGTCGGGGGCGGCTCCAACTTATGGCACCGAATTTGGTGCGCCGACAGGGCTGATCGATTTCTCCCAGCCTTCCGCGCCGGGCATGGTGGATTTCTCGGCGGGCTATGAAGAGCCGACTTTCGACGTGGAAGAGGAGCAGCCGGGTACGCCCGAACAGCCCGCAGAGCCTGCACCTCCAGCACCTGTGGAGCAGGAGGAGACGGATCCCCTGCGCATCGAAGTATTTGATGCCATCGCGCCCGTTCTGGGAGACTTTCTGGCAGAAGTGCGCCGTTCGCTGGAGTTCTACCGTGGGCGAGTGCAGGGTGCTCGTATCGATGAGATTGTGCTGTGCGGCGGCACGGCAAGGATGAAGAACCTGGATAAGTTCCTCTCGCAGGAACTGGGGATACCGGTCAGCACGGCTGACCCGCTGACCCACCAGGAGGCGCTGGTACGCCGGTACAGTATGCCCTATCTGCAGGAGGTGGCGCCGCTGATGACGGTAGCCATCGGCCTGGCAATCCGGGACATGATTGATTAGGCATCCGGAGGGGAGTAAACCATGCTGAAACTCAACCTGTTGCCACCCAATATTTACGAACCGCGCAAAAAACGGGCGTGGTTCGCCGTGTTTGTGGTGGTGTGGATTGCGCTGGCAGGGGGACTGATTGCCTGGCAGCTGAGCCTGGTGAACCTGAAGTCGCAAAAGGCAGAAGAGCTGCAGCAGCAGGAAGCCATTGTCCGACAGGTGGAACAGACGGAGCAGGAAGCGCAAAATACGAAGGCAATGGTCGCCCCGCTGCTGACCCGTGCGCAGCTCGCGGACGAGATCTTCCGCTATAACAGGCAATATCCGAAGCTGTATCGCGAGGTGCGTCGGTGGACCATTGATACCGTGCGCTATGGAAACATGGGCGTGGCGCAGGGCATGACCCTGCAGGCGCAAGCGGTAACTCGCGATCTGGACGAGATGGCGCGCTATCTGCAGATTATGCTTCAGTGTCCTCTGTTCACCGGTGTCAGTATCTCCTGGAGCCCTGCTGGCGGCACCACAGCGGCCAGCACGGGTGGTGGCTTTGGTGCACCGACATCCCCCTACGGAGCGTACGGAGCACCGGGTGCTTATGGTGCACCGGCGGGATTGCCCGGTATGCCCGGAGCTGCCGGAACGCTGGGGGGTAGAACCCAGCAGCAGAATCAGGGTATCGTATTCAGTGTGGTGGCTACCCTGCGTGAGCCGTTGATGAATCAGGTGCAGCAGCTGGTACAGCAGTTGATGGCTTCTCTGGGCGGCACCGGCATGACGGGAATGACCGGCATGGGCGGTATGGGCGCCGGCATGAGGCTACCCGGTGCGCCAATGATGGGTGCGCCGATGATGGGTGCACCCGGCATGGGTGGTCCCGGAATGCCCGGTCCGATGATGGGACCGCCGATGTCAGCTCCGCCGTCCGGTATGGGTGGCGGAATGGCGGGACCGATGGGTGCTCCGGGTGGCGCAGGCGGACCTCTTGGCGGACGAGGCGCTGTAGCGGAATAAAAGGAGGGGCGTCAGAATGCTTTCGAAATTGACCTTGCAAAATGTCATCGTCATCGGGATTGTGGTGGCGGCGGTGATTGCGTCGGGCATCTTCTTCGTGCTGATTCGCCCCACGCAGGCTGAAATCAAGAACCTGGACACCCAGATAGAAGCCGCCAGCCAGCGCGCAGCGCAGCTGCCTCAGGCGAAGAAGCAGCTGGAAGATGCGAAAAAAGAGGTGGAACAGGCACGCATCAAGTGGGCACGTTATGAACGCTCCAAGATGCCGAACATTGATATGACCGACCGCTTGAAGGCGGCGCTGGCGTACTGGAAGGAGCCAGAGCGAACCGCCAAACTGCTGCAGGATTTTGTCTCCAAGTCGCAGGATGTTATCTTCCTGGGCGGTTTCGCGATTGGCATTCCTACCACCGACCCGAACCAGCTTCCCTGGCCGGTGTGGATTGTGCCGCTGGGAACCTTCCAGGTACAGGGAGACTTTGAGAGTATTCTGCGCCATGTGGAACGGTGGAACAACGCGCCTCGCCTGGTGCTGGTAGATGGTTTGCAGTTAAGCGGTGTCAGCCCGCAGCTTATCGGGCAGTATACGGCGACGCTGTTTATCCTGCCGCGTGCGAAGGACGACCGTCCGGGCGAGATGCTTCCCTCGGCGGGTGGTGCGCCCGGAATGGGTGGCATGGCGGGCATGGGCAGGTTTGGCGGTGGTATGCCCGGTCCGATGATGGGTGCGCCGATGATGGGTGCTCCAACGATGGGTGCGCCGATGATGGGTGCTCCGACAATGGGTGCACCAAGAGTGCCGGGTGTTCCGACGATGGGTGCGCCGATGATGCCCGGTGCGCCGATGGGTGGCTCGCGTCCTCCTATGGGTGGAGCGGGCGCTGGAGTAACGGGGCCGGCGCTTGGCGGTGGCGCAGGTGTGCCCGGAGTAGAGGAATACTAAAGGAGGCTGGAGAGGCGATGCAACAGTGGCTGAATGACCCCAAGAACAGGCCGATTGTTATCGGTGGTGCAGTAGCGGTCATCCTGGTTGTGGCGCTTGCGCTCTTCATGTTCATGGGCGGAGGCGGGCAACAGCAACCCAGCCCGGGCGCAACTGCTACGGCGCCGACGGGCGGCGCTCCCGGCGGATTGCCTGAGGACCAGCCAACAGCAACCGGACCTGCGCCAACGATGGGTGCTCCCGGTATCGGTGGTCCCGGCATGCCCGGTCCAGCAATGGGGGGACCCACGATGGGTGGTACCTCGGGCTTCGGCGCTGGTCAGCAGGTTGCGCAGGCACAGCCAGAAGGCAAGCCGCCTTCGAAGTATCGGGTAGACCCGTTCAAGCCGCTGCCATGGGAAGCAGATGTCAGCAAGCCTCCAATCTTATCGGTGGTGCCATCGGTACGCCTCCAGCCTGTTCCAACCTATAAGCCCGCAGAAGGTGAAGAAGAGGATATTCTTCCTCCTCAGCCCTATCGTCGGGTAGCGGGTATCATGTGGGGGCAGAGCGTGGCAGCGATTATCGAAACGCAGGGCGACCTGCCTCGCGTGGTCAAGCCGGGAGATACCCTGGACGGAATGCGCGTGGCACGGATCGAACCCAATCAGGTCGTGCTCTCCACGCTGGGTAAGAAGCCCCGGGAGATTACGGTTAAATTAGGTGCTCCTATCACCCCGGTACAGCGCACTGTGCCTGGCGCCGGCGTGCCTGGTTATCCGGGAATGCCCGGGATGCCTCCTACAGGTGGCGGTGCACCCGGTGGTGCAGGACTTTTGGAAGAATACTAACCAGAGTCAACCTTTTTGTGACCCCACTTTTTGCAAAAAAGTGAGTGGAGCAGAAGGGATTCCGAAATGACAAGCGAAACAATTTGAGGAGGTCTATCTTCATGCATCGAGCTTTGCGAATCGCAGCGTGTTTGGTGGTGCTTCTGGGCGCCGCTGTGTCCGTGGTGGCACAGGATTCTGGCGGCAGCCCGAAGGTAACGCTTAACCTGGAAAGCGCCAGCATCGCTGACGCGCTGAAGTTGCTCTTCCGGGCAACCGGCTACAACTACACGCTGGACGAGTCTGTGGTTCAGGGCTACGTCACGGTATCGCTGAAGGACGTCACCTTTGAAACCGCCCTGCGAACCGTTCTGCGTGCCGCGAATCCCCCGCTGACCTACCGGGTGGACGGCGGGGTGTACATCATCTCGCCCAAGGTGGAGACCTACGATACCACCACCGTCGAGACCCCGGTTGAGGAACCTTCTCAGCCGCAGGTGCGGACAGAGAAAATCACCCTCCAGCATCTGGACTCTCTGGCGATTGCCCAGGTGCTGGGTGGCGGAGCCGTTTCGCTGAACCAGTCTGGCTGGACGTATAGCAGCGGTGGCTACGGTGGCTATGGTGGCTTCGGTGGCGGCTACGGTGGTTTCGGCGGTGGCTACGGAGGCTTCGGTGGCGGCTACGGTGGTTTCGGCGGCGGCTATGGAGGCTTCGGCGGTGGCTACGGTGGTTTTGGCGGCGGCTTCGGTGGCTACGGCGGCTTCGGCGGTGGCGGCTGGGGCGGCGG
>FMJZ01006589.1_pt1 | contig 34130 bp, 25 predicted proteins | sample 1987881 | NCBI WGS metagenome assembly FMJZ01 (sample SAMEA4378227, study PRJEB15110) | soil metagenome | biome: soil; feature: Field; material: Soil | place: India | collected 2015-03-11 | depth 0 m
GCATTAAAGCGGCGTCTCCTTGCTGCATCTCCTTCCTTAAAGTTTCAATTTGTTGATGCATTTCCTGCCTCAAGGTCGTATAGCGGTCTTCTAACCTTAGGAAGCGTTCGTCCAGATAGCGGAAAAAGTAGGGCTGCGTTTCGGGAGAAGGTGGCATCACTTGCCACAGGATTTGGAAAAACCGAAGAACCTCTTCCTCACTTTTCCCCAACCGTTGCGCCAGTTCAGAGATAAGAGATTGAGCCATTGTGATTCTCCCTCCTTCTCTCGCTGCAAGAATTTTAGCCCACACCTTCCGACTTGACGATTAGCCAAATGACTTCATTCAGAATACGATGCTGCAAATTTCACTCCCGCCATATGGCTCGGAAAACATTCAATTGCCTCGGCTGGCTTGCATTGCGACCGCTGCACCAAACGAGCCATTTGCCATCGGGTGAGAAGTGGGGGAACAAGTCGGGGGCAGGATGGTAAGTTATGCGTTTCAAACCCGTCCCATCAACATTTATGACGAACAGGTCAAAATTTTTCGGGTCATGATGGTTGCTTGAAAAGATAATTCGCTTGCCGTCAGAAAGCCAAGCAGGACAAAAGTTGATGCCTCCAAGTTTTGTAATTTGCTTGACATTGCGACCATCATCCATCACGAAAAGTTCCATGTTAGGTGGGCTGATGACACCCATTTGCAGGAGTCGCTTATATTCGGCGATTTCTTCAGGTGTCTTGGGTAAATAGGCACGAAAAACGATGCGCTTGCCGTCAGGCGAGTAGAAGGCTCCGCCTTCGTAACCCAAAGTTCTGGTCAGTCGTCTCAAACCGCTTCCATCCAAGTTCATGCTGTAAATGTCAAGGTCTCCATCACGGTAACTTGTGAACACGATGCGTCCGGTCTTCCAACAAATCGTCCCTTCTGCATCGTAGCCGTCATTGTCGGTCAAACGAATGAGTTCCATTGTATCAAGTCGGCGCATGTAGATTTCGTAACTGGGGAAAACACCCCAAGCATAGCGGGGCAAATCCAATTTGGGCAGTTGAGGGGGTTCTGGTCCTGCAAGGTGAGTTGTTGAGAAAATCACGGCATTTCCGTCTGGGGCAAAGTAGCCGCAAGTTGTGCGACCTTTGCCAGTGCTGATAATTCGCACTTGTGAGCCATCGGAACGCATGATGAAAATTTGGTCTGCCTTGTATGGCTGTCTGGTTGATTGGAAAACGAGCCATTCACCATCGGGTGACCAATATGCTTCTGCGTTCGTGCCTTCAAAGGTCAACTGACAGACAGAATGAAGTTGCTCACTTTCTTCGGGCAAAATTAAATTGCCAGTCAGTTGAGTTGACGAGAGGTTTTGAGTTACGGCAGGGTCAAATGCAATTGCAATTAGCAGCGCACTGGAAACCACTAACAAAGTCGCGATAAGGCGCAACTGAATTCTCACCGTTTTCACCTCCCTCGTCAAAAACTTAGTTAGTCATGCACTCGTTGGCTCGCTCAGTTTTCGATATGGACATAGCAGCGGAGCGTGTAAATAGGGTTTGCTCCATCACTGCAAGTCCATTTCCACAAGCAACTGCAAGCCTTACTGTGTTCATTGAGCCCTTCTGCGAAGATGCTCAACCATTCGCCGAGAGTGCGAGGTCTGTCAAGGGCATCACCGAAAATCGCTCTCATCTTTCGGACGAACAAAGGAATATGGGGGTCAGCAGGCAGAACTTGACCGCGATATTCGGGCAACAACTTGTAATTCACATTCTGATGCCACTCTGGGTCAATGTTGAAGTAAATGCCTGTCAGCTCCTTGATGCGGTCACGCAAGTAGTCAAGGGAAAATTCGTTTTGAAGTGGTCGCAGGTCAATTGGATCTCGCTTGACCATATCACCATCGGGTTGAACCCGCAACCAAACAGTGATTATCCCACCGGCAGGTCCGCCTTTCGGCTTCTCCCACTTCCAGTCAAAGGCTCGGTTGTTACAAGTCCAGAGTTTTTTCCCACCGATGACTACTGGCATCGGTGTTCGGGCGAGCATTCGGTTTGGAAATTGCGACCTAAGTTCTCGCTTCAAGGGAGAACCTTCCCAACCGGCACCGAACAAAAACGCCAAAACTTCGCCCGCATTGTTGCCCTTAACAGTCACACCAATCATTTGTGGTGGGAAAGTGTAGCGGAGAACGAAAGTGCGGGTCGTTTCATCCATCCGAAGTTGAGCCGTCGTTTGGCGAGTGAGTGCACTCAGAATTTGACCCAGCGTCGTTTTTTCTGTGATGCGAAAGGAAAGCAATGCACGAGGCTGCGCTATAAGGATTCCAAAAGTCGCTACCGTCACTCCGATCAGCAACCATCGCCATCCCATAACAACTATCACTCCTTTCTTGAAGTCTCACTTTTCGGCAAATATTTTGGCTCATTCTCGTCCCAACTATTTGAGCCACAATTTGCAGGATTTACGCAATTGATTCTTCAACTGCGAGGTTTCCTACCGGGACAACGCATTCTGAACCCAATTTTTCGGTGGCATGGTTTGTCCCCAATAGATATTTGAACTGCTGTTGTCCACAAGGAGCGATGCTATTTTTGATTTTTTGACAACTCTCGTTTTTGCCCCTTGCCAATTTGAACCTTACTTGCGCCGCAACTGTAATGCAGGCGCATAGGCTTTTGTCTCATAATCTTGCGCTGACTTGTCCCATGAAAAGTCCGCCTTCAAAGCATTCCTTTGCAGCGCCCGCCAAAGTCCTTGGTCACGGTAAACATTTAAAGCTCGACCGACTGTAGCCACAAGGTTGTCAACTGTCAAGCCTGTGAACGAGAAGCCATTGCCTTGTTTCGTTTGTGAGTCAAAGTCTTGGACAGTGTCGGCGAGACCACCAACTGCGTGGACAATCGGTGCGGTTCCATACTTCATCGCAATCATCTGCCCTAAGCCACAAGGTTCAAACCTTGACGGCATTAAGAAGGCGTCAGCGCCAGCGTAAATCAAGTGAGCCAACTCTTCGTCAACTAATCCCAATCTGGCAGCGATTTTTTCAGGGTATCGGTTTTGAAGTTCGGCGAAAACAGGTTCTTGCTCCCCCGCCCCCAAAACGACGAGTTTTACGGGCAAATTCATCAGTGCGTCGGCTGCTTGGGCGACAACATCAAAACCTTTCTGATGAGCCAGGCGGGAAACGACTCCAATGACCATCTCGCCAGTATCTGTCAAGCCAACTCGTTCAAGCAATGCTTGCCTATTCGCATTCTTGCCCTTGACGAAATTTCGGATATCGTATCGGACAGGCAAATATTCATCTTTCGCTGGGTTCCAAATTCCATAGTCAATGCCGTTCAAGATCCCAACCAACCGACCCTGCGTTGCTCGGTCACGAAGTAAGCCATGCATGCCCTCACCGAATGCTTCAGTTTGAATTTCCTGAGAGTATCTTGGGCTAACGGTCGTTAACATGTCAGCGTAGTAGAGCCCTCCTTTGATGAAACTCAATCGCCCGTGAAATTCCAATCCATGCATTTGGAAAGTTTCAGAGGGCAATCCGAGGGCTTCTCTCACAGATGGATCAAAGATGCCTTGATAAGCGAGGTTGTGAATGGTGAAGACAGTTGCGATGTTAGCAAAGAATGGGTCGTTATTGTAAGCCGTCCTCAAGTAAGTTGAGACCAAACCACTTTGCCAATCGTGACAATGAATGATGTCGGGTTGCCAGTTGATTGCCTTTGGCAACTCCAGCGCAACTTTGCAAAGCAGTCCAAACCGAACCCAATCATCGTCGTATCCGTAAAGTCGGTCTCGGTCGTAGAGCCCAAAATGTTCAATTAGGTAGACGGTCACCCCTTCTTCTTTGAGAACATCGCTTTCGTCAACACCGCAACCGAGTGTGAATCCACCAAAAGGGATTTGTGGCAGCTCCACAACTCGGTCAGTTCGGTGATCAACGCTGTAGGTTGCCCGATACTTGGGCATCAGAACTCTGACATCGTGACCTCGCTTTGCCAACGCTTTCGGCAATGAACCAGCGACATCCGCCAATCCCCCAGTTTTGGCAAGCGGGAACATTTCTGAGACGACAAACAAAATCCGTAATTTTCGCCTGCGAGTTCTTGTCACTTGCCCCTTCACGACACTCTCTTTTGACTTTTTGCTCGTTGCTTTTTGCACCATCTTACATTAACCTCCTTTCTCCTTTTACCTCTCCTTCTCCCCGCATCGCAGCATCACCTTTAGCCCCGTAAAATCGCATCTACCATCCGAGCGACTTGAACCATTTCGCGAACATCGTGAACCCTCACTATGTCAGCACCATTAGTAATAGCGATTGCAACTGTCGCAGCAGTTCCCCAAACTCGTTCCGCTGGAATTTCAATCCCCAGAACTTTGCCGATGAAACTTTTTCGGGATGTGCCGATGAGAACCGGAAAGCCGAAAGCCTTAATTTCACGCAAGCGCCTGAGTATTTCCAAGTTGTGTTCAACAGTTTTGCCGAACCCAATACCCGGGTCAACAATGATACGGTCTTTGGACAATCCAACTCTCGTTGCTGCTTCCGCCTGTTGCTTAAGAAACTCTGCGATTTCGCGGACGCAGTCTTTGTAGGTTGGGTTAATCTGCATCGTTTGTGGCGTCCCTTGCATGTGCATGATTACAACGGCCGGTTTAACTTCAGCGACCAATTCCATCATGCCTGGTTGTCTTAGCCCAAAAATGTCGTTGACAATGCAAGCGCCTGCCTCCAAAGCCTGCCTTGCGACTTTGGGCTTATAGGTGTCAACTGAGATTGGTAGCGGGAAGTTTTGAGCCTTTAGCCGTTCAATGACAGGCAAAATCCGACGCATCTCTTCATCAACAGGAGCAGGCTGAGAGCCCGGTCTGGTTGACTCTCCACCAATATCAACTATGTCCGCACCTTCTTCAGCGAACCTCCATGCCTTCGCCACTGCAGAATCTGCGTCAATAACTCCGTCGCCCGAAAACGAATCGGGAGTAACATTGATGATGCCCATGACTAAAGTTCTTTGCCCCAGTGGCAGTTCATGTTGTTGACAACACTGCCACGACAAACTAAATCACCTCTACAACTTAACAACGCTATCCTTTGAGCCTGACTGCAAACCCATGAAGGTTGGTCAGTTCAATCACTAAGGTTTTTTTCCCGTTATAAAGATGCCAAGCGAAATGGCGTCCCGTAAAAGGTCATCATGCTACAAAATTGCCACCAACAATTTCAAGTGTTCGGCATCTCTTTGAAGCACCTTTCTCCTTTCCTCAGGTGCGAATTTGCCCAAGGATTCGTCCTCAATGCATAAATCGCCCGCATACCCTGCCTCTTTCAGGATGCTGACGACAACTTGGTGGTCAATATCGCCGTCGGGGATTGGGCAAACATACTTGCCGTATTCGTAGCCGATAGGTCGCCGCTGTTCCCTGATTTCCTGCGGGTAGGAAATGTTTTTGATGTGGGTGTGTTTGACTGTTGGTGCGAACTGGCGCATGATCTCGTAAACCCGAGAGAGCGGATGACCGAACCAATAAAAGTTGCCCGTGTCCAAAGTTAAGCCTAACCTCGGCGAATTGACTGTGTCAAAAATTTGCTGCAGAAATTCAGGTCGGTTGCCTAAAGAGCCGTGATTTTCAATGCCAAGGTGAACATTGGTGTTTTCGGTTTCGTCAAGCATCCGTTTTATGTGCTCAGCGAACAACTTGACGGCTTCATCAACGCCCATCGTTTCCCAACCGCTGACAATTGCATCAACACGAACCGCTGATATGCCCAGTTGGTGTGCAACCTTGACTGTTTTGATCATCCACTCAACTTGCTCCTTTGCGTCCTCTTTGCCGAAATCGTTACCGAGCAGGAAGGCACAAATGCTGATGCCATTCTGAGAAATCTCTTGTTCTAAAGCCGACAAATCGTTGCCTGAACGAATGTCAAGTTTTTGTGACGGGTTCACTAATGATCTAACAGAAAAGTCGCGAGCGACATGAACCTCAACAGCGTCAATGCCCCAAAACCTCATCCCCTCCACCACACTGGGAAACCCACCATGCAGCACCACATCGTCCCGAATGGAAACAAACATCCTTCACCCCTCCTTGCTTGATGATACATCCCGACAAAGATTTTACGGCAAACTGTAACGGAAGGCTAATCGGGGAGAAGAAGGTTGACACTGCAAAGTCTAATTGCATTGGGATTTAATCAAAGCATTGGCTGAGGATAGGTCAATCTAACGGCAACTGCTACATGAAGTTGCTGAACACGAAGCGCACTTTGATGGGCTTGAGGATTCTCTCTTGCGGGCAATGAAAGCGTTGAAGATGCGGATGAACTCCCTGCCGTTACACGATGGACACACGAGTGCCTTCTCTCGCTCTTCTTTCTCAGCGATTGAGCAAGTGAATTCCATGATTTCACCACATTTGACGCAAGTGTAAGTGTATGTCACGGCAACATCTCCCCTTCTTCCAGAGTTATGCTTTGTCATCAAGTTGTCGGTGCTGCTTCCTTAAGGATCAATGGCAACATCTTCTCTGAGAGCGGTCTGAGCGAACCCTCGCGATTGTTGCGAATCCAAACTAATTCCGCTGCAATGCTGAGGGCAATTTCCCACACGCTTTCACCGCCAATGTCAACTCCGATGGGTGCATGGACTTTCGCTAACTGTTCATAAGTTGCTATGCCTTGTGCGACAATTTCGTCGCAAATGAGTTTAATTTTCCGACGACTTCCAATCATGCCGATATATGCGACTTCGTCAATGTGCTTTATGACAGCCCTCAAAACTTCCGAGTCGTGGCGATGTCCTCGTGTGACGATGACGATGTAAGTATCTTTGTCCATCGGTTGAGATGCTACGGTTTGGGCGATATCACCGACTAAAACATTGTCAACCTCTGGAAGCCGCTCTCGGTTCGCGAAACTTGGTCGGTCATCAACGACAGTGACTTCAAACTCAAGCAAAGAAGCGAGATGGGACAACGCAGTTCCAATGTGTCCTGCTCCTGCGATGATTAAGTGCGGACGTGGAATGAGTGGTTCTATGAATAACTCCGTTTCGGTCTCAGCGAGAGAAACTGAAATGACTACCTCTTCCCGCCTCTCAATTGCTTGGCGAACATAATCAAGTGCACTTTCTGTCAATGACGGAGCGTTTTCAGGCGAGCAAGCAATGGTTTTCAGGTTTGGAGTTAACGAAGATTCAGCATGGTGGTAAGGTTCAGGCTCTACTTCAACCAGCCAACGGGTTCCAATGAGAGCAGCGTCTTTAGCGTCCACCGCTGTTACCAATGCACCTTTTCGGCGGGAACGAAGGAAATCAGCTACGGTGTTCCAAAGTGAAGCGTGTTCGTCAGGTTTGCCATCCAAGAAGATGCGGACGCTGCCGCCACAAATCAAACCGTCATCAAAGCCATAAATACTGTCAAGGCGGACCGATAGCAAAGTCCTCGTTCGTTTTCGCAGACACTCTATCGCAACTCGTGTTGCTTCCGCTTCCAAGCAGCCGCCACCGAGTGTGCCCGAGAGCCGTCCATTATCGCGAAAGATTGCTTTTGCACCTGGTTTTTGGGGTGTAGAGCCTTTTGCATCTATGACTTCCCCAAAGGCACAGGGAACGCCTTCATTGACAATCTCCGCCAGTTCATGGAAAATCCGTCTCATGAAAATCGTCACCTCGCCAATCCTTATTCTATCACGCCGAGGCGATCTCGCTAAACATAATTTTTGTCAAGGTAACTTTGTTTGGTTCATTGTTTGTGAAGAGGTAACCATCGGGGAACAGGACTGAAAAAATCGTGGAGCCGCCGGTGGGATTTGAACCCACGACCTGGGGATTACAAATCCCCCGCTCTTCCGCTGAGCTACGGCGGCTTTTGAGGATTTAGTCCCCTTGAGCGTGAAATAAGAATAGCACAGGAGACTTCTCCCGTTAAGACTTCGCTGGGGTGATGTCGTTGGTAGAAACGAATTGTGAAGAAAGAGAAAAGTCCCATTTGCGAACGAATGCTCGCCCAAATTCCCCCTTCACCTCTTCAGTTTCGCTGCTTTAAACTTTTGCATGGTGTGTGCCATTGAAAAGTGAGTGAAGTTTGGTCAAACCTTGAAGGGAAGGAGTGTCAGGCTATGAGGTCGTCTGTGGTTGTGGCAACAGTGATTTTTGCCTTGACAGTTGGGTTTCTTTTCGGGGGGATGACGCAATTAGGTTACGAAGACACACCTTTACTGCCCACTAAAAAATGGCGAGTCCACGACAGCAATCGTCCTCAACCACCTGTCATCACACCTGGCAAAACTTTCGGCGACCCTCCTTCCGATGCAATCATCCTTTTTGACGGAAAGGACCTCTCCAAATGGCGAAGTGCGTGGACTGGTGGTCCTGCTCGTTGGAAAGTAGAGAATGGTTACATGGAAATCGTGCCAAGGACAGGCGACATTCAAACGATTGAGGAGTTCGGTGACTGTCAACTGCACATTGAATGGTGCATCCCCGAAGATGTCAAGGGCAGTGGGCAAGGCCGTGGGAACAGCGGCATTTTCCTAATGGGACGATACGAAATTCAGGTTCTTGACTCCTACGAGAACCAAACTTACGCAGACGGCATGGCTTCCTCAATCTACGGTCAATATCCACCAATTGTCAATGCCTGCCGCAAGCCGGGTGAATGGCAGACTTACGACATCCTTTGGATTGCACCCAGATTTGAAGGAGACAAGTTGGTGAGGCCTGGATACTTGACACTAATTCACAATGGCGTCGTTGTCCATTATCACACCCTTGTCATGGGCTTGACACTTCATCGTCGATTCCCTCGTTACCGACCTCATCCACCCGTCGGACCGCTCAGGATTCAAGATCACGGCTTTCCCGTTCGGTTCCGAAATATTTGGTATCGCCCCTTAAAAGGCTACGATGGCGAACCCGAATGGAAAGACTTGACATTTGCGATATTCCCTGACTTACCGCGCCCATGAGGGTTTTGGAGCATAGAGAAAAAGCGAAAGGAGGAGACGGAAGATGGCGAAGTATGGCTACGACGACACACCTTTCTTGCCGAACACGAAATGGCGGGTGCATGACAGCAACCGACCCCAGCCACCTATTGTTTGGCCTGGCTGGTTCAGCACACAAGAAGCACCTGGAGAACCGCCTTCAGATGCCATCATCCTTTTTGACGGCAAAGACCTCTCCAAATGGGTAAGTGTCAAGGACGGAGGACCTGCCCGTTGGAAAGTTGAAAACGGTTACATGGAAGTTGTAGCAGGCACAGGTGACATCAGGACGATTGAGGAGTTCGGCGATTGTCAACTTCACATTGAATGGGCAGCACCTGCGGAAGTTAGAGGGGAAGGTCAAGGTCGCGGTAACAGCGGAGTTTTCTTGATGGGGCGCTACGAAATTCAAGTGCTTGACTGTTACGAAAACCCAACTTATGCCGATGGCACAACCTCCGCAGTTTATGGTCAGTATCCCCCTCTCGTCAATGCTTGCCGAAAACCAGGTGAATGGCAAGTTTACGACATTATTTGGATCGCACCGAGATTTGATGAGAACGGGAAGTTGGTTCGCCCTGCTTACGTAACCGTCTTTCACAACGGCGTCGTTGTGCATTATCACACCCCGCTCTTTGGTCCAACTACCCACAGAGCCACTTTGCCCTATGAACCCCACCCACCTTTCGGACCGTTGCGGCTTCAAGATCACGGTGACCCAGTTCGCTACCGAAACATTTGGTATCGCCCGTTGAGAGGTTACGATGGTGAACCTGAATGGCGAGATTGGACACCCATAGTGACGGCGTCTCGTAGTTAGTATGGAAAAAATTTTGCGGCATTAAAATCACCTGTCGTTCAGAAATTGAGTGACGGGAGGATCAGCAGTGAAGGGACAGATTGAGGATAAGTTTCGTGGTCCACCGAAGACCTTTTCGCCAATTCCTGTTTGGTGGTGGGGAGGGGAGGCTTTAGAAAAAAGACGCCTGAAATGGCAGATGGAACGATTAGCAGAAGTAGGCATCTATAATGTCATTGTCGCACACCCCGCATCAAACGGACTTGTGGCTGAAAGTAATCCAAATGCACCCTCCTTCCTTTCGGAATCGTGGTGGGACTACTTTCTCTTCATCCTACAATGTGCGGAACAATTGGGAATGGCAGTTTGGTTCTGTGACCAGTTAGGGTTTCCAGGAACGAGGTTGCAAGACAGATTGATTTTTGCTCACCCTGAGTTTCGCGGCGCTTCCGTCCGTTGGGTTAGCGAGACCGTCAGGGGAGGGAGAACCGTGACAATTTCGCCTCCCCTCGGTGCTGTCCCGTTGGCAGTCCAAGCTATATCACAAGATGGGAGTGAGACCCGCTGCCTTGCCATCTTTTACGAAGGGACGCCTTCACCTTTCCAATGGAAAGCATCTTCAGGAGATTGGCTTGTTGTGCTTTTTTATGCTGTCCCGTCAAAATTTGATTGCCTCAATCCTCAAGCCTGTCAAGTGCTCTTTGACAAAATTCACGGCGAATTTGAGCGACGGGCAGGCAAGTATCTCGGCAAAGTTTTGGTTGGGAGTTTCCAGTGCGAACTTCCGATGCTGCCTCGGTGGACTTGGAGGTTTCCCGAGGAGTTCCGAAGGCGGAAAGGTTACGAGATTCGGGAGTGGTTACCCGCTCTCTTCTTCCCAACAAACGAAGAAGGGAGAAAAGTTCGGTGCGATGTGGTTGAAGTTTTGTCGGAATTGGCGGAAGAAGCGTTTTTCAAGCCATTGGCTGAGTGGCACGAAAAGCATGGAATGATTTTCGCTTGCTCACAAATGAACCGTAAGTCGGAGCCCATTGAGGAGTTTCATTGGTATCTTGACTACTTCCGAACGATGCGATGGTCCTCTTTGATTGGACAAAACCAAAGTGGTGACAGTAAACTTCATGACTCCATCGCTCAAATTTACAAGCGAAAAGGGGTCGTTCTTCAAGGCTTCCTAAACATTGGTTGGGTATGCAACCTTGACGAAATCTCCCAATGGCTTCACCGTTGGTATCAACGAGGTGCAAACCTTTACAGTCCAAGTGCCGTTTACTACACCACAAAAGGCGCTTGGTGGGAATGGCTTCCACCAAGCATTTGTTGGCGTCAACCTTACTGGCTCCATTTCCGTATCTTCGCCGATCACATCGCTCGCCTCAGTTTCCTCCTCAATCAAGGACATCACCTTTGTCCGTTGGCGGTGTTTTACCCAAGCACAGCAATCCACGCCCACATGGGTTTTGGAGAGCCCAACGAAGTCGCTCTTTACTGCCAAAAGGTTTACCTTAAACTCGTCGGCAAACCCGATCTGCAGCAACCCCAGGAAGGATTCCTTGACAAAGATTTTCGGGACTTCGCTGTCATTGACGAAGACATCATCGCTCAGGGTAAGGTGCAACGAGGTGCCCTCACGATTGGCGCTTACCGATTCCGTGTAATTATTTTGCCCAGTGTAACTGTGTTACGGGCAAAAACTTTTGACCGACTGCTTTCGCTGGCGAAATCGGGAGGGACGGTCATCGCTGTTGGACGAATACCAATGCAAATCCTTGGAAAGACCAATGAGGAAACTTTGGCAGATGTTAAAACGCTCTTTGGCGTGCCTCCCCATCAACCTCAACTTCAGCGTTCTGAGGTCCGCTTCCCTTCAGGCGGTAGTGGGATTTTAGTCCTCAATGCCGATGAAGTCCCTTCAATCCTTGCTGAAAAGTTGCCCCGCACGGTAGAAGGTCTACCTTACCGCCACTTCCGCATTGACCGTGAGGATTTCTTTTTCGTCGTTCATCCAAAAATCTTTTCCAACCCCAAGCCCGCTGAGGGCGCGAAGGTAGAGCCAGAAATTGTCAAGGTAAAGTTTGCTGTGAAAGGTATCCCGCACCTTTGGGACACTGTCACGGGCGAGGTCAAACCACTACCTGCAACCATGACAGAGAGGGGTGTAGAAGTTACCCTTGACTTTTCTCAATCAACTGGCTTGGTGATTTCTTTCAAACGAGGCAAGCCCACTCAGCCCGAGATTTCCCACGAAGAGGTCGTTAACCAAATTGACGGTTTGTGGAACATCACCTACATTCCAACCCTTAACAATAGTTGGGGTGATTTTGGCTTGCCACCTTCGCAAACTTTGCCTATTCAAGTCCGTAAGTTTAAATTCAGCGCCGAAAGAGAAAACGAGGATGGCTTGTCACTTGGTTGGCATCTTCCTGACTTTGATGACAGTGGCTGGGAGCAACGAACCTGCTCGTTCGGGACTTACTTGCTCAAACGCGGTCCCTTCAAACTTGACCAAGTTCCGTCGGTGCGAGTTAACGGTAATGAACCAGATTGGCAGCCAGTCCAGATTTCGTTAAAACTGGGCATTGAAAACGACCCAATTCACGCAACCACACTCGGACCTAAAGGTCATGTTCCCGTTGAGTTTGTTGACTTAGGGGATGGCAATGAGGGTGAAATTTTTGACCTGTTAACGAAAGTCATCTCGTCGGCAAACCGCAACCTTTGGCTTTGCATTGGGGGAAATTGCGGTAAAGAGGTTTGGTTCAACGGGAACAAAGTTCTGGACTACACCAATGCAAATCTCGCTTTTGTTCCTGTCCGCTTGGTTTCCGGTCAAAACACTTTACTTCTGCGCATAACGCGCCAATTTGGTCGTTTGCGAACTTTCTTCCAATTCCTTGACGAACCGAGCAGAACAACCACACCTTATTGGATTTGGTTTCCTGAACTGCCCTACCCTGACTTTGCCACTCCAAGTTGTTGGCGAGCCTTCAGGCACAACATATTTGTTCCAGGGCAAATTCAAAGTGCTCGGATTGGCGTGGTTGCAGAGAGTGGTTACCGCCTTTGGGTTAACGGTCATTTTCTCGGTGAAGGGCGAATCAATCACCAAAGGGTCGCACTCCAGCAATACGAAATCGGCGATTACCTTCGTCAAGGCAAAAACACAATTGCCTTAAGGGCCTGGACAGATGGCGGTCCGGCAGGTTTGTTAGTTTACGGGGAAGTTGTGCTTAAGGGTGGTAGCAAACTTGTTTTCTCATCAGACGCATCTTGGCGCGCTGGAGCGTGGGAGTTTGGGAGAGAGCCGAGCAGCTGGATGGAGCCTAATTATGACGATGCCTCTTGGGTGAAGGTGCAAGTTCAAGGCAACCCTCCCATGCCCCCTTGGGGTGAAGTTGAGGGACTGCCCGAAAACAACGCTCCACACCCTCTGCCAAGGGGTGAATGGCTTGAAGGCAAACCCGACCGTCCTTTTGAACCCCTCTTTGAACCATTTCCCGAAAAGCGCAAACGAGTTTGTTGGTTCAGGTTTGTGGCTCCGCCTGGTGCTCAAAAGATGCGAATGAATGTCAAGGGGAAAATTTGGGTTTTCGTTGACGGAAAAGAAATTTTGCCGAGCAACGACAACGCTTATCTTCTACCGTCGCCTGAAAAGGAAAAACGAACGGTAGCAATCCGAATAGAGCCCGAATTGGGATATCCCGAAGCAGGAGCAATTTTGGAGCCCTTGACCTTTGAAGTTGTCAATGGAAAGATGGGCTTAGGCGCCTGGTCGGACTGGGGGTTGAGTTGCTATTCAGGTGGGATCGCTTACGAGAAAACTTTCACAGTCAGTTTGCCTGAAGGCGAGTGGTGGCTTAATTTGGGAAAAGTTCGTGGCACAGCGGAAGTTTGGTTAAACGGCGAGAAAATCGGTGTCCGAACTTGGTCTCCCTTCAAGTTCAACTTGACGGGCAAAATCATCAATGGCGAAAACTTTTTGCGCGTCATCGTTTACAACAACCTCGGCCCGCATTACTCCGAAGCTGTTTCACCACCTTACTTGTTCGGCGAACAAAAACTGGCAGGTCTGTTTGGTCCCGTGAGGCTGTTGAGAAGATTGAAGTGATTTTGGAGCGAAACTCTCTATCTTGCATCTTTGCTGCTTGCGTTTCAGACTTCCATATGAGGTCAACTTTTCGGGAGGTGTTGGCAATGGCTCAAGCCTACATTTTCGTCAAGGTCGATGTCGGTAAGACAAAGGCTGTGGCGGAGGCGCTTCGTCAGATCCCAGAAATCAAATCCGCTCACATCGTTTGGGGCATCCCTGACATCATCGCTTTTGCTGAAACTGCTGACTACAAAAGCCTCACCGAATTGGTTTTGAACCGAGTTCAGGCAATTGAAGGCGTCGCTCAGACGGACACGAGATTGGTGGTTGAAGAGTAGGAAAAGAGAAGGCTCACAGTGAAGTGACTGGAGACCAAAGGCAAACTATTGACTTTGTGCTCCATGCTAATCTTTGATGAAACTTCGTCAACGATTTTGCGAACCTGTATGCAACAAAGGTGAGGAGGCAAGAGTAATGTTTGTTGTTTTGCCAGCAATTGACTTGCTTGACGGGAAAGTTGTGCGGCTGACGCAAGGGTGCTACGATGCCGTCAAAGTCTACGGGGATGAGCCGACGGAAGTGGCAAGGCAATTTGAGCGGGAAGGAGCAACTTGGTTGCATGTCGTTGACCTGAACGGGGCAAAAGAAGGCGAACCCAAAAACTTGAACTCGTTAGCAGCGATACGAAAGACTGTCAAGTGCAATGTCCAATTTGGAGGCGGCGTCCGCTCGCTCTCGGTTTTGGAGCGACTTTTTGAGATCGGTGTCCAGCGGGTTATCTTGGGCACAAGCGCAATTGTCAACCCCATGCTCACTTATGAAGCGGTGAAAAATTTCGGCGCTGAACGAGTAGCGGTCGCCATTGATGTCCGTGAGGGCAAAGTCGCAGTTCGCGGCTGGACAGAAACAGAGGCTTTATCACCTGCAGATGTCGGCGATAGAATGAGAGAGGCGGGTGTTCAATGGTTCGTCTACACGGACATCTTGAGGGATGGAATGATGACATCGCCCAACTTTGAAGCCATAGCCCAATTCTCAGAAATTGTCCAGGCAAAAGTGATCGCCTCAGGCGGTATCGCAAGCGTAGAACATATCCGCCAATTGAAAGTGCTTGAGCCATTGGGTGTTGTCGGCTGTATCGTCGGTCGCGCCCTTTACGAAGGCAAGTTGAGTTTGAGGGATGTTTTGTCCGAAGTTGCTGAGGGTTTAGGCGAAGGCTCTTAACGCCCTAAGCAACCAACCCAACTCTTCAGCGGTTCGCTTCAAGAGAAGAAGCGTTTCCGCCATCGCTTCCTGTTCGCTCATCGGTCTATTGACAATAGCGAAGCAAGCATCAATGCCCCACTCGCGACATTTTTCTGATCCTTCTCCCAACTGACCGGCGATTGCGATGACAGGTTTGCCGTATCGCTTTGCGACTTGGGCGACGCCGTAAGGGACTTTACCAAACCCTGTTTGGAAGTCAAGTTTGCCCTCACCCGTTATTACCAAATCCGAACTTCGGACACGCTCATCAAGCCCAACCGCTTGAATGACGAGTTCAACGCCCCTTTTCAGTATCGCTTGACAAAAAGCCATCAAGCCTGCTCCCAATCCGCCTGCAGCGCCTGCGCCGGGAACGCTCTCAACATCAACGCCTAAATTGCGACGGATGATGGCAGCGTAATGGCTCAAATTTTCGTCCAGCAACTTCACCATTTCTGGTGTTGCGCCTTTTTGCGGTCCGTAGACAGCCGAAGCGCCGTTTGGACCAGTTAGCGGATTGGTCACATCGCAGGCGATGAGGATTTCTGTCTCCTTTAAACGATTGTCAAGTCCACTGATGTCAATTTTTGTCAACTTACCAAGTTCGCCGCCACCAAAGCCGATTTCGTTGCCCTTTTCGTCCATAAGTTTTGCTCCTAACGCTTGCGCCATTCCTGCGCCACCGTCGTTAGTTGCGCTGCCTCCGATACCGACGATAATTCGTTTGCAACCGGCATCCAAGGCTGCCCTTATCAGTTCGCCCACACCATAAGTCGTCGTGATGAAAGGATTCCGCTTCTCTGGTGGAACGAGGTGAAGACCTGCTGCTGCTGCCATTTCAATGACTGCGGTTTCCTCGTCACCGAGGATTCCAAAGAAGGCATCAACAGGTTCACCCAACGGACCTGTCACTCGTTTTGTGATGATTTTTCCGTTAGTTGCTGCTACTAAAGCCTCAACAGTTCCTTCACCGCCGTCAGCCATTGGCACTAAGTCAAATTCAGCCTTGGGCAAAGCAGTCTTCAATCCATCCGCAATTGCTTGAGCAACTTCCTTTGCTGATGCGCTCCCTTTGAAACTGTCAGGGGCAACGACCAACCTCATTTGACATCACCGATGCAAATTTTGCGACACGACATCAACCGTCAAACTTTTCAGCTTGAGGGCTCTTCAACGGTGGCGAAAAGAAACGAAGGACGAAGCACCAAGATGATGAGGGCAACTGTGCTTTGTTGAATTTTTTCCTTTCGGCAATTCTTCGTAGGGCACACCTCCCGACGCGCCGATGTCAACATCAACTGTGGGAGGGGCTTTAGCCCCGAACTTTTGTCTCTGTTATTCGTTGCGGCTAAAGCCGATCCTACCACCATCCGTGGCGATAAAGTCGCTCCTAGGGTGGGTTGTTTTTCATGTCAATTTTTTGGCTGTTCAGGAGAGCAGCACCATGAAGGACAGTTTAACGACCGCCGGGGATGAAACCCCGACGATATAAAAATTGATGATTGACAAAAAGATGGTAGCATCGGGCTTTATGCCTGTTGGATAATCAGTTTTACAGCCGAATTGTTTTGGTGGCGGACAGAGGATTTGCTTGTGGCAGGTTGATAAGATGGTTGAAAGAGAAAGGGGTTTTCTTCGTCATAAGGTTGCTTTGCAATTGGTGGGTAAAGAGAGAAGGAAGATGGGAGCAGATTAAGTTTTTTGGGGGGATAAAGGGATTTGGTTGGAGCAAGTTCTGATAAGCAGAAGCGAATTTATAAAGGTGAATCTTTTGGCTCTTTGGGGTGAAGGAAGAGGGAAGGATGGTATTTGGCAACGAACTTGCCAACGGGGAGAGAGGCAGAGGGGGAGTTTCGTGGCGAAAGATAAGTGCTAAAATCCATTTCGATGCGAAACCTAAAGAGTGAAGGGAGGATGCAAGATGGATGCTATTGTGATTTTTGAGGATGCGAGGTGGGTCAACTTCAAGCCGCTAACTTGGACGCGACCTGTTTGTTTGCTTAGGACAGGAATTTTCCACCTTTGGGAGAAAGTGGTGCGGGCTTGTAAGCGTGTAGGTGTGCAAGATTTTGAAGTCCACATCCACACCCGAAACTTCCTCGCTCCCGCATTGCGCCGTTGCTTGAAGGGGGAAGGCGTTTTCGTCAATGAACTTGAGCGGCTGGAAGGCAAGAGCATATTTTTTGTCAATGGTAGGCTTCTTGTCACCCCCGAATTGGCTCAACAAGCAGGTTTAATTGAAAAAGGCATTGCCTACACAAAGGGAGACGAATTAGTGGCTGTCTACCTTGGCGAAGTGGCTGCGGCAACTGTTTTGCCAGCTCTGCAAAAAGGCGAACCCTTGACTAACAGTGATTTGCAAGCATTGCTCGAAGCTGCTACCACGAAGGTTGAAGTTCCTGAAGCAATCGTCCTTCGCTACCCTTGGCAACTCATTGACTACAACGCTGAATTGATTTCCGCTGAATTCTCGCTGGCAACTGAGGGTAGGGAGAGTGAAGGTAAGTTAGAGCAAGGGGCAATAGTTTACGGTGGCGATTCATCACGAGTTTACTTGGGCAAAGGCACTGTTGTGCACCCGACAGTCGTGCTTGACGTCACTAACGGACCAATCTACATCGGCGACAACACGATTGTCTACCCACCAACCCGCATTGAAGGACCAACTTACATTGGCGAAGGCACTTGGATTGTCGGCGGGAAAATTCGTGAAGGCAGCAACATTGGCGATGTCTGCCGAGTTGGCGGCGAAGTCGAGGAGAGCATCATTCACGGTTACAGCAACAAGTACCACGACGGCTTCTTGGGACACGCTTATGTTGGCGAGTGGGTAAACTTGGGCGCATTGACAACAAACAGCGACTTGAAGGACACCTACGGTAGCGTCCGAATTGAGATTGAAGGCGAAGGCAAAATTGACGCTGGGACGAAGGTCGGATGCTTTATCGGTGACCAAGTGAAAACTTCTATCGGAGCGCTCATTTACACTGGTAAGCGCATCGGCATCTTCAGCCACATTCACGGGGTCGCAACTGATGATGTTCCCAGTTTCACCATCTGGGCAAAAAGTATTGGCGCTCAAGGAGATGCCGTTGAGTTACTGCTGGAAAGCGCTATTGAAATCCACAAGCGGGTTCTGGCTCGCAGGAAAATTGAAGCGACACCTGAAGAAGTTGAACTCCTTAAGAGGCTGTTTGAACTGACCCGTGAGGAACGGCAAAAGGCTGGAGTAAGGCAAGGTCGCCCAAGCATTTGAGGTCGCACTGAAACCCAAAGTGTCAAGGTTGCTTCCTGAACTTGACGCAATGTCACTTGGCGGAACTCAAACATCACCAAAAGCGTTTTGGATTTAGTAGTTGTCCCAATTTTTGCGTTAGATTATCCTTTTGAGGTGACCGAAAATGCGGAGGCTAATCTTTATGCTTGCTGTCGTTTTCGCCGTCTCAGGGATTTTGGTCGTCTTGATGGCTCAAACGCAACAGCAAAAGAAGCTGCCACAGAAACTGGAAACCAAGAAGTCATCTGTGCCCGTTAAGAATGAAGGTTGGCGGATAATTTACGGCGACCCTAAGGCTAAGGTCAAAGTTGAAGCCTTCTACCCTGTAGGCTCACCCGGACATGAGTTCGTTTTGGAATTTTCACGCAAGTTGGCTGAATCCATCCCCGGCAAAGTTCAAGTCATCGTTTACGATTGGACGAAACCGAAAGGAGCTGATGAGTTCAGCAAGCGAGGTCTTTCCTGCGGATGTTTCATCATTAACGGCAAGATGCAAGTTACTCACAAAGGCAAGAAAGTTGTTTTCATGCAGCGCCCTGAAATGAGAGGCTGGAACTTTGACCTTCTCAAAGCGGTTGTAGCCGATGAGGTGAATAAAGTTTACGGCAAGGAAACCACCAAGCCCCAGACTCAAAAGAGTGGGACGAGTCAAAAGACGAGTGCAAGGCAATCTTCAAACCCCAAAGGTGTCATTAAAATCTTTGTCCCTTGCGGGGTTGCTGGACCTTATGGAGAACTTGCTCGGATGTTTCAAAAGCAAAATCCTGGCATTAGGCTGCACCCTAATGTGACTGGCATCATCGCATTGCTCAATCAATTGGAATCGGGAGCAACGCCTGATATTTTCCTTGCGCTTGGAACTTTTGAGTTGACGAAGTTAGCCGAACAAGACAAGTTCGTTGAGGGAAGCCTTGTCAAGTGCGCCCGCATCCCGTTAGCGGTTGTTGTCCCCAAGCGCAACCCTGCTGGCGTTAAACGGATTGAAGATTTGGCTTCACCGAAAGTCAAGCGCATCATCACCTACCCCTTCAAACTTTCAGGTGGTCGCGGGGCAAGACAAGCCTTTGAAGCGGCGAAGATTTGGGATGCTGTCAAGGACAAAATTTTCACGCCTAAAGTCCCTGACCAAGCCAAGCAGTTGCTTAAGAAAGGTCAGGGCGATGTCGGGATTTTGTATCGCACTTGCCTAATGGAAAGTTACATCCCCGACCAACCTCCGGTCATAGAGCACGACCTAATCGCTGTCCAAACTGTCCCTCAAAATCTCTACGAGCCCATTTATGTCGCTGCGGTCTTAGTCAAAGATGGCAAGAACCTTGAGGCTGCCCGCAAATTCTTGAAGTTTCTTGAAACACCTCAGGCTCGTCAAGTTTGGGTCAGATGGGGGTTTGAACCTTTTGAGGAAAGCGTGAAACCCGCGAAATTGAGCGACAAAACTCCGCTTTTCATTTACGCAGGAGCCGCCTTCAGACCACCTTTGGAAGAGATGGGACGAACTTTTGAGGGAAAGTACGGCGTGCCCGTTCGGTTCAACTTCACAGGCTCAAACTGCCTTCTGGCTCAAATCATTTTGAGCCAACAAGGTGACCTGTTCTTGCCCGGCGAAGAATTCTATGTCCGACAAGCCCAAAAACGAAACTATGTCCTCAAAAGCGAAATCATCGGTTACTTTATTCCCGTCATTATGGTGCGCAAAGGTAACCCGAAAGGCATAAGGTCATTGAAGGATTTAGCGAAACCAGGTATCAAAGTCGGTTTAGGTGACCCCAAAGCGTGCGCCATTGGCGAAATCAGCGAAGCGATTTTGCGGAAAAACAACTTGACAGAAGCCGTCCACAAGAATGTCGCTTTAAGAGCAATGACTGCCCCTGAGCTGGCAAATGCTTTGCGACTTGGAGGGATTGACGCTTGTATCAATTGGGACGCTATCGCCAACTACCCCTGGGTTCGTCCAGCAATTGAAGTCATACAAATTACTCCAGAACAAAATGTCATCACTGCAAATCCCCTCGCAATCTTGAAGACGACAAAAAACCGTCAAGCGGCAGAAATGTTCTTGCAATTTGCTCTGACAGAAGGTCAGCAGATTTTAAAGGGACACGGCTTCACTGCCCGAAACGATTTGCCACCAGCATATGCAAAGGCAATGTTTACTCCCATCGCATCCACCTCACCAACGAAGTAGGTGTGAGCATAAAATTTCTGACAAGCCTCAATTAGTGTCAAGTCACTTCTGCCTCTATGCGGCTTGCGGTTTGGTTTTAAAAACCGCTAAACTTTTTCTGCCCAATTATGGGTTCAATCACTGACGACCTTAGGAGGTGGCAGTTGTGCTGATTGGGTTCTTGACGGCGCCATTTAGAGATGTGGCGTTCAAGGATGTGGTGAAGTTCGCTGCAGAAAACGGGTTTGGTGGTTTGGAAGTTGTGACAGGTGTCGGACACGGGCACATTGATGCAGAACAAGTGCTCAAAGACAAAGGGCGTTCTGTCAAGAGATTGCTCAAAGGCACCGATGCTCAAATCACAAGTCTGGCTCGCTACGGCAACCCGTTAGACCCAGACCCTCAAAAGCGGGAAGCGTTTTTAAGTGAACTTCGGACAGTCATTGACGCCGCTGAAGTTCTTGAAGTCCATGTCGTTTGCACCCTTGCAGGTTTTCCACTGCCTGGCAAAACCAAGATGCAAACTATTGAGCAAGATGCGCCATCGGTTTTTGTTCCCCTTTGCGAGTATGCTGAGAAGCGAGGCGTCAAGATCGCACTTGAAAATTGGTTTGCGACGAACCTTCAAGGCATGCATCATTTTGATCGGCTCTTTGAACTCATCCCCAACCCAAACTTCGGGCTCAATTTTGACCCGTCTCACCTTGTCCACCAAGACATTGATTACATCGCCGCAGTTGAGCGCTTTGCCGACCGAATTTTCCACACTCACGCAAAAGACACTCAGATTTACGAACACAAGCGCCGCTGGATAGGAAACTACGAGGGCGGTTGGTGGCGTTATGTCATACCCGGCTACGGCGTGATTGACTGGGGTCGATACATCGGAACGCTCAGGCGAGTGGGTTACGATGGAGTTTTGTCAATAGAACACGAGGACGCTGCGTTTCCGAGGGAATTGGGCTTCATCAAGGGCAAAGAATACCTGAGCCTTTTCGTTTGATGGGGATTTAACGAACTTACCCTTAGCATCGCCCCTTGCAGGCAACGAAAGTTTGAAAACCACCAAAATCGTTGTAGCGTCGCCACTCGTAGGCAACTGCAGTTTTAACGGCCGTCAGGGACAAGCCCCAACGCTACCGATTTGCTTGCCGACATGGCTCAGCAGGAGCCTCGCCCTCCTGTAAGGCTTCCTGACTTGCCCATTTTCCGACCTTCCCAATATCGTCCTACGCCTCTCTTTCCCTGTCCCGTCCATACAACAAAAGGTTTCAAGAGACCCTGAGCAATTCTGCACCGCCTTCAAGGGCTTCAACTTTCGCTCGCAAATGTCTGTGTTCAGGTCTTTCAAGGCGAGGGTCAATATTGACAATCAATTCAGCGCACTCTTTCGCTTGCATCAGAATGTCAATATCGCGAATGATGTCCGCAAGTTTCAAGTCAGGCAAGCCATGTTGGCGAGTGCCCAAAAATTCGCCTGGACCTCGCAACCTCAAATCTTGTTCTGCGATGATGAAACCATCGTTTGTTTTCGTCATCACTCGTAATCGTTCTCTCGCTTCATCTGTTGATGGGTCAGCGATGAGGACGCAAAAGCATGGGTGTTCGCTTCGCTCTACCCTACCCCGCAACTGATGCAATTGAGCCAACCCAAATCGGTCAGCATCTTCCACGACCATCACCGTTGCGTTAGGCACATCAACACCTACTTCAACAACCGTCGTGGTCACCAGAACATGGATTTCGTTTCGCCGAAAGGCGTCCATGATTTCGTCCTTCTCGTAACCTTGCATCCTACCGTGCAAAACACCAACTCTGTAGTCAGGGAAGACACTTTGTTGCAGCCATTCGGCGTGGCGGTAAACTGACTGCACATCTTCCAGTTTCTCCGACTCTTCAATGAGCGGGCAAACGACATATGCTTGATGCCCTTTCGCCAACCCCTTCTTGATGAAATCGTAAGCCAGCATCCTCTTGCTCGTGTGCAGCCAATAAGTTTTCGCTCGCTGCCGTCCTGGAGGCAATTCACGAATAACGGAGACATCCAGATCACCATAAACCGTCAACGCCAAAGTTCGTGGGATAGGTGTCGCTGTCATGATGAGGACATCGGGCGATTGCCCCTTCCAAATCAGTCTTGCCCGCTGCATCACACCGAAGCGGTGCTGTTCGTCCACAACGACGAAACCCAAGCGGTGAAATTCCGTAGCCTCTTCAATGAGCGCATGTGTTCCGACGATGATTTGAGCCATACCTTCTCGGATTTTCATCCTCACCTTGCGTTTGTTAGCGGGCGTCAAACTCCCGACAAGTTGAATGACTTCAATGCCGTGTTTCCAGAAAAGTTCCCGAAGGACACGGTAATGCTGTTCGGCGAGGATTTCTGTCGGCGCCATAAAGGCGACTTGGTAGCCGTTTTGAACTGCCACAAACATCGCTGTTGCCGCAACCACTGTTTTACCAGAGCCAACTTCACCGTGTAAAAGTCTGTTCATCGGGTGAGGTTTTTGCATGTCTGCTAAAATTTCCCTGATAACCTTTCGTTGGTCATTGGTCAATTCAAAAGGTAGCGAGCGAATGAACCCTTCAACAGCGTTCCAGTCAACACTGAAAGCGATGCCCTCATGTTCCTCAATTCCCTTTTTGCGCAGCGACAGCACTAATTGCATTGTCAAGAACTCGTCAAAAACGATGCGCCAACGAGCAGTCTCCAAAATTGAATCTTCATCAGGGAAATGGATTTGCCGCAAGGCTTCTCTAAGGGGCATCAAGTTGTAGCGCCGACTAATTCCTTCAGGCAAATGTTCCGCCAGTTGTTCAATGGTGCGGGAGACTGTTTCTTGAACAAGTGTTCTGACGAAGTTTTGACTCAAACCTTCTGTCAATGGGTAAACTGGGACGAGGCGACCGACTTGCAAATTGGCGTCACCGGAAACCTCTTCAATTTCTGGCGTTTGGAAAGTCAGTTGCCCGAAAACTTGCGTTGCTTTGCCGAAAACAAAAAATCGCTGCCCGATGCGGAACTTCTTCTCCATGTAGGGTTGGTTGAACCAGACAAGATATGCCCGTCCCGTCGCATCGCCAACAGGCACTTTCGTGATGAGCAGATGTTTTCGCTCTTCAGTGAACGGGTTCCCGACGACTTGAACTTGCACGACTACTTTTTCGCCTGGCACAACCTCTGCCAAAGTCTTCAAGTTTCGTCGGTCTTCGTAGCGGCGTGGGTAAAAGTGCAGCAAATCTCCAACCGTCTCAACTCCTAACCGCTTCAGCAACTTCGCCCGTTGTGGTCCAACCCCTTTGAGATAACGGACAGGGTCAGAAAGGGACAACAGACTGGATACTGAAGATTGAAGACGAGCAGTCGGGCTGACCGTTTGATTTCTTTGATTTCTTCTTCGCTGAAGTTGGGCAACTTTCGCCAAAGTTGTTTCATCATAAGGCTGAATTTCTTCAACGGATTTGGTTGCAGGTAAGCCCAAAGGTTGGTTCGTTTGTGCAGTTGAAGGTTGATGAGCAGAAGAGATTAGTTTGGGTGGTTGGGAAACTTCAGGAGCAGGTTGTGTTTTGACAGGCGAAGGTTGAGCTGACTTTACGGCATGAGGCTTTTGGTTTAACCTTTGCCTTACCTGAGTTAACAGGTTGCGGGCTTGCAAAATTCTTCGTCTTCGCTCCGTCACATCCGCATCGGTGTAACTCTCAAACAAGCGCTCTATTTCCGCAAAAAATTGCCTTAACTCGCCACCGTCGCAAAGCCCCGCAGCCCGCTTCGCCCAAGCCACCATGTATTTGTCAAAGCCACCGACAACAGCAAAGTTTCGGCAACCAGTTTTCTCCTCAACCGCCATCGGCTTTTCAAGTTTGTCAATGATCGTCAAAAGTTCTGCCGACATAGCCCCTCACCAACAGTCCCTTCGCTTTCAGCCGAAGCAAAGAACTTGCTCACCCAATAAAGTCGTGTTTTGAGGAACCAGACCAGTCACAGAAAAGTTTAGGATGCCGAGATGGTAGAAGACAGCGCATCAAACTTGTCAAGAGGGATTAAACTCCTGTGCCACGGGAAGTTTAGTCTCTGCTTGCAGATTTTGACGGTGAGGTGTTGAGGTAAATGAGACCTTGGTGAATCCGAACTGACTTGATTGGTGGGTTGAAAGGCAAATCTTTCGGCTCAACGACAGGGTTAATATGCTTTTCGAGCCGAGAAACCAAAAAGTTGGGAGCAGTAACTCCGTTGACCCTAAGTTCTTCAATGTGTAGGTAAAGGCAATTGTCCCGCACCTCGGGGCGACAAACCGCTTCAAAGGGGTTATTGATTCGCAGTAAGGTCAAAACACCTCGCAAAATGAGCTTGCCATCGTCGGTTATTTGAACTTTGATTCGCATGTCTTTCGTCGCCTTCAGTTCAGCCAACATTCGCTCAAAGTTATCAGCGTCCATAACGCCCTCAAGGGTAGATTCCTTGACAGAAATTGTCCGAAGTTTGCCCCGTTCAGAAAGCGCCGCAACATCAATCACAGGTTCAACGGCCTTCGCCTTCAACTCCCGCAGGAAAATGTTCCTGATCCTTGCAGGCTTGGATTCAATTTCAACTAACTGCAACTTCCCCTTAGCAGTTTCCTCTGGCGAGTCAGGGACGATTCGCAAATACAAGCCGTTGCTGCCCTTCGGGTTCGTTATGTCCCTTCTCAGAACCTGCTCTAAGGTCTGGACGACTTTTTGAGGCGAACTGGCGACGAGAACTGCTGCGGACATCAAGATGCTGATGAACACCAACCTGAACTTGCAAGTCATAAACCATCACCTCAAGCGGTTCAAATTCTGCCATAGATTTAGACCTGCAAAGGAGACTTTGGTCACAAAGATTTCGCCTTTTGGGTTCTCAACGGAAAAAGGCTTGTGATGATAAACCACGACGCTACCGAGTGTAACTGGATCGTGGGACACGGGATAAGAGGCGCAGAATGTAAATTTTGCTTTTTCTCGCCAATTTTTCGGCTGCTCAGGAGAGCAGCCCCCGCATTGCCGATTTGCTGACTGCCGACTTGCCGAACCTTGTCCCACACTCTGTGTCCCATGTCCTTCCCATGTAATAGGACAGGACTTGAAGATACAGAAAAATCGTTTGTGCCGCTTCTCCTTGCGGGCAGCGGCATTTTGAAGCCTCTCGCCGCAAAATTTTAGCTAGTGAGGTGAAGTCAACCGTGCTGGTTCGTAAATTCACAGACGTTGCGCCTCAGCCTGTTGTTGAGGCGGAAGGTGTGAGGGTGCGCTGGCTTATCGGCGAAAAGGATGGCGCGCCTAACTTTCATATGCGGCTTTTCGAATTGCAACCAGGGGCACAAACGCCCTGTCACCAACATCCTTGGGAACACGAAGTTTTCGTCCTTGAAGGCGAAGGAGTTGTCAAGAGCGAACAAGGTGAACATAAGCTCGTTGCAGGCAGCGTCGTTTTCGTGCAACCTAACGAGTATCACCAGTTTAAAGCCCATCCTGAAAAGCCCTTGAAATTCCTTTGTCTCATTCCAGTGAGCGGTGTTTGTGGCTTACCTTCAGTGACTTACAGCGACTTTGAACACCAAAATGAAGTCAACCGCTAAATCCGCTTGCCCTGTCCAAAAGACACGAGTTTCAACAGCCCCGCCAGGGTGTCTGAAGTTAAGGGGCACAATCCGAAACTGACCGATTGGCAATTGCTCAGCGAGGACTTCCCGCTCGGAAGTTATCGGACTGCCTCCACCAACACAACTGTCAATCACGGTGACAACCCCTTCGCCCTCACTCAATCGCTTTACCCTGAAGAGCGCTATATAGCGCCCTGCATCAATATGCGTGTAAGGACCAAAAACCATGTGCCCGACTTTGTCTCTGCCTCGCCTTGCCAACCAAACAGACTTACCGCTTGCACCTTCATCCCTTGCAATTTCTCCTGTCAAGTGAGCGAGAATTTCCGCTTCAAATTTAGCAACGAATTGCAAAGCGACATCACTTGGCAGTGGCTCAATTAATTCCCCTGCAGGTAGTTGTTCTGACGGGATTTCAATTTCGTGCGAAACAAACCTATCGCCTACCCTGAGGCGCACCTCTTTTCCTGTCGGTGTTCCAATGACTACGAACTTGACTTCTTCCCCTACACCGAGTTTCCTTTGGTTTGGTGAAACTTTCGGTTCCTTCAATCCGCTAACGACCTCCACGCCGATGTTGACAGCCTTCCTTTCAACATTAAACACGCTAACCTCAAACGCTACAGGTCGCTCACCCACTACCAAGATATAGGTTGGGGCACGGACGAGCAATTTTTGTTGGGATAGCCAATGGCGATACAGTTGAGCCAAGTGATCTGGGCGAACTGGCACATAATCGTTGCCAAGCCGTTTTGCAACTTCGTAAAGCGTCTCCAAGTCAAAACCCCAGTTCCAAACAAACACATGCAAAAAGGCTGGGCGAGTTGATGGCGTCATCGCTCGAATTTCATTCACCATCCTGTTAATTCGTTCCTCACGACTGTCCTCTTCTCTCCAGCCTGTAATAGCGTGGAAAACGGCGACTTGGCGACTTGTCAAGTAAGTGACTTCTGAAGGGTCACTGAGCCTGCGACCGTAGTCAACGAAGAGCGCTCTTAAGTTCGGGATTTTTTCAGCGTAGCGACGAATGAGAGCAGGTTGAGTTACGCCCATAATCCAAAGTTCACGCAAATCCATGCGGCTCATGTAATTCGCTGTTTGGGCAAGAAATTCTTCAAAAACTCGTTGCCTGTCGGGCTCACGGAAACGCTTGCCGTAATGGTCGGGATAGCAATAGCCGATGCCTGAAACTGCACCGAGGAAATAGTCATTCGGTGTCATTTGGGCGTAGTAGTAATCAGCGACGGCGGGGATGAGCATAATCGCAGATGGTGAAATCGTCCAACCTAAAGGCAACTTGCCTCTAACAGGGCTGCGCCAAAGTTGAGGGAAGTTGTGAATTGTCAAGACGGGCAAGTTATCGCCGTCGGAGATGATGAAGGAGTAATAAACTTTGTCAAGTTGCAGAGGCGATGGTGATGGTGCTGCTGGCTGACGCAAATTGGAAAGTTTTATGCCCGAATGAAAGCTCAAGTTGCTGCAGTTAATTGAACCGACCAGATACTTGCCGAATTCGGAAAAGAGCGTCACGCCAGCACCTTCGCCAATGCCAACATCCTGCCCTGCCCAAGGGTAACTCATGACAGGGATGTTGACAGGCATTTGAGCGAAAATTTTTTCCATCAGCCGAACCTCTGCATTGGGGTCGCCTCCTTTTCTTGCCCCGTCAATCGGACCAGAAATCCAGAAAATGAAGATGCGATGCTGCACGAAGTAGTCTCGCATCCCGATATGGTCAGGGTAGGCACAGGCTACGACATGGTGATTTAACTTTGCCCATAAGTTTTTGAATGCCCATTCATATGCATCAGCATTGGTTCGCCATCGGTCGCGCAAATCAGCAATGACAGGCAAGTTCAATTGGCGCGACAAACGAGGCGAAACAGCAACGGCACTTTCAACGCTACAAATCATCGTCGCCACATTCTTCGTCGCTGGCAGCAGCTGGTCGTAAATGACCATTCCCTTGACAACTTCCCGGAAGCGGTGAATCAAGTCGCGAGGTTCGTTAATTGTTTCCGTTGTCCTCACCCAACCTCTCTTTTTCAGCCACTCAAGCCAAAATTGGTCGGTTTCGTTGAACAGCAAGTAAACTTGCGTTTTAGTGCGGTTGACCAAACCCTGAAGCGTGATGAGCAAAAACTGCCAATCTGAAGGAAGTTGGCGAATGTCGGCGACAAGCAAATTTTGCGACGGTGGATTTGAGCGCGGGAAAATTTCTGGGAACGGACGAGGCTCGGTTCGGTAAGGCAAATCTTTGGGCTCACCAGAAGGCGTTGGTTGAGGGGCACGACGAATGAGTTGCTCTAAACGAGCGCCCTCAACTCGGAAGAGGGTAACTTTGTCAATACGCAAGGAGACATACCCTCGCCAGAGAACTCGGCACTCCAATTTTTCACCCGACAAACGAAATGCCAACGGCACTTGCACATACTTGCCCTGCACCAAGTCAACATCGGCAATTTCAAGGGAGTTCAAAAGCCGCCTGCCATACTCAACGCACGCATCAACTTCAACAGCATAATCTCGGACAGGTTCGTCCAGCAGTTTAATGCGGAAGAAAGCGACATAATCACCCGGCGGCAAATCAACATACGGACCGAAAAGAGGATGGGCATTAGGGGTATCTTGACCGACCCGAACTTCCCAAGCAGCATTCTCACTTGCTTCTGGGTCGTTAACCTTGCGCCCAATCCTGTGCGAGAAGTCCTTTTCTGACTCCCACTCTCGGACAAGGTTGTAGCGCCCGTCAGGAAGTAAATTAATGTCCGCAACTTCTCGCAAAAAGTTCTCAGGTAAGCCTTCAGGCTGCTCACTACCTCGCAAAATGGCTGCCAAGGATATTGCAAGAAGGCAGAACGCAACTGCGACACTCAATTTCATCGCCATCACGCTCCTTCCTTGCACTTCACTTTACGGTTGGAAGCCGAACCAAAGAACTTTGCGAACCTGCTCAACAAAATCTTTTGGTGTCAGCACTTTGATGCTTTGCGCCTTGACAAAATGACGAGTTTTGTAAGTGAGCAAGAAAAAACAACCTGCATTTCTGGCAGCAGACAAGATAAGTGCATCGTCAGGGTCAAGGACTTCAGGCAAACATTTTTGAACCCTTTCGGGGCAGGTGTTGGGACGATATGAAAGTTCGCTTGCAACAATTTGCGCAACTTGCGAATCATGACTGCACTCCGCCTTCCGTAAACGCTACGCGAATGCTTTACAGCGTCTGCGATAGCGTCCTCACTGGTTAAGGATTTGGTGAGCCCCAATGCCGACAGGTGCACGATTGCCAAAGGAGCGCTGCACTCTTCTGACAATTTGGTAGATGCCCAACGGAACAAGCTATCGGAGTCCCAGGAAACGCTCAGCACGACGGCATCGCAACTCATGGAGTTCACTCAGCGCCTCCTCTTTACTCATTAAAGGCTTCGCTTTCCTCACTTCCTGCCACAGTTCATACAGCAACCTCTCCATCTTCATGATTCTCTTCATCCGCCGGACCTCTTTGTTGTCAAGGGACAGGATTTACTTTCGCTTTTTGCCCTGCTTGCTTTTTGCCTAGGTCTTCTGCGATTTACCTTTCGTCATCAAGTTTCACCACGCTTGTCGGCTATCTCACACGAACAGGCTCAGCCGGCGAATTCCGCAACAGTTTTGTGCTCAATCACTTTACCACTCCACTATGCAAACTGCGCCTTTTGATGCCGAGGTGACGAGTTTTGCGTATTTGGCGAACACTCCGTGAGTGAACTTAGGTTCTGGCGGCGTCCATTCTTGGCGGCGGCGCTCTAATTCGGCTTCATCAACTTCCAAAGTGATTGAGCGTTTGTCAACATCAATCGTTATGATGTCGCCGTTCTTGACCAAAGCGATTGGACCTCCGACTTGAGCCTCTGGTGAGATGTGCCCGACCATCAATCCGTGTGTCGCCCCTGAAAAGCGCCCGTCGGTAAGCAACGCGACTTCATCCTTCAAACCTTCGCCGACCAATGCCGCTGTCACAGCCAACATTTCCCTCATTCCTGGTCCGCCTTTTGGACCTTCGTAACGAATCACGACTACATCACCTGATTGGATGCCACCTTCTGAGACCGCTTTGAATGCGTCTTCCTCGCAATCAAACACCTTTGCTGGACCGCGATGGAACCTTTTAGCTGTGCCCGTGATTTTCAAAACGCCACCTTCAGGTGCGAGGTTGCCACGCATGATGACGAAACCACCAGTTGGGTAGATAGGATTGTCAATTGGGCGAACAACATCTTGATCAGTTGGAAATTGGACATTCACCAATCGCTCCGCAATTGTCTCGCCCGTGATTGTTTTGCATTCGCCGTGTAAAACTCCAGCGTCCAATAACGCTTTCATGACAACGGGCACGCCGCCAACTCTGTCAACATCAGCCATGACATAACGACCCGATGGTTTCAAATCAGCAAGGTAAGGCGTTCGTTCGCTGACTCGCTCAAAATCGTCAATTGTCAAGTCAACTCCTGCCTCGTAAGCGATGGCGAGTAAGTGAAGGACGAGATTCGTTGAACCACCCATCGCAGCGGCAACTGCTATGGCGTTCTCAAACGCCCTTTTCGTCATGACATCTCTTGGTCTGATGCCCATCTCCAAAATTCGGACGATGGCTTTTCCTGTCTCGTAAGCGATTGGGACGCGGCGAGGGTCAGGAGCGAGAGGAGCAGCGCAGTTATGAACTGTCAATCCCATCGCTTCAAAGGCTGATGCCATAGTGTTGGCAGTATACATGCCGCCGCATGCGCCGAAAGTTGGGCAAGCGACACATTCAAGTTCCATCAATTGTTCTGGCGTCAATTTGCCTTTAGCGACAGCGCCGACCGCTTCAAAGACATCTTGAATGGTCACGCTTTTACCCTGCCAATTGCCCGGCGGTATGCTGCCTCCGTAGAGGTAGATGCTTGGGATGTTCAATCTCGCCATCGCCATGACGCAACCCGGTTGCGTTTTGTCGCAGCCACCAATTAGCACCAATGCATCAAATTGATACGCTATCGCCATCAATTCAATTGAGTCGGCAATCAAATCCCTGCTTACAAGAGATGCTTTCATGCCGACATGTCCCATGCCCATCGCATCGTTAGCGGCAACGACATTGAACTCCACTGGAGTGCCACCTGCGTCCCGAATACCTCGCTTGACATGTTCGGCAAGTTCTCGCAAATGATAGTTGCAAGTGTTAATTTCAGCCCAAGTGTTGGCGATTCCGATAAGTGGGCGTTGAATATCCTCATCGGAAAAGCCGATAGCCCTTAACATCGCCCGATGAGGTGCGCGCTCGATGCCCTCGGTCAGCAACTTGCTTCGTTCTTTTAACGCCATCGCCCAATTTCCTCCTTTACGAGAAATTTTCAGTTACTCCGAACCTGCAAACCCTCGGCACAAAGCGAGTTCAATTGCCCGAGGTTTGCGCTTTTAGTTTCTTTTGCTCTCCAATGTTGCTGCGCTTTGAACCTAATTGACACATTTATTGTGTCAGCCATTTGCGCCCATCTTGCTTTAGCAGTTCATCGGCTTCTTTCGGTCCCCAAGTTCCCGCTGGGTAGTTTGGGAATTGAGGGGCAGGTGAATTTCTCCAACGAAGCAAAACGGGCGTGACAATTTGCCACGCAGTTTCAACTTCGTCAGCCCTCATGAACAGTGTTTGGTCACCCCTAATTGCATCAAGCAAAAGCCGCTCATAAGCGTCGGGAATCTGAGTACCGAGTTGCGAATAGTAAAAGTCAAGAGGTGTTGACCGAACTTGCATCCCCATTCCAACAACTTTGGTTTCAACTCGCAAGACGATGCCTTCGTCTGGTTGAATCCTCAAAGTCAGCAGGTTGGGTTTTAATTGACCTGCAGTTTCGGGAGGGAAAAGCAAATGAGGGACGGGGCGAAATTGAATTTGAATTTCAGTCACTCGCTTGGGCAGCCGCTTGCCAGTTCGCAAGTAAAAAGGCACTCCTTCCCAACGCCAATTGCGCACGAACAAACGCATAGCAACAAAAGTCTCGGTGGTTGAGTTAGGATTGACATAAGGCTCATCTCGGTAAGCAGGAACAAACTGACCGTCGATTTCTCCTGAGCCGTATTGACCGCGAACCACATTCTCGTCAACCTCTTCAGGTTCAAAAGGCGCAATGCTTTTGAGAACCCGCAACTTCTCATCACGAACGGAATCGGCGTCAAGGGAAATTGGCGGCTCCATAGCAGTTAAGGTCAGCAACTGAAATATGTGATTCGGAACCATGTCCCTCAAAGCGCCTGCCGAGTCGTAGTATCGTCCCCTCGTCCCGATCCCGTCGCTTTCGGCGACAGCGATTTGAACATGGTCAACATACCGCCTGTTCCAGAGGGGCTCAAAAATGGTGTTGCCAAACCGAAGCACCAAAAGGTTCTGAACAGTTTCCTTGCCCAAGTAGTGGTCAATGCGGTAGATTGAATGCTCGTCAAATGCTGTCCAAAGCAGGCGGTTCAAATGCTGAGCGCTTTCCAAGTCGTTACCGAAAGGTTTTTCCACAACGATTCGCACCCAACCTTGACTTTTGTTCAATCTACCTTCACGAATGCCCACGATCAAATCGTCAAAAACTTCTGGCGGTGTCGCAAGGTAAAACAGTCTGTTTCCTTCAAGTTTCAACTTGCTGTCAATTTCCTCTATGCGTTCCCTTAATTGCTGCATTGAGGTAAAATCGCCGTAGTTTCCTTGACAGTAAAACAGTCTGTTGCGGATCCATTCCCACGCATCGTTCTTGGAATTCACTTTGGTTGCACTTTCAAGCATGGAACGGAACTCCTCGTCGCTCATTGACGTTCTTGCGAAACCGAGCACAACAAATCGTTCTGGCAGCGAACCTTGTTCGGCAAGCCTCAAAAGAGCCGGCGCTAACTTCCGTTTCATCAGGTCACCGGAAGCACCGAAAATGACCAAAAGTTGAGGCTGAAGTTCCTTCATCGCTCACTCACCCTGTTCATAAATTTTCCTTTGATCCGAACGGTAAATTTGTGCCGATGCCTCGGGTTTTCGCTTGGTCGTAAACCACTTTGCCGACCGCCAAATCCCACAGGGCAATGCCTTGGGATTCAAACAATGTGATTTCATCATCGCTTTCTCGCCCCTTGACTTTCCCACAGACAACTTCACCAAGTTCGGGCAACCTGTCCCAAGCGAGGTCACCCCTTTCAACAGCAGAAAGCAAATCGCCACATTCTATTTTCGCTTGGTTTCGGTCATCAACAACGATACGATGACACTTCCTTACCGCTTCGCTGTCCAGTTCACGCCTGACCAAAGAATTTGAGCCCGCAGCGTTAATGTGCACACCAAATCTCAGCCAACTGCCGAACAGGACCGGTATGGGAGATGTCGTTATGGTGACAATTATGTCCGCATTTCGGACTGCCTCTTCTGCAGAAGAAACTGGATGGACGGGAACATCCAACAGTTTGGTCATTTTCTCGGCGAACTTTTCCCTGTTTTCGGGATTTCTGCTGAACGCGAAAACCCTTTCAATTTGTCTGACTTGGCAAATTGCTGCAAGTTGGGTTTCAGCCTGAAATCCAGTCCCGATGATTCCGACGGTTCGTGAGTCATTGCGAGCCATGAACTTCGTTGCCACGCCAGAAGCAGCACCTGTCCTTATTTGCCCGAGTTTTGCTGCTTCGGCAACCATCAAAAGTTCACCTTCTGCGCCGTAGAGGAAAAACAAGACGGAACGGGGCGTGTAAACTTTGAAACCCGTCAAACCCCATTCTGGGACTGCTGCAGCCATCCAATGCAAAATCACACCGTGCCTTCGCACCCTCTGTCTTGGATGGTTGAAAGCGTGACCTTCACCGTGAAGTCTCATGACTTCCCCAACAGCTTCAATCGCTGTTGGCATGTCAATCAAATTTGCAACTTGATCTTCCGTGACGAAGATAGCCATTTGCCTCCACCTCTTGCTGCTTCAAAAAAAA
>FMJZ01005875.1_pt1 | contig 33997 bp, 28 predicted proteins | sample 1987881 | NCBI WGS metagenome assembly FMJZ01 (sample SAMEA4378227, study PRJEB15110) | soil metagenome | biome: soil; feature: Field; material: Soil | place: India | collected 2015-03-11 | depth 0 m
GACTTGAGGGGAGCTGCTCCTAGTACGAGAGGACCGGAGTGGACAGACCTCTGGTGTGCCAGTTGTCGCGCCAGCGGCATCGCTGGGTGGCCATGTCTGGCAGAGATAACCGCTGAAAGCATCTAAGTGGGAAACTCGCCCCAAGATTAGGTCCCTGTGTTCCCGTTAAGGGAGTAAGACCGCAGGTAGACTACCTGCTTGATAGGCGGCAGGTGTAAGCGCAGTAATGCGTTGAGCCAAGCCGTACTAATGGTCGAGGGCAACTCTGCGTGGTGCGGAGAACTTGATACTTTTCGCCAGATTCGTCAGTCGCTATTCGACCTTCTTCTTGGGAATTAAGTCTCTTTGGTGATTGGAGCGACGAGGGTACACCCGGTCCCATCCCGAACCCGGAAGTTAAGCTCGTCAGCGCCGATGGTACTTGGCGGGCGACCGCCTGGGAGAGTAGGTCATTGCCAAAGAGACTTTTTTTCTTTCCACCTGCCAGGGGACTATCCGCAAGCAACATGATGGAGAGCCTGGAGGAATGCAGTCACCATCCTGTCCAGATTTATCTCTTCCTTTACAATGCGATACGAGTCGGCCCCCATAGCGCGCAGACGGGCAATGTCGGAGAATGCTTCCTGCAACGCGGCCGCGAGGGCGGGAATGTCGTTTGGCGGAACCCGCCAGCCGTTTGTGGAGCGCACCAGGTCTTCTTGTGTTCCATCGCCCTCGGCGACAACGACTGGCAGTCCGTATCCCATGGCCTCTTGCATAGCCAGTCCACCGGTGCCGGGCAAGACGAAGAGATCGGCAGCCAGGAAGAATGATTGGAGCGACTCGCCGTGTTGCGCGCCGACAAATTCAGCCCATGGATAAATAGCCTGTGCTAACTTTTCGAGCGCTGGGCGGGCCGGCCCATCGCCAACAATGAGCAAACGCGGCCGCATTGTTTCGGATAGGGAGGCGCAGGCATAGATCAAGTTGTCAATCCGCTTGCGTGCCTGCAACCGTCCTACAAACAACACTGTTGGGCGGCCGTCAAAAAAAGGCGGCCGCGCTGGAAGAGGGTGCTTTGGGGCAGGAGAAACCGCGTTGGGCGCAACGACAATGTGTTCGCTTGGAAAGCCGGCGCGGGTGTATTCTTCTGCCCCTCGCCGACTATAGGCGATGAGCGCATCAAAATGGGACAGGAAGCGCGTCCGCCACTTCCGACGCAGGCCTGCCAGAAATCCATCGGGAGTCGGCGCGCCCAACCCCCACCCGATAACAGGCCGTGTACGCGCGTGCATCCAACGCGCTGCCCCTGGAGTCGAGAGATAACGCGCGTTTGCCTCCACAATCAGCGCAGCAGGTTGTTCCTCCCTTAGCCATTTCAATACGCCGCGTTGATAGCAAAGATACAGACTGCCATGCAGGAGATGCACGTTCCTCCCCTCTACGTAGCGCAGGTTTTCTTTTTGAATCTGGCGAGCCTCGACAACAGCGATCGCTTCCTGTGGACGCGGCTGCCCGGCGAATAAACTCACCCCCTCCGTACATGCATTCGCCAGCAGCTCAAAGAAAGGCAGGCGGTAGCGGGGCAGGACTCGTTGCTGAACGCTCAAGCGTCCGTCAAACATCATTTCACGCGTTGGGCAATCACGTAGGCTTTCCAGGGCAAGGCGGAGGGCGATGTTACCTTGGGGAAGCCGCGTCGCATGAGAGAAATCCAATAGCCGGCCGAAGAGAGCGTTTCCCAGGCTTGCTGCGCGGCTTCGGAGCCATGGAGTTCCAACAGAATCGTGGGGCCGGCTTCACGCAAGAGACGTTCCATACCCGGCAAGGCTAGCACCTCTCCACCCTCGATATCCATTTTGACTACCTGTGGAGCAGGATGGCCTTGTTCGTACACAAATTCGTCGAGCGAAAAACCCCTTACCGACATGGAAGCCTCATAGTTCTCCTCGCGGCCGGCAGAACCCTCCACCTTCCCCATCCCGCCGGAGGCATGTACCAGGAAACGCACAGTCCCCTGCTTTTCCGTCACAGCGCCATGGACCACGACAACTTGCTCGGTCAGGCGATTCAACGCGAGATTTTGGCGCAGGCGGTCGAGATTCTCCGGCAGCGCCTCAAAGGCGTACACTTTCCCCTGTGTCCCAACGCGACGCGCCAGCAATAACGAGACGTAGCCGATATTGGCTCCGACATCGTAGGCAACCATATCGGGATGGACAAGGATTTGCACCGCGTGTTGCAGTTCAGGCTCGTAGGTGCCAAGCCAGTAATCCTTTTCGGTTTGCAGGTCGAGCGCCAGCCGATAGCCTGCCAGACCGCCGGCAGCGACGGTCACGGTGGTAATACCGCTTGGCGCGGCCCGGTTGAGCGCCCGGCGAATCCCCCTTGCCAGCGGTCCAATTCTGTAGATGGCCTGCTTGCAGGGTTGCGGCAGAAAGCGGGCAAGCCACGCAGCAGTGTGCAGCAACAGATTGCTCATGATCGGGCTGGAAGAGATCAGGTGGTCGCGTTCTCAAGAAGGAGTATAGAAGACCTTCTTCGGTTGCCACTCCAGGCTTCCATCTTCGCCCTGGACCAGATCCATGATCGCGATCAACTCCCCTGCCATGCTGACGCCGCGCACAAGCCCGGCTTTGGCATCGGGCGCAGCCTTGACGCGGTGGCCGTGTTTGATCTCTTCCACTTCATCTGGCGAGAGCTCGACGGCCGGCCAATCGGACAAAGCCTCCGCCGCTGGAATAAGATACTGATACCAGGTGCCGGTGGCAAGGGCTTCTTGCAGTTTGCGCAAAGGTACGGCGTCGCGCAACGAAAAACGCCCAGACTTGGTCCGTCGTAAACCAACGAGATAAGCACCGCAACCCAGCGCGTTGCCCAAGTCGTTTGCCAAGGAGCGGACGTACGTGCCAGAGGAACAATGCACATCAATCACGATCTCGGGCGGCGCCCATTCCAGCACTTCGAGGTGATAGACCTGAATCTTGCGCGGTGCCAGATCCACTTCCTCCCCCTCGCGCGCCAACTCGTAGGCGCGTCGCCCGTTCTTCTTGATAGCGGAGTAGGGGGGTGGCGTTTGTTCGATTTCACCGATGAACTGCTTGAGGATGGCGTTGAACTGCTCCTCGGTGATATTGAGCGGCCCGTTGTAACGGCGGGTGAAGCGGCCGTCTGCATCGTAGGTGTCCGTGGAGCCGCCCAGTCGTAAAATGGCTTGGTATCGTTTGTCGGACGCGGAAACGAATTCGCTCAGCCGAACGGCCGGACCAATCAACACGACCAGCACGCCGGAAGCACGGGGATCAAGCGTGCCCGTGTGACCGGCGCGGCGAATGCCAGTGCCGGAGCGAATGATTTGTACAACCTGATGAGAAGTTATACCGGTCGGCTTGTCCACTACGAGAACGCCGGAGATCGAATTTTTTACGTCGAGGTTGTTCATTTGGATTTCCTCCTGAAAAGATTCTTACCGCCCATTCAGCGGGTGGAATGGCGGTTATTGACCGTAGAGTGCTTTACGGGTGGCTGCCAAGACGCGCGCTTGCACTTCCTCAAGTGCGCCGGGCACATCTGCGCCGGCCGCGCCGGGATGCCCCCCACCATTAAACTGTTGCGCGATCTTTGAAACATCAAGCCCTGCCTCTTGCGTGCGCCAGGAAATCTTGACCGTTCCATCCTCCTGTTCTACGAAAATCATTTTGATCCGACAATCATCAATGGAAGCGATCACATTGATAAGGTCGGCGTCATCGTTCCCATTGTAACCGGCAATTTTTCGGTCTTCAAGACGCAGCGTTGCCCATACCAACCCGTCATCGCGCTGCAGACTGGCCAAACCCGCGCCCCAATAGCGCGCGGCCGGGAAGGTGCGGCTGATGAGACTACGATAGTATAGTACCGGCATGTTGACGCCCAGCTCCATCAAATCGGCGACCTGACGCAGCGCCTCAGGCGTCGTGTTGGGCGTGCGAAAACCAAGCGTATCGGTAACAATTCCTGTTACCAGATTCTCCGCCATGGCTTTCGTCAGCGGCAAGTCCCACCGCCTCCAATAGCGAGTCAGGATGCTACAGGTGGCGACGGCATCCGGCTCGATCAGATTCACGCGCCCAAACGCCTGATTCGTGATGTGGTGGTCTATGTTGATGTCGGGTTGACCCCATGCTTCTAGCGCCGGCCCAAGCCGTCGCTGGTCGGCGCAATCTAACGTGATGTATAGGTCATGGTTGCCTGTGGGTCTGGTTTGTACCAAGTCGTTTCCCGGGAGATGGCGAAACGTGGGCGTGACGCCGTCGTTCAACACTATCTCGATTTCCTGACCGCGCTCGCGCAGCGCTAGTCCCAAGGCCAACACTCCGCCGATGGCATCGCCATCGGGGCGGATATGGGAGGCGAGCAAAACCCGTTGCGCTTGTTTCAAACGATCGCGAATTGCGCGAATGACATCATCCTTCATGGCACCGCAGCGCCTTTTTTCTCTTCGGCCTCCTGACGCAATTGCGCCAATAGCCGCTCGATGTGGTCCGCGTGTTCCGGTGTAGGATCCCAATGGAAGCGCAGGCGAGGAAAAATCCGCAATGCCATGCGCTGCGCCAAGACCGAGCGCAGGAAACCGCCGGCATGCTCCAGACCGGCAAGAATTTCTGCCTGTCGCGCCTTTCCCTCCACAGCGGAAACGTAAACATCCGCGTAGGCCAGTTCGCGATCTACCTTGACATCGGTGATGTACACCATGCGCAGACGCGGGTCTTGCACCTCATGCAGCAAGAGTTCCGAAAGATCTTCGCGAATGCGGTCCGCGATGCGTTGCAGTCGGAGTTTCGAGGGCATGGCGTATTATCCGCTTTCTGTCTTTTCTAGGATGAAACATTCAATCCTGTCGCCTGGTTGAATGTCGTTGAAGTTCTTCAACAGGATACCGCACTCGAAACCTTGACGGATGTCACGCACGTCTTCTTTCCCATGGCGTAGCGAGGCGATCTCGCCTTCGTACACGATGTCTTGCCCGCGATACATACGCACACGTGCATTGCGGCGAATCTCGCCCTCGGTGACGCGGCAGCCGGCTACTTTTCCTTTTGAGATGTTGAAAACTTGCAACACGCTTGCCCGGCCGATGACTTTTTCGGTGAATTCCGGCGTCAACATTCCTTTCAGCGCCTTCTGTAGGTCCTCGGTCAGGTGATAGATAATGTCATAGAGGCGAATCGAGACTCCCTCTGCCTCGGCGAGGCGGCGGGCCGCCACATCCGCCTGGACGTTGAACCCGACGACGATAGCGTGGGAGGCCGAGGCCAACAGGACGTCGTTCTCGCTGACGTTGCCGGTTTCTGCGTACAGGATGTTAACGTTAATCTCGCCTTTGTCCAGGTTGTTGATTTCATTGGTAATGGGTTCGAGGGAGCCCTGTACGTCCACTTTGAGAATCAGATTTAATTCTTTGGTCTCGCCAGCCCGCACGCGTGCGAACAAATCTTCCAGCGAGGCTTTCTTTTGCTGAGCAGTCTGTGTTCTGGCGGTTTCCTGGCGTTTCAGCACGATTTCGCGCGCTTCGCGTTCGCTTTCCACCACCTGGAAGAGATCGCCGGCAGCAGGTAAATCGTTTAATCCCAGCGCGGAGACCGGCTCCGACGGCAGAGCTTTTTCCACTTTGCGCCCGCGGAAGTCGAGCAACGCTCGTAGACGTCCGTAGGTCATACCGGCAACTACAATATCGCCTACGCGGAGAGTGCCATTCTGGACGAGTAGTGTGGCGACCGGGCCTTTACTCTTGTCTAGGCGGGCCTCAATCACTGTCCCGATCACAGCGCCTTCGGGATTGGCTCGAATATTAGCGCTATCGGCGACCAGGAGAATGGCTTCTAACAAATCTTCCAACCCCTGGTGCTGCTTGGCGGACACAGGTACGACAATCGTATCGCCATCCCACTCATCCGGGACAAGGCCATTTTCAGCCAATTGATGTTTGACGCGATCGGGGTTAGCGTTTGGTTTGTCGATCTTATTCAGAGCAACGACAATAGGCACACGCGCTGCTTTCGCATGGGCAATGGCCTCTTTCGTCTGGGGCATGACGCCGTCATCGGCAGCCACGACCAGTACTACCAGGTCGGCGCCTTGCGCGCCACGCGCACGCATCGCCGTAAACGCGGCGTGGCCAGGAGTATCCAGAAAAGTAATCAGACGCCCTCTATGAGTCACCTGATAAGCACCGATATGTTGGGTGATACCGCCAGCCTCATGGGCCGCGATGTCGGTGTTGCGAATTGCGTCCAGTAGGGACGTTTTTCCGTGGTCGACGTGTCCGAGAATGGTCACAACCGGCGGGCGAGGAATCAGAAGGCGTTCGTCTTCTTTGGCAAGGATCTGCCGCCAGAGTGGTATCTGACCGGTTTCTGCCTCAACCGTTGTTTCCTGCACCTGTTGGGGAATCGCTTCAAACCCCATTTCATCGGCGACGATTGCTGCCGTCTCGAAATCAATCGTCTGATTGATGCTAGCCATCACGCCATTGGCCATGAGTCTCTTAATGACCTGAATGGGACTGGCCTCAAGGAGTTGGGCAAAATCGCGCACGGTAATGCTAGCAGGTAATTCGATTTTCTTATGTCCATTCTTGCTCATACGGCACCTCCGAGGTCCGATTCTGGCAAAGGGATGGTGCTGGTCCTGGACCTGCGCTGTTTGTGCAGGCGAGGCCCCATGCGTGCCGGCTGAGCAAATGGCGTCTCGTCAGTCCATAGGACGCATCAAACGTTCACGATCGACTCGTCCTCCTCCGACAGCGTCAACATAAACTGACGGAGGTGCTCACGATCGGCCGGCGTGAGTTCGGTCTTGAGGGCATGTGCAAGGGCCCCTTTGAGGGCCTTTTCCCAGCAGGAACGCTGATTATGCAAATAGGCGCCGCGTCCGGCAAGTTTTCCTGTCGGGTCTATCTGCACGCCTTCGGGCCGGCGGACCAATCGCACCAACGAGCGTTTCGGCAATACAGCCCGACAACCGACGCAGGTGCGCTGGGGGATATGCTTGGGGCGCTTTCCAGGTTTTCCGGTCACCTTCTCGAATCTACTCTTACTCTTCTGACATAATCGCGAATGCGAATAATACTCTTCTTTGCTTTTGCCACCGGCAGGAAGTTGCGCCTTCCTTGCGCATCAGGGGCGATCCCTGCCGGCGAAGTTACCACAAATGTTCTACGTGCCTGGCCTCCTAACAAAAAAGTCTTTGGATTGGAGGCATCTGTGTACGCTCATTCCCAGTCGAAGTCATCCTCGCCGCGCTTGTGCTTCTTGCGCGCGATGACCGCCCCGAGCTCCTCGTCGTATTCCAATTCACGGCTCTTCTGGGTCTTCTTCTTGCGTTTTACCGTGCTTTCCTCTTCCTCATCCGTCACGGGAATCGAAAGGACGTTTTCTAGGGAGAACATCTTCTCCAGATCGATCGGCTCAGCCTCACGCTCCTCTTCCGCTTTGGCCTCGGGCGCGAGAGCGCTCTCGCCCTCGCCGCCGGCAGGCAAGACAGCACTTCGCTCGGCGGTCTTGGTAACTTCAGGAGCGGTTTCCTCAACTGTGCCGAGCACAGCCTTCCCTGTGCTGGCTTCTTCGGTTTCTTCGGCAGGTTGCTCGGGCGCAGCCAGCGCGATGTTCTCGAGCGCGGTCTGGATGGCTTGCATCGCCTTTGGGCCAATGCCCGGCAGGCCAAGGACGCTATCGGGATTGGTCTTCATGGCCAGCATGAGCTCTCCTACGGTGCGATAGTCCGCGCCGGTCAGGATGGCGTACACATGGTCGGGCAAGCCAAGCGCATCAATCGAGGTCTCAAAGGCGGCAGGTGGGATTTGCGCGCGAGCGGCGCTGCGTTGTTCTTCCTGGGCGGCGACCTCGGCGCGCTCTTGTTCCACCTTGCGACGTTCTACACGATCCACGAACTGGGTCAGGCTCACAATCTCATCCGAGGTCAATGGCTGACCTTCCGCCTTCTTGGCGAGGATTTGTTCCATGAAAGGCAACCGCTCTTTTTCGATCTCGGCCAAGGCGCTCAATTCGGGGTCCGTGCGTAGCTTGACGATTGCATCGGCAGCGGCTTCCGGCACGCTCTTGATGTCAATGCGCCAGCCGGTGAGTTTGGCGGCCAGGCGAGCATTCTGCCCATCGCGGCCGATGGCCAGGCTCAACTGGTCCTCCTGTACAACGACCGTGGCTGTCTTTTCTGCCTCCGAGAGGTATACTCCCGAAACGCGCGCCGGGCTGATGGCTTTCGAAATATATACCACCGGGTCAGGGCTCCACTCGATGATATCGATCTTCTCGTCGTGCAATTCCTTGACGATAGCCTGGATGCGCACGCCGCGCACGCCGACGCACGCTCCGACCGGGTCCACGCCTGGTTGATTGGCCGAGACGGCCACTTTTGCGCGCTGCCCAGGCTCGCGGGCAATGGCGCGAATCTCCACAATGCCGTGATAGATTTCCGGCACCTCGTTTTCCAGCAAGCGGCGCAGGAAGTTGCGGTGTGCGCGCGAGAGCGTGATCGCCGGGCCGCGTGGCGTTTCCTTCACCTCCAGCACAACTGCCCGGATTCGATCGTGAGGTTTGAAGCGTTCGCCGGGTATCTTGTGGTTCGGCGGCATAATGCCTTCCGCCTTTAAGTCCAGCCCCACCGTAATCCCCTGTGTAGTGCTGACTGCTTGCACCACGCCGCTTACGATTTCGCCAACTTGTTTCTGGAAGTACTCGGTCTGCATTTTATGTTCCGCCTCGCGGATGCGCTGCTGAATAACCTGACGCGCGTTCTGGGCGGCAATGCGACCGAAGTCCTTCGGCGTACTATCCACGATGACCATCTCGCCCGGCTTGGCGTCCGCTTTGATCTGTCGCGCCTGCTCCAGACTGATCTCCGTGCGCTCATCCTGCACCAGTTCCACCACTTCTTTCTCGGCGTAGATGGTCACTTTGCCACTGTCGGGGTCTATTTTAGCCTCGATGTGTTGCGCGCTGGACGCATTGACTGCCTTGCGATAGGCAGAGACCATAGCCGCCTCTACCGCCTGCAAGATCACTTCCTTCGGCAGTTGTTTTTCTTCGACAACCTCATTGAAGGCAAGGGTAAATTCGTTTTTCATGCGAGTCGAACTCCATAAAACATTGCACTACAAGCAGAAAAGTGGGGGTCGCCCACTTTTCGATGCTTGCCGTATCGGGTGTTGCAGATGTTGCTATTTTAACCGAAGATGTCTTGAATGGCAAGAGGAATTTTGCCCCAGGTTGCGCGCGTACGAGTGGTTGGCGGTGCGGCGTTCACATACTAAGAACGCTTGATAAGACACACAGCTTCTCTGTAGGATACCTCCTTTTGCATGGCTGCCCCCCTGATTGTTCACGATTGGGTAAAGTGATTGTCCTCTTTTCCCAGGGTGGAGGACGGGAATACCTTCTGCGGCCGGTTTTCACGGTATTGTTCCAGGAAGCCAGAAATTCTGCTTTTTGGGAGACCGGGGCCCTTTCTCCGTTTCCACCATGTTGTGGAACAACTGCTTTCTTCCTATCCCTGTCCTTGACACTCCCTCAGTCGCAATGGTAAGATGACGCCATGTACTTACGAGGTTCCAACTGGAGTATGCGCCGCCGACGGTGGAAATGGGTGGGCAGCTGGTACTATGTCCTGTTGCTGCTTCTGGCAATTGGCGTAATGGCCTACGTCAATCGCTATGTCGTACCCACGATTCCCCCGCCCTTTCTCCCTACCTCCACCCCAACCCGCGCCCCCGAATCCTACGTGACCGAAGCGCAAGCATTGTTCGACCAAGGGAAGTTACTCCAGGCTATTGACAAATACAAGCAGGCCGTCGCGGCCAACCCAGACGATCCCGCGTTGTATGTAGCGTTGGCGCGCGTGCAGGTGTTCGCTGGCCGGTATGACGAGGCGTTGACCAACGCCTCGAACGCCCTTCTCCTGAACCCGCGCAACGCCATGGCGTTTGCCGTTCGGGGTTGGGCATTGACCCGAAAGAAGGAATATCTCCAAGCGGAGAGTGCCCTCAAGGATGCTCTGGCCATAGACGATCAGAACGGCCTCATCCATGCTTACTACGCTGAGTTGCTCGGCGCTATGTATGAACAGGGACTCGGTACACTGGATACGCTGGACCGGGCCATTGAGGAATCGCGCTTTGCCACCTCGCTGGCGCCAAATACGCTGGAGGCGCACTGGGCGCGCGGTTACATCCTTGAGGTTACCGGCAACCGCGAAGAGGCGATTCGAGAGTACGAGGCCGCCATTGCGATTAACCCTAATATTCCCGAAGTTCATCTCGCCCTCGGTCGGACCTATAGCGCGCTTGAAGTGCTGGATAAAGCCGAGCGAGCATATACGCTGGCGAACACGCTCAACCCTGCCGATCCATTACCCGATCTCTATCTCTCGCGCCTTTACGCCCGCCTGGGCGAATTTGCCAAAGCCGCTCAATACGCCGAAGAAGCTGTGAAGAACGATCCGACCAACCCTTACCTGCGCGGCAATTGGGCTTGGACGTTATACAAGACCAATCTTTGGCCTCAAGCGTTGGAACAATTTTCCCTGGCTATCAACGGCGGTCAAACGCCCGATGGCTATACGGTTCCACCGCTGACGCTGAATCCAAACGACGTGCGTCTGGTGCAATACTTCTACACCTATGCTTTCATGCTTGCCAAAAGCAACCTGTGCGGCCAGGCCGTGCCGTTGGCGCAACGAATTCTGATCGAGGCGCCCAACGACGAATACGCCCAATACAATGCCAAAGTAGCGATTGACATCTGCGAAGAACTCGCTCGTACGCCTGCCGCTCCTGCCCGCCCAACCTCTTCCCCTCCCTCTGGGCCATGAACGTGTACCCCCGCCGCCCGTTGTTTTATCAACCGAAGCGGTCTAGCTTGTATCGCATTTTTGTATTGCTCCTGTTGCTATTGGCGGCCCTCTGGTTCTGGCAAGAAGCCAGTCGCGGCGCCATCCGCCCTCCTTTCTTGCCTACTCCTACCCCAACGCGTACAGCCCAGTCCTATCTATTGGAGGGGGAGGCCTACTTCGCAGCCGGCTACCTGGAGGCTGCAATCGCTTCCTATCAGGAGGCCGCGCGATTGGAGCCCTCGAACGCGCAAATTTGGGCGCAATTAGCGCGCATTCAGGCGTACTCGTCCAATTCTCTTACAACGGACCATGAACGCGCCGAACGTTTGCAACAGGCTCTCCAATCGGCCGACCAGGCCGTTGCTCTCGCTCCCGATGACAGCAATGCCCATGCTATTCGCGCCTTTATCCTCGATTGGAACGCCACCGCCGCGCTGACCCCGGCCGATGAACGCGCGTCGCTGCTTTTGCAAGCCGAGCAGGAGGCTACGCGCGCGCTGCAATTGGACAGTCAGAATGCCCTGGCTATGGCCTTCTACGCGGAAATTCTGGTGGACCAGCAAAAATGGTCACAGGCGGAACAAATCATCCAGCAAGCTCTCGAGCGCCGCCCCGATTTGCTTGATGTTCAGCGTGTCTACGCCTACGTTCTGGAATCAACCATGCGCTACGAACAAGCTATCCAGGCATATCAGCGCGCCCTTGAGCTAGCTCCCAACCTGACTTTTCTCTACATTGCCATTGGGGCCAACTATCGCCGCCTTGCCCTCGATGTGCCCTTGGACGAGGCGTACAACCGCGAGCGCGCCTTGCTCTATGAGCAGGCCATCTCTTACTTTGCTCGCGCTGCCGACATCAACAAGCAATTGCAAATCAAAGATCCGGTACCATACATTGCCATCGCCAAAGCCTACTCCCAACAAGGCAACTTCTTTGCCGCTGCGCTCAACATCCGCAAGGCCCTCGAATTCGACCCGACGAACGCCGACCTGTACGGGCAATTGGGAATCATCTACCAGCGCGCGCGGAATTACGAAAGCGCCATCCCCGCGCTGCAATGCGCTCTGCGCGGCTGCGACCCGGAGACCAGTTGTCAGGCGCGCTTCATCCGCAGTTGTCGGGGCGAGGAGGGCGTGACTGTCATTGGCCTTCCTCTCTCCCCAAGCACTGTGGATTACTACCTGGTGTACGGCTCCGTCCTGGCTGCTCTCAGTCGTCCCCAACAAAACTACTGTCCTGAGGCGGTGCAGGTGCTCGAAGAGTTATTGGTAGGCTATGGCGACAATCCCATCATTGCCCAGAATGCCAACGTTGGCCTCGAAATCTGTCGTTCTCTTTCCCAATCGCTGCAACAAACGCCGACACCTTACCCTACCCCGACTCCACTGCCGACCCCGCGCCCATAACTTAGCCGCTTCCCTTCCCCCGCTTTCAGAATATCAGAATTTCGTTAATCTTGCCTCTGTAGCCCTTGACGCTGTTCGCTAAGGGATGTATGATGTTAGCACTCGTAAGCCAAGAGTGCTAAAACTTCTATTCAAACCATTCTGTAGTAAGGAGGCGAATATGGCACTTCAACTCAAACCCCTTGGTAACCGTGTTGTTGTCGAGCCGCTGGAACAGGAAGAAATCACCCCTGGTGGCATTGTCTTGCCCGAAACGGCAAAGGAAAAACCGCAACAGGGCGTGGTTCTTTCTGTCGGTCCCGGTGACCGTGATGAAAAAGGCCAGCGCATCCCGATGGATGTATCCGTAGGCGACAAGGTTTTGTTCGCCAAGTATTCCGGCACAGAAGTCAAAGTGGATGGCAAGAAACTGCTCATCCTGCGCGAGAGCGATATTCTCGCTATCATTGAGAGCAAATAACAACAGGAACAGGAGGTAAGGAAATATGGCTGCCAAACAACTCGTTTTCGCGGAAGATGCACGTCGGCGACTGCAAAAAGGCATTGATATTCTTGCCACAGCGGTAGCTACCACGCTTGGCCCGAAGGGGCGCAACGTGGCGCTGGACCGCAAATTCGGTTCTCCCACCATTACCCATGACGGCGTCACGGTAGCCAAGGAGATCGAACTCGAAGATCCCTATGAGAACATGGGCGTGCAACTTCTCAAGGAAGCTGCTACCAAGACGAACGATATTGCCGGTGACGGCACCACAACCTCGACGGTTCTCGCCCATGCCATTGTCACAGAAGGCCTGAAGACCATGGCCGCCGGTGCCAATCCGATGCGCTTGAAGATCGGCATCGAGCGCGCCACCGACGCGGTTGTCGAGGCTATGCGCGGCATGGCGCAGAGAATCGAAACGAAAGAGGAAATCGCATCCGTCGCCACGAACTCGGCCGCCGATCCGGAAATCGGCAATCTGATCGCGGAAGTGATGGACAAAGTCGGCAAGGATGGCGTCATCACGGTCGAAGAATCCAAGACACTCCAGTTTGAGACGGAATACGTCGAGGGTATGCAGTTCGACCGGGGCTACATTTCGCCCTACTTCATCACCGATCCGGAGCATATGGAAGCGGTCATCCAGGAGCCGTATGTCCTGATTCACGATAAGAAAATCTCCGCCGCGGCCGACATCGTTCCTGTCCTTGAAAAGCTTGTCCAGACTGGCAAGCGCGAACTGCTGGTTATCGCCGAGGATGTGGACGGCGAGGCCCTAGCTACACTGGTGTTGAACAAATTGCGCGGGATGCTGAATGTTGTCGCGGTCAAAGCGCCGGGATTCGGTGATCGCCGCAAGGCCATGTTGCAGGATATTGCCATCCTGACCGGCGGGCAAGTTATCTCCGAGGAGACCGGGCGTAAGCTGGAGACGACCACGCTCGCCGATTTGGGCCGCTGCGAAAAGGTTGTGGTGGATAAGGATAACACCACCATTGTCGGCGGCAAAGGCGATCCGGCGCAAATCAAGGGTCGCATTGAGCAGATTCGCGTCGAAATCGAGAAAAGCACAAGTGACTACGACAAGGAGAAGCTGCAAGAGCGGCTGGCGAAGCTCTCTGGCGGCGTTGCCATCATCCGCGTTGGTGCCGCGACCGAAACTGAACTCAAAGAGAAGAAGCACCGCGTGGAAGATGCGCTCTCGGCCACTCGCGCGGCTATCGAGGAGGGCATTGTGCCAGGTGGCGAAATCGTCTTCATCAACGCCATGTCTGCTCTCGATAACATCAAGATGGACGGTGAAGACGAAGCCATTGGCGTCAACATTGTCCGCAAGGCCCTCGAAGCGCCCATCCGCAAGTTGGCCGAGAACGCCGGCAAAGATGGCGGCGTGATCGTCGAGAACGTGCGTAAGATTGCTAAGGAAAAGAACAACCGCAATATTGGCTACAACGTCCTTACCGGCGAATATGTGGACATGATCAAGGCAGGCATCATTGATCCGCTCAAGGTTGTGCGCGGCGCGTTGGAGAATGCCGCTTCCATCGCCGCGATGATTCTCACCACCGAATGCCTGGTCACGGATATTCCTGAGAAGGAAAAGCCTGCGGCGCCCGCCGGCGGCGGTATGGAGTACTAAACAATTCGCCCACTTCAACGACGACCCGTTTCCTACCGTATGGAAACGGGTCGTCGTTTTGATTTATAATCAAATCAATGATGGCTTCCTCGCAGAAAATCGCGTCGTCTGTCTGTATTTTTCTCCTATGTGCGGGGCTCACTGCTTGCGCTTCGCTTCCCTTGCCGAGAGTGCCGTTGTCCCTGCCATCCGATACGCCCGCGCCATCCTTGCCGTCTCCTACGCCAACCGTTACACCCATCCCGCTTGCCGTTTCTGTTAATGGTGAAGGCGTATCCCTGGCCGAGTTCGCGAACGAGGTGGCGCGCTACGAGGCCAGCCGGGCGGAGGCCGGACATCCTGTCGGCCGCGAAGAGGCTGTGCAAGCTGTCTGTGCAGAGCTTACCGATCAACTGTTGCTCGCCCAGGGCGCGACGCAAAGCGGTTTCCTTGTGGATGAAGCAACCTTGCAGGCTCGTTTAGATGCACTGACCGCCCATTTGGGCGGTCCGGAAGCCTTGCTTACCTGGCAAGACGCCCACGGCTACAGTGCGGAAGAGTTCCGCTCCGCCCTGCGCCGGCAAATTGCCGCAGCCTGGATGCGCGACCAGATTGCCCGTCTTGTTCCCCTTACCGTGGAACAGGTACATGTTCAGCAAATTCTCCTATTCAGCGAGAGTGAGGCCCAGGCTGTTCTTTCTCGTCTGGATAGCGGCATACCCTTTGCGGAAGTGGCGCGTGAGTATGATCCCCTGACCGGCGGCGAGTTAGGATGGTTCCCACGCGGTTATCTCCCGGAAAAAGCCATCGAGGAGGCAGCCTTCGCGCTTCAACCTGGCCAGTACAGCCGCGTCGTGGCGACTGGTGTTGGCTTTCATATTCTCTACCTCGTCGAACGCGATTCGGCGCGTCCCCTTTCCGCCGATGCCCTTCTGACTCTTCAAAGGAACGCCGTTCAGGATTGGCTGTTTCGACAACACGCCAAGAGCCTCATTCTCTGCACACCTGATATAATAGAGGAGCCTTGAGACCCACGGAGAAGCCACATGAGCGGTTTTTCACTCAAATCGCCAAGATCAAACCTCCATTTGAACAGGTGGGATGTTCTTTCCATCCTGTTCCTTGTTGGCTCGTTGTGTCTGATGGGGTATTACCTGCTCATCTTTATCAACCCCGCCTCCGCGCTGAATCCCTTCCCGCCGCCGGCGGAACCGACGCTCATCGTCCTGACTATTCCCACACCGACTGTCACGCCATTACAATTGCCCCCCACGTGGACTCCCAGCGCGACCATCGAGCCCACCGCGACCAGAACCCTCGCTCCCACCATTACTCCCCTCCCTACGGCGACGCTCTTCACGGTGCCGGGCGTGAAAACGCCAACCCGCACGCGTACACCCAAGCCGAACACGCCCTACTATGCTAGCGCTCCGACCTACCTCTCTAGTACGATCTACCATCCCGAATCGGGATGCAACTGGATGGGCGTGGCCGGCCAGGCTGTGGATAAAAACAACAGTCCGGTGCTCTATTTGGTGGTCAGGCTTGGCGGTTCCCTCAACGGCAAGGAGGTCGATCTCCTCACCTTGACGGGCGCGGCGCCGGCCTACGGCCAATCGGGCTTCGAGTTCGTGATTAGCAACCAACCGGTCGCTTCCAACGGAACGCTCTGGATTCAGTTGCTCGAACAGGGCGACAAACCGTTGACCGACAAGGTTTATTTCAATACCTTCGCAGATTGCAACAAGAATCTGATTCTTATCCGTTTCACAAAGCAGTAGTAGAATTTGTACTGCGTGCGACGCACAACGAAAAGTGCCCGGCGCAGTGGGATGGATGATCATCCCCTAACGCATGACCCGCTTGTGCGGCGCTCAAACTCACCGCAGAACAGGGTAAAAACAGCGTGCGTTCTCCTGAGTTCCCCTACCTTGCAGAATGGTTCGTCATTTCCCTGCGCTGGCTCGCCATCGTCGGCCTGTCTCTGGTATTGGCGGTCAGCGACCGTCTCATGCAGCCAGCCAACTTTCTCCTACTGGCACTGGTGCTCTGGAACCTTTTGCTGACTATCCTGACCGGGGCAGGGCGCCGCATAAAGCACCATCGTTCGCTAGGTGTAGCCGTTGATTTTCTGGTCGCAACAGCGCTGTTCTGGGTGCACCAGGGGATAGAAGGCCCGGTGCTCTGGATCGGGCTTCTCCCTGTTCTCTCCTCGGCACTCTACTTCGGTTTCGGCAAAACCGTGCTGGTGGCCGTGCTGGCTTCCTTAATCCACGGTGGCATCACGTATCTGACTTCCCCCGCTTATAACCCTTTCGTTCTAGCAGGAACGGGGCTGGCGTTGATTCTCCTGGGCATCCTGTTCGGCGCGCTGGGGAGTCGAGTCGTGGATCAACTTCACGCGACGCGACAGGCGCTTCTAGACATGCAGGCCGCTCAGCAAAAGCTGGACAGCGAACGCCTGCGTGCCATCTACACGCTGACCTCTACCCTCACGGCTACGCTCAACTATGAGCGCGTGATCGACTCTGCGTTGGACATCAGCCTGACCGCGCTGGCACCCGATCCGGAAAGCGGCGTGGACGATCGTCTGGTCAGTGCCGTGTTGCTCTTCTCTAAAGAGGACTTTCTGGAAATCGCCGCTTCGCGCGGACTACCGCCGGCCGACCTGCGCGTTGTCATGCCTGCAGCAGAAGGAGCCGTGGCGCAAGTGATCGGCGAAGGCGAACCGTTATTGATTGACGAACCGGTCAACGATCCGGAGTTGGGGCGGCTCGTCGCCCTGCACAGTTGCCGCCAGGCCTATCTCTTCCCCCTGCGCAGTGGCGTCAACGCTTATGGCTTGCTCGTTTTCGCTCACCCAGAGCCAAACTACTTCACTTCTGACCGGCTGGAGGTGTTAGGCATCATTGGTCATCAAACGGTCGTCGCTCTCCAGAACGCTCGTTTGTATCAGGAATTGGTGGACGAACGCGACCGCATGATTGAGGTCCAAGAAGAAGCGCGCAAGAAACTGGCGCGCGATCTGCACGATGGACCGACGCAATCGGTCTCGGCCATTGCCATGCGCATCAATCTGGCGCGACGACTCATCCAGAGCAATCCGCTGGCTGCTGGCGAAGAATTGGGGAAAATCGAAGAGCTGGCGCGACGCACCACGCAAGAAATCCGTCACATGTTGTTCACCCTGCGGCCCCTCGTGCTGGAATCGCAAGGTCTGATGGCTGCCCTCCAGGCAATGGCGACTAAAATGAAGGACACCTACAACCAGAATGTGACAATTGAGGTAGACGAAAGCCTCTTGACCGACATGGAGCTTGGCAAGCAAAACGTAATCTTCTACCTCGCGGAGGAGGCGGTCAATAACGCTCGCAAGCACGCTCAAGCGGAAAATATCTGGGTGCGATTGAAACCAGTGTTGCCGGAGATCGCCTTGCTGGAGATTCAGGATAACGGCGTTGGCTTCGACGTGGAAGCCGTGATGAAAGCCTATGATAAACGCGGCAGTCTGGGCATGGTCAACCTGCAAGAACGCACGGAGCTGATCAACGGCATACTGGATATCAAATCTACTCCCGGCAAGGGCACGCGCGTCCAGGTCTTTATCCCACTCACCGAAGCGGCGGCGGAACGTCTGCATCATGCGGCCGCGCGGCGAGGCTGATCGTTCATGCCCACGGCGAATGGCCTCTATTACCGGATTCACGAAAGCGGCGCTCTCTCGCGACCGCCGTTTGTGTTGATCCATAATCTGGGTGGAAGCAGCCTGGATTGGCCGCCGGAGATACGCCGTTCCGCCGCCGGGCGCGTCTTTGTGCTCGATTTGCCCGGTCACGGGAAGTCAGAGGGGGCGGGGCGGCAATCCATTTCCGATTACGCCGAAAGTGTAGCGTTATTCTTGAAAACGCTGGCGCTGAAACGAGTTCTTGCGGTTGGGCATGGTATGGGAGGCGCTATTGCGTTGGAACTTGGTTTGCGTCATCGCGCCTTGCTGGCCGGTCTTTGCATCTTGAATAGCGGAGCCAACCTTCCCATTCCAACGAATATCCTGGAGAACGCTGCGCATACCCAGACGCACCCAACAGCCGTCCGCGATCTGGTCTCATGGATGGCCGGCCCACAGACCAACCCTACTGTGATTCGGGATCGCATCGCACGTCTGCAGCAAACTCGCCCCTCGGTGTTCTACGCGGATTTACTTGCTTGTGACTCCTTCGACATCTCGCGCCGGTTGAAACGCATACGGCTGCCTGTCTTGGTCATCTGTGGGACAGAGGATCGTTTCGCGCCCCCGGCCGGCGCCCAGGCTCTGGTCAGCGGTTTGCCGAAAGCCGCTATCCAGACGATTGATGGCGCTGGTCATTTTGCCCTCTGGGAACAGCCCCGCCGGATTGCGGCGCTGCTGGATGTGTTCGCGGCCACACTACGCTAACTCTCGCGCAGGATTTCGACTAGAATGGGAATGGCCTCCCTTGCCGCCTGCGCGCGATGACTCAGGCGATTCTTTTCCTCCATCGTCAATTCTGCCATCGTGCGCCCCAGAGTCGGCAACAGGAAGATCGGGTCATAGCCAAACCCGTACTTGCCGCGTTCTTCTGGGATGATTTCTCCTTCACAGGCGCCCATGGACAGGAAAGTCTTTCCCGTCGGTAATGCGATCACCAGCGCGGCGCGAAAGCGCGCCGTCCAGGGGCGAGGCTTGCCTTGGAGCAGGGAGAGTAAGTGACGACGTCGGTCCGCGTCGGTCGCATTCGGCAACGGGGCAAAACGATTGGAATAAATGCCCGGTTGGCCACCAAGGGCGTCTACCTCCAGCCCTGAATCATCGCTTAGGGTGATTCGATTGCTGGCGCGCGCAAAGGCCAACGCCTTGAGGCTGGCGTTCTCCGCATACGTCTGACCATCCTCCGAAACCGTCAAGTCCAGGCCCATCTCGGAGGGAGAAAGGATTTCTGCATCGATCTCCCTCAACAGTGCACGAAGTTCGGCCACTTTGCCCGGATTGTTCGTGGCAAGCAGGAGTTGTTTTGGGAATTTCTTTTCAAAAGGGTGCATTCTCCCTCGAAGCGCAATAGTGGTGTGTTCGGAAGTGCTCTTTCGCTTGATGTGGACCGGCTATTAGCCCCCGGTCTGCTCCAGCGCCCAGAGAATGTGTTCTCGCAAGCGAGGGTCTGCGCCTAGCAACGCCTGTTGCAAAGCTGGACGGGCCGCCGGATCGCGACTATTCCCCAGAGCAACCGCTACATTCCTCAGGTAACCGGAGCACCTGGCGCGTTGAACCGGGCTGCCTTTGAACTTATCGTTGAATTCAAGAGGCGTAAGGGTCATCTCTTGCTGTAAATCTGGCTGTGGCACATCCGGCCTGGGAGCAAAGGCCGAATCGAACTCAGGACCTGCAAAGCGATTCCAGGGGCAAACCATCTGACAAATATCGCAGCCGAACACCCAGTTGCCCATGTGGGAACGCCATTCCGGCGGGATGACGCCTTTGTTCTCAATAGTCAAGTAGGAAATGCACCGCCGCGCGTCCAACGTGCGATTCGGCAAGAGGCATGAAGTAGGGCAAGCGTCTATGCAGCGTGTGCAAACTCCACAATAATCTGCCGGGAAAGGCTCATCGGGTTGCAGAGCAACAGCGAGAAAAATCTCGGCGAGCAGAAGATAAGAACCAAGTCGCGGGTGGATGAGGCAGGTATTCTTGCCAATCCAGCCTAGGCCGGCCCGCTGTGCCAATTCGCGCTCTAGGACGGGGCCAGTATCTGTGTAGAAGCGATGGTTTACCGGACGTCCCACTGCCTGTTCAAGGAAAGAGACCAGCGCACGCAGACGGTCCGGTAGAACCAGATGGTAATCTTTCCCCCAGGCATACGAGGCAATGCGACCTGTTAACGTCCCTGGAGATGATTGGTGAGTCGTATGCGCGGCAGGGTAACGAACGGCCAGTACCAAGATGGATTGACATTCGGGCAAGATCAAGCGCGGGTTCAAACGGTGTGCCCGCGCCTTTTCTGTGGCTAAGTAGGTCATCCCTGCCTGTCGTCCTGCCTCTAACCAATCCAGATAGACTGCGGCGTGGGGCAGTGGGTCCGGCGTTGTTACCCCGGCCAACGCGAACCCCAAATGTCGCGCTTCCTCCTTAATGGCTTGGGTAAGAGTAACCATCAGGGAGTTGCCGTGGGCGGCGCAGGAGTGCCTTTTACTCTAATCACCACCGTCAGCCATTCGCCAAAATTGTATCCTCTATCGTTGCGCAAACGGAACGTCGCCTGATAGAATCCCGATTCAATCGGCGCTTTAAGGGTAATCGAAACATCTACCTCTTCCCCAGGCGCAACGCTTTGCCTGATTGGCGCAGGCGCGGGCGGGTTGTTCTTGATGCTTTTCCAGTTGTCGCTCGCCCAGCCATAGATGATGGCGTACTGCGGCGTCCAAGTGCTGATGCCCGTGTTCCGCACGCGCCAGGTCTTGACAAACGTTGCTCCGGGTGATACCTCCGTTCCGTCTGGAATCGTAACGTCGTCCACGTAAACAGCATTGTCATAAACCTCACCACCTCCTCCTCCGCCGCCCCCGATATCGCTTAAGGTAGGCCAGGGGGTAGGCGAGAATGATCCCGAAGGCGTATCTGTGATAAGGGGGGTATTCGTCGGACGAGGGGTGTTCGTCTCCGCAGGCGTAGGAGTGTTCGTCGCGGTAGGAGGCGCGAAGAGGGCGGTTTGGGTTAACTGCGCAAAGGCTGTCTGCGCTGCTTGGGTGTACACAAGATTGATATCCACCGTCGGCGCCGGGGGCGGCGCGCTCGTTCCACAGGCAGTCAAAACCAGCATCAGCATGACCAGGCCGCCAAAGAAAGAGCACATTGCAAACTTCATCACGAGTTCTCCGTTCCAGATTGAACTGAGGGCTTGGCGATACTTCATGCCTTGTAGATTATAACGCAAACTCCGATTCACCGACACGATCTATGAGTGATCTAGGCTTGTATAGCGCGGAGCATGAAGCAAGGAGCACCGCTCGAAGAAGTTATGCGAATATTCCCCCCCGCTCGCAGGAGAGGGGGCTTGGGCGACTGCCTGACTTGCCGGCATACCATCCCTACGTGTTGGCCATAGAGCACTCCCCGAGTCATTGTTCTGTACCTTTGCTTCATGCGCGGTGCATTCCTTCCCCTTGAACAGGTGCAACGTGCTCACCGTCTAGCCGCCAGGATGCCACTCGGCACGAAGGATGCTCATGATCAACACATCCTGGTCATTCCCGCGTTGGTAGGCGGCCTGGCGCAAACGGCCTTCTAAACACGAAGCCGGCCTTTTCCTAGCAACGAATGGCGCGTTGATTCTCGACATTCACCAGCAGGGAAATGCGATTGAGATTCAAGGTCTCGAAACCATGCCGCGCCAAGAGATGGATGACCTGTGCGCCATGTCCCTTGCCCAGTATGACCTGTCGCCAATGAACAGGCCAACCTCGGCGCTGCGGGAATGCCGGTCAATATCCATGAAACCGGCGTTGCCGATTAGTTTCCAGGAGTCGCCTTTTCTTGCATCTCGATTGCCGGTGGTCTTTCCTCGGGCGAAGCCTTGAGCACGTTCTCGAACCATAGTTCCTCCGCCGCGTGCGAAATTGGCAAGTCGGAGACGAGGTAGAGACGCACCTGGGATCGTTCAACCACTGGTCGCAGAGGGCAGGTCGGCGCGCTCAATGGGGCGGAGACACACGCGAACGCCGTAAATCATATCGCTATACTTGCGAATTCAGGCTGTTATTACCGGAAGGAGGAGGCTTTGCCTTTCTGAGATGTGGCTGTCTCTTGGTATAATTGACGGGCAATGAGCAAGAAGTATTATCTTTGGACGGAAGGTTGCCAGATGAACGTGGCGGATTCGCGTCGCGTCGGCGCTGTGCTGGAGCGCTTGGGCTATGAGTTCACGCCGCAGGCCGACGACGCGGACGTCATTGTCCTGAATACGTGCGTGGTGCGCCAGTCGGCGGAAGATCGGGCGTACGGGCGTTTACACTCCCTCCGGCCGCTCAAGGCGCGCAAGCCAAACCTGGTTATCAATGTGATGGGTTGCCTGGTTGGGGTGCGCGGGAACGAGTCGTTGCGGGAACGCTTTCCCTATGTGGATGTCTTCTCGCCGCCGTCGGATGTTGGCCCGCTCCTCGCGTTTCTGATGCAGGAGGAGGCGCGTGCTCTGGAGAAGCAACGGTGGGATATGCTGACGAGGACGTTGGAGGCGGAATCGCTCTTGCCGGCGCACGAGCGCGGAAAGCTGGCCTCGGCGCACGTGCCGGTGGTGTTGGGTTGCTCCCATGCCTGCACGTTTTGTGTCATCCCGTCGCGGCGCGGCGGGGAGCGTTCGCGACGCGTGGGCGAAATCGTGACCGAGGTGCGGGCTTTGGTAGCGCAGGGTGTGCGCGAGGTCACATTGCTCGGGCAGATCGTGGATCGCTATGGTCAGGATATTCCCAATGGGCCGAATCTGGCCGGTTTGTTGCGTGTCCTGCACGAGATGGAGGGGCTGGAGCGAATTCGCTTCCTGACCTCGCACCCTTCCTACTTTGGGGATGAATTGCTTGAGGCGGTGGCGACTTTACCAAAAGTGATGCCGCATATCGAGATACCCGTGCAGGCCGGCGATGATGAAATTCTGAGGCGTATGCGGCGTGGCTATACCCAGGCAGATTATCGCCGCGTGGTGGCGCAGATTCGGCGCGCGTTGCCGGAATGCTCCATCGCGACCGATGTCATTGTGGGCTTTCCGGGGGAGACGGAAGCCCAGTTTATGGAAACCTATCGTCTTCTGGCCGAGCTACGGCTGGACGTGGTGCATGTGGCGCGCTACTCGCCGCGGCCGGGCACAGTCGCGGCGCGCCGTTACCCCGACGATGTGCCCGAAGGAGAAAAAATGCGCCGCTTCCGCATGATCGAGCAATTGCAGGAGCAAGTCGCTGCCGGAATCAACGCCCGCTATCTAGGTCAAAAAGTGGACGTGTTGTTTGAGGAGAAGGAGAAAGGTCGTTGGCGTGGCCGCACGCCAACGAACAAACTGGTTTTCGTCGAAAGCGAGAGGGATTTGCGCGGCCAGATTTTGCCGGTGACGATCACCTGGAGCGGCCCCTGGTCTATGCAGGGAAGACTGGCGTGAGGGCGCCCGGCCTCCGGCTTTACCCGGGCTGGATCGTTTCATCGCTGCGCCTCGACCAGTAATTCCACGCGTGCGATCGGCGCGCTCAGACTGTAGACGGAAAACGCAAAGGGGATTTGCTGACCGACTTCCTGTGCCGCCTCCCAACGCCTGACTCCTATGGCGTTGTCATGTACATCATAGGCTACTGCCAGAATCCATAGTTTGCGGGCGGGGACGTCTGCCGTTTCCAGTACCACCAGTCCGGAAAGGTGAGCGCTGCGTCCATCCCAATCAATCTTGACTAGCACGTTGCGCGCGAGAGCCGGCAGGTAACGCGTGTCACTTGCCAGGAGACGGTATGCCGTCAGGATTCGCGCCGCGGCGCGCGCATGGACAGGGGTAGGCGCGGGGAAGAACGCCGTTGCCGCGATCGCGCGCCCAGGCGGGACGATGTCCAGCGGCGCGAAGGCGACTTGCCGGCTGATCTCCTGGCCGTTTTCGTCTTGCAGCACGAACAGGATGGATAGGTTTTCGACCGTTTCGGCGTAGTCGTTGACGATGAGCGCGAGGCACCACAGCCCTCCCTCGCGAGTCGGATAACAAGTCGTCTGGCGAATCCGCAAGGGTACGGGAGTGGGGGTAGGTTCGCCGGGGAGGGTGCTCCCCAGGGGAATGACCAACGTGGCGCCAACCGGTAAGGCATTGGGGTTGACGTTCGGGTTCGCCGCGCGTAGCGACTCCAGGGATACGCCGAACTTTTCGGCAATGGCAATCAGGGTATCGCCTAGGGCGATCACATGGATAACTGGCGTAGAGGTAGGTGGGATGATGTCCAGCGGCGCCAGCAGGGGGGTGGGTGAACCGGTCGGCGAAGGCGTGGAGGATGGGACGGGCGACGAAACAACGGTCTTGATGGGCGCATCCGCCTTTTGACCTTCTGGAGATGAGCCGCAAGCGACAGATAGAATGGCCAGGAGAAGGAAAAGGGAGCGACAGGACATGGGAATATGGCCGGGAGTCAGCGGACGAAGAGGGAGATGCTTTCGATATGGCAGGTTTGCGGGAAGAGATCGAATAGGGTCGTTTCGAGCAGCCGGTAACCGTGTTGGGTTAGACGCGCCGTGTCGCGCGCAAGCGTGGCCGCGTCGCACGAGACGTAGGCGAGGAAGGACGGCGCAAGATGGAGCAACCCTTCCAGGGCTTTTTTTGCCAGACCGACGCGCGGCGGGTCCACGATAGCCACGTCAATATGCTCGTGCAGGCCGGGCAACACCTCCTCCGCCGGCGCCTCGTAGAGTTCGATGTGGTCGAATTCCTGCAAGTTGACGGCAAAGTCCTCGCAGGCAGAGGGCGAGAGTTCGATGCCAATCAGCCGTCCGACATGTGGCGCCAGGAAGGCGCTGAACAAGCCGACGCCACAGTACACATCCAACACGGTCATCTTGGGCGTGAGCGGCAGGCGGCTCAGTAAGTAGCCGACCATGTTGCCGGCCATGGGCGTGTTGACTTGGAAGAACGAGGTCGCCGAAACGCGAAAGATGCGCCGCGCCGGCGGCGACGTCGCCGCCTCTACTTCCATGAGAAGATGGTCCTCGCCTGCCAGGACAAGGGCATGTTCTTGCCAGACGTGTACGGCGGAAATTTCGGCCTCGACGGACAGCGCTGGCGGCGATGGCGAATCGGATTCGAGCACCAACAAAATCTCTTCATTTGCCCCAAGTCGTAGCCCGATCCGCTGTAACGTCATGCCGGCTGCAAAGTCGAGCAGTGGCCAGAGAGCGTTGAGCGGCGCTTCCGGTAAGTGACAGTCGGAGATCGCCACTACCGCGTCTGCGGCAACGGGAAGGGCGCCGATGAAGCCTACCTTTCCCTGTGGAGTGAGGTGAAACTGGATATGGTTGCGGTATTCCCATTCTCTCGGCGAGGGGATGACCGCGCGCAGGGGTGGGTCGGGGATATGACCGTTGCGCGTCAGTTGTTCGCGTAAGAGGTCGCTTTTTGCCTCCAGTTGCGCAGCGTAAGGCAGGTGCTGGTACTGGCAGCCACCGCAGGCCGCGGTGTTCTTGCCGGCCTCTGGCCGGAAGAAATGGTTGCAACGCGGCGCGATGCGTTGCGGCGAAGGTTCAAGGATCGTCAGGAGTTCGCCGCGCACGTACCTGCGCTTTTCCTGGCGAAGGCGCACTTCCACGAGTTCGCCTGGCAACGCGTAAGGGACAAAAATCACGCGCCCATCGGGCAGATGCCCCAGGGTGTCGCCGCCATAGGCAAAGCGTTCCAAGCGAACAATCCAGTGCTCGGAAACCATGGTTTGGCTGCCATGGGTGGGCCGCGCAGGGTCAGCGGCTTACCAGAGTCAGCAATTGGTCCTGAAAGAATGAGAGGATGACCAGAAGAAGCACGAACGTTCCGGCTAGGATTCCGATGCGACGCAGGTCACGCTTGACCTGCGTGTAATCCGGGTTGAATTCAATCGTCTTTGCGATGGAAACTTTGATGGCCGGGGCCGCGCGTTTGCGTTTCTTACTCATGGGTTTTCTCCTAGGGAGTTTGCAATCTGGCGAAGACAACGTAGCGCTTGTTATCTACTAAATATGGATGGCAGGTAATCAAGGTCAACGTTGGTTCGCGGGTTGGCGCCATCACTTCTACCTGCGTTGGCTCAACGATCTGGCTGCCGGTGACCACATAAACGAACTGTCGTTGGGCGGTGAAGATCAACACCAAGTCGCCTGGTTGCAGTTTTTCTAGATAACGGAAGACTTCGCCATAGACGTCGTTGTGGCCAGTGAGGACGAGGTTGCCTGGCTGTCCGGGGTTGGCGGAGCCGATGTGCTGCCCCACGCCTTTTTTTAGCTGTTCCCAGCCATCGCCCTGAACAATGGGCGCGTCCACGTTGATGGCCGGGATTTTAATACGCACGGCTTGCTCCGGTCCTGGCGTTGGGACGGGCAAACTGGCCAGCGACCGTACCAGCGGGCGCAGGTGTTCGGGGATTTCGGCCTCGTTTGGCTGCGCGCCTTGCGGCGAGGTGGGCGGCGTATGCCCGCCGGGCAAGACGACGGCAGTGATCAGCGGCGTAGGCGAGGCGGACTGCTTCAGGGCGGCGGCCACCTCTTGATTCAACGTGCGTAGCAGCCCTAGGCCGTTGAGCAACACGCCGAGCAAGCCGATCACGGCCAACACCTCCACCGCGACCAAGAGACGATCGTACCAGCGGCGGCGCGGCGGCAACGTAGTCGGCTTTGCTTCGTCTGCCTCTGTGCTGGGGAGGATGGGACGCCAGAAGCTCTGTTCTTCGGGAGGCAGGTCTGGCGCCAGGATGACCGTCCGCCCTCTGCGGCGGAATCGTTCCAGACGTTCGCGGCGGACGCTACGTCGCTTTTCGACCAGCAGGCGACGCAACTCATGCAGGCTTAACGCTTCTACGTCCTTGCCTTTTGGCATGAGCGCAATTATATCAGAGTTAGCAAGCCGGCTCAGGCATAGAGCGACGGCTTCTAGAATACCCTTCCTTTCCCTTGCATCTCCTCGGAAAATTTCTCTTTATTCGCCAGGCAAGCGGTGTTTCTGCTGGGGGTCTTGACCGACTAGTGCTTGCCTACAAGGTGGACGTGACGCAAGGCAATCGCCGGGCCGCGCGTCACGGCGGAGCGAATCTGCTCGGCGATCTTCTGACGTTCATTCGGGTTTTCCGTACCTACCTCCGCCACCATCGCTGCATCTTCTGTTCCCGTCGCCTCGTTGAACATGCCAAATGCCCAAGATCGGCCAGCATGTCCAGGTCTTGGGTAGATATGTTTACCCCACGATGATGAGGCCTTTCTTGCGACTGATGACGTATGGTTCCTCGCCTACCAGATACCCGTAATCGCCGGTGGGATAACGGTCATCGAGAAAGGCCTTTTCTGTGGCGTCGGGGTGGTTGTAAGGGCCGGTCCACCGTGCAATTGCCGTGCAAAGCCACCTCGCCGGTATACCGTTCGGGGAGCGGTTTTCCCTTCTCGTCGAGGATACGGACTTCGGTGTTGGCGATAGGCCTGCCATAACCCAACATACGAACATATTCGGATGACCAGGCTGAGGCGGGCAGGCAATGCGTTCGATTGGCAGGCTGTCGCAATCAACGTCTTCAAGGGCCAGCCCTTGTTGTAGGCAGCAGTGATCTTGCCGTTGCATACTACGAGCGCAGAACCATGCCGGGGGAAAAGGAGAGCGCATTCCGGGACACGAAGTGCTTGACCGTCCTTCGGTGGCAAGGTAAAATCGCAGAACCTCATATGGGATTGCTATGGACATCTATCGCTTCGTCGTGTGCTTCAAGGCGACCTCGGATCCGCGTAGCGCCGCCTCGCTGGCAGATGCGCGCGCGTTGGGCTTTACGCAACTGACGCGTCTGGAATGTCACGACCTGTATTTCGTCGAGGGGCAACTCGCCGAGCGCGAGCTGGAACAGCTGGCGCATCGCTTGCTGTACGATCCGGTCACGCAGACTGTGGAATGGACGGCGTTGCCTGCCCGGCCAATGCTGGCGCCGGGAGGCGCAGTCACGGTGGAGGTTGCTCTGCGTCCTGGCGTGACCGATCCTGTGGCCGACGAATTGGTCCGCGCTGCGCACGAGTTGGGGCTGACCGGCGTCCGGCGCGCCTCGACCGGTTTCCGTTACCTGATTCATAACGCGGACGAAGAAGTTGCCCGCCGTCTGGCGCAACGTCTGCTGGCAAACGTTGTCATTCATCGCTGGACACTTGGTGAGATTGAGCCGGCCTTTCCACAGGAGGCCGAGTCGAGCGGCGAGGTGGAAATGATCCGCTTGCGCGGCGCAAGTGACGAAGAACTTTTGCAAGTTTCGCGTCAACGGCGCGCCGCGCTTGACCTGGTCGAAATGCAGACGATTCGAGCCTACTGCGAGCGTGAAGGACGCGATCTGACCGACGTGGAGTTCGAAACCATCGCGCAAACCTGGTCGGAACATTGCGTGCATAAGACGTTCAAAGCCAGGATACAGGTTATCCGCGAGCGTGGGGATGGCTCGGCCTCGTTCATCGAGGAGATCGATTCGATTTTCAAGACGTACATTCGCCGAGCGACTGAGGAGATCGGCGCGCCGTGGCTGCTCTCTGCCTTCGTGGATAACGCCGGCATCGTTGACCTGGACGGCGAACATGAGGTCTCGTTCAAAGTTGAGACGCACAATCACCCCTCGGCCATTGAGCCGTTCGGCGGCGCGAACACCGGCGTCGGCGGCGTGATTCGCGATGTGCTCGGAGTCTCCCATAAACCTATTGCCAACACGGACGTGCTGTGTTTTGGGATGCAAAACGCCTCCTTCGAGGAATTGCCGGCCGGCGTTTTGCATCCGCGTCGCGTCCTTTCGGGGGTTGTGGCTGGGGTGCAGGATTACGGCAACAAGATGGGCATCCCGACCGTCAACGGCGCGATTCTCTTCGATCCCGGCTACGCGGCCAATCCCCTGGTCTTTTGTGGAACGATAGGCATTGCCCCGAAGGGTTGTCATGTGCGCTCGCCGCAAAAGGGTGATCGGGTGATTGTCCTGGGCGGGCGCACCGGCCGTGATGGCCTACGTGGGGCGACGTTTTCTTCTATGACCATGGATGCCCAAACCGGCGAGGTTTCCGGCTCGGCGGTGCAGATCGGCAACCCCATTGTGGAAAAGGGACTGGTGGATGTTATCCTGCCGGCGCGCGATCGGCATCTGTACCATGCCATTACTGATTGCGGCGCGGGCGGTTTGTCCTCGGCGGTTGGAGAGATGGCGGCGGAGATCGGCGCCGAGGTGGACTTGACTCGCGTGCGCCTCAAGTACCCCGGCCTGGCGCCCTGGGAGATCTGGCTTTCGGAAGCGCAAGAACGCATGGTACTGGCCGTTCCGCCGGCCAATTTACCGCAGTTACAGGAATTGTGTGACACCTACAATGTGGAGCTGACCGACATCGGCGAGTTCACCGGCAGTGGGAGGTTGGTCGTCCGTTATGGCGAGAAGGTTGTGCTGAACTTGGACAACGAATTCCTCTACCGAGGCCTTCCGCAACGCCGCTTGCGCGCGGTTATTCGAGAGAACCAAGCGGAAGCAGGCCCCCTTCGTCCATTCCCGGTGGATTGCGATTACGCTTCTTTCCTTCTCAAACTCCTTGCTCACCCCAACATTGCCTCCAAGGCGGCTGTTATCCGTCTTTACGATCACGAAGTGCAGGGTGGGACGGCGATCAAACCCCTAACCGGCGCGCAGAACGATGGCCCTGCCGATGGTTGTGTGCTCAAGCCGGCAGAGGCCAAAGGCCGCACGGGGATTGTGATTGCCAATGGAATCAATCCCGAGTACGGCAAGCGAGACGCTTATCGCATGGCGCTGGCAGTGGTGGATGAGGCGATACGCAACGCAGTCGCGCTCGGCGCGGATCCAGCGCGCATCGCCTTGCTCGACAATTTCTGCTGGGGCGATCCGTTGCGCCCGGAAACGCTTGGCTCGCTGGTAGAGGCTGCGCGTGGCTGTTATGAGGCAGCGCGTCTTTTCGGCGCGCCGTTCATTTCGGGTAAAGATTCGCTCAACAACGAGTACCTTGGCGCAGATGGCCTGCGTCACGCTATTCCACCCACGTTGCTGATCTCCTCTCTGGGTGTCTTGGATGATGTTACTCTCGCCATCACGCCGGATTTGAAAGCGGAAGGAGATTACCTGTACCTTGTAGGCAATTTCCAACCTTCCTTTGGCGGTTCGCACTTCAACCTGGTAGCGTCCGAGGAGATCGAGGAGGGCGTTCCTTTGTTATCTCCCATCACGCCGCAAGTGTACCGCTCCCTGCACCGGGCTGTGCGTGCGCGCCTGGCGCGGGCCTGCCACGACCTCTCGGAGGGCGGCCTGGCCGTCGCCGCGGCGGAAATGTGCCTCGCCGGACGACTTGGATTACGGCTACACTTGCCGATCGGTGAGGTAGGGCGCGCTCTCTTTGGCGAAACGACCGGCTGCCTGCTGGTGGAGGTCGCGCCGGAAAAGGCGTCGGCCTTCGAGGCTTGCTTCGCCGACTTGCCCTGTCGGCGCCTAGGGTTGGTGTTGGCAGAACCTGCACTCGAAGTCTATGAGCAAGAGAGGCTCCTCTTCACCCTTCCGGTTTCAGAAGTGCTTGCTGCCTGGCAAACGCCTCTGCAACCGACCTCATAACGCGCCGGACGTTTTCTCGATATGCGACCGAAAGCCCTGATCCTCTTCGCTTCTGGTACTAACCGCGACCGCGATGTGGCCGAGGCCCTGACTCTGGCCGGCGCGGAACCGGAAATTGTTCCCTTGCATGCCCTGCGCGTCGGGCTTCGCCGCTGGCGCGACTATCAGTTGCTGGCGCTTCCCGGCGGTTTCTCCTATGCCGATGCGTTGGGCGCGGGCCGGCTGCTGGCCGTGGACCTGCAAGCCTACTTTGCCGACGAGATACACGAATTCATTGCGGCCGGCAAGCCGGTCATCGGCATCTGTAACGGCTTCCAGGCATTGGTCAGGGCGGGCGTCTTGCCGGGCGGAGAAATCCCAACAGGTGAAGCGACCCTGACCTTCAACGCCTCTGGCCGCTTCGAGTGTCGTTGGGTGACCCTGCGTCCGGTTTCCCAACGTTGCCTTTGGACGCGCTGTCTGACAGAGTTGATTGAGTGCCCGGTGGCACATGGCGAAGGTAATTTTCAAGTCGGTCAACCGGCGCTTCTGGAACGGCTGGTTGCCCAGGACCAGGTGGCCCTGACGTATGTTTTTCCCGATGGCTCGCCGGCACGGGGAGGATATCCAACCAATCCCAATGGTTCGGTGTTGGATATTGCTGGCGTTTGCAACCCGTCTGGCAACGTGCTTGGCCTCATGCCACATCCCGAAAACCACATTTACGATTGGCAACATCCGCAGTGGACGCGCGGCCTGGCGCGTGATAGCGGATTAGCTTTATTCCGAAACGGCATTACCTATGTGGAGGCGCTATGATTTCAGAACAGCAGCTTAAGGAACTTCTCCCACTGGCGCTGGCAGAGACCAACCTTCCTTTGCCAGATAAGGGCTCGGGCAAGGTGCGCGATTGGTATACCTTGTCAGATGGCAGACGATTGCTGGTCACGACCGACCGGCTTTCGGCCTTCGATCGCATTCTGGGGCGCGTGCCCTATAAAGGACAGGTGCTCAACCAGTTGACGAACTGGTGGTTTAGGCAGACGCAATCCATTCTCCCTAGTCACCTTGTCGCAGAACCGGATCCAAACGCTTCCGTAGTGGAAGTGGTCGAGCCGTTCCTTGTGGAAGTTATCGTGCGCGGCTACATCACCGGTGTGACTACCACAGCGCTCTGGTATCGTTACTCGCTGGGCGAGCGAGAAATTTACGGCTACCGTTTCCCGGATGGATTGCGCAAGAATTCGCCTTTGCCGGAGCCAATTATTACGCCGACCACGAAAGGCCTAGCCGGGGCGCATGATGAGCGCCTCACCTGCGCCGAGGTGGTCGAGAAGGGCTTGCTGGATGCCAATACGTGGGAGCAGGTACAGGCAGCAGCCCTGGCTATCTTCAAACTCGGGCAAGCGGTTGCTTCCCGCGCCGGCCTGATTCTGGTAGATACGAAATATGAATTCGGCCGCGCCGCTGACGGACGTGTGATGTTGATTGACGAAGTCCACACTCCCGATTCCTCCCGCTTCTGGAAGGCCGACACGTATGAACAGCAACTTGCCGCAGGCGAGGAGCCGGAGAACTTTGATAAGGAATTTGTCCGCGTGGCCTATGCGGAAAAGGGGTATCGCGGCGATGGCGAGATTCCCCCCATGCCTGATGAGCTGTGGGTTGCGGCCAGCCAACGGTACATCGCCATTTATGAGATGCTTACCGGCGAACCGTTCATCGCAGGTGAGTATCCGGTCGAGCCGCGCCTAATGGCGAATCTGCGCGCCGCGGGGATTCTCGGCGCTTGAATCGTGCTACCGATGTTTTGATGGGCAAGCGGCGAGGGAATTGTATTTTCCTCGCCGCTTGTCGTTTCTGGGCGCGCCGTGGCGCTCTTACCCTTTCAGGAATTCTTCCACAGCCGCCTTGCTCACGCGGTAGGCGTTCCCAACCTTCTTGGCCTTCAGGCTGCCGTCTCGGATCGCTGCCAGGATGTCTTCCTCGGAGACCTTCAGGTATTGAGCGACTTCTGCAGGAGTCAGGACATCGGGTATGGCCGCGCTGGCGCGCGTCGCAGGCGCGGCTGCTGCACCCTGCAAGGCCTGCCCCATTAAGTTGCCGATTCCCACGCCCGCACCGATTCCGGCGGTCAAACCTGCGCCGCCGCTTGGATTCTGGGCTGCGTCGCGCATGGCGTCGGCGGCCTGCAATTGCGTATAGGTCGCCATATCGAGCATGCCCATGTCGCGCAACTCCTGCGCTGATTTCTCTGAAGGCTTCAGATTGGCGATGAGGAATGCCTTGACGGTCAGCCCGATGGCATTGAAGTCGTCCTCGATTTCGGAGCGAATGTAGCCGGCCATTTCCTGCGTCTTAGCCAGCAACTGAGGAAGGTTAAACTTGGCGCCCCACTCGTTGAGTGTGTCCTGCAACTGACCAAGAATGATGTTGCGCAGACGTTCTTCAATGTCTTCCATGCGATAGGAGGCTTTCTTACCCACAATCTGCGTGACCAGTTGCATGGGGTCCTTGACCTCAAAGGAATACGTGCCGAAGCCTTGCAGCAACGCGACGCCCAGCCCCATGCCGGGGTTGCTGACCAGAATCGGCTGCGGCGTGCCCCATTTGCGATTCGCAAACTCTTTCATAGAGACAAAGTACACTTCTGCCGGAAAGGGGGTCCGGTCGTTAAAGGCCTTGCCGATGAGGTCAATCAATTTGGGGATGTTCGCGGTCGCGATGACATGTCGCCCCGGGCCGAAAACATCGAGAGCCAAGCCATCGCGGAAGAAAACCGCCGCCTGCCCGCTGCGGACAATCACATGGCTGCCAATACGATAATCGCCAATGGATGTGTCATCGGGGAAACGGTGAACCAATTCGTTTTCCATCTCGTTGGCGTATTCGATGACGTCAAAAATGCGTGCCATATGCTTATCTCCTTGAATGAAGTAAAAGGACAAACTACCCCTCTAGGTCATTATACTGTATTTTGTAAAAAAGATTTCCATAAAGAGGAACGCTATCCAAATATACGCCTGGCGAGGGGAAAGGTTTCTTTACACGGCATGCAAAGATGGCAGCACAATCGCTACAGAGCCACACCGCCGACGGCTCTTGCGTGCGCCCTTTCTTACCTGACTATAACTTTGGCCTGTTTGGCGCAGTTGCTCTCTCCCCCTTTGGGGCCTGGAAAAAAGCGTTTTTTTGTTTGCGGCTTTCAAGCCGGTCTCGTTCTTGACGTTTTTTCCCGCCAGAACCATAAAAACGCCCAACATGGAGCAAGATTGTGATGGCCAGAAGGCCTGTCTTATAGGACTGTAGGACAGCTTGTCGAGCAGGATGGTAAGA
>FMJZ01017062.1_pt1 | contig 33993 bp, 20 predicted proteins | sample 1987881 | NCBI WGS metagenome assembly FMJZ01 (sample SAMEA4378227, study PRJEB15110) | soil metagenome | biome: soil; feature: Field; material: Soil | place: India | collected 2015-03-11 | depth 0 m
AAAAAAAGCGCACCAAATATAATCCATCAGTAAACCCTGTCACGCGCTTTTTCGGATTGGCTTCCCTTTTTCAGCTCGGAGAGACACCCACCAGTAGCATCACAGGCGTGTCAACGGCGCTATTTTTAGGTTTACAAAGCGCGTCCTCGCGAAACACACCGGGTTTCGGGGAACCACTTAGTACGCCTCAAGGCACAATTGGACCGCCGAAGCATCAACCATCCTAATCGTGCGCACATACATTGAAAACGGCGCATTTTCAGGGCAATCGAGTGCATTAATCCGAGCTAGTGCGTCCCAAGCTCATGATACGGTTTACCGGCACGGAAAAGTTGCACGAGGTGCACGAGCGCTTTGGCAAGCTTTGTGTCGCCAGTCGAGCGTGCCTGCTCAATGGCTTTTTCCGCAGTTACAATTGCGTCCTCGAACCTGCTGGCCTCGGCATACGCAGCCGCCAATGTTCCAAGACACCGCGCATCGTTAAAACCTGTCAGTACACAGGCACGCTCGGCCAATTGAACAGCTTCAACCCCATTACGAAGCCCCGGCTCATGTGCAGTGGCAAGCAACCACGCCAAGTTATTCAGTGCCTCGGGCGCATTAGGCTCGAGCCTTAATGCCGCGCGGCAATGCGCAATCGCTGCGTCTGGCCTGCCAAGACCACGATAGGCGTCAGCAAGGTACAAATGCGTTTCAACGTCGGGTCGCGACCGTAGCGCCTCGCGCAGGTGCAAAATTGCCTTGTGCACCCGTCCAAGATTCACCAACGCAATACCGTAAAACTTGTGTGCGTCGGCATCGAGCGGACTGATGCGAAGCGCAGCTTGGAAATGGTGTTCGGCCTGCGCAAATTTGCCCTGCTCAGCAAGGGCACGACCAAAGTTGATGTGTGCCTTGTAATTGTCCGGCTTGAGCCTGAGCGCAGTCTCGAAATGCTTGATGGCCTCATCTAGCCTGCCCTGCTCCGCCCTGATCACGCCCAGGTTGTTATGCGCTGGCCAAGCATTTGGATTTTTCGCAAGCACATCCAGCCAGAGCTGTTCTTCGGAAGCAAACACACCCGCGCGCCGAAAAGTTAACCCACCCAAAACGATCAACAGTACCAGCACAACCACTTTCAACCTGGCCGCCCCGAAGACTGAAGTCATAACTGCCCCGATTAATGCCGCTGGCCCGATCAACGCAATGTATTGAAAATGATCCGCCACTCGCGAAATGGCGAGGTAATACATGTCAATCAACCCGAGCACAGGAAACAGGTTCACAGTGAAAAAACCGAAGCAAAACAAAGGCGCCCTGCCCCATCGGCCGCTGAACAACCAACATAACGCAAATGCACCCACCAAAGCCACCAAAGGCATGTACGTTGCCACCGCAGCCGCATTTATCTCCCAACGCGGGTAAATCAGGTTCAGCCCGACCGGCACAAATGCTTTCGCAAGATAAAACCACACTGCCATTGCTGCTGCTGCAACCCGGCCTGCGATGTCCTCGGTCTGCACAACTGCGCCTTTGATCGCGTGCTGTGTCTGGAACCAAATGGTCATCAGGCCGAAGACAAATGACATCACAAAGTACGGCACCACACGGAGCGCGTCTTTGAGTGTAACTCTGCCGTGTCGGAACCAAATGCAGCCAAGCAACACAACGGGCAACATCACAGTTGACGTTTTGCTTAACAACGCCAACACAAATGCGCACAAAGACAACCCGTAAAGCAAGCATGCTTTGGTCCGCTCACCCAAACAACGCGCAGTGTCTGCATCGAGCCACAACGCGATGCTCACCAAGTAAAACGGTAACGAAAGTGTGTTTTTCAGTTCGGCAATCCAAGCCACCGAACCAGCGCACACCGGGTGCAGCCCGTAAATCGCCGCACCGAGCCATGCCCCGGGTACCTTCAGCCGCAGCAATAAACGCCAGACAAGCAAACTGCTGAGCGCGTGAAGCAACACATTGACAATGTGATATCCGAGCGGATTATCCCTCCACAACTGCCATTGCAACCAGAAGACCACCGTCGTTAACGGAAAATCGCCCTGGAACCACACCGATCCCAGGCCTGCATCGCCTGTAACAATCGGATTCTGTTTAACCACCAAAAGGTCGTCCCAGACAAACACACCACGGTACACCGGCAGGTATGCAACCAGTATCCCGAGAATTAACAGCGTTGCATGGATAAAGTTGCGGCCCAAGTGGCTAGTTGGCGTCACCAACTCGACCACAGGTCGAATCCCAGGAGCATCTGTTCTACGCAAGACGGACATTCCAAGAGCGCACACCTTAAAACTCGCGCCACTTCTTAACCTAGTAACACACCAATCAAGCCGAACGAATCTCACCAATTTGCACCCAGAGCCGCAAGCTAGATCAACCCGTAACAACGCCCACTTGCAACACACCATGGACGAGTTGCAGCCCACCGCGCCTTTGTAATCCAAAGCCTAAAGGGACATCTGCACTCCAAAGTAGCCATGGAGATACACAACACATAAGATACGCGTTTCGTCATTTGCAGGTCGTCTTGGCGCAATGCTCAGGCACCGCTTTCAATTCTGATCCAGCGAGTCGTAAGCCCTTGCCCAAAACGATTCCGGAACGGGCATGATCCAAGCCGATTCCGCCGCGAGTGTGTACAAGTTGATCTGGTTGAAATTGCCAAGGAAAATTCGCCTCCGCACAAAACAATAAGTCCCCGCCCGACCTTTCGGTCAGACGAGGACATTATGGGGAGTGGGAGTGCGCCACGCTCTCTTTCCCCCCGCTGGCATTAGGCGCTCTCGGCTTTACACCGGGGCTGCCAGCTTCCCGACGCTATTCTCCGCGGCAGCCGGAGTATTCGGCCTCATAGCAGGGCCGTCCCGCCTCTTGCGAGCGCGGAATTATTGAGTGAGGCTTTTTAGCTCGTCCGCACGGTGGTTGCGCGCCACCGCATCGTTCGAACCGGACCAGCAGACGCCTGTGCATCGGCTTGGCGCCTCCCGGCCTTTTAGCACGGGTCGGCCACCGCTTTTGGCGGTGCGTTTGCCCGGGCTAACGGGTCTCGCCTCTTACCTCTCAGGTTGCCTTTCAGCCACAGTACAGCGCTGCTGTTTTCAGCATCGCCGCATGCTTGGAAGCTTAACACGCGTTTCCTGCCTGAACTGCGCGTGCGCTTCCCCGGTACGGCCACGCACTTTGTCCACCTTCCGGTGGGTTTGATGCGCACCGGCATGCTTTAACACGCCGGCTTTGCGACCGTGCCGGGCTGGTCGCGGTAGCAACCGTGTACCCTCTTGGGTAACCGCGATTCACACGAACTCGAAACTTGTTCGTGTTACTTGACTCGGCTCGGCCCGGTTTCTCATCAGGCCTAACCGCCAAGCCCCTGGATCGCGTCGCTGACGACGCGCGACCGTCGTCAGAGGGACTGGTGAATCCTGCCTCTGCAGTTGAACCTTTCGGTCCGGTCTGCGAGGGGCGGGGCCAACCAGCTTGACCCGGCCTTTCCCCGGTTACCCGGGATTATCCTTGAAACGCCTGGCAACAACATTAATGATGCCGCCAGACCGTTTCAGTTCCTTCAAAGAACCATTAGAATTTTAGCACGAGTCACCGTGCCTACAACAAATTCTTGTGCACAGGTTGTTCACCGCCAAACGCACGGTGAATTAACTGTGAACGAGTTGGATCAGCCTCAATTCACAATGGTTTTCCGGCCGCTCGACAAGTCGAAATTCACAACCTGTAAAGAGACCCTGCACCAAATGTGAACAAGTTTTTTGATGCACCGGCGGTAATTTGGCGTGTTTTACCAGCAAGGTCTTAGTGGCCGGGTTCAACCTCAGGGCTGATATGTCAACAAATCCAACAAGTGCAAGCCGTTGTCGGCTAGTTGCCATTTACCATCACGACGCACCACGAGCTTGCGGCACGGGTTTTTGCGCAACTCTGCCTCATTCACCGAAAGCAATTGAAAACGTGCTTTTGTTTTAATCTCCGACGACGCCCGTGGGATCAGCTCGAACGGTACCCCATTGAAATTTAGTGCAAGCTCATACCCCACCACGCCTTCAGCTCGTGCAATTTGATTCGGCCGAATCAACTGAGGGTAACGCTTTAACCAGGGAAAATTTGTTGCACGGACAAATACACGACATAGCTCGGTCTGGCTTCGGACATAATCAGGCAGACTGAAATTTGCGCCGTGCTTGTGCTGCAGTAAAAAAATTGCACGCGGATCAAGCCCCACCAGGTTTTGTCCGTTCCACATGCCGTGGTCGTTGCGTTGGTCTGGAAATGTCTTTTTGTACCAGGCTGCAAAGTGCTCATTCAAAAGGAGCCCAAGCTCGAAATGCAAATGCGCACGGTCTTTCGAAATGCCACCCGGTGAACTCGAGCTACGGCCCAATATGCCGATGATTTCGCCTCCTTGCACAACCTGACCAACGGCAAGTCCATTGCGCACGGACCGCAGATGCGCGTAAGTCGAATAAACTTCCAGCCTGTCAATAACATGCCGCAACACGATATATCTGCCGAAAGTTGACAGACCAGGTTTTGTGTTGATGTAAACCACCGTACCGGCGGCAGTTGCATACACAGGGTCGGTAGGTTCGCCGTTTGCATCGGATTGAGTGCTTTTGATGTCGAGTCCTTCATGCATTTGCATGCCATCCGAGCGCACGCACCCGAAACAACCTGTTGTCCACGGTTTACCCGGTGTGGGTGCAAAAAACCTCTCTTCACCACCGGGCTCGAACAACGCATGATTTGGGGTGGGCAACCTGAACAATTGCGCGTTTGCACACCAGCAAAGCAGAACCGATGTCAAAAGCACTACGCAACGCATCTTCAGGGGTAAACTCAGCCGGCTCGTGCAGCAGATTAGAGCCGTGCTGCAGCAATGATGCATGAACATTTGATGCACAGAGACCATTCTACTGATTAATTTCACCCGCCAATTAGTCTAGCGGTCCACGGTCTTTTGCCATGTGCTTGGCAAGGTTGTTAAGCCCGGCAACAATCTGTTCCGCCTCAACACGGGTTGCGTCTGGGACGAAAACTAGTACACCGTCTGCGATCCTGCGGCTAAACATTGGTGCGCCAAGCCACCTGTGTACAGGCGTTTTGCGATCGCCAAACTGACAAAAGATCGCACAACGCTTGCCAGGGTTGGTGGCTGAGTATTGTTCAAGCAACCAACGACCGCGTCTGGTGAACTCGACCCGGAGCGAAAACGTGCCGTTCTCATCCACAACAGCTGCACCGGCAACATCACGTTCGTCAAGGAAAGCCGTTTTTTCAATGTTGATCAGGACCGGCTCGGTCCGACCAATTCCAACCGGCACAGTCAGCTCGGTTTGCCCCGGACTAGCCTCAAGGTGCAACCGAAAGACTGTGATTGGCCCTTTTGGTTTGCCGTTGGTCTGGCATCCGCAACCCAACGACAGTGCTAAAACCGCAACTGTCAAAATCAAGTTGAATTTATGAAGTTCACCCTGCATATTTTCGCGCAACACGGGTGCGTTTTACCCGCAAAACCATGGGCAAACAATACAATAAAGTCGAAAAACGTCGGCGTCGGCAGCGTTACATCAAACGCAAAAAACTGGCTGCCAAAGCGGCCAGGCTTGCTGCTGCAGCTTCCAAGGCTTCAACTCAACCAACTCAGCCACAGCCAGAAACCATAATACAAGCTGCGCCTGCGCCCGCAGCAACAAGTGAAATAGCAAAAGACCTAACACAGTCGGCTGGAGAACAATCGGCTGAACAATCATCAGCCACAAGTGGAACCTCCGCCGTTGTGCCAGAGCCAGGACAGACCGAACCGGCTGACCAAAAGGCCGCAGCTCAATCTGGACAGATACAGACCAGCTCGGCAGACTCGACTACCACGAGTTAACACGGCTCGCACCGCTCCAGTGTAGTCTTAAACCGGAGTCTGCGTGACACGCGCGCGTAACTTGCGCGGCTGGGTAATAGACTTTTGTCTTCCCAATGCCAGTCACAGGCTGGAATAGCTTCGTTACCATAATTCAGGGTACACACTACATGTGCACTGTCACATGCGCAGCGGGTAGATGACCCCGCCTCGCCAACTGAACCAGAAAAACTGGATTAAGGAGCACACCCGTCCCTAGGACTCGCCAGACGCGCCTGGCTGTGCATGCACGCACGCAGACAGGCCTTACGTCCAGCACATCTGCGCACGGCACGCTGGTCGGTTCGGGAACAAGCTTGCGCCGAGGGTGTTTTGCGCGAGGACACGCAAAACCGCACGCGAGGCATTGTGCACTCCTCAACCAACTGGGTAATTCGGGCTAAATGCTCCAGGTACAAGGTGAAGACGCTTTAAGCATGCAGGTTTTGGTTCGTAGCAACGTTTTAGCGTGTGTGCGTCTGCAGCTCGCGCTTTCAGCGAGCCAACCTAAAAAAACCGAAGGCTCTTCTATAAACAAGGCTTAGAAGACAACCTGAAGCAAGGCCTTCAAGCTACACCGTTTGCTCTGCAGTAAACTCTTGTCCAACAAGAAAAGCACTGTGCAGCAGTGAACTCAACCCAAAAATGCCGCGACATAACAATGTATTGCTGTCTTTTTTTCCCGCCGAAAAAATGCTCGCAAGCAACGGTAAAACGGCGTATTGTTTTATAATGCGATGTGAAAAAGCTCGTGCACAAGCTACCTTCCGGACACACGGCAATGCCGCCTGGCCGGCAAACCTGGCCGTATCCAGCGTGTGCCGACGCGCAAGCACGCATGCGAGGGTTCACGTTGATTGAACTGTTGGTTGTAATCGCCATCATCGCCGTTTTAGCGAGCTTGCTGTTACCAGCTCTTTCTAAGGCAAAAGCACGCGCATATACAACTGGTTGCTTGAACAACCTGAAACAATTAACTCTGTGCTGGCAATTGTACGCTTCTGACCACGACGATGTCCTACCTCCAAACAACTCAATTACAGACATTAGTACCGGCCAATTGCTTGCTTCAGGTGGGTCATGGTGCACAAACATCGCCAGATACGACGCCGACCCAGCCGGAATCGTAAACGGCCTATTGTTTCCGTATAATAGGTCACTCGGCATTTACAAATGCCCCGCTGACAAGTCCACAATCGAAACACCCGACGGCACTAAACTCCCCCAGCCGCGCATCCGGAGTTATAACATGAGCCAGTCAATCAACGGTTGGCCCGAGTTCAACTGGCTGACAGCTACTGTGATCCCAAGCTACAAAAAGCTTTCGGATATCAAGGACCCGGTACCTGCACAGCTGCTGGTGTTCATTGACGTGCATGAAGACTCGATCTTCGACTCGCTGTTCGGGATACCCACCAAAGCTTACTGGGGACACACCGCTGCGTGGTGGGATATACCCGCAAACCGGCATAACCAAGGTTGCAATTTTTCGTTCGCCGACGGGCACGCTGAGCGTTGGCGCTGGCGTGTGCCGAAAGTTGTGAAAGTCAAGTTTGCCGTTCAGCCAGTGCCAGAGGAAGAACTGCCCGATTTCAGACGTGTCCAGGCCGGGTTCAAACAGTATCACAACTGAAGGCTAAAGGTGGCTGGCGCAAGGCCACATTGGCATTCGTTCCTATTTCGTGCTAGGCTTGCGCATGAGACCAGACCAAACACAAGCCTGAGTAAATGAACCAAGTAAGACAGGCGCGGAGTAGTATTTTTAGGTACACCGCTTCAGAAATGCGCTTGCTGCAGCAACACAGCAATCGGCACAGTGCTTTTAGCCTGATCGAGCTTTTGGTTGTTATCGCAATAATTGCGCTTCTTACAGCACTGCTTTTGCCAGTGCTCAACAAAGCAAAACTCAAAACACGCGGTATCCAATGCATGAACAACCACAGGCAATTGTGCCTGGCGTGGCGGATGTATTCCGATGACAACGACGAAAGACTTGTGTACGCAAGCGAAGACCCGTGGAATCCCGAAACATACAACGCTGCCTGGATAACCGGCACACTCGATTTTGACCCCCGAAACCGCGCAAATTGGGACCCAGAGCTTACAATCAAGAAAAGTCCGCTCTGGCCGTACTGCGGCGGCAACCTTGAGATTTGGAAATGCCCGGCAGACCATTCGTCTGTGGTAGTGGGCGGCATACGGCGCCCGCGCGTGCGTAGCATGTCAATGAACATCTACCTCGGCGGCTGGGGCGGTACATACGGCGGCTGGGACCGTGCAATGGGCGCAGTATGGAGCGATTTCAAGATTTACCTGAAGCAATCCGATCTGCATAACCCGGGTCCAGCAAAAATTTTCGTGTTCCTCGACATGCGCGAAGACAGCATTGACATGGGCAACTTTGCCACTTGCATGGCTGGCTGGCCAGACCAACCCGAGCGATACGGCTTCTTCGACCTGCCTGGATTCTATCATCACCGCGCATGCGGGTTCTCATTTGCAGACGGCCACTCCGAAATAAAACGTTGGCGTGACGACCGTACCATGCCTCCACTTGTCCGCGACGGTTTGGTGGTGGACTGGTTTTCATCGCCACACAATCCGGATGTAGCCTGGCTTCAAGACCACTCAACACGCAAGAAATAGTTGCGCTTTACATCAGAAAATCTAAAATTGTGCTCAAACGAAAAAGGCAATGAACTACCAGATAGCACAACGTGCATTGGCTTTAACACCGTCACTGACCTTGGCGATTGATGCCAAGGCAAAACAGATGAAGGCCGACGGAATAGACGTGGTCGGGTTCGGCGCTGGCGAGCCTGACTTTGACACACCTCAACACATTAAAGATGCAGCTGCAAAAGCGCTAGCAGCCGGGTTCACTAAGTACACACCTGCCGCTGGCATCCCCGAACTCCGCCAGGCAATCGCAGAGAAACACCGACGCGAAAACGGGCTCGAATACAAACCGAGCCAGATCGTTGTCTCATGCGGCGGCAAGCATTCGTGCTACAATGTCGTCATGGCACTCTGTCAAGAAGGCGACGAGGTTATCATCCCCGCACCATATTGGCTTAGCTACCCCGAAATGGTGAAACTGGCCGGTGCTACGCCGGTGTTTATCGAAACGACCGATGCTACCGAGTTCAAGGTCACACCCGACCAGTTGCGTGCAGCCATTACGCCACGGACGCGACTGCTCATCTTGAATTCGCCGAGTAATCCCACCGGCACAGTGTACACGCCCGACGAAATTAAAGCGCTTGGCGACGTCTGTCTCGAGCGTGGCGTATTGATCATGAGCGACGAGATTTACGAGCACCTGCTGTACGATGGCGCAGTACACAAAAGCGTGGCGAGCTTTTCAAAGGCACACTACGAACACACAATCATTGTGCACGGGTTTGCCAAGGCATGGAGCATGACAGGTTGGCGTTTGGGTTGGTGCGCCGCGCCTGAGCCGATCGCAAAAGCCATTGACGCAATTCAAAGCCATAGCACGAGTAATCCGACTAGTTTCGCCCAGAAAGGTGCGGTGGTTGCACTCACAGGAGCAAATGATCACTTGGCAGCGTGGCTCGCCGAGTTCGATCGGCGCCGCCGTTACGCGCATGCCCGACTTAACAGCATGCCAGGCGTTTCATGCTGCAATGCAAAGGGCGCATTTTACCTGTTCCCAAACATCGCCAAGCTTGGACTGAAATCGGTCGAGTTCTGCACCAAACTGCTCGAAGAACAAAAAGTTGCTGCTGTGCCCGGCATTGCTTTCGGCTCCGACAACCATATTCGGATCAGCTACGCAACAAGCATGGAGAACATCGAGAAAGGGCTCGACCGACTCGAAAAGTTTGTCAGGCAACTCGCCGGCTGACGCACGGCACAACTCAACAGGCCAGCTATTGCTTAACGCGTTTTGGACACGCCAGCCTGACCGTCCAAAGCTTCCCAGACATCAAAAGGTCCCAACTTCTTAGTCGGCTAAAAGGCAGGCCGCACTTGCCTTTGAACAACTTGCCCAAGTGCATCTCACGCAGACCCGCACTCCGCCAAATTACCTCATGCGCAACCGAGTTTCCAAGCGTCCGGCGTTAAACTGCGCTGGCGCAGCCAACCCGGGTAGCTTAAAACACAGTTAATGGGTATCAAATGGACTGTCGACTTCGAGGTTACTAGCTACCTCTTTGAGAAGTTTTGTACGCTCGCCGAACACTTTGTACTCAGGTCAGTTCGGCCGCCGCCAGCCCCATCATTCTAATTCATCTCTGATTCAACACCCAATACCACAGTAGCGACTTCTTTTGGGCATAGCCGCGCCAGCTCCTAGAGGCCAGGACCCACCTAGACTAAGACTCGTTCCACAAGCAACTCCCCTGGTTGTACGAGCTGCACCCGGCCGCAATACCCTTCAAGTTTGCGCAACGGCGTGCATGCCAACCACTCTAAATCACCAAGCAAATCCACGAACACGCCCGCAACTTGCCAGTTCTGGGGCACACCTTTTGCACCGAAGCTGCCCATAAACTCGTGGCGCATACCCAGACCAGGCGCACGCGTGCACTTTATGGTTGCAGACCGAGGGTAAACAAGCCAAACTACACTTTGTTTTGGCGAACCTGACAAAAACAATGAAACGAATTTTATTGCTCAGCATTGGGGTCTTTATTGCTTTGCCGGCGATAGCGACCGAGACAAGTCCAAAGACCGAGGTTGCAGACGCGGCCAAAAAGCTCGCTGCGCAACCCAATTACAGTTGGAAAACAACCATTACAGTGCCCGAAAGCGCCATGTTCCGGCCCGGTCCATCCGAAGGCAAAACCGAAAAGGATGGCTTATCGTGGATGTCAATAACGACCTTTGACGAAAATAAAATGGAATTCTACATCAAGGGGGATAAGGCCGCTGTGAAAAACCCGGATGGCGCGTGGCAGTCCAAGGCCGAGGCAACTGAAGGCGCGGATGAATTCGGGCCGGCGATGTTTATTGCTGGGTTGCTTGACAATTTCAAAACGCCTGCTGCCCAAGCTGAGGAACTTGTCGGCAAGACAAAGTCTCTTGAAAAAACCGGTGAGGTGTACTCAGGAGAACTAACCGAGGAAGCTGTTAAACAATTGCTTGTGTGGCGACCGCGTCGTGGCGGCTTTACGCCGGAGATCAAAGGAGCCAAGGGCACCGTGAAGTTTTGGGTCAAGGACGGCGTGCTTACAAAGCTCGTGTACTCGCTCGAGGGCAAGATGATGTTCGGCGACGACGAACGCGACATCAGCCGTACCACAACAATCGAGATCAAAGACATCGGCACAACAAAAATTGTCCCGCCCGAAGAAGCAAAGAAAAAAATGTCCTGACAAGCCAAGGGGACTGGCATTTGGCACGCCACGCCAATGCAGGGTTGAAAAATGAAAAGCAAACCAGCGGTCGAACCGCAAACGCAATTAAACAACTTAAGCGCGGGCATATCCGCAAATGCGCGGATACAAAAGCCGGTGCACGGCATTATTCCGCCGCTAATCACGCCGCTCCTAGACCGTGACACGCTCGATGTGCACGGCTTGGAACGGCTCATCGAGCATGTAATCGCCGGCGGTGTGCACGGGTTGTTTGTGCTGGGGACAACCGGCGAGGCGCCCAGTCTGAGTTATAGGCTCAGGCGCGAAGTAATTGAGCGCACATGCAAGCTAACGGCTGGGCGCAGACCTGTGTTGGTTGGGATCACTGACACTGCATTTGTTGAATCAGTAAACCTAGCCAAGTTCGCCGCTAATGCAGGCGCACAAGCTGTGGTCGCGTCGGCCCCTTACTATTTCCCGGCCGGCCAGCCGGAACTGTACGAGTACTTTCGGCGGCTCATCCGAGAATTGCCGCTGCCGTTGTTCCTGTACAACATACCCGCGCTAACAAAGATACAGTTCGATCCTGAAACAGTCGCCAAATTGCTGGAGCTTGAAAAAGTTATCGGGATCAAGGACAGCTCGGGCGACATCCGGTATTTTGGGAGGATTCTCGATCGGGCAAAAGTGCGGCCTGACTGCTCGGTTCTGGTCGGCACTGAAAGACTGTTTGTCCAGTCATTGCGGTTAGGCGCGCATGGGGGTGTAACTGGCGGCGCGCTGATTTACCCGCAATTGTTCATCGAGCTGTACGATGCATGCCGTTCTGGGCGGGAAAACCAGGTCAGAAAATTGCATCGGCACATGACAAGACTGGGGCGCATATACGCGATCAGCAGAAACGCGTCCGCCCCGGTAAAAGGTATCAAATGCGCGCTGTCGCTGCTGGGCATTTGCGACGATTTTATGGCCGAACCACTGAGCCGGCTCGGTGCAGCCGAACGTGAACGCGTACGTGCTGTGCTAGAGTCATTGGATTTGTTGCACACAACCGAGAGCTGCCGCTGCACCGTGTGTGCTCGACATGCGTGAGTGTGCAAGCTATTTTATCACGCACAGTTTGCTTCACGCCCATGTTCACAAAAACACAAATGTATCAACAGCTCGGGTATCGGCCAAAATTACTTGGGTTGGAAAAGTGCAGATTACACCAGCAAAATGCCATGGTTCTCACAACCATCGTTGCGGTCATGACAATTGCCTCGCAACTCCACAGCGCAGACCCGGCCATTGTAAAAGCTGAGTTCATTTTCGAGTCTGCGCCTTTTGCAGAGTGCCATGCCTCAAGCATTGCCGAGACCGACTCTGGCCTTGTTGCAGCCTGGTTCGGTGGACCGCACGAACGACATCCGGAAGTAGGAATTTGGTTATCACGGCACGTTGACGGCGAATGGACTGCCCCTGTCGAAGTTGCAAATGGCATTGTGTCTCCGACGAATCGTTATCCGTGTTGGAATCCGGTGTTGTTCCAGTCCAAAACAGGGCCGCTGCTGCTCTTTTACAAAGTCGGGCCCAGTCCAAGCACATGGTGGGGCATGATGATGACCTCGACGAATTACGGTAAAACCTGGTCTGAACCACGCAGGTTGCCCGAGGGCATCCTCGGCCCAATCAAAAATAAACCGGTCGAGCTTACAAACGGCGATATCCTCTGCCCAAGCAGCACCGAACACGCAGGTTGGCGCGTGCATTTCGAGCGGACAGACGACCTAGGTAAAACCTGGCAAGCCACGCCTCCGGTGAATGATCCGGCTGAAATTGCTGCCATTCAACCTACGATCCTTATTCACCCAAACGGCAGACTCCAAGCACTAGGTCGCACACGCCAGGGTAAAATCTTCCAAGTCTGGTCAAAGGACAATGGATTGACCTGGGGCAAAATGAGCCTGACCGAACTGCCGAACCCGAATTCAGCTATTGATGCCGTGACACTGAAAGATGGTCGCCATTTGCTGGTTTATAACCACAACGTGCGAGACGGATCCAACAACAAGGGGCGAAGCCCGCTCAACGTGGCGGTGTCACAGGATGGCTGTGAGTGGTCTGCTGCCTTGGTCTTGGAAGACGACCCAAACGCGCCCAATGGTTTCTCCTACCCCGCCGTCATTCAGACGCGCGACGGTCTGGTCCATATCACATACACATGGAAACGGCTGCGGATCAAACACGTGGTTATCGACCCGGCCAAACTCAAACTGAAGCGGATTACGGACGGCAACTGGCCGGCATCACAAGTCGGGTTCAATCCAACGGTCAACCCTTCATAGCGTTATACACCGGTGCCACAGCTTAAAACCGTTGATTTGGCGGTGTTGGTCATTTACCTGGCCGGGATTGTCGCTTTGGGTTTGTGGGTTGGCCGGAAAAGCAAAGATACCGAGCAGTTCATGGCGGCGGGCCGCAGGATGCCGGGTTGGGCAGCCGGGCTTTCGATCTTCGGCACGTATGTGAGCAGCATCACGTTCCTTGCATTGCCAAGCAAGGCCTTTTCCAACGATTGGAACGCGTTTGTGTTCAGCCTTGCAATCCCGCTAACGGCTTGGATTGCAGTAAAATCTTTTGTCCCATTTTATCGCCGAGCAGGCGTGCTTTCCTCGTACGAACACCTTGAACAGCGGTTTGGTCCCTGGGCACGAACGTACGCAGTCATTTGTTACCTGCTAACCCAACTGGCGCGTATGGGCACAATCATGTACCTGCTTGCGCTTGCACTGGCGCCACTGACGGGCTGGAGCGTGCCAGCCTTGATTCTGGTTACAGGCACGGTTGTCATCGTTTACACGCTGGTAGGTGGTATGGAAGCTGTGATCTGGACAGACGTTATCCAGAGCATCGTTCTGATCGCAGGGTCGATCTGCTGTGCGGCGATCTTGTTATTTGACTTGCCGCACGGCCCCCCACAGTTGTTCGATATCGCCGCGCAACATAACAAGTTCAGCCTCGGCAGCCTGAGTTTCGACTTTACACAATCAACTTTTTGGGTTGTGTTGTTGTATGGATTCTTCATCAACCTCCAAAACTTCGGAATAGACCAGAGCTACGTCCAACGGTACCAAACTGCCAAAACCGAGGTCGCAGCCAAACAAAGCGTGTGGCTCGGCGCACTGCTCTACTTGCCGGTCTCTGCACTGTTCCTATTCATTGGGACCGGTCTGTTCGCGTTCTATACATCGCGACCTGACCTGCTTCCGCAGACAGTGGCGGATACACCAGACAGTGTTTTCCCACACTTCATTGCCACGCAATTACCGGTCGGGCTAACCGGGCTTGTGATCGCGGCGGTCTTCGCCGCCGCGCAATCCACAATCTCAAGCAGCATAAACTGCTCAGCAACGCTTCTGTTGTGCGACATTTACAAGCGTTACTTCAACCCGAATGCGACTGAACGCAACGCCATGCGATTTCTCTGGGCTACAAGCCTGTGTGTCGGCCTGTTTGGTGTAGGCATGGCATTGGCCATGATGCGCATTAGAAGCGCATTGGAAGCGTGGTGGAAGCTGGCTGGTATCTTCAGTGGGGGTATGCTCGGTCTGTTCTTACTCGGACAAATTTCTCGTTCCGTAAAAAGCCAAGCCGCACTACTCGGTGTGGCTGCCGGCGTATTGGCTATTGTTTGGACGACCTTTTCACATAAGTCGTACTGGCCACAACTACTTGCTGCTGTGCGGAGCCCATTCCACGATCTTATGACCATTGTCATCGGTACGCTAACGATCCTATTGGTGGGACTGCTTGTGACAGCCTGTTGTACGGTTAAAAAAAACGGCAGCCAAAGATGACCAAAAACCCTTAGTCACACCCAATTCGCAAGGTTCACAGATATACGCGTAACAGGGGCTAGAGACAGGTCGTACCCACGCGATGTACCTAAAACGACATGGCGCACCGATTGAAAATTTTTTTCCAACCTAAAACAACTCCTCCTATTTGATGCGCGCGCTCAAGCTTCCCACTCGTGCTTTTTACACTCTCAAGATTGGCAGCAACCCATAAAGCACGCTTCGTTGTGCTGACCAAGGCAAAGAACGCTTGGCCCCTCCGTGCACAATTGACACGCTTGGCAAGGTGTGCTCATACATATTTGGTCTTTTGATAATCACTGCGTAAGAAAAGGCAATGAAATCGCAGCCCGCAGTCGCGTTCGTCTGCTCCAGTACCAACAAATACAGCTTTAACGCATTGGCCGGTGCCATCGAGACTGCCGATCAGCTCCAAGGCATCAAGTTGGTCCCGCTCGAATGGAAAAGCCATCTAATAACCGACGTCAAGGATCTAATCAGTAATTTTCGGAAAGTCGTACTTTGCGTGTCATTTTGCAGTCCAGAACTGCACAAAGTGCAACAGTTAACCGCCCAGCTCCGGAGCAGATATGGAAATACACTTATGCTGGTGGCTGGTGGCCCGCACGCCTCGGGTGACCCATTGAGAACTATTAGAATTGGGTTTGACGTTGTAGTCAGATCGGAGGGGGAAGAAACGTTTCCGGAGTTTCTTTGTAAACTTGCGACCGACCAAGACTATAACTCTGTAAAGGGGCTCGTGTTCTTTGCCAACACCCATGAATACCGAGATACTGGCCGCAGAGATTGGGTGGACTTAAACAAGTACCCACCATTTGCATTCAAACAGCTAAAGGCCGGGCCAATCGAGATTACCCGCGGGTGTCCATACGGTTGCTTTTTTTGCCAAACGCCGAGATTGTTCGGCAGAATTCCCCGGCATAGAAGCGTCGAGGCTATTTGTAATGCTGTTCAAACGCTAAAAGCCAGAAAACTCACAGACATTAGGTTTATCACACCGAACGCGTTCTCTTACGGCTCGTCAGACGGCAAAAGTGTAAACATCAGTTCCTTAGAAGAATTACTCAAAAGCGTCCGAAAAATTTTGGGCTGCGACGGCCGGTTGTTCTTCGGCACGTTCCCATCTGAAGTAAGACCTGAGCATGTTACAGAACAATCGCTGGGGCTGGTCAAAAAATACGCAAACAACAAAAATATCATCATCGGCGCACAAACCGGCAGCCAAAGACTGCTAGAGTTTTGCCATCGGGGGCATACCGTCGAGGATGTTTACCGTGCGGTCGCGCTTACCACAAAAGCTGGCTTAACCCCGCACGTGGACTTCATCTTTGGCCTGCCAGGTGAAACTTTGGAAGACACTAAGTCAACAGAAAAAGTCATCAGTGACCTTGTCAAAATGGGGGCAAAAATTCATGCTCACACTTTTATTCCCCTACCACAAACCCCATTTGCGTCTGTTCGCGTTGGTGCACTGCCAAAAGCCACCAGAAAACTCATCGCTGATCTAACAGCAAAAGGCGTAGTTTACGGCAGCTGGGCCGAGCAAGAGAAAATGCGAATATGGATACATCGCTATCTGGCAAGCATCGAACCCGGATCCTAACCAAGCACGCAACGTTCCATTCGCTTTCACACCTCGTCCGGTAACACACGCACTCACTGACGGAGGCACGCTTGAGACACGCACTCGAAACTCTGTTCGGAAATGAACTGGCACTCAATACGGGACAAAAGATTACTCTCGATTACACCCACGGAAACCTCTGATCGCCAGAGCACTCGCAGGGAAAAACAGCCTTCAGCAGAAACGTTTTACCGGCGACTGCTTCACTCAATCACCTCAAGCGATTCACTTAACCGCACCGTCTGGCCTTTACGAAGTACCACATCCCGCGTTTGATCTCTGTAAAGCACCCGCACCTTTTCACCCCCCATACTTTTGATAGTTGCCGCTACTAGCTTACCTTTAGCCCATCGAATACACACTTCAAATCCGCCGCGCGCAAGCAGGCCTTTGACCTCGCCTTCGGGCCATGCACTCGGCAGCGCCGGCAACAAGTGAATCAGAAAATGACCATCCGGCTCGCGTACGTGGCTCTGGAGCAACATCTCTGCTATCCCAGCCGTCGCGCCGAAGTTGCCGTCTATCTGAAACGGTGGATGCGCATCGAACAGGTTTGGGTACAAGCCAGCCTCTTTGGTAGTGGCAGGCCGGATCAGGTTCCGCAACAGCCGATGCGCGCGGTCGCCGTCTAAAAACCGCGCCCAAAAATTAATCTTCCATGCAATGCTCCAACCGGTACCCTCGTCACCGCGATAAATCAATGACTGCCGCGCCGCGTTGAACAGCTCGGGCGTGCGCCAGGTGATTTCACTCCCAGGATGTACACCCCATAAATGCGATACGTGCCGATGTTTGTTGTTCGGATCGTCAATGTCATCCAACCATTCCTGTAATTGGCCGTGCCGACCAATTTGATTCGGCGCAATCCGCGCGCGCAATGCGTCTAGTTGAGATGCAAATTCAAGGTCAGTCTTTAAAAGACGTGCTGCCTCAGCACATGCGGCAAACAATGCCCGGATTATCTGGTGATCCATAGTAGGGCCCATCACAAGCCCTCCCAGTTCAGGTGAATTCGACGGACCGCTGATCAACCAGCCGGTCTTCGGGTCCTCAACCAGGAAATCGCAGAAAAACAACGCCGCTTCGCGCATGACCGGGTAAACGCGTTCTTTTAAAAACCGCATGTCCTGCGTGAATAAAAATTGCTCCCATAAATGAAGACTTAGCCATGCTCCTCCCGTGACCCAGATGCCATGATCTGCATGGTTGATGGGTGCGGTACCACGCCATAGATCGAAATTGTGATGCAGCACCCATCCACGTGCGCCATAGTGATTTTTTGCTGTGCGTTTGCCCGAAACCACTAATTCGTCAATCGCATCAAACAACGGTATGTGGCACTCGAGCAAGTTACAGACTGTAGCCGGCCAATAGTTCATTTCGGTGTTAATGTTACAGGTGAACTTGCTTTCCCACGGCGGATTGAGGCTTTCGTTCCAAACACCTTGCAGATTGGCAGGCTGACCGCCGGGCCGGCTGCTGGCAATAAGCAAGTACCGACCATACTGAAACACCAGCACAGCAAGCGCAGGGTCGTCAACCTGGGCCGCACGCTTCAGCCGTTCATCTGTAGGCAAATCTGCCGGACCACCGCTGCCAAGCCGCAGCTCGACACGCCGGAACAAGCGCTGGTAATCAGCTATGTGTTCACGCCTCAAGGCCAGGAACGATTTGCCACGCGCTCGCGCAAGTGCACGTGCGCAGACTGCGGCTGGATCGCCCGAAACATCCTGGAAATTTTTGAAGCTTGTGCCTGCCGCTAGCAATAAAACCGCTGCGTTAGCGTTTTTGATCTCAAGCCAATGGTTCGTTGCCCGTACAACTCCGCCTTCGAGCCGTGCCTCGAGCTGTGCCTCGAACCGCAGAGGGTTGGTTATGTTGATGCCGGCACGCGGGTACCGGTCGGGCAATTGGCCGCGCAATACGAGTTTTCCATCCCTTGTAGCATTGACTGTTGAATTTGTATGTGGGCACGTGAAAGTGATACGGAAGCTCAATTTGCCAGGTTCGCTTGCCCCTAGCCGAATCACAATCAGTTTCGCTGGCGCGCTTGCGAACAACTCGCGATAATACGTCGTCCCACCCACCCGATAGCTCACGGTTGCAATTGCCCGCTCCAGATCAAGCGTGCGCTTGTAGTCCGACACCTCGTCATGGCCGGGAAATTCAATCCTGATATCACCAAACGGCTGGTACGGCATCTGGCGCAATGGCACGCTCATAAATTTTTCCATCGCAAGCGCTTCAGCCTCACGTTGTTTGCCTGCAAACAATAGCTCGCGAATCTTTGGCAGGTACTCGACAGCGCCGGGCTGCGAGTAATCGCGTGGTTCGCCAATCCAAAGCGTTGACTCGTTAAATTGAATTCGCTCGGTTGCTACACGGCCAAACACCATTGCACCCAGTCGGCCGTTGCCGATCGGTAATGCCTCGACCCATTGCCTTGCGGGCTGGCGATACCAAAGCGTCAATTGGCCAACCGAATCTAAGCTTGCATTTGGCGACGTAGCACACTCACCGGGTAGCACTTGGCCGAGCAACACAACCGCCACCGCAAAAGTCAAACCTACCACCCGCACTATTCCGGGAACGCACCCGGACCAAACCCGCACAGAATCGATTACATTGACCATGAGATCTTTCATTTTGCCATTGCAACTACGAGCAGACGATTTAACACGTTTCATCTGCAATTACCTCGTCAAGTTCAATCCGTTGATCTTCAATGTCACCGCAAAATCACACGGTGGTCTCACCGGCAACCGAACAATCAGCGCATCATGGGTTTGTTGCCATGTGAGCTTACCAACGTGCCCCAGTAATCGCACCTGAGCGATTTTACCCTGCGCTAACTCCGACTTCGTGCCAAGCGATTTGATTACCAATTGGCGGTCGTCAGGCCACGCAAGCACAATCGCATAAAGCGTGTTGCCTTTCGCTGTAAACCGGATGTCACGGCACGTGTACGGCTGGCGTTCCGTGTCAGTGAATGGACCCACTGAAGTTTGGGTTGGTCCCTCACCATAAATTCGCCACGGGCGTGTGCCATAAATGGCTTCGCCGTTGACACGCAACCATGCGCCGAGCTTGCGCAGCATTTGTTGCTCGCGTTCAGGAATAGTGCCGTCTGGCCGCGGTCCTATGTTCAACAACAACGCCCCGTTCTTGCTAACCACGTCAACCAGCTCGTCAACAATCTCGTCCGTATCCTTGTAAACGTGGTTCGTCACGTACCCCCACGAATTCCGCGAAACCGACGTGCATGTCTGCCAAAAAACGGGCTGAATATCGCCGAACCTGCCGCGTTCGACATCGAGCACGCCGGCGCCACGCGGAAATGACCGGCCTTCCCATTCTTTGAAATTAATTGCGACCTGTTTGCCCCACTCGGCTGCACGGTTGTAATAATACGCAGCGAATTTCTTCAAGTACGGCTGAAACACAGGCTGATATATCCACCAGTCAAAATAGAACACCTCAGGCCTGTACTTGTCCACAATTTCGCACGCGCGCAGCAACCAGTCATCGAGAAAATCTTTGTCCGGTGGTTCGGCCTGTGCTTCGGCAGTCCGCCTGTTACTCGCCGGACCGTACAGTGCCGCGTAATTTGTATCACGCACGTCTGAATCGAAATACAACCCATTATCGAAGTAAAACCAGTGCTCAGCACGGTGGTATGATGCACCAAACACAAGCCCAGCACGGCGCATCGCACGCGCAAGTTCACCCATCACATCACGCTGCGGGCCCTTCTTTGCCGCGCACCAGTCGGTCAGATCACTTGCGTACATAGCGAACCCGTCGTGATGTTCGGCCACCGGCACAACGTACTTTGCACCTGATTCTTTGAACAGGCGCGCCCAGGCGCGTGGATCGAACTTCTCAGCTTTGAACATCGGCACAAAGTCCTTGTACCCAAACTGCTTCTGCAGGCCGTAGGTTGTAATGTGATGATTAAACTCACGCGAGCCGGGCACATACATGTTGCGCGGATACCATTCACTGCCAAACGCAGGCACAGAATACACACCCCAGTGAATGAACAAACCAAACTTAGCGTCTTGGTACCACCGCGGCGTGCGAAAACTGTTCGTGGTCAATGTCCAGTCCGGCTTAAACGGCCCTGAGTTTGCCACTCTCTCAATGTCCACCAGCCGTTTCTTAACCTGAGCTTGGGGTACAGGAGACACCCACGGCAAACGGACATTCCAAACCTGTTGCGTGCCGACCTTGAACAAGTAGTCGAGGTCCTTCTTTGATGCCACAAAGACCGTGCCGTGCTTTAATCCAGGGGGAAACGTCATTTGGTCGGTTACATCAGTGAACGTTTTGAAATCGCGCGTTTTCATCGTGCAGTACCTCTTATCACGGTACGCCTCGAAGTAAATTAACCATTCATCGCCAAGCTTCAGGCCGCACGGGCCTTCGGTAAAGTTTGCAGTTAGATTCGTCGAGACATCGCGCCATGGCCCCAGCGGCGAATCGCTAAACGCAATGCGGATGTTCCGTTGCGGGCGCGTATTGTCTTTGAACAACAGCACGTATCTGTCTCCATCTTTCAGGATCTGGCCGTCGATTACACTGAACCCAGGATCAAAAAACAACTTCGTTGGAGTGAAACTTTTGAAATCGCGGGTTGTGGTGTAGTAAAGCCGATGATTGTTGGTCCGTGGCTCGAGATGGTCGGGGAACCGACCCGGGATTGTCGAAGCCCAGCAAATGATGAACCGTTTTTCGCGCTCATCATAAAAAAGCTCCGGCGCCCAAACATTGACTGTCTCCGGTTCATGTGCCATTGCGGGAACCCACTGCTGCTCAGACCAATGCACGAGGTCTTTACTGCAAGCATAGCCGAACCCATGCTCAGTGTGCCATGAACATGTCCAGACCAAATGCCACGTGCCATCTGGCCCGCGACAGATACTCGGGTCACGCATGATTTTCTGTCGGCCGACCTGTGCTTTCAGAAACAACCCGGGCACATTGCTCCAGTGATACCCGTCGAAGCTGTACGCAAACCGCAGCCCGTCCTGCTCTGGCTCCTTGAACGTAGCAAAAAGATAAACCGGTGCTTCAGGGTCAGTTGAGTGGGCGCACCCAAACTGAACCTTAAACACAAATCCCAAAACCAAAAGCCAGACTGCTCGGCAACACCAACTCATGAGCCAAATTGTGCAGCACCACCATCGCAAAATCACGCCTGAATAACCGTCAGGAACAATGCGAACTTGTGGAGGCGTTTGAACATTTCCATCGTGTCAATCTGCGTGCCTTTACCTCTGCACAGTAATGATTCGGGATCGTTAATCGGTGGCAAAAGCCAATTCTGTGATAGGCCCACTTTCACGGCAGCCGCAGGCTTACTTGGACACGATAGAACCTTACCGAACGCCGGCTGCGTTAGTATCGTTCCACAGCAACGGTAACACAGGTGAGTTTGTCACTAATACAGTGTCCCAACGCACAAGATTGCACGAGATCTGTATTAATCCGGACCAGTCGGCCCGGTGAGCAGAAGATTCACTCGCCCGCTGTCAGCAGCTCTCACCGCAAGCACAAGCACGTTGAGCGGATTCACAATCACCACAAACTTTTGTGTAGCGCTCAAGCTCGGCGTCCCATTATCGCTGACCGCCACCGTGATGGGGTTGATTGTTTTGGCATGGGTAACTCACGAACGCCAGTTCAACACTTCGCTATTAGGATCAATCATAGCATTTGTTGGTCCCCTAAAAGCCGGTAAGTGAGGACCAGGCCCGAATCTGAGTCGGTTGCTAGATTGGCAATGCTGAGGTTTACCCCAACGTTGATGACGCGGTCTGACACGGCGCTAACACTGGAACGGTATTCAGCACTTCTCTGTGCATGAAATCTGTCCGGTTTAATTCGCCGGCGTTGCCGCGAGCGCATTTTTTGTTACGCGCACTGTCACTGGAAGATTCGTTTTAAGCTACATGCCGCTCAAAAATATGTTCAGCGGAGCAACGTTGGACAACACATGATTGTCCCAATCACCGTGATACGTCGGCAGGGTATGACTGCACGGCTCGAGGCCGGATATCCACATCTTGATCTGCGCACCTACATAACCGTTATTCACTTTGACCCCGTCCGGCACCAACTTTATGTCGTAAACCGGGCTTTGCACCCCCTACTTCCAATACTCAGGCTGCAAAGCGCTACCAACAAAACCAACGCGCCGAAAAGTAATAGTAACCCCATCGAACGTGTGGGAAATCATATCGCCCTCTAGGAACCATATTGAGCTTGTCGACAAAGGTGTAAAACCGGGCTGCAAACCTTCGGCAACAGGTCGGTTATTATTGTTGATGTCCACCTTGATTTCTCTTTTTGGGCATCTGGAGTAACCACCATCCCGGTTACCCCTCACAGTGCACAGGTCATGACCCAAACAAACACGAAGTGCTCGAAAATTTTGGTTTTTTTCACGGCTAGATCTTTTACCCCTCGAAGAAAAGAACCGTAATCATCTGTACTGGAGCCACACGGTCATTTCGGCGTGCCCGCGGTTTCCCCAAACCGCATAAGGGATGAGCTTGGTGTTGGCCCGCTTAAACGGCTGTGGGTTGAACTCACGGTAAAGCCGGCCAGTCCAGTCAGTTGCAGGTTTAACCAGCAACGCGGTATCCAATACAACCACACCGCCAAGTAAACGATGATCAAATCGCACGCGGAATGTAACGTCTGCAGGGATAATTACATCTGTGACCCGCACGCCCTCTGGCAAATCAGATGATTCGAGACAATACACAATCGGGCCACGCTTGACAGCAAGCTGGTTAAGCGTCTCTTCAACGAGCGGGTTCGCCTCGATTAACTCAGCCCGCAACGGCAGGTCCAAATCCACGAAATCACCTGGATGCCACACTCGGCGTAGCTCGGCGTAACTGCCAGCCGCTAAAGCAAGCTCGACTGGACGATGGTTCAGGCGCAACCGAACAGGTGCCCCTGCCCAGCCAGGAATCCGAAGCTTCAAAGCGAACTGGTTGGTGCCGCACTCATGGATTCTAATCCGCACACGGCCGCTCCATGGGTACTCTGTCTCCTGGGACAACTTGAGTTTGCCAACACCTGGCAACTCAGTAGCAAGCGTGCTGCTTCCGTAAAGGTTAACCCAAATTGCCCCGCTCGACTTCGCGTAAGTGAACTCGGCCGAGCGCATGAGCGTGCGGACCAGGTTTGGCGGACAACAGAATGACCCCAGAAACGGCACGCGATACCGCGGCCAGCGCAGCTCGATAGGCATGGGCTCAGTTACACGCAAAGGATTTGTGTAGAAGAAATTCGTCCCATCCAAGCTCACCCCTGAAAGCACACTGTTATAAAGTGTCAGCTCGAGAACGTCAACAAACCGCGCTTCACCAGTAACCAAGAACATCCGCCAGTTCCAGAGCACGTTGCCAATGTTTGCGCAGGTTTCATTGTGCGCAGTTGTGTTGGGCAATTCATAGTTGTGGCCGTAAGCCTGATGAATGCGCGTGATGGATTTCTGGTCCTTCCCGCCGTACGGCGATGCACCATCGTAAAGCGCACCGCAACCGCCTGTTATATACATTTTTTGCTGGGTAACATTCGACCAAATCAACTCCAGCGGCCGCCACAGCGATTCATCACCAGTTTCCATGAACAGATCTGCCGCGCCTGCGTAAAGATAATTCGCGCGTACAGCGTGGCCTACAGCTTCAGTCTGTTGCGCAAATGGAATACGATCCTGATTATCGTCGCCCCCATCTGTGATTTGGCTGCGTAACTCAAAGAACTTTTTCGCAAGCTGTAGATACCGTGCCTCGCCAGTCACACGGTAAAGGTCAATAATACCCATAAAATGCGACGGACAGACCGAACTCCGCGCAGCTTCCGGAGGCGCGTCGTTGAACGTTGCATATAGGAAATCTGCAGCTTTACGCGCCACATCGAGGAAGTTAGTACGTCCAGTAATGCGATAATGGAACGCGGCGGCTGTCATAAGGTGGCCCATGCTGTACATCTCAAAGTTGTGCCGGTCCTGAAACGGCGCGGCGTTGGTGTCACCATACCGTCGCCGTATTAAGGCTGGCGTATGAATATAACCGTCGGCACGTTGCGCCTTAGCGATCACGCAAATGGCATCCTCCACTGTCCGTTCCAACTCTGGGTCTGCCACAACACAAAGCGCTGCCACAGCACCCTCGATCCATTTATAAACCTCGCCGTCATTAAACGGCGCACCGCGATGCCTGCCATCGGCCATCCCAGCCGCTATTTCAAAGTTCCGGATGAACTGCGAGTAGTTTGTCCCGGACAGGATTCGCCAAAGCGCAGGAATCGTTTGCGTGCGGCATGACTCGAATCGCGCAGCCCAAAAGCCGTCGGACCAACGCGCTTCGCCTGGTACAAGTGGTTGTATTTTCGCGAACCGACTCTTGCCAGTATTATCACCCAGCGCCCAGCACACTAAGCCAAGGGACACCGACCACCAAATCATGAGCAAGCCTAACCCCCGACCGCACACGCTCCAACGATCAAGTACGAGCCAAAGTCTGTTTGTGGGTCGGGATTTCGAGACAGTCTCGGGTTGCGGGTTTTGAATTTCGGATTTCATCTCAGGCCCACATCTCGCTTCTCCAGCTTTACCGTTTGCGGCACAAACCCGAGCACAACAAAGCTGCCTTTGCCCGGCACATCCAGCCTGTGCCAGCCCTGGCTGAACCGCACCGCGTGCACATTCAGGTTGGGGCACCCCTCGATCACTACTGCGTTAAACAACACAGGCTCAACCCAGCCATGTTCATTTGCATCTGCAGCTTCGTCCGGGTTCAGTGGTTGGAGCCAGATGTCACGGCGTTCATTGAAAAATCCAATCAAAACATACACAGGCTCACCGACCTCGAACTCGACAGGCACATATCGGCCTGTCTTAGCCGCTTCATGCGAAAACCTAATGCCGGTCAGGCCGCTTAACTCAGGTGCGATACCCAGGATAGTGTATTGACGGTCTGTGAACGGCCGCGCACCGATTTTGACCTCATAAGTTTCTGCGTCCTTGCTAAGGAGCGTGACTTTCGCTGTCGGCCATGCCTTTGCCGGTTCAGCCGCAGCCGTGTCGGTTGGCCCGCGCTTCCTGAGACCGGTAAGGCGGACGCGGAACTCTGCCAACTCTTTCTCGTAAAGTGGGAGCACGTGCGCCCAATGGTAGTTCGTGACCACCCCATCAACTACACCTGGGAACGGGATTTTCCTGTGGCCTGTCTGCAATGAATTCGCAAACCGGTAAGTGCCGGTCGTCAAAGTGACAAGGTTCGAAAACCAACTAATGCTCTGGCTCAACTCGCGCTCGGCTGCCGCCATAAGTTCAATGTCCTGGCTGTATCCGTAAAGTAGGACACACTCGGCTGCGCGCACTTTGGCAGCGTAATAGCGTGCAAGCAATTGAATGCAGTTCAAATCGGTCCTGAACCGCTCGAATTCATCTTGGTGCTTTGTGAGCTGACCTGCAGCACCTTCGGCAAACGCAATTGCGTTGCTCGAGCGCGCCAAACATTCGGCGATGACCGTGCGAGGCGTCTCTCCTACATGCGGTTCTTTATTCCACTGCCTGCGCACGTATTCATCCAACCGTTCGCCGGGCGGGGCAAGTGATTCCCATAAATCACGAATAGCATTGTACCGATGCGGATTGACTAACTGATCCAGTGTCATGCCCAGCGCCAGTGTTTGGCGGTTGCCTTCGGTAATGCCAAATCGCCGGATCAACATGGGCGCAACTTCGCCGGCGTCGTTGTAAGCATTGAGAATCTTAGCGGCGGCATTTGTGCTGCACCCGTAAAAACTTGCAAGCCGCCCCACCCAATACGCACTGTCTTCAGCCTCCGGTCGGTCCGGATTCCATGCGTACCGTGCCCATGCCTCAAACCAAATCCAGTCGCGGTCCCATTGCTTGAGTGGCGCGTTTGCAACGTCGGGCGAGTACGGCCAGTCCCAGTAGCAGAGCGGGTACAAGTGCAGCCCGCAAGCACTCAGCCGGTCACGCGCCGTCTGCATGCACTTCTTAATAAAACGTTGTGCGCCGTAACGGAACGGCTCAAGATTCGACAAGATGTGCACGTTGACGATGTGCGGGCCGAGCTTGGCCATTGCCAGATGCGTTGCCTGCACTTTGCCACGCACTTCGTAGGTGGTGAGAGATTCGCCGTTGTATTTGGTCTCGGTGTAAATGTTGGTGTAAACCTTGAAACACTCAGGTACAACCGCTTCTGGGTTCATTGCGTGTGTGCGTATGACAACCGGCGGTTGTTCCCTCAATCCTGCAGCACGCATCCCATCAAGCACACCTGGCAAAATAGTGTTGGTGGCCCAGTTGATCTGGTTTTCTGTCCCCTGCAATGCTTCACCCAGACAAACCATCAGGCCCACGTTCGGGTATTGCTTGACGAACTCTGCGATCGCTTTGCGCGTGTAGTCGGATGCAAGAGTTGTGGGCGCAGCAAGCTGAGTTGAAATGCCATGTTTATCCGCAAGCGGTTTGGGCAGGAAAATGTTGTAAAACATCTGCACAAGCCAAATGCCGCGCCGGTTGCACTCGGTGGCAAGCCAGCGGAACATTTCAACGTTTTTTGCGAACACGTCCGGTGGAACCTCCACCGCATCAGGATAATCCTCCAGCTTGACTAGCGAACCGAATGGGTGGCCATTCCAAAGGAAAAGCGCGTTGAACCGGTTATCCACAAGGAAATCGAGGTATTCGCGCCAGAGCGCTTTATCGTAAAACCACGGGAACAACTCAGGCGTGTATGGGTACTCATAAACCTTGCGACCTGGCAAAATGGTTGTCTTTTGCAGCCCAATGCATGTCCCACGAAGTGTCATTACCGGCCTGTCCGAGAAATCAATTTCACGCGGTAACCCCCCTAGTTGCCGGATACGTTTTGCTAATTCCAAACAGCCGTAAAGCGCACCTGAGTCGTCATTGCCAACCGCGGCAATCCTACCCCCGAGTCTGCCGCTCGTTATCACGAATCCTTCCTTCCCCCATTGCCTGTTCCTCAAACTCAACTGCCCGGCCTTCTCCAAGTCCAGCATTTTCCGGTCATGCGCAAGGCCGACCAAAACGGTTGTGCCTGAATGGTCGCTCGGGCCGCGGTCAAGCCAGGCATTCTTGCCAACTGCCTTCAACGCCTCGACGACCTTTTGCGCGCCAAACTCGATCCGGGGCGAGGCGTCCGACTCAATAACGACTGCGATGTATTCCGCACGTCCCGCACAACACAACATGGTGATCAGACCAAGCTGCAAGAGAACCGACCGACACCACCAGCGGGTCCCCTTGGCGCTCCGGCCAATCCCAACGGGATTGGATCGCTCAGCCCAGGGTGCCGAGGCACCGGCTACCCTGGGTATGCACCGCGCAAATATCCCCAACCCTGAAAGGGTTGCATCAATCCCATACATACCTTTCGTCATACTCAATCACATACCGGCTCAACAACCGCCGGAATTCGTCCTGAAACGAAACTCGACGGTGATGGTCCTCTTGCTGTTCGATGTATCTCCGCACCGACTCGATCTGAGAAAACCCGATCGAGAAAATTCCGTAACCATTCTGCCACGCGAAGTTCCACAGCTCAGGCTTTATTGTCTTTAGCCAGACAGACGAGCCGCGTTTTACCTCTTTTACAATCGCGGCAGGTTCGCAGGTGCGTCCCAAAACAAACAATAGGTGGAGATGGTCTGCGACACCACCAATTATGATTGGCTGACAGTGGCGACGTAACAAAATTCCGCCAATGTACCGGTGCAATTCCTCACGCAATTCTTTATCACACAAAAACGGCTGCCTGTTTTTCGTAGAAAACACAACATGAACGAGTATTTTGGCCAAAGATTGCGCCATTTGCTCATGCCGGATTTGATCCAACCCTTTCAGGGTTGATCATGTTTCGTCTTTTTCCCCAACCCAAGGTTGTCTTGCTCACGCGCCAACCTTGGGCTGAACGATCCAATCCCCTAGGGATTGGAATGTAGCTCCGACTGTTTCCACCCCTCAAATGCGGTATTTTCGCCACTATGCTTCTTTTGCAGTTCACAAACCTAGTCCTTCACCCGCTTGATCCGTATCGCAATGTAGGGTCTACCAGGCAATTGAATCTTGCGGCCATTGGTGTCAACGAAGAAATATTCGCTCTGGCGCACAAGCGTGAAAGTGCCTGGCACCGGTGTGATTGTCATGTTCCACGTATCGAGTACTTCAGCAGAATACTTCATGCCTTCAGCCGGGCCTTGACGCCGGCGCGGCAGTTTGAACTGCCACTCGGTAGGCGATGCTTTGCCAAGGTACACTAAGTAGTAGTCCGGGATACGCCCGCCGAACTCAGGGTTTTGCCACTTGTCAATTGGCTCGATACCATCCGGCGGGGCGTCCTCCAAAACTTTCCGCAAAAAAGCAAGTCGCGCCGGGCTTTGGCCTTTGAGCACGCCGCCTTTGCTCCACCATAGAACGTCGTCAGCGCTAAGATACGTCTCACCGTGGGTGGCGTATGTACCGGCAACTGTCGCATTCCAAAACCTGAAAACAAGCTCCTCACCTGACAAGTTACCCCAGCGTTTCGGTATGTCGCCCTCGTACTTTATTTCGTCGTAAATGACAGGTTTGCGGTAGGCGCTCCGGCACAATTCAGCGATCATAGGGCTTTCGACTGCCGCACCGTTTTGAATGCTCGCATGCGTGACCCAAGGCAAGGTGTGGTTAAACAACACGTAACCGTTGTGGACTGAAAGCAAGTGATGGTAAGGATCCTCGCGCGACACCAGCTCGCCAAACCTGATAAAATCCGCCTCGGTTTTCTTTTCCATAAAATCCCACTCGTTGGCAAGTGACCACCAGACATTCCGGAACGCAGCAAGCCGTGCTACAATGTAACGCAAGTACCGGTCGTCTTCGCCAGAAGTCATCCTGTCAAACCCCCAATACCCTTCATCGTACGGATGAAAAAGGATTAAGTCCACCTCGATACCAAGCTTTTGCAGGTCCAAAATGCGCCGCTCCAAATGCCTGAAAAACACGGGGTTAAACCTACTGAAGTCGAAACGCCCACGCTGACCTTCAAACGGGTAAAGCGCCGGTTCATTCGTGTTCCATGAATACCGCTTCGGGAACACGCACATGCGCACCTTGTTGAACGGCGCATTGGCAAGGGTTTTGAGTGTCTGTACCTGCAATTCCTCGGGCTGATGTATCCAAGCGTACAGAGTCGTGCCGAGCGGTTTGAACGGTGTGCCGTCAGCGTAAACAAAATGAAATGTGTTTATCACACGCACTGGACCGCGATTGCCCGCGCCAGGGGGCGTTACAACAACTTCGCCAGTTTTACCATCAAGTTCAGCCACGCTGCTGATGGTGGTGTACTTCCAAACGCCTTGTTTGCCCGGCATAAAGCGTACACGGTACACCCCGTCGCCATCGTAAAATCCGCGCACGTCAACTAAATCAAAATCCTTTACGAACCGCGCCGCAAGATGCACATCTGTAAACGGATTGCCATTGGTAGGCCCAGTGAGCACAAGCTCAAACATACCCCACTGTTCAACTGAACCTGCACGAGCGGGTTGGGTTTGAGCAAATGCACCAACTGAAACAACAACAGCAACGATACACCACACCGTTTTCATGGCCTTTGAAAAATCGATTTCAAATACGCGACATTCGCACTGAAATTCTTTTTCACATTCCGCGGGTCTTTCGCATCGCGCGAACGCTCGACAACCAGCCAACCGCTCCATCCCAACTCATCCAGCGTTTCTTTAACTCTCGGCATGTCTATCTTGGGATCGTGCTCGAGCCACACACCGTCCTGGTTAGTGCAATGAATCTGGCAAATCCGGTTTCGGCCAAGCACGCGCAACTCTTCGATCAGGTTGCGGCCCGTTTGGACTGCATTTGCGAAATTAAAGTAAACCTTGATGGCGTGCGAACCAATTTCATCAAGCAACCGGATCTGCTCCGAGGCGGGTAGTTCGGTCTCGATCCCGATCACAACCCCCGCACGCTCAGCCTCAGGCGCCACAGCCCTCAACCGCTCGACCACCGCTTGCCTGAGCTCTGGATGCCGCGCCGGGTCGCTGCGCGCACCCAACGGTAAAAAAGCGATCCTCACGCCCAGCGCTTTCATAGTCTCGATGCAGTCCCCGAGCATGCGCAGCACAGTCGGGCGCTCGGCAAACGATTGGGCATAAAAACCGGACATTGCCAAGGAACAAATCTCAAGCCCGACCCGACGCGTCTCGTCAACGAACTGTTGGCGGACCTCAGGTTTGGCCAGTTGGTTGTCGAAAGTTTCGCGGTCACCCAACGGCCCCATGTCAACCTCCACACCGTCTGCGCCGATTTCTTTGGCCAATTGAAATGCACCAAGCTTCTGCCGCTTCAGGATCATCCAATCACACACGCCAATCTTGTAACGGCAGCCCAAATGCTTGGGTTGAGGCATATCATTCTCTGCTGCCACACCGCCACAATGCCGCTGAAGCAGACCAGTCACAACCAGCGCGGTCGATGCACGAATAAATAAGCGCCGCGTTACGTTGCCCTCAAGAGCAGAGCCAGACTTAACAAAACTCAAGCTCATTCCTTCACCAGCCAAACGACGACTGCCTCAGGTAACTTAACTTTCCTACCTGCTTTAATTGTTCCAGCTTGTGCAACCTTGCCCGTCTGCGCGTCCACAGCCTGAAAGCGGAATGTGCCTGATTCGCTCGACAAATCCAATTCTTCCTCTTGACCACGGTACACAAGCAGTTGTTTGCCGGGCTCACGTAAAACGAACCGCCCGCGCTGAGATACCTCGGCCCAAGGCTGCATTTGGGGGATCGCTGCAAGTAAGCTCGCGTCGGTTGTCCGCGGCAGACGCGGTAACGAGCCGCCAGCACAGACCCACGCCCACCTTGCCGAGTCGAAATCGCAAATCACAGCTTTGTCAATGAACTGTGTCCGGTATTCGAGCGCCATACCGGCCAGATCAAGATCGGTGGGCCGTCCACCGCGCCACTGCCGCTCGAACTGCCGCGGCGCAAGATTTTTACCACCCGGCGGCGCGAACTCGCCTGCGCGTGTGCGCCACCAATAGCGAAAATCAATCACATCCACCAACCTACGACGCGCTGAATCAGCAAGAATCGCGTCTTGAACATCCTTAGTGGCACTTAAAGCCACCAAAGGCCTACGACCATTCTGTTCTGCCCATTCTGCGATTGTATCCAGCCAAAATTCAATAAAGTGCAGTGGACCGGTAAACTCGGCGGCCGTGAACTGGATGACATTGGCATTGTTGGTGAAATTATCGAGGCACTGCCGGATATAATGCCGGTGCAACTTGCGCCGCACCGGATGCGCCACGTCATAGAACAGCTCAGCCATGAAAATCCGCTTCCCACCCCCATAGAGTGGTGGCTCAGGAAAACCTGTATCATTGATATTGTTCACAGTACGCCATGGAAAATCTGCCCAATGTGCGCCCGCTTCGAGGACGTTGTGCTGGAAATAGTTCTGGTGAAAAACTACTAGGCCACGCTGATCGCAGATATCAGCAAATTGCCGTAGCCTTGACCAATACCATGGATTAAACTTGGTGAGGTCGTACTTGCTGAGGCCATCCCACGCAATGCCTTGTCCGCTGCGTGCCCACGGTTGCTCAAAAAACGGCGGCAACACATCCCCGTCCATACGGCGCACGCGCTCGTGATCGTCGCGCCGCCGGTCATACCAAAGACCATAGTTATGCTCGAGTGCAGCCTGCCCGGTAGCAACAAGCGTTTCTGCAACTTCATCTAAGTCATCAGTAAATCCACGCCCGAGCCGACCCGGCATAAACCGTGTAAGTGCAATACCATAGGATGGCGCTTCAACAGGCCGCATGCTGCCACGCCACCAGGCGACCTCGGCAACCCCACCGATGAGCAACCGCCCTTCAACTGTAAGCCAACCGTTCGTTATCAGAATTTTCGACTTTCGATTCAAAACCTTTCCCGACCCACGTTGGGATGATCCATTGTCGCCAACATTTGGCTTCAGCCCGGTGGTTGAGAGACGGGAGCCGGAAACCGTTTCAACGCCTTCACCGGCTGCGGAAACCGCTGGAGCGGTTGAATCATTGGCGGTGCGTTCGGGCACACGGCTAAAGCCGGGCGCCTGCAAGATTTCTTCAACGCGTTTCACCTGGGCTGCGTCACATGGGATCGGCTCGCGTGTTCGAGCTGCGGCAATGTAATCGCGTAATTGCGGTGCCGGCCGCCTTGAAGCTGCAGCAAGTTCCTGAGCCTGCTCGATTGTGGGGTTGGTCGAAGCTTGAATTGGTGGTGGCATAAGCCTGACGCGTGCAGACACTGCAGGTCCGAGCTTCGCCTCCAATTGCGCAGCAAATAAACTGTGCGGTGTCACAAAGTCATTCGAGCTGTGCCACAGGCCGTCTCCTTCGAACCCGCCCCAAGAACCAAATGACCAATTCTGCGCCCCGGGCGGGTTCCAACACCGAATTACCGACGCTACGCAATTCCAAAGCACGCAATTTGCAGCAGACCAACCAAAGGCGGCGTTGTTCCCGGGTCGGAACCCGAGTGTAAGCGCGTTGCCGTCAATGACGACATTGTCGTAAAGCACGCCACTAGCCCAACTTTCGATCGGGCCACTGTCGGCCAGCGCATTAATAGCTTCGCATTGGACGAACGCATTCGGTCCGGCTGCGCAATGCCCAACGGCAAAATCGTGTCGCCCATGCTCAGTGTAACAGCGCAAAAGTAATGTTTGCTGGCCCATGGTAAAAAACGTGTGCCGCCGGTACCCACCAATTTCGGATACAGGCTCCAAGGAAAGACAATCCTGCACAGTCACACGCTTGCAGGTTTCATAGATTGCAACCGCTGAGCCTGCAAAATGGCAGAAGGTAACCTGCCGTACCCAGCAGTCGGCCGCGTTTTCTATTGTGACCGCACACCACGAATGGTCTTCGTCCTTTGGATTGCTCGGGTCAAAAGCTGATTCAAGCCGGATGTTCTCGACACCCACATTGGTAACCCGGCCCAGCCACTGGTAGATCATTACATAGCCGCCCCCCAACTCTTTCTCAATCGCAGTAGTGATTGGCGCATCAATGGTAACCCGGTCCTCATCAATGGATGTGATTGTCCGATCCCAAACGATATCCCTTGTGCCCGGCTTCCAACCGGCACCTACACCGCCACCGAGATCGGTCGCACCGAGCCGCTCGATCCACGCGGTTGTACTGGGAC
>FMJZ01003437.1_pt1 | contig 33992 bp, 24 predicted proteins | sample 1987881 | NCBI WGS metagenome assembly FMJZ01 (sample SAMEA4378227, study PRJEB15110) | soil metagenome | biome: soil; feature: Field; material: Soil | place: India | collected 2015-03-11 | depth 0 m
CTATTTCGAAAACCCCAACAGGTCCATTCCACACAATCATCCGTGCTTCCAAAATAATTTCCTTGAACTTTTCTCTAGTTTCGTAACCAATATCAACCCCCATCCACAGGTCTGGCACCATATCAACAAGAACATTCCTAGTGGAAGCAGAAGATTCGAACTTATCGGCAACAATAACATCTGTAGGTAATTTCAGTTTATTACCAGAACGATAGGATTTATCGAGTAATTCAGTTGCCAATGGTATTTTATCTTCTTCAAAAATAGATTTTCCAATATTGTAACCTTTAGCTTTTAAGAAGGTGTATGAAAGGCCACCACCAATAAGAATGTGGTCGCATTTATCATATAAATTTTCGATAATATCTATTTTCCCGGTTATTTTTGCACCACCAATTATTACCACATAAGGTTTTAGGGGGTTAGAAATAGCTTTGCCAAGATAGTTTATCTCGTCTAATAGTAAAGCTCCAGCATATTTATTATTAAACAATCTCGGAAGTGCATCTATGCTTGCATGAGCTCTATGACATGTTCCGAATGCATCGTTAACATAAACCTCACCAAATTTTTTCAATTCAGTGGCAAATTCAATTGAATTTTCCTCTTCACCTTTGTAAAAGCGTAAATTTTCTAAAAGAACAATTTGACCGGGAATAGCACCATTTACAATTTTTAAGGTTTCATCCCCTAAACAATCTTCGGAAAACAATACATCGTAACCAAATTTATCTTTAAGGTAATTTGCAACGGGTCGCAAGGAGTATTTTAGATTTTTGCTTCCTTTGGGTCTACCTAGATGAGACATTAAAACGGGGATTCCACCATCATCTATTATCTTATTTATTGTCGTCAAGGATTCAGTAATTCTGGTATCATCAGCAACATTTAAATTTTCGTCCAATGGTACATTAAAATCGACGCGAACAAGAACAGTTTTCCCTTCAAAAGAGATATCAAAAATAGACTTAATCATAACTGCCAAAGAATTTGTTAAACAAATTTACCTAATTCTAAAATTAAATCGACACAGCGAGCAGCATAACCATATTCATTGTCGTACCAACCTACAACTTTTACAAGATTACCATAAGCTTGAGTAAGCTGAGAATCGAAAATTACAGAATGTGGATTACCAACAATGTCTGACGAAACCAAAGGTTCCTCTGTATATTCCATAATTCCTTTAAGATACGTTTCAGCGGCAGATCTCATTGCATTATTAATTTCTTCTTTCGAGACGGGTTTCGAAAGAACAGCAGTAAAATCAGTAAGGGAACCATCGGAAACTGGTACCCGCACTGCATACCCATTTAACTTGCCTTTCATTTCTGGAATAACCAAGCCTACTGCTTTTGCAGCGCCGGTGGTTGTGGGAATCATGTTTATTGCAGCAGCTCGCGCTCGCCTTAAATCACTATGGGGTAAGTCTAAAATCCTTTGGTCATTTGTATAAGCATGAACGGTAACCATAAATCCACTTTCAATCACGAAATTATCGTGCAAAACCTTAACCATTGGAGCAAGGCAATTTGTTGTGCAAGATGCATTAGATATAATCCTTTCGTTTCCTTTCAAAAGATTATGGTTTACTCCCACAACAACTGTCGCATCAACTTCGTCTTTGGCTGGGGCAGACAAAACAACTTTTTTTGCACCATTTGCAAGGTGCTTTTCTAATTGCTCTTTACGACGAAAGACACCTGTTGATTCGAGTACAATATCAACATTGCCTTTCCATGGCAAGGATTCTATTTGTCTTTCGGCAGAAACCGGAATTTTCAAACCATCAACTATCAAATAATTTTCTTCACAAGACACTGTTCCAGAATAAATTCGATGCACAGAATCATATTTGAACAAGTGAGCAAGAGTTGAGGCATCGGTAATGTCGTTTATTCCTACTATCTCGACTTGCTCCTTGTAACGCAAAAGATGGCGCAGGAAAAGACGACCTATTCTACCAAATCCATTGATAGCAACTTTAATAGCCATTTTTACCTCAATTTTTAGGAAAAACTAAAAATATAAAATACTAACTTACAAAAAAAGTGTTAAGATTGAAACGAAATCCTTTGAATTTCGTCAAACCTTTTGAAGTAATTTTGTCTTTTTATTTACGTAAAAAATGAAAAACATTAAAAAGATAGAATTAAAAGTTGGTATTGTTTCCTTTTTAGCAACAATTTTGCTTATTTTGGGCATTATCTTAGGAAGGGGATATAAAGTTGCTGTCTCAACGCAAACTATCTCATTTCGTTTTCCAAACTCCGGTGGACTTCAAGTTTCAAGTCCTGTCGTTGTAAATGGAGTTCGACGTGGTACTGTAACTTCTATATTGAACGACAAAGGCTCAGTTCTCGTTACTGCTACAATTGACAACGTTGATGATTTAAGAAAGGATGCACAAGCAAAAATCACAATTTTAGAAATAACTGGAGGTAAAAAAATTGAAATTATCCCTGGTAAATCGAATGAGCCATTTGATAACGCAAAAGAAATACCAGGCGAAACCTCGGCAGATTTTGCAGTTATTGTTTCTGAACTGGGTGAAATTTTGGTCGAAGCTAAGAAAACTTTAAATCAATTGGACACCACATTAGCTTCTGCCAATAAAATTCTGGGAGACAAGTCATTGATTTCAAATACCATAGATGCTCTGGATAATGCAAATAAAACTCTTTCCATTGCCAGAGAGATTCTCGAAACAAACCAAGCTAATATAAACCAAACATTAAAAACTTTGAAAGAAATAACAACTCAATTACGTTCTGACTATTCAAAATATGAACCAAAAATTAACAAATTGGTCGATAAGTTAAATTCAATTTCTAATCAAACGGAATCATTGTTGCAAACTGGAAATACCACAATAATTAAACTAGATACAACAGCAACACAAATCAACAACCTCATTTACAATATTAAGCATGGGGACAATCTAGCAAATCGTTTGCTTTACGACAAAGAACTTGCAACAAAGCTCGATACAACACTTAACAATCTTTCCAACTTTATTAGTTTAATTCAAAAATACGGGGTTAATGTAAATTTGCGATTAGGAACCCGTCCTTAAATTACTTATCGGCAATAAACAATCGCTATTTTCGTAAATTTAGTTTTATTTTTATTTGGCGATGAAAGTGTTTATTGTTTTTGGTATGCTTTTATTCCTTTTATCTTGCCAAGAAGGTGTGAGCCCAGATGACGGACAAAAAGAGAGTTTTCTAAGTGGTAAAATAATAATCGTTTCGGGGAAAGAAAGCTGGCCACCTCCTGATTCTTCCAAAGAGTTACGAATTATCGTGGTACCACAATATCCCCCTTATAACATATTTGCTGATATCTTGGAGGGAAGAGCTTATTTATCGGATACTCTTCCAAGATTTGTAGATACTATAACTTATTCAACCAAAATTCAAAGAACACCTATGCCCGAAGCATACATTCTTGCCTCTTTGCGATTTGGCACAATTTCACAACAAAGAATGATAGGTTTCTATAAAAGCAACCAAGAAAGCAAAGTCCCAGATAAACTTTATATCGGTAAAGGTATTCATCTAAAAAACCTAAACATATTTGTCGACTTTAAAAATTTACCAGAACAAAAACCTGTAGAAAAGTAATGAAAACCTTTTTTCCATTCTTTTTGCTATTTTCCATTATGTTCTTTTTCGAAACTAAAGCATTTTCTCAAATAGAATTGAGCGGTTATGTTTTTGACCCCACCGATAACAAACCAATAAGCGGTGCCAAAATACAAATTGAAGGGACCTTATTTGGTTCAGTTACAGACAAAAACGGCAAGTATAAAATATCCAAAATTCCCCATGGATGGTATTCCATAATGGTTATGTCCCTCGGTTACGAAACATTTAAGATAAAAATATTTCTAAATAGTGATACAACAATTAATTTTAAACTTAGCTTGAAAGAAATATCAAAACCGGAAATTGTTGTCTCGGCCTCCAAAAGACTTCAAACAATTTCTGATGTTCCAGTTTCGATGACTATTTTGGAGCAAGATTATTTCAAGATCAAAAACTATGTTGAACTTAAAGAATATTTAAAATTTTTGCCAAGCGTGGATTTCAGCAATGATAATATTAGTATTCGTGGTTCTTCTGGTTATCAGTTTGGTTCAGGTTCAAGGGTTACTCTGTTACTAGATGGATTTCCTATTATCGCTGGAGACATAGGCGAGGCAAATGTAAATATTTTCCCACCAGGAATTATTTCGAGAGTAGAAATTCTTAAAGGAGCTGGCTCTGCCGTTTATGGCAACTCTGCTATGAGTGGGGTAGTTAACTTAATAACTAAAGAGGCCGAAGAAAATGTTAATTTTCAAAGTCAGATTTATTCAGGAGTTTATACTCAACCGAAATATAAGGAATGGCGATACACAGATATACTTCGTACAAAAAATAGTATTTCCATGCTTTACACATCTTCTACAGAATATGGAAATTTTTTTATCTCCGGGCAATTTATAAATGATGAAAGTTACCGTAAATTCAACAGGAGCAACTCTTTTAACTTTTATGGTAAGTTTTTAAAACAAATAAACAATGGAACGAAGATAAGATTATTTACTTTGGCGAATTACCGACACTCCGACGACGCAACTTTCTGGAATGGAGCTTTTAAAGCAACAATTCCCCCGGATAATTACGATTTATCTAGGAGGTTAAATCGAAGTAGAAATGCTATTGGTGGTGAATTTCTATCTACAATCGGAAAACACTCTTTCTTTTCCTTTAAGTCTTCTCTTTACATTACAGACTTTGAATCGAATTTGCCAAAAACTGATATTAACTACAGACAATCAAATAGTTACAGCAATTTCAACGAATTTCAAATAAATCACCATCTATTTGAAAATTCCTTAGTCACTTCTGGTTTTACAGTTGTTAACAATTGGGTAAACTCGTATCAATATGGAAAAAGGAAACAAACAATTTTATCTGGTCTCACACAAGGTGAATTCACTATTTTGCAAGAGATAAATTCTATTGGAGGCATTCGATTTGATTACGACATAAGCGATTCATCTAAAAAATACTTTGAAATCTCACCTAGATTCGGCACTACTTTTTCCTTATTCGAATCATTCATCTTAAGAACATCTCTTGGAAAAGGGTTCAGAGTAGCAACTATTTCCGAGAGATTCTCGTCTATTCGTCACAGTGGTTTTACAATTGAGCCCAACCCAGATTTATCACCAGAAAAATCCTGGAATTTTGAATTAGGTTCTAATTTGTCGACTTACTTCTTTGGAAAAAAAATCATCTTCGATTGTTCCATCTTTTACACAAAGTACAAAAATTTAATCGAACCACAGTTTGATACTAACGCTTCAACCCCAACTATTAGATATAGAAATATTGCACAAGCTGATATAAAGGGTTTTGAATTTTCAATTAATTCAAAACTTTCAAAAAAATTTGAAGCGAATTTCAACTTGGTTTTTTTAGACCCTATAGATTTACAAATTAAGGACATTTTGAAGTTCCGTTCCAGATTTTATATTACATCTGGGTTTATTTTAAATTTAACACCTGTAAATATTTCTGCACAATATAAATTTGTTAGTCGAATAGTAAAAGTGGAAGAACAATTGAGGTTCATTTTAAAGGATTATGATGTAAGAGTACCAATACATTTGGTAGATTTAAATGTAAATTTAGATTTAAAGAACTTTTATTTACCTTTCGAAATTAATTTTACAGTACAAAATCTTCTTGACTATTATTACGTAGATTTGGTTGGTAATCTCGCACCAACAAGATTCATCTCCTTTGGAGTAAAATACAACTACTCAAAATAGTTTAAACCAATGTAGAAACCTGTGTCTTAATCCATTTTAAAATATCCTTTTGGTCTGCTCCGAACACCAAAATTCCATCCCTATGTCCACCTAGACAAATTACTCCGTAATTTTCTTTAAAAGGAAAAGTCTTCGAAATCTCCAAAATTGAATTAGCAAGTTCAACGGTTCCATATTCAGAAGTTTCAGGAGTGGTAGGAACAAATTTTTTCAATTTTTCCCAAACCAAAGAATGATGAAAATGAGCAGCAAGTTTAGCGAAGTCAAAAGACTGATAAACACTGTAATGTGTTAAAGTTTCGCTTGATGGAGGTAATTTCCCAGAGTATCTTACCAAATTTAAATTTAAATCAACAGAAAGTATTGTAACTAAATGTTCTGGTTGGATAGTTTTAATGTTTCCAGTATTTGAAGCTGTAATAATAAAACTATTTTTGGTCAATTTTTTGCTTACATTACCAAAAGAAATCTTATCAACAAAGCCGATTAGACCTAAATTAAATAGTTCATTTCTCAAATTAATCAAATCAAGGACTTCAAAAAGACTCGGGCAATTTTCAGAAACCTGTTTAAATTGAAATTTAATATAACCTTCGTTCATTTAAATTTTCATTTCTGGGAAAAGAGAAAGCAGGCTTTCCTCGTCAGCTCTGCAAATTCCGCGTTCTGTAATAAAGCCTGATATTAATCTTGCTGGGGTTATATCGAAGGCATAATTTAAAGCATTAGATTGCTCTGGAGAAACTAAAACCTCGACTACTTCGTTGCCCAGTTTCCCAGCAACAAATTTAACTTCGTTTTCGCTTCTAATTTCAAGTGGTATCTCTTGGAATGCGTTCTCGATGCTCCAATCAATCGAACTTGATGGCAGGGCAACGTAAAATGGTATTTTATTATCGAAAGCTGACAGAGCCTTTAAATAAGTTCCAATTTTATTTGCAACATCCCCTTTCCGTGTTGTTCTGTCGGTGCCTACAATAACAATATCAACAAGTCCCTTTTGCATAAGCAATCCACCAGAATTATCGCAAACAATTGTGTGTGATACTTCCTCGTGAAGCAATTCAAAAGCGGTAAGCTTTGCCCCTTGCAAACGAGGTCGTGTTTCGTCGACCCAAACGTGGATGGGTATTCCTTTATCCTTTGCAAAATAAATAGGGGCAAGCGCCGTACCATAATCTATGGTTGCCAACCAACCAGCGTTACAATGAGTTAGAACGTTAACGGTGTCACCCTTTTGTTCGAATATCTTACGAAGTAGTTTTGAACCATGCAACCCAATTTTTTTACAGATCTCAACGTCATTGGAAAGCATTTTCCTTGCTGTTTCCAACAATACTTTTGTTTTATCATCTGAATTAGAACAGTTTTGTAGGGATTTTTTGCAAAGATCCAACGAATTTCGCAGGTTAACCGCTGTTGGTCTTGTTGAAAGTAATTGATTAACTGCATCGGAAAAAGCAGCTTCAAATTGTTTGTCATCTACATTTTTTGTTGCAAAATATAATCCATAAGCAGAAGCAACTCCAATCAAAGGAGCACCTCGGATCATCATTTCTTTTATTGCAGCAACAAAGTCCGGCAATATTCTCAATTCCACTATTTGAAGTTTATGGGGTAACCATCTTTGGTCAATAATTGAAATAGAATTTACTTGCGGATCGGTTTCCCATATAGTTTGATAATGCTGACCAAAAATTTTCATAAAGGCATATTTTGCTTATTAGCTATAAATTTTAAGAAATTGATTATTGCTTTGCTTCGATGGCTTATCTTATTTTTTTCGACCAATTCCATTTCTGCAAAAGTCTTACCGAAAGAATCAGGAACGAAAATAGAATCGTAACCAAAACCTTTATTGCCCCTTTCATTTTCGATTATTGTGCCATAGCATATACCTTCGAAATACTTTGGCTCTTTTCCATCGAAAAAGCAAATTACAGTTCTAAATCTTGCCTTTCTTTCATTTCCTTTTTTGTCCTTTAATAAATCAAGTAATTTTTTTCTATTCTCAGCATCGTTTCCATATATTCCAGAAAATCTTGCTGAATGAACCCCTGGCAAGCCATTTAAGGAAAAAACTTCTAACGCTGTATCATCCGCAATAGCTGGCAACTTAAACATATCAAAGCAAAATTTTGCTTTTATAAAAGAATTTTCCTCGAGTGTTGCTCCAGTTTCCTCAATTTCAATTTTCTCATCAGCAACCTCCGGTAAAGTAAGTAAATCAATGTCCAGATTGAGTTCATCAATCTTTTCCTTAATCTCATAAACTTTATGCTTATTGTTTGTAGCCAATAATATTTTCATTTTTTAAAACCTCAAATAAATCAAAAACAGCGGCTGAAGGTGAAATTTTCCCTAAAAAAATTTTATGCTCCAGCTCTTGAACTAATGTTTTTACCCTTTGGTTGCTAAAAAAAGAATCTAAAACTTGATCTTTAACCATTGAATAAAACCAATCAAGAATTTGTTCACGCCGACGTAATTGAAATACCCCTGAATCTACTGTCACAGACTTGAACTCATCTACAATTTTCCAAAACTCTTCAATTCCAACTCCAGTTAAAGCAGAGGATAAAATCAAACGGGTTTTCCAACCATCTGTAGGATTTGAAATGTATTGAAGTGCTTGTTTATATTCATTTAAGGTAATTTGGGCTAAATGATAATTATTTCCATCTGCTTTATTAATAATAACAACATCAGCAAGTTCAACGCTTCCCCTTTTAAATCCTTGTAGTTCATCGCCGCCACCAGGAAGAATAAGTAATGCAAATAAATCCACCATTGAACGTACCAAAACTTCGCTTTGTCCAACGCCTACAGTTTCGACAATAATAACATTAAAACCCGCAGCTTCGCACAAAATAATAGATTCACGGGTTCTTTTTCCTACTCCACCCATTGCACCACCAGAAGGAGTAGGTCTAATGAAAGCATTGGGTTGCTGCGAAAGCTTTTCCATCCGAGTTTTGTCCCCAAGAATTGAACCTTTAGTAATCGGGCTAGTGGGATCTACAGCAAGAACCGCTACTTTATATCCCTTTTCCAATAAATACAACCCAAGCTTCTCAATAAAAGTACTTTTGCCAACTCCAGGTGAACCAGTAATTCCTATTCTTACAGAATTTCCAGAATACTGAATTACTTGCGAAAGTAAATCATGGGCAATTCTAATATGCTCAGGAAGATTACTCTCTACCAAGGTAATAGCACGAGCCAAGTAGGAAATATCGGAATTTTTAATTCCCTTAACATACTCATCAAGTTCAAGAGTTCTGGATTTTTTTCCTCTAGCCATAATTTTCTTCAAAAATGATTTCTTTTGCAATGTCAATAAATTCAGACATTATCATTGCCGTCGCCCCCCAAAGAGGAACACTCGGATGTATTCGCCAAAGAGGAACATCGATAATTTCTTTATTCCATTGCCATCTCTCGACAATTTTAGTACTATCGTCAAAAAAAAAGTTTAAATCCTTAAGTATTACCTCTTCGACTTCATCTCTATTTATTCTAAAAAAATTAACTTTTTCAGAATAACCAACAACTGGATAAACAATAGTCTCTGAAGGAGGTACATACAATGGTGTTAACTTTCCGAGGATTTTAATTCTGCTTGGTTCAATTCCAATCTCTTCTTCTGCCTCTCTTACTGCAGTAGTAATTATGTTTTCTGATTCCTCGCAATGACCACCGGGAAAGCTTAATTGATTTTTATGATGTTGGACATTTGAACTACGCAAAGTAAAGAGTATCTTTAATCCATCGAAATCATTACCAACAAGAAGTAAAAGAACCGAACTTTTCTTTGATTTTTCGGAGGGGGTGAAAGATCTATAGGGTAGTTCTTCAATTTTAGGGGACATTTTCAAGTGCGAGTCTAAGCCTTTCAAAACATTAGAGTTCAATGCTTCTTCAAATCTTTTGATAAATTTACTAATATTCTTTATCATTTAATAAACCTAATTGCATTTACAGGTTTTATCTTTGAAGCAATGTAAGAAGGTATCAAGGAGATAAAAAAAGTTAAAACTAATGTAAACACAATCACAAGCAAATAATTGTCGAAAGAAATGGTAATAGGCAAAACATTAAAAAAATAAACTTTTGGATCTAGTTGAATAATTCGAAAATACTTTTGCAACAGAGAAAACAACAAAGAAATTATCAATCCTAAACTTAACCCAATAAAAGAAATTCCCAATCCAAGTCGAAGAAAAACAAGAGCAATCTCCCGCGTGGTCAGTCCGAGCGTTGCAAATATCCCTATACTTTTAGTTTTTTCAACTATGTTGACAAGCAAAAATGTAACAACATTAAAAATAGCAACTATAGTAATTAGACTTAAAACTATTGGAATAGGTTCTTTTTGAAGCTCTATCCAAGCAAAAATAGAAGAATTCAAATCGTAAAAAGTAAAGCAATAAAAAGGATATCCAATAATGCTTTCTATTTGTTGCGAAATAGAGTCGACATTGGAAATATCTTTCACATAAACATCTAATGAATTAACAAAGCTCGAAGTGTCTGCAAGTAACTTTTTAAAAACATTTTCACTGGCGTAGACAAATACATCGTCGTATTTTGCCATACCCGACTCATACATACCGTCAATTTTAACCTTTACCACATTTGCTTGAGGCAACTGAAATGTATCAAGGACATTAATCGACACAAGAATAATCGAATCGCCAATACTTAATCCAAGTCTTTCTGCAAGCATCTTACCAACTAAAATTCCTTCAAAATTAAAAGTATTAACTTTATTTGAACCGATTTCTATTTTTCTTAAATTTTCAATGCTTTTCGGATTAATACTTTGAAGCGAAACCCCCTCTACAAAAGACTTTGTACGTAGAAGGACTTCTTTTGAAACAGAAGGAAAAACTCCTTCAACACCTTTAACCTGGTCCAATATTTTTTGAACAATTAATTCGTGGTCTTTAATTGGTTGCCTATTGAAAGCGTAAACCTTAATATGGGAAGTAAATCTAACAGCATTCTCTTCTATAGCATCATGAAAACCATCCAAAACAGACAGGGAAACAACAAGAGCAATAACTCCCAATGTAATACTAACAACACCTGCCCACCAAACAAAGTTAACAAATCCCTTTCGGTTTGCTGGTAATGAAAAAACTTTAGAAATAAAATTTACTACCTCGAAATTCATCAAGTTAAATTAAATGTTAGCCCAATTTTAACAAACATTGCTACGCCGATTTTGATAGCTTGCTCATCAGGATTGAATTTGGATGAATGTAATCCAAAAACTTCTCCCGAAAAACCTTTTGGCTTGGCCCCAAGAAACCAAAATACTGAAGGAAGTTTCTGACTATAATACGCAAAATCCTCTGCCCACATTTTTGGTTTGAAATTTAGAATTTCACCTTCGGAAAGAATTTGGGAAGCAATTTTCTTAACGAAATCGACCAGCATTGGATCGTTAACCAAAGGTGGATACCCAAGCAATGGCGAAAATTCAACATTTACATCAAAAATATTGGAGATGGAATGAGAAAGTTCTTTTATCTTATTAATAATATCCCCCCTAATGTTTTCGTTGAAGGTGCGTAAAGTCCCCATAAGTTTGACTATTTGGGGATAAATATTAGTTGCGTTGCCACCATTAATTGAGGTTATTGCCAAAACCATTGGTTCAAGAGGATCTTTTACCCTATTAGGTAAATCATAAAGGGAATTGGAAAGAAAAATACTTGCTCGAATCGGATCGGAACCCAAGTGGGGTTGAGCTGCGTGAGAGCCTTTGCCTTGGACAGTCCAATAAAGTTCATCGGCGGAAGCCATAATTGTTCCTGATGATATTGCAATTGAACCTACTTCAATTTCTGGCTCAATATGCTCACCAAATACAGAAATGACCTTTGGATTTTGCAAGACACCCTTGTCGATAAATTCTTTTGCACCACCAGGTAGTTTTTCTTCTGCAGGTTGAAAAATCAATTTAATTGGTATTGGTAAATCATCTTCAAACTTTTTCAATATTTTAGCCGCCCCGAGCAAAATTGAAGTATGGAAATCGTGCCCGCAAGCATGCATGACCCCATCATTCCGAGATGCAAAAGCTAAGTTGGTTTCTTCCACTATAGGCAAAGCATCTATATCTGCACGAAAAGCAATACTTTCAGAATTATTTTTATTTCCCAAAATACCAATCACACCAGTTTCTGTAATTCTGAAATTTTCAATATCATTACTGCTGAGATAATTTTGAATAAATTCAGTGGTTTTATATTCTTTGAAAGAAAGCTCGGGGAAAGAATGCAAAATCCTTCGAATTTCGACAATTTCATCAAAGATCGAATTTATTTGTGAAAATAATTCATCTTTATTCATAAGATTTCTTTTTGCTATCTTGCTTAAATTAAAATTATCAAGTTAATATAATTTTAGAAAACTTTGAAAACTTTAGAAAGTAACAAAATACGGATTTTGCCAGAGTTTATTGCCAATCAAATAGCAGCTGGGGAAGTTGTCCAACGTCCTGAGTCTGTAGTTAAAGAATTAATAGAAAACTCCCTTGATGCAGGGGCAAGTACAATTGCTGTTGTCATACATAAGGGAGGAAAGCAGCTAATCCACGTAGTGGACAATGGCTGTGGAATGAGCAGGGACGATCTTTTGCTTTCAATAAAACGTCATGCCACAAGCAAAATTTATTCACCTGAAGATTTGGAAGCAATCCTAACTTATGGCTTTCGTGGGGAAGCCCTCGCTTCTATTGCATCTGTTTCGAACTTAGAAATAAGAACTAAGAAAGCTGAAGATGAATTTGGCTGGCGTTTAATTTCTGAACCCAATAAAGAACCCAGTATCGAACCAATATCTATGGACAATGGCACACAAGTTTTTGTTCGTAATCTTTTTTTCAATGTACCAGCAAGACGAAAATTCTTAAAATCCGACATCACCGAATTCAGGTATATTTCCGATACCTTACTTAAAATTGCTTTATGCAGAAATGATATTCGTCTTGTTTTCTACGACGAAGACTCACTAATCTTTGATGTATATCCTTCGGTTGCAAAAGATAGAATTCGGGACTTACTTGGGGAAACTGTGTATTCCTCCATAATTCCAGTTGACTACATTTACGCTGGAATAAGAATATGGGGTTTTATCGGGCAGCCTCATCTTGCAAGAACTACAAGAAGTGAACAATACTTGTTTTTAAACGGCAGAAGTATCCGTAGCCGAGCATTAACTTACGCAGTTTTGCTTGCATATGAACACTTGTTGGAAAAACAAAGTAATGTTTTCTTTCTTCTCCACCTTGAACTCGACCCACGAAAGTATGATGTCAATGTTCATCCGCAAAAGCATGAAGTTAGATTCGATGATGAGAAATTTGTATTTAATATAATTCACTCGGCTGTTTCTAAAGCATTGTCCGAAAACAACCTTGCACCATCGATTTCTATTCAATCAAAATTTGAGCCACTAGAAATCGTATCCACAAACGAAGGTTTAAAAAACAAAGAAGTTCAACTTGTGAATAAAGTAACTGGCGAAATTATTGAGAAAAATAATTTCTCACAAACGAGTAGGAATTTGGATTTTCTACATAATGTTAAACTAAAACCCAAATCATTTATTTCTGGAGAGTTACAATCGAATATTGACAAATTGATTAAACCATCCGCAGAACCTAGTAAAAAAGATGATATTCAAAAGTCTTGGAAATCAATTTACCAAGTGCATAACAAGTTTATATTAATAGAGAAAGAAGACAGAATAGCATTAATCGACCAGCATGCAGCCCACGAGCGAATACTTTTCGAGCGAGCAAAAAAAGCTATTTACGAAAATATTCCAAATATTCAGCAAATGCTATTCCCAATGAAATTGTATCTTAATCCATTTGAACTCGCGGTAATAAATGAAATTAAAACCGAACTTAACAAACTTGGCTTCCAGTTTGAACTTTCCTCGAATGCTGAACTTGAACTTTATGGTGTACCTTCTGATATTATTAATAATGAACCATTAAATATTTTTCGAGAAATAATTGCTTCATTTGTGGAAACTTTCGATGTTCAAAAGTCCAACAAAAGGGACTTTCTTATCGCTACGTATAGTTGCAAGGCAGCAGTCAAAACTGGACAGATCTTATCCATTGATGAAATGGAGTCCTTGGTCAACGACTTATACAAATGTGAAATTCCATATGCGTGTCCACACGGTAGGCCAACAATAATCGAAATTACTATTGATGAACTCGACAAGACTTTTTGCAGGAACCTATAAAATCATTGCTTTATGAAACAAAGATTGGGGAACGAGCTTTGCAAGGAGCCATTTTAAAATTAACAAGAATTGACGCAAATGGTTATCATTGCCCAAAACTCACTAGTTGTTAACAATAAAATCACAAACTTCTAAAACTAGTTATTAATTCAAAAAAAATATAACTAATTAGTTAAAATAAACTTATTTGAAAACTTAAATACCAATTTTATTGATTTTAAGAAAGCATATTTTGAGAACAAAATCAAATTTGAACAAAAAAATTACGTCATCCATTTTTTTATACTTGCTTTGTCGACAACAAAAAATGAAAAAAGAGTGGATACTTTTCTTGATTACAATAACAATATTTGGGGAAATTTTCTCAAAAAATAGATTGCCCGAAGTCATTAATAATTACCAACCCTCGATTTTTCCAGTTATTTCCCCGAACGGAACTGAACTATATTTCATCAGAAAATGGCATCCAGAAAATACTGGTGGAATTTATGATGATGATGATATTTGGGTATCAAAAAGAATTAATACAAACGATTGGGGTAAACCAATTAAATTGACAGAAAATATCAACACTGACAAAAGTAATTCTTTATTGTTTATTTATCCTAATGGAAAAAAAGCTTTAGTTTACGGAGATTACCTAGAAAAAGACTCAACTTCACCGCCCCAAAAACCAACCCAATGTTTTGCACTAACTAGAAAAACCGAAAAAGGATGGTCTAAACCAGAACCATTGTCAATAGAGGATTTCCATTCGAAAAGTAAAAACTATTCTGCTTCTATGTCTACCGATGGTAGAGTAATCATTATGAGCCTTGAACGGGATGATTCATTTGGTTCACTCGATTTGTATATCTCATTTTACAACCCAGAAACTGGCATTTACTCAAAGCCAAAAAATCTTGGGAACGTTATCAATACTAAGGGGGTGGATTTGGTGGCATTCCTTGCCTACGATAGTAAAACTCTATATTTTGCTAGCAATGGTAGACAAGGAAATGGTAAACTTGATTTGTATTTAAGCCGCAGATTGGACGATACTTGGTTAAATTGGTCGCAACCTCTTCCATTAGAACAAATTAATTCCGAATGGGATGAAAATTCACTTTCCCTAAGCATTGGCGGGGATACAGCATATTTTACTAGTGGTGACACTATTGAAAAACGTGAGGGTATATATTTTACAAATTTGCTGGAAAATTATCGTCCCTTACCATATCTAATTATTCAGGGAAACATACTTACTTTTGATGGGAAGAATTCAGTTTTGCTCAAAGATACTGTTATCTTTAAGGTTGATAACTTTGATACTGATTTCATATTTTTCGACACCATTACAGATGGAACTTATAGATTTATTGTCCCAAACTCAACCCAATATAATTTCTTTGTTTATTCAAGAAAATACGAAGATTTCTCATTCTCTACATCCTCGTCAAAAATCTCAGAAACATCAATTCAAAGCTACGATTTTGTCCTAAAACGCAAAGAACCTAATCAAAAGTTGGTTGGGGTGTTTTACTTCGATACAGATATAGATACTCTTAGTAAAAATGCAATTAAAGAATTAAAAAAACTTTGCAACGAATTGAGAAATAAAAAAAATATGAAAATATTAGTAGTTGGACACACTGACGAAATCGGAACAGACGAATACAATTTCCAACTCTCTTTGAGTCGCGCCAAAAACACCGCAAAATTAATTGCTTCATTTTTGAAAATAGATGAAAAATCTATTGAAATTCAAAACAAAGGAAAAACCGAACCAGTTTCAAATGAACTTTCAAAAAACCGTAGAGTAGAAATATTTATAATCCCAAATGAATAAAATTATTCCTTTCATATTGAACTTGCTTTTAATCTTTAATCTTAAACCTAATGAACCAAAAAATTATGTCGTTAGTCCAAAAATTAACTTAGAAAAAACATTAGAGAAAAAAATTATTCAAGTAGACTTTGATTCAAGCCAAAGATTTTCAAAAATAATCATAAAGAAAAAAGACATTGAAGCAAATTCTTGGTTTAAAATTGATATTTTACCCAAGGGTTCGTATAAGTATTATGATACATTGGATAACTCTGAAATCAAGGAATATGGGTTTATTTTGTCGAATGATTCTATCAGTTCTTATGGTTATTACTTAATAGGTGACAGAAAGAATAGCCCGCCATACCAAGGAAATGTTTTGCTTCTTATAGATTCAACGATTGCTCCATTGATCCAAGATGAACTTGCTCTTTTCATGTCAGATTTGCAAAACGATGGTTGGTATTCGGAATATAGAAAAGTTCCTCGTGCCGACTATTTCAATCCATTGGAAATTCGCAAGGTAAAAAGAATTGTAAATTCTTATAAAAATAAGTGGAAAAATGACTTTAAAGTACTCTTGTTAATCGGAAAAGTACCTGTACCATATACTGGGAATACCTCTTTAGACGGTCACAGTGACCATTATGGAGCTTTTCCATCTGATTTATTTTATGTTGTGGACGACTCCTTGCTTACTGACCATACAGAGTACAACATTTCAGCCGAAAGAGAGGTAAATTGGAATGTTCCCTTCGATGGAAAATACGACCAGACAACAATTCCAAAAGAAATATCAATTGCAGTTGGAAGGATTGATTTTTCCAATCTTACTTATTTTAAAGAAAGCGAATCCGAGCTTTTAAAAAACTACTTAAATAAAAACCATGCATTTCGCAAAGGACAAATACAAGCGAATTTTAATGGACTGATCGACGATGGCTTCGGAGTTTTAAGTAGTGAAATTTTTTCAGCGAATGCTTGGATGAATTTCAAAACACTTTGCGATACCATTATCGAAGGGAAATTTTTAGAAAAAGTCACCCAAAAATACTTCCGCTTTGCATACGCTTGCAATTCTGGTTCATATACTTCTGTTTGGTCTTCGATAAATTCAGAAGAATGCGCCAAATATAACATTCTTTCAACATTTGTAATCCTTTTTGGGTCGTATTTTTGGGATTGGGATACAAAAGATAACCTTCTTCGTTCAATTCTAGCATCTTCCCCAAACACCTTAATATCAATTTGGAGTGGACGACCTTTCTGGCATTTACACCATTTTGCCTTTGGGTATCCCTTGGCTTGGTCGTTTGTTGTTTCTGCAAATAATTCTAATTTATACGAATCAACCGGTAAATATGGATATAGGGGAATGCACTTAGAGCTTCTTGGAGACCCAACGTTAAGAATGTATTATCCAAAACCGATAACAAATCTTGAGATTACCTCAAATGAAAATAAAATTATTAGGTTATTTTGGAATATTCCAGAAACTTCCGAAAACCTCGTTGGTTATCAAATTCTGCGAAAATCGAAACATGAAAATCATTTTAAGCTTATTAATATTTTACCAAGTGATATCACTACCTATAATGATACTTTAAATACCAGCGGTACTTTTCAATATCAAGTGAGAGCATTATTTTTTAAAGAAACAAACTTTGGGGAAGTAATTTTTCCAAGTCTTGGAGTTACCAAGCAAATTAATATTGATTAAAATGCTGGTTATTTCACTTAATTGGCAAATAGTTTTTAATTTGCATTTTTTTTGTAATTAGTTAAATATATAAAAAGGAATAACTCTATGACAAGGGAAAAGAAGATTAAATATTCTTTTGGATTTCTTTCCTTTTTTATAACACTTGTTGTTTATTTGCTTACAGTGCAACCTTCTGTTCCACTTTGGGACTGTGGAGAATTTTCTGCTGCAACAACCTGGCAGCAAGTTCCACACCCTCCAGGAGCACCGTTGTTTCTGATGATTGGTAAATTCATTCAAGATATAATACCTTTCGGAGACCTGGGATGGCGAGTCAACCTTGTCAGCGTTATTTCGACAGCTTTTTTTGTTTGGCTTTTATATTTGATTATTATAAAAGTAATACTAAATTTTCGCGGAAGAGAACTAAAAGAATTGACCGACGAACTTATGGTCTATGGTTCCGCTTTTGTAGGTGCAATGGCGTTTGCATTTTGCGATACTGTTTGGTTCAATGGTGTAGAAAGCGAGGTTTACTCGCTTAGCCAGCTTTTTACAACATTGGTCGTTTATCTTATGATGCTTTGGAACGAAAAAGCCGACGAACCTGGAAGTGAAAAATATTTACTCTTAATGTTCTATTTAATTGGACTTTCAATTGGTGTCCACCTCTTAGCAATTCTCACAATTTTTTCGATATTCCTTTTAGTTTACTTTCGAAAGTATCAATTCACGATTAATTCCTTTATTGTTATGTCGATTGCGGCAATTGTTAGTTTCTTTGTTGTTTACAAAGTCATTTTAACATGGATTCCTGGTTTACTTGCTGGGAATTGGCCTATTAAAAATGAAGCAAGAGAATACCCGATCGAAAATAACTTCATTATGACTTTAATAGGACTTTTATTTATTTTTGGTGGTATTGCTTATTACATCTGGGCTGCAAAAAGAAAAAAACCGCTGCTTCAGCTTGTCCTTGCATCTTACTTACTAATTCTTTTCGGCTTTACAACTTATTCCCATATCCTACTCCGCTCGAATTCAAACCCTCCTATGAACGAAAACGAACCAAAAAATATGAAGAAGCTAATTAGTTACCTTGGCCGAGAGCAATATGGGGAACAAGTGCTTTGGCCCAGAAGAACCGATTATAATGATGAACTGAAAATATATTTTTATAACGTCAAAGACGAAAAGGGAAATTATGTTTATGGTGAATGGAATCCTCCTGGAACAAAAGATGTTATGCGAAAAGATGGTTCAATGATTAGCGTCCCAGTTTGGGATAATGTAAATTTAGGTGGTGAATTAGCATACCTTTGGAAATATCAAATCGACCATATGTATTTACGCTATTTCTTCTGGAATTTTGTTGGTAGGGAAAGCGACATCCAAGATGCTCAGGAGGCTTGGTTTACCGACAACTCCAAGGTTACTAATTACAAAAACGGATATGCTGACAAATTTCCGATTAAATTCTTTGCTCTTCCTCTACTATTTGGAATTCTCGGACTTTACTATCATTTCAAACGTGACCCCAAGATGGGTTTGGTATTCCTTACAATGTTTCTTTTTATGGGTGTTCTTGCTGCAATAGCACAAAACCAACAAAATCCACAGCCAAGGGAACGAGATTATTTCTACGTTGGTTCGTTTATGGTTTGGTGCTTATGGATTGGGCTCGGAGCTTTTTATTTTATGGAGACAGTTAATAAAAAGAAAAAGTCGCGTGCTTTGACTGCATTGATTCTTATTGTTTCAATATTATTTGTTCCGTTCAATATGCTTTTAGGAGGTTGGGATACTCATACTAGAGCAAACAACTATTTCCCGTTTGATTATTCATACAATATTCTTCAAAGTCTGGAAAAAGATGCCATTGTATTTACAAATGGGGACAATGATACATTTCCTCTATGGTTTCTTCAAGATGTTGCCGGAGTAAGAAGAGATGTAAGAATTGTTAACCTTAGTTTAGGTCAAACCCTTTGGTATATTGACCAATTGAAAAATCGGGAACCCTGGGGAGCAAAGAAAATACCTTTAAGTTTCACAGATGAACAATTAAGAACTACAGAAGACGACCCTAAAGCTCTTACCTACGAATTTGGGGAGGCAAGAGAAATTCAAATCCCCGTTAAAAAAGAAATCATTGCTGAATATACGAACGACACGTCGTTAATCAACCGTGGTTACATGTCTTTTACTTTTGTTGGAAAACAATATACACAAAGAAACAACAAACCTTATTACATTTTCTTCGTCAACAATAAATTAATCCTGGACATTCTTCAACAAACTCGATTTGAAAGGCCGGTTTATTTTTCCACAACTTGTGGGTCGGATGTTTTCTCAGGTTTAGGACAACACTTGCGTCTTGAAGGAATGGCTTGGAGGATCTGCCCAGTCCCACAAAGCGCAATGAAAACTGGAATGGCACATGAAGAAATCATGGACAAATGCTTATTGAATATTGACAATTCACCAAATTACCACAAAGAACCGCGCTACGGGTTCAAGCTGAGAAATCTTGATGGCAAGGGTAAATATGTCTATTACGATGAAGTTCATAGAAGAATGATTCAAAGTTACAGGCAAATTTACATGAATTACGCCGGCTATTTAATTGAATATAAGAAAGACAACAAAAAAGCTGCTCGTGTCTTAGACTCAATGAACAAATACATCTCACCCAAACTCTTTCCAACTTACTACGACGAAGAATATCAAATATCCTTAATTTACAATGAAGCTGGAGATAGTGCAAAAGCAAAATACTGGGCCAATCAAGCCATTCGGACTTGCAAGGAAATGATAGATAACCCAAACCTTCGACGAACTCGCTACGACGATATTCGTGAGGAAATTCGTGGAAGAACTGGGCCATACAAAATTGCTTCTGCTGCATACAAAATAATTGGTGATTTGCCCTCTGCTAGAAACACTTTATTAAAACTGTACGACTTAGTTTATACTGCTATACAAGGTGGTCAAATTTCAATTTGGAACTTAGATGAAAATTCAGTTCGGAATAATTTATATGATATCCTTGGAAATATAATGTATTTAGACGAAGAGCAAGTTAACCTTCTTCTTAAGGACAATAAAAAAGAAGAAGCACAAAATCTAGCCGACAGCCTCATTGAAAGTTATAAGAAAGTAAACGACCCACTGATGCAATCTTTTGCCAGCACTGTTGAAACCCGACTTAAATCTTTACTTGGTGTCAGTAGAGCACCGGATACTACTAAGCCAGAATAAATTAATTCAAATTATTTGGGGCAGCCTTTCCCATTAAATTATTTTAAGCTGCCCCAATTTTATACCTTCGTACTTCTATTTTATTTCAAAAGCAGTCACTTTCTTCCGAAAAGCTTTAGCAAAAGATGCACGCAACCTATCGAAACCCTGATAAACAACAGGGACTACAATTAAGGTCAAAAATAAAGAACTTAATAATCCCCCAATAATAACAACGGCAAGACCAGATTTAGCTTCTGAACCAGCAGATGTTGCCAAAGCAATAGGCATCATACCAAAAACCATTGCAAAAGTAGTCATTAGTATTGGTCTTAAGCGCATCTGTCCCGCCTCGAGCAATGCATTTCTAGTGGAATAACCTCGCTCGAACTTCATATAATTTGTTCTATCGACCAGAAGTATACCGTTTTTTGCAACTAAACCGACAAGAGTAATCATTCCAAGTATGGAATATAAACTAATTGTTTTCATAGTAAAGGCCAATCCAAAGAATGCACCAATTGCAGCAAGTGGAATTGAAAACATTATTACAAATGGATATAAATAAGAATTGTACAATGCAACCAAAATCAAAAACACGAAAATGTTTCCTATAATTAGTGCTATAAGCAAGCTAAGAAAAGAGTCCCTCATTGCTTTTTGTTCCCCAACAAACGAAAATTCAACACCAGGAGGCAATTTTGCTTCTTCCAACTTTTTTCGAATATCGCTAGCAACGTCGCCACTTGCTCTTCCAAAAACCATAGAATTTACGTAAATACATGGAGCACGATTGTCGCGTTCCAACTTCGTCGGACCAGTTGATTGACTTACTCTTGCAAATTGTTTGAGCAAAACTATTTTCCCCTCCCTATTGGTGAAAGGTAAATTTTCTACTTCTTCAACTTTAGATTTATCGAATTTGTCAAGCTGGATTCGAATTGGATAATCTGTTACACCTTCTGTATACTTTGAGTCATCGTTTCCAGTCAATGCTACTCTAATAGCAGTAGCGACTTCGAATATCGAAAGTCCAAAATGTGCAATTTTATCCCTATCTATTTCAACACGTAGTTCAGGTTTTCCTTCCTCGCTCGATAGTTTTACGTCCGAGGTTCCTTTTACAGCTCTTACAATACTATCAACTATTGCTGCACCCTTGTAAACGCTTGGGTAATCGGGTCCATTTACCATAATTTGAATAGGAGTTCTTGTTGTCGTTCCCAAAAGTGTTACTGGCTGAGCTTTAATATTAACACCTGGAATTTTATTGATTTTCTCTTTCATTATTTGAGCAAATTCATCAGTAGAAATTTCCCTCTTGTTTTTATCCACTAATTGGACAAGAATTTGAGAGGTGTTATTTTGAAATTGACCTACAATTCCTTCGCTTGAAAATCCGACGCTCGAAACAACTTTTAATACTTCCGGTTGTTTTCTCAAAAGATCTTCTACTTCCAATGTCAATTGATTTGTTTTTTCAATGGTGGACCCAGATGACGTTTCCAAACTGAATATTACCTCACCACGGTCTACATTAGGAATAAATTCTGTACCTACAAAGCCAAGACCTGGTAACATAAATGAAGTTACCAAAAGTAAAGCAGAACCCAAAAGTACTTTACCACCATTGTTCAAAGCCCAACCTAATACCTCCACGTAAAATCTTTCTAGCTTACGATAGATATTATCAACAAATGTACTGAAGGTTTTTATAAATCCCCGAGATTCCTTGTTTTCTACTTTAGCAAATCGTGAAGCAAGCCATGGTGTAACTGTAAAAGAAACAAACAAGCTCATTAAAGTTGAGAATACAACAACAAGTGCATATTCACGCAAAAAATTACCAATCATCCCGGTAATAAGTGCCAGGGGAAAGAAAACCACGACATCGACTAAAGTAATCGAAAGTGCAGCAAAGCCAATTTCGTTTCGACCCTTAATTGCAGCGGTTATTCTATCTTCTCCCATTTCTAAGTGTCTGGTTATGTTTTCGAGTACGACAATTGAGTCGTCTACAAGAATTCCAATAACTAAAGACATTGCAAGAAGGGATATTGTGTTGAGTGTGAAACCAAAGATATACATTAAGAAAAAGGTAGAAATAAGAGAAGTTGGGATCGCCACCAATACAATTAAAGAATTTCGGATACTATGTAAAAAGATAAACATAACAAAAGCCACAATTAAAACTGCGAGTCCTAAATCCTTTTTAACAGCATTTGCAGCTTGCAGTATAAAAATTGAATTGTCTTGCGCAATATCGAATTTCAAGCCAATATTTGAATAAACCTTTTCAAGGGTAGAAATCTCCTTCCTAACAAGTTCACTAACTTCAACTGTATTTGCATCTGTTTGCTTTTGAATAAGCAAGGCAAGTGAAGGAATGTTGTTGAACCTGTTTATGTTTGTAATTTCTTTTATTCCATCTTTAACATTAGCAATGTCTTTCAAACGAATTTCACCACCATTTCGAGTTCGAGCTACAATATGATTTTCAAGTTCTTCGAGGGTATTGAATTTCCCAGCAATTCGAACAACGTATTGGTTATCAGGTTCCTTTACGTTACCAGTAGGAAAATCAATATTAGAAGAGACAACTGATTGGGATATCATGTTCAAAGACAAACCGTATGCTTTCAACTTATCTAAATCAATGTCGACATTGATTTCTCGTTCTGCTCCCCCCAGTATCTGGACTATTCCAACTCCCTTTATTTTTGAAATTAAAGGCTGAATGTTGTCTTTAACAAATTGTGTTAATTCCTTGGGAGCAAGTTTGCTGTAAACATTCACCCTTAATACGGGAACTTCGTCGAAGGCAATTTTAGAAACAACTGGCTTCCGCGCTTCTTTTGGCAAGAGGTCTTGTATTTGGTTGATTCGTCTTTGAATATCTTGCAAGGACTTATCAACATCGGCAGACATCTCCAATTCTACGAAAATAAAAGATAAACCTTCGCGAGAAATAGAACGAATGTTCGAAAGAAGCTCGGTACCAGTTATTGCATCTTCGATCGGTTTTGTAACGTTGCTTTGCACCTCGTAAGGGGAAGCACCTGGATATATTGTTTGAATAGTTAGAACTGGGGCAGTTAGTTTGGGCATTAGTTCATAATTCAACTGAGCAAACCCATAAATACCTAAAATCCCCAAAACAGAAAAAATTACAACAACTAAGGTAGGTCTTTTGATTGCAAGTTCGGTAATTGTCATTTTCTACCTCACATTTGTTCAACTATTTGAACAGAAGTACCATCTTTCAAGTTGACAATTCCCTCAATCACTACTAGGTCTCCGGGGCTTAGGCCACTTAGCACCTCTAGCTTTCTACCGTATTCATTTCCAATGGAAATTGTTTTTAAATGCGCTGTATTGTTTTCCACAACATAAACCTTAGGTTCGGTTTTGCTTCCAACCAAAGCTTCTCGAGGTATAAGCAACTTTTCGCCTCGAATAGCAGAAGGTATTGTAACTTTAGCAAACATACCCCCTTTAAGTAGATTTTTTCGATTTTTAACAATAATTTCCACCGGATATGTTTTTGCTTCGTCCGCTTTGAAGCCAATGTTCTGAATTTTACCAAGAAATTTTTCGTTCGGAATCAAATCACTCTTTATTTCGACATTATCCCCTAACTTAATTTTAAGAATATCTGTTTCTGGTACTTGTATTCGAATTTTAACAGTACCAATGTCTATCAAACTTAGCAAAGTGTTGCCAGGAGAAACAACTTGACCAACCTCCACCATGCGAGAAGAAACAAAACCCGAAAAAGGTGCTGTAATATTACACTCTTCCAATTGCTTTTTTGCAATAATCAACTGAGACTCTGCTGTGACAAATTGAAATTGCAATTGTTCCATTTGCGATTCGCTAATCGAATTTTCCTTATATAATTTTTGGTAACGTTCCAAATCCTTTTTAATCTTATCGAAGTTTGCTTTTGCGGTTTGGTAATTAGCTAGTTTAATCCTATCATCTAATTTCACCAAAACAGCCCCTTTTGAAACAAAGTCACCAAGATTCGCCCCGACACTTACAACCCTTCCATTGGTTTCAGAGGAAATGTTGACCTCGGCGTTTGGTACAACAGTTCCAATGTACTCAAGATTAAGATTAATATCTTCAATTTGTACTTTAGAAACATAAACTGGAAAGGTTGTTAGAATCACATTCCTTTTTGCTTTTGCAAGGTTTTTGGTTCTGTTATTTACTAATAAAGCAACTGAAAGAATTATAATTAAGAAAATCGCGGTAATTAATATTATTTTCCTTTTCCCTGTCATTTTTCATTCCAATTTATTCAACATAATTAATTGATTTTTCCAATTTAGCTTTAGATATTTCAAGCTCTAAAAGCGAATTGTGATATGTTATTTTAGAATTTAATAAAGCCACTTCAGCATCTAGAAGCTCCGAACTTGAGACCACTCCCATCTTAAACTTCTCATTTGTAACACGGTAGTTCTCTTCAGCTTGCTCAACATTAATTTTGGCTACGTTTAGCTTTTCTTTTGATTTAATGTAAGTAAAATAATTCTGAGATACTTCCAAAGTGATAGCATCTTTTATTTGTTGATAGCCAATATCTGCTTGATAATAATTTTCCTGGGCTTGTTGAGTTTGATGTTTTGTATTCATCCAATTCCAAATGTCGTAGGACAAAGTTAATCCAATATCCCAAGTTCCATAGAACTTATCTTGCATCGGCATCAATCTCTGATTTGGCCTGTTATAATAATAATTTGCCCCAAAGAAGATTTGAGGATACCATCCGCTTTTTGCGACCTGAACAGATCTTCGACTGGCTTCCTTACGGAATTCCATCGCAGCAAGTTCTGGTCTTCTTTGATAGGCAAGATTCAAAAGCTGGTTCAAATCGACATATTCTTTTATTTCGAAATTAACCTCGGATGTTAGTTTCAAATTAGTAGTAGTAGGCAAACCAAGAAGTATGCAAAGATTGATTTTGCTAATTTTAAGTGAATTTTCGAGGTCAATTTTTGCCAGTTCTAAATTTGAAAGTTGCACTTTTACTTTTAAAACATCATTCTCGGTGACAATTCCGACGTTGTAAAAATTTTGAATGTCTGTTAAATGGCCATTAACCTGCCGAATGTTTTCCTGAATACTTTGCAAAGTAGCTTCCAAAGTTTTAATTGACCAGTAAGCAGTTCTAACATCATAAATTAACTTCGTCTTCTCGGATTCATAATCTTTTTCAGCTGCTTTTGTGCTCATCTCCATCATAGCAACAGAATTTTCTAAACGAAAACCTGTAAAGATAGGATACTGAACACCAAACCTTATTTGATAATTATCAAGAATTGTAGGAGAAATTTCAAAGTCGCGACCTTGAAAATTAATTTTAAAAGGTTCTACTTGGCTCAATCTAGTATACCCAGAAGCAAATTTGAAAGTAGGGTACATTTGAGCATTTGCCTCTTTCGCTTTGGCTTCGGAAGAAACAACTTTCGATTGGGCAATCTTCAGATTTTTTGAATTTTTCAATGCCAGATCGATTGCCTCATCGATGCTCAATGAAAAATCATTTTGTGGAAAAACCAAAACTGGGAATATTAACAAAAGAAAAAATAGACTTAGCTTTCTCATTTTTCCTCCTCTTTATATTGAAATTTTTTTGCAACCCCATGCAAACCATTTTGGAGCAGCGTTGCAATTGTTTGGGAATAAAGATCATAATACTCATCGTTTAATTCCACATTCCAAACTTTTTGGATAAATGGAGCAAAAAGAAAATGTGAAAAAATAAGCGAAATAGCAGCTGGTGTAATTATTGAATTCAATTTCTCATCATCGACAAATAACTTAAAAATTTGAAGACCCTGCTTGATATAGTCGATGTGTAAGCGAGCCATCTCTGCTTTGAATTCTGCAAATTCTGGCACATTGAAAGGCATCTCAGTTATTGCTACTTTGCAAAAGATTGTCTTTGACTTCATTAAATTAACAAGTTCATTCACGACCAACTTCAAGGTTTCTTCCGAAGTAAGATTTTGGGATAATACTCTTTCGTAAATTTCCTTTACCTCGTTAAAGTAACGCCAAATAATTTCCTTCAATATTCCAATTTTACCAGAGAAATAATATGAAATCATTGCAACATTGACATTGGCCATTTCCGCGATCTCGCGAACTCCCACAGCTGCATACCCCTTCTTAGCAAAAAGTGTTGCACCAGCTTCGAGTATTCTTTCCCTTGGTTCTTTTTCAGTAAATTCCGTTTTATTCATTTGCACCCCCTTCTTTAAACAATCGTTTGTTTAAAAAAATAAACAAACGTTTGTTTTATAAATTTATTTAACAAAAAGGTAAAATTTTTTAAGGCGAAGAATTTGCGATTGGATTTCGGTTAGCTTAATGTATATTTCCTATGAGCAATGGAAATTAATTTATCATACACCAGATTTGTTTTCTTTACGTTTAACAAACCAACAAAATTAAGGGTCAGTTTCGCAAAACAAATAATTTATTTTTTTTTTAAATAAAGTTTCTTAATTTTGTAGTTCTAATATGTTTAATAACAAATAGTTGAGTAATTATGGCAAACAATATGACAAAAGCTGACATTGTTGACGAAATAGCTAAAGCAACAGGATTGACCAAAATCGAAACCAAAGCCGTTGTCGACGGTGTGCTTTCAACAATAATCACTGCTGTATCTATGGGAAAACGAATTGAATTGCGTGGTTTTGGGGTATTTAAATCCAAAGAAAGAAAGCCAAGAATCGCACGAAATCCCAAAACTGGTGAAGTTGTTCCTTTGGACAAAAGAGTTGTTCCAATCTTTAAACCTTCACCAGAGTTCCTAAAAAAAGTTAATGATAGCACAAATCACCAAGATAATCAATAAACGGGAGAGCGCGAAATGCCTTGTGGACGAAAGAGAAAACGTCATAAAATGAATACTCATAAAAGAAAGAAAAGACTTCGAAAAAACAGACATAAAAAGAAAAATCGCTAGAATTATTCATTAAACTTATTATCATCAAATGCTTAAAAGTTTCTTATTTGTTTTATTACTATTATTTTCTGATTTTACCCAAGCTCAGAACAGTGGAATTAAATCCACTGTTCTGTTAAAGGGAAGGGTTGTAAACCAAAAAAATTTTTCCCCCATCGAAACAAAATTCAATTTAATTTCCGAGGACGGAAAGATAATTCAGGTAAAGTCCTCATCTGATGGTGTTTTTACCATTCCCATTAGCAATTCTGGGAATTATTCAATACAATCCGATAACTGGTTGTGCATCGACCCACCAATCATTAATATACATGTCAGTGAAAAATATTCAGAGAAAGAAATAACACTTTATTTTCTCCAGTTTGAACCTGGAATGACCCTTAAAAAGACTTTAGGGTTCGATCTTGAAACAAAGCACCTTACTAAGTTGGGAAAAGAAGCACTTAATTTTACTAACGAATTGAACAAATCAGTACCTAAGCTTTTTTTCTCTATTCATTTACACATTAACGAAAATTATTTTCAACCGATTACTAAAACTATAAAAGAGGGTAAAAAGAGCAAAAAAATTACAATCTCGGCACGACAGCAAGCCGAAGAACTTGCAAACGAAATAACTCCTGAAGTGATAAAGTACCTAAAAAGCATCGGATTTCCTGAAAGAAAATACAAAATCTTAGTGGAGTATCACAAAGAGCCAACCGTGGAAAACAAAAGCAAAAAGAGCAAACAAAAAAGTAGCCTGCCCAAAACCCATGCTACTCCAAATTTAGAAATTAAAATTGATTCGATATTAAAAACAGATTTAGAAAACAATAAGTAATTACTTTTTCTTAAAGTACTTTTTGGGGTACTCAAATAATCTTAGTTTACCTTTTGAGTTTAGAATATCTTGCCATGAATCGAAATCGAAGTCAATACAGATGATTCCCGAAGTAGGTATATTTTCTATAAAAACATCGAGTAATTGGTTTGCTAGTGAAGTTAAATCAGGATTATGTCCAAAAAGAAAAATAGTCTGATGTGAATTGTCAACTTTAGAAAGCAAATTTCGAATTGCAACAGACCCATTTGAATAAATTTCTTCTCGTACAACAACTTTAGATTTATCGATTTTAAATTGTTCAACGAAGTATTTCACTGTTTGGAGTGCCCTTTCTGCTGGACTTGTAAGAATTAAATCTGGAGTAACACCATGCTCTTTGATTAATTTAGCCATGAACGGAGCATCTCGTTTACCTCTTTTATTCAAAGGTCGCTCAATATCGGTAATATTTGGGTCTGACCAATCTGACTTTGCATGACGAACAATAACAAGCGTTTTCATAATTATTTACTTAAATTGTTTTTTAATTTAAAAAATTCTCTTTCTAAACGCATTTGCTCACTTACATTGTTTGCCTTATCGAATTGCTTCAATTTATTATATGCCGTTATTAAACAGTTTTCGAACCTTGTTCTAATCTGTTCCCGCAATTCAAGATTTTCTATTTGAAGCCAAGATTTCTGACTATAAAATGTTCCAAGTCGTGCAATTACTCTTTTAGGAAACTCTGAAGTGTCTCTTTCTGCAAAAGTCAAATTTCTATCCAACAAATGATAAACATTGACCTTCACAGAGTCAATTTCGTTGTGATTTATATTAAATTGCTCGACCTTACGGATTAAGTGGCTAACAGTTTCATCATCAGTAAAGTTATATACTTTAAATTTAATCGGTATTGGAGGCCTAATTTTAATAGAAATATCCTCCGAACTTCTTGGAAAGCCAAACATATTCAATTTCGATATAGTATTTTTTAGAACATTATAATTAATATTTGTGTTTAGCAATGCCAAACCCCCACGCAACAATAATTCCCCTGCTAGTCCAGAGTTGACCCTATGGTAATTCCTAAGTATCATTTGCCGAATGAATTGAGCCTGATTGTATGTCCTTTGAAAATCATCCCCCCCCAACCCCTTGCGCGAACGAAGAACTTGTAGGGTAGACTTAGGATCCCGATAGCCAAAAAATTCTAAGAAGCCAATAACCTGCGAGAAACTAACTTCGATATAATAATGAATTTGATCCAACTGCGCAATATGTGCTAATTCTACTAAATATGCATCCCTGCCACGCGAAGCACGAACCACGGTCAATTTGTTTTGTCCAGTACTGTCGTGGTAACCTGCATCTGCTGGCGTATCACGTGGCACAGAAATTATTTCTATCTTACCACTATCAAGTAGTACAGACACAATGTGATTTGCATCAGCATGATTACTATTAGAACCTATACGCGAGTCCAAGCCAATAATGGCAATGTTTATTCTTCTTCCAGTATATCTTGGTTGCAAAGAATTACCAGCATTTTGATCAAACTCCATAAAATCTTTATAAGTACTGTATGTAACAAAATCATCCACAGAATCCTTAAATACTGCCTTTTCAAAGCTCAAGTCACTTTTCAAATTGCCTTCATTTTTAGATACTGGTTCGGAACCAGTAAAAGAAAAATCATTGAATAAAGAAAAATAAACCACTGAAGAAACTCCAGCAAGTAAAATTATTACATTTCCCCAAAGGAAATATTTTATTAAACTCGACTTTAAGGTTTTTCTCCTTCTTTTTTTCATAGTGAATAAAAAACAAAATGCAAATTAGCATTAATAAAAACAAATAAAAACTTTAAAAATTTTTTACCCAATGTCACTTAGTAAATTAAACACTAAATTACCGATTGGCAAGCAGCAAGTTAACCCTGGAGATTCAATACCAACAAGATTTACAAAGCCTGGATATCCATTTTCACTTTCTTCATTAATAATAAAATCGGGGTATTTGTCGAAAGTTTTCAATTTTGGGCGAATTCCCGCTTGGTCGGGCATTAAATCGTCCAATTCAATACCTGTTATGTATTTAGAAACAGTAGAAAGGAATTTTTCCTTTAAGGTTTCTGGAACAGTATAATCTTGAATCCTATTATCAAGATAAACTAAATCTGGACCTAATTTTAATCCACCATCAAGTTCAATAGTCAAATGAATTCCAAGAAATGATGAATTCTTGGGTGGAACTGGATAAATTAACCTTGAAACCAAACCCCTCTTGCTTGGTTTAATTCTAAAATAATGACCTTTTGCCCAAACTAAGCGATAGTTCAATTTATCTACATCTAAGCCAACGAAAGAAGAAACCGTATCGCTTTCTAAACCTGCAGAATTAACCACGAACTTGGTCTCGACGCTAAAATTTTCTCCATTTTCTGAAACAACCCTTAGTTTGTATTTATCTCCTACTTTATCTATTCCTACAACTGTATGACGAAATGCAAAACAGCACCCATTCGCGCTGGCTAAACAATAAAGTGAATCCATCAATTTGTGACTATCTAAAATCCCAGTTGATCTAACCCATAATCCAGCCAAAGCCAAAACATTTTTTTCTAATTTCTCTATATCTTTTTTATCTAAAAGTTCAACTTGTTCCACCCCATTGTCATACGCATTTTTAAAGAGTTTTTCCAAGTAATAAATTTCTTCGCTTTCTGAAGCAACAATAATTTTTCCAGTCTTTTTATAGGGAATTCTATTTTTTTCGCACCATTCATATAATGATTTGTTTCCTTCGACACACAATTTAGCTTTCAAAGAGTTGGGAGGGTAATATATTCCAGAGTGAATTACTTCACTATTTCGCGAAGAAGCCTCCCAACCATAGGAAGTATGTCGCTCTATGAGTAAAACATTAAATTTTTTTGAAGAAAAATAAGCAATAGATAAGCCAACAACACCACCGCCGATGACAACTACATCAAAGTCCATTCAAAATCTAAACTTAAGACCAAGAATAAAGGAAATTCTATGATAAAACCAATCACCATCATCAATTAAACTCGATAAAGGATGTTTATAAAGAATTTCGGAAAAGGCAGCAAATCTTCGGTGGAAATAATAATTGTATCCCAAACCAAAAAGAAGATTGGTCCTAATTGGGGAAAGTGAGCTAATCTTTGTAAATGAAGTTTCAACCAATTCATTACCTCCGTTGGAATAAGAGTAATTTGGTGGGTTAATAATAAAACGAGAAAATTTGACTGATTTCGACAATGCAAAATCGAATTCAATTCCAGTGGAGAAAAAAAGACCATAATACCAATGATATTCACCGACTAAAGCAATGCCTAAGAAAAGACCATCGAGCGATATTTTCCTACCTTCATTAAATGAGGCAAAGGTTCCATCCAAAAGTCTAATTTTCGATGTAAAAGTATCAGGAGCAACAATGTTCCCAGCATAATTTTCAAGGGTAGCTCTTGCTGAAAAACAAAAGTGTTCAGAGAAAAATTTTGAAAAATAAAGACCTCCAAAACCAGCAATACCAATAGAGTTTTGATATGTTCCAAATGAAATAACATTTCCAGTTGACACAAAATTTGGGGAGTTAAAACCCATCAAAAATGAACCAAAAATACCAATTTGATAACCAGGAATCGCTTTGCAACCTGATTTTAAGCCTTGTAAAATTTGATAGTAACTTGTTCCTCTGGCAGGATCGAATGTAAAACAAAGTGTCCATTCAGAAACATTAAGAGCCAAATCAGTAACAACAAAAGACAATCTAGCGGAATAACCATAATTCTTTGGTTTGCAATTTATCATTATTTGGGGTGTACCCATTTCAATTTTAGGCAGGTTTAAATCAAAGCCTATGTTTTCAACGATTGTTACACCTTGCAAACCAGTGTCATCCTCCCTATCATCACGCAAAACCAACTCGAAACCATCAATAGATGGTTTCCCATCGGCAACTGGTGGTAAGCTATCCTTTGCAGGTTCATACTCTATGAACGATTGACCAGCCATAGTACCATAGGCATCGTAGGCATCTTTCCCATACCCAAAACCGTACGAATACATTCCAAAAGGTAAATCTGCCTCAATAGAATGCGAGCCATATTCAACTTGAATGTACCCAATTGAATACCGGCTTATACCTATTTGCTCAAAGAGTGAAGAATCAACTGGGGCACCATCCAATCGAAGTCTTGGAATTGCAATTGTAGGAATAACGACATTAATGAAATGACGCCATTCCCCGTGAACTGGGGTAGCAAATCGATAACTTTTCAAAAATTGTTGTGTGGGACTTACAAGTAACATCATTGGGTCGCCAATAGAATCGCCAATGTTATATCCATGGGAATATTGTGCAACTAAAATTGGCTTATTGGAGGTAATTTGCAAGGGTTTGTTAATTAGGCTATCAAAGAATTCCCCACCATTCAAAGTTCTAACAAGTTTGCCATCGACAAAAACTCTGGTTTCAGGTTCATTTGCAAGTACACGAAAAGTGTAATTCTTCCTAGGCTTAAGTATCCCAAGGTAATAATGTTTTCCCCAAGAAGAAACGGGTGGCATCTGCTCGACCAAATGATTACATGCAGACTTATTAGGTGGAACGTATGCACATTGATGCCCGGAAAAGACGGCAATTTTCTTGTTAGCTCTTATAATAGAGCCAGTTAAATCACAATTTGGTGATTGAACAAACTTCGCAGCTACTTGGTAAACATCACCTTTGTTCATTTTGATAGAAAATGGAACATTTGCTGGATTGAAATCGGTATCAAAAGAAGGGATTATTGTGACCTCGGTACCATCTTCAGTTGCAACAATTGCAAAAATTGGAAGCATTTCAATTGAAACAGTGTAGCACATTACACGATATTCATTTCCAAGAACATCAACTGGAAATGCTAAAAATGAATCAGTGGTCTGAAACCTTCGGTTTAACCCATATACAAATATTGGTTTTTCCGAAGTAATGTGCACACTAAGTTTTTCCAAAATTTGAAAACTTTTCACTTGAGCTGCTGCTGGAATTCGCAGATTCTGTATTGTTTTTCCACGAACAAAAACTTGTTGTCTATAATTAATTGCGGGAATCTCCACTGTAACCCTTGTATCCTCATCCCCAGTTAAAAAAAGCTCAAGAATCAATTCACCTGCAGGACGTTTAGGATCATCTTCTTGAAAATTTTTCATAAAACAAATCCAAAAATCAGTTCCAACCGGATTTTTAATAATTTGATATTTGGACAATTTTCCTGTATCGGATGGTAATAATTGGTTTTGCTGTAAAATATTTTGGGCTTGGGAATAATTAACA
>FMJZ01009807.1_pt1 | contig 33869 bp, 24 predicted proteins | sample 1987881 | NCBI WGS metagenome assembly FMJZ01 (sample SAMEA4378227, study PRJEB15110) | soil metagenome | biome: soil; feature: Field; material: Soil | place: India | collected 2015-03-11 | depth 0 m
CCAAAAGTAGTATCGAGAGTGCCGTTAGAATTAAAACGAGTGATGCAGAAATCAAAGTAGCCTGTGCTTATGTTAAAGCAAAAACCACCGAGTAAGATTTTTCCATCGGATTGGATTGCAAGAGAATATACAATATCAAAAAATGAACTGATGGGTTGTATTATAGAACCATTAGGAGAATTAAAACTAGTGTCGAGCACACCAATTGCTGGTGTAAAGGTCGGACCGCCACTGCCACTATCAGTAGACGCAATAGAAGAGTTATCGATTAACGGCAAAAGCAAAAATGGCTTCTTCTTTTTGTGGCAAGCTGTAAAAACAAATACCATTGCAATAATCATTATCATTATTTTTCTTAAAGGCTTACTTTGAATATTTTTTTGTTTATTCCCTTGGTTTTGCTTCATAGGATATTTCCTCAATTATTTACTCCATAAAAGTTTTATTTAACAATACATTTATACAAAAAACTCAATAACGTCATACCATTTTTTTTTATTTACAATAAAATTATGATTTTAAATTAATTGTTTTTTGTATTAAAATTGATAGATGAATCATAAAATCAAGAGAAAAAATCAACTAACCCCTAAAGGGTAGATTCCCTTTGGGTTAGACTTTTGCTTTTTCGCGTTCTTTGAGTTTGATTTGATCGTCTTCTATGGTTAGTATGTATTGTTTTTCTGTATCGTATTGACCTTCGAGGATCACTCTTGCAAGGTAATTACCTACTTCTTTTTGGATAAGGCGTTTTAGTGGTCTTGCACCAAATTGTGGATCATAGCCGCGTTTTGCTAACCATTCTAACAGGGATTTAGAAAATACTAAGTTTAGACCTTTTTCTTTTGCTCTTTGACTTAATAGGTTCAATTGGATTTTTACGATATCCAACAATACATCTTCTGTTATGGGGTTGAACATAATCACTTCGTCAATTCTATTCAAGAATTCTGGTCTAAAAAATCGGAGTAATTCTTGGTTTACGAGTCTTTCTTTCTCTTCGCCTGTCAATGTTTGATCCATTAAATAATGGCTTCCTAAGTTCGATGTCATGATGATCAAAGTGTTTTTAAAATCGACCGTTCTTCCTTTGGAATCTGTTAAGCGACCATCGTCGAATATTTGCAAAAAGATGTTAAATACTTCGGGATGTGCTTTTTCTACTTCGTCGAAGAGAATCACTTGATAAGGTCTTCTTCTTACTGCTTCTGTTAGTTGACCACCTTCTTCGTATCCCACATATCCTGGTGGAGCTCCAATCAATCGCGCTACTGCATGTTTTTCCATGTATTCAGACATATCGAATCGAAGTAATGCATGTTCATCGTCGAATAAAAATCTTGCTAATGCCTTCGCTGTTTCGGTTTTACCTACACCTGTTGGACCTAAGAATAAAAATACCCCCATTGGTCTATTAGGTTCAGAAAGGCCTGAACGATTTCTTAAAATAGCATCGGAAACTGCCTTTAACGCGTGATCTTGACCAATCACTTGTTTTTTTAATTCGTCATACATATGGAGCAATTTATCTTTTTCGCTTTGGAGCATTTTTGCAACAGGTATTCCTGTCCATCTGCTTACTATAAGAGCAATGTCTTCTTCGGTTACTTCTTCTTTAAGATATTTTTTTTCTGCGGATTCGATTTGTTTTTCTAATTCTTGAAGTTGTCTTTCTAATTGAGCAATTTGTCCATAACGAATTTCTGCAACTTTATTGTAATTTCCGATTCTTTCGTATTCTTTTTCTTTTATTCTAAGTTGATCGATTTGTTCGCGAATAGCTTTTGCTTTTTCTACTATTTCTCTTTCGCTTTCCCATATTCCTTTTTTTTGTCTAAATTCTTCTTCGAGGTTTGCTAGTTCTTGTTCTAATTCTTGTAGTCTTTGTTGAGATGCTTTATCTTTTTCTCTTTTTAGAGCTTCTCTTTCTATTTTTAAAGATTGAATCTTTTTAGAGATTTTATCTAGGTCTTCTGGTAGAGAATCGAGTTCAATGCGCATTTTACTCATCGCTTCGTCGATTAAGTCTACTGCTTTATCGGGCAAAAATCTGTCTCGAATGTATCGATCCGAAAGTTTCGCAGCAGCAATGATTGCACCATCTGTGAGTCTTATTCCATGGTGTAACTCATAACGACTTTTTAGCCCTCGTAGAATTGTGATGGTTTCTTCTACTGTGGGTTCTTTTACATATACGGGTTGGAACCTTCTTTCTAATGCTTGATCTTTTTCTATATATTTTTGGTATTCTTTAAGAGTGGTTGCTCCAATGCATCGTAATTCTCCTCTTGCTAAAGCTGGTTTAATCATATTCGCAGCATCCATTGCACCTTCTGCTGCACCAGCTCCCACAATTGTATGAATTTCGTCGATAAATAAAACAATCCTTCCTTCGGAACGAATGACTTCGTCGAGAAGTGCTTTTAATCGATCTTCGAATTCGCCTCTATATTTCGCGCCTGCAATCATACTACCTAAGTCGAGCGCCCAGATTTCTTTGTCTTTTAATGTATCGGGAACTTCGCCAGAAACGATTTTACCTGCTAATCCTTCGACAATAGCTGTTTTACCTACGCCAGGTTCTCCGATTAAGATGGGATTGTTTTTTGTCCTTCGCGTCAATACTTGCATGATTCTTCGAATTTCTTCGTCTCGACCAATTACGGGATCGAGTTTTCCTTTTCGCGCAAGTTCGTTAAGATTTTTTGCATATTTAGAAAGAGCATCCATACTATCTTCGGGGTTATCGGAGGTTATAGGTCTATCGCCGCGTAAATCTTTGATTACTTGAAGAATACCATCTCTCGTTAATCCTAAGTTTTCGAGTTCTCTTGCGAGTTTATATCGATTTTCTAAATAGGCTAATATTACATGTTCGGTAGAGAGATACAAATCTCCTTTGTTTGTCATGATTTTTTCTGCTTTTTGGAGAAGGTTAACAAAATTCGATGATGGTCTTACTTCGTAATCACCTTGAACTTTGGGCAATGTATTGATACTATTTTCGAATAATTTTAAGACTGTTTCTTTAGAAATGTTTAATTTGGATAATAACATTTCTCCGATTCCATTTTTTTGAGAAAATATTTCGTACATTAAATGTTCTGGTGTAACTTCTGCATTTTGTTTTTCTTTTGCTAAGTTTTGGGAATTCTGAATTGCTTGTGCAAGCATTGTGGTAATTTTATCTAACTTCATAACTATCTCCTTAGTTTGTAAAATTTAATATTTTTAATATTGCAATTCTTTCATTTATTTGAAAATGATTCTCATTATTAACTATTTTTTTAATCCTAAAATGATTAGGAAATTTTTATTTACAATTTAAGCAAAATATATACCAAAAAATATTTACTTAAAATATAAGTAAATAAAAAAAAGAAAAGTTAAAACAATAAAAATGTCAAAAGTAAGTATGTAATTAATTTTATCGAATTAATAAATTAAATATATAAAAATCTTTAATCGTAATTGACATATAAACTAAACAAAAAAAAACATGCCTATTAAATTAAAAATAATTCCAAACCAAGGTCATTAGTATGAATGCTTTAAAACGAATCATCCAAAAACATGGTGGAAAACTAACACTTATAATATTAACCATAGGTTTTATCTATTATCTCTATGGAGTTAACCCAAAGTACCAAGGATATGCACCAGATCAACCCATTCCTTTTAGTCACAAGATTCACGCTGGAGAAGTAGGAATTGATTGTAAATTTTGTCATTATACCGTAGAACGTTCGAATCATTCTAGCGTTCCTGATCTAAATACATGTATGAAGTGTCATAGTCAGATTGCTGGCGATAGTCCAGATATACAATTTTTAAGAAAATCTTACGAAGCAGGAATTCCTATTCGATGGAATAAAGTACACGATTTACCCGACCATGCTCATTTTAGTCATAAAGCTCATATTGCAAGAGGTTTTGATTGTCAAACTTGTCATGGTCCAGTAGAGACAATGGACAAAGTGCAAGTCCATTCTCCATTTAACATGGGTTGGTGTGTTAATTGCCACAGACAATACACCGAAGAAGAAAAACCAGCAGGTAAAAACAACGCTATTGGAACAACAACCTGCGGAACTTGTCATTATTAAAATTAAATCAATCAATAAGGGAATAAAACTATGAAGGAAACCAAAAAATATTGGCAATCATTAGAAGAACGTTCACAAACTACCATAGAAAATTGGAAAACACCAGAGTTCGAATACACACTTAACGAAATGATCGAATACGCGAAAAATAAAAAAATCACAAGAAAAGATTTCGTTAAGTTTATGGGTGCTTCTGCTATCATGTTGCAGGCAGCATGTCGAAGACCAACAGAACAAATCGTTCCAGCTGTGATTCAAGCACCTGAATATACACCAGGAGAAAAACTCTATTATGCCTCTGCAACACCAGAAGGAACAGGCATTGTAATTCATGTTCGAGAAGGACGTCCTATTAAAATTGCAGGAAACCCAGAACATCCTCTAACAAAAGGGGGAGTATCTGCAAGCGAAGTAGCGGATTTGTTAGATTTATATGATCCCGATCGATTAAGATATCCCGTAGTCATCGAAGAGGGAAGAAAAAAGAAAGTTAAAAGAGATGATGTAATTTCTCAGATTCAAAGTAAAATTGGTCAGGGGAATTATGTGTTGATTACTAGTCCCATCCAAAGCCCATCTACGAAAAAAATCATCAATGCATTCTTAAAACAATTTCCTAACGGTAAGCATGTTGAGTTTAGACCAGATCCTTCTTTAAGACAAATTCGCGAAGGTCAAAAGTCCTGTTATGGACAAGAAGTGATTCCTTTGTATCGATTCGATAAGGCAAACTTAGTTGTAGCAATAGAAAGCGATTTTCTTGGAACTCTACCTGGAAATGTAATCTATACGCGAGCTTATACAGAGAAAAGAAACCTCAACTATAAACAAAAGGGATACAACACATTGATTGTGTTTGAATCCATGTATACTGTAACTGGTTCTAATGCAGATCATCGATATCCCATTAAACCTGGTGATGCTTCTATTGTTGCATTAGCAATTGCAGCAGAATTAAACAACAATTTAAAAATTGGTCCTTATGCAAATAACAACGATGTTGTCAGTTTATTAAGTGGTTATTTACCAGAAAAGGTTGAATCGATCATTGGTGTGCCAGCTAATGCAATTAAATCTGTTGCAAATCAGTTGGCTAAACAAGCAGGAAAATCGATTGTTATTTCTGGTTCTCCTTTAACAGCAGATGGAACAAACAATACTCAGATTGCTGTGAACTTAATTAATTCTATATTAGAAAACGATGGAAAAACCGTAGATTATCAAAATTCTCTCCAATTATCTGCGGGAAGTTCTGATCAAGAAATCCTAAACATTATAGAACAAATCAAAAGTGGAAAAATCAAGACCGTACTATTAGCAAACGCGAATTTGGTTTATCATTTACCACCAGCATCAGGAATCGAAGAAGCACTCAAAAAAGCGGATTATGTGGTTTCTTTTAGCGATAGAATTGATGAAACTGGTTGGTTATCGAAAGCAGTATTACCTTTATCTCATTATTTAGAATCTTGGGGCGATGTAGAAGTAGTGAAGGGAATTTATTCTGTCATACAGCCTACGATTCGACCTTTATACGATACATTATCTCTCGAAGATTATTTAATTCAAATCGCTTATGGTAGTTTAGAAGGGGTAGAAAACTTTCATCAATTGATTAAAAAAGAATGGTCTAAATTTAACAATAAAAACTTTACAAAATTCTGGATAGAAGTGCTACAAGCAGGATATTACTCCGAATCCAAGCTACAAACAATCGATAAACCTAGAAATTTTAACGTAGCAGCTATAAAAAATTTTCCCAAAGAACCCAAAGCAAATTCTGGTTTTAGAGTAGGATTGTTTTATAATGTATCTGTACTTGATGGAAAGGGTGCAAACAATGCATACAGACAAGAAATGCCCGATCCAGTGACAAAAATTGTTTGGACAAATTATGCAGCAATTCTTCCCGAGACAGCAAGAAAACTAAAACTCAAGCAAGGTTCTATTGTAGAAATTAAAACAAAAGAAGGTATTGTAAGATTACCATTACAATTACAACCAGGAATTCATCCCGATGCTATTTTGATCCCATTAGGATATGGTAGGACTTCAGCTGGAAAAGTGGCAAATAATGTAGGCGATAACGGATTAAAGATCGCTCGCATCGCAGAAGATTCAATTCAATTGGCTGCATTAGAAACAGAAAAACATGGCGAACTACCATTTAAATTAACAGGCGAAAGAGTAACTTTGCCATGCACACAAGTAGTATATCGTTCTGGAAGAAATACAGAAGATAGAGCCTTCTTTGCTCCTGGAACATTACCGAATGCACCTTATGATGGTTCATCACAATACGATAGAAATATTGTTCTAGAAACAACCTACAAAGATTTCAATAAAGGTTGGAAAGCTCCAAAACAAACCATCGAATATCCCGAAAATGCCGCTTTAATGCCAGAATGGAAATATGATGGTATTCGTTGGCATATGGTGATCGATTTAAACCTATGTACTGGATGCGGTGCATGTGTAACAAGCTGTAATATAGAAAACAACATACCAACTGTTGGACCAGAAGAAGTAGCAAAAGGTAGAGAAATGCATTGGATGCGTATCGATAGATATTATTCTGGTGATGAGAAAAATCCTGAGGTTGTTCATCAACCCATGTTGTGTCAACACTGCGAAAATGCACCATGCGAAAATGTATGTCCATTTGCTGCAACCTCTCATAGTGATGAAGGTCTAAACGTAATTGCCTACAATAGATGTGTAGGTACAAGATACTGTGCGAACAACTGTCCTTATAAAGTAAGACGATTCAACTGGTTCGAAAATTGGGATTACATGGAAGGTGCAGTAAGAAAGCTTCGAGATCCTCAACAATTAGCGTTGAATCCCGATGTGACAGTAAGACGAAGAGGAGTAATAGAAAAATGTACTTTCTGTATACAGCGATTGAATAAAGCAAAACTAGATGCAAAAATCAAAGGATTAAAACATGTAGTTGATGGAAGTGTTAAAACTGCATGTCAAGAGGTATGTCCAGCTAATGCAATCTATTTTGGAGATATCAACGATCCAAATTCCGAAGTATCACGATTAGTCAAAAATGGACGTGGTTATAAGGTATTAGATTTCCTTGGCGTAAACCCATCCATAACCTATTTAGCTAAGGTAAGAAACCCAATCATTTAAAAAGGAAAGGTATATGGCAATAGAATCATTAACAAAAGAACAAAAAGAATACATTAGCCCTACAATGGTAGAAGGAAACAAGAATTATAAACAAATCACAGATGATATTATAAGACCTGTAAATACGTTTCCTTCTAAATTATGGTGGATAGCCTTTGGAATTGCTTTTTCTTTATTACTTTTATTATTATCCGAATTGGCCTATCTAATAGCAGCAGGTATTGGAATTATTGGGATCAATGTTCCTGTAAGCTGGGGTTCGTTAATTATTACCTTTGTTTTCTGGATTGGTATTGGACATGCAGGAACGTTGATTTCCGCAATCCTCTATGTTTTTAGACAACAATGGAGAATGGCAATTAACCGTTCAGCCGAAGCGATGACCATTTTTGCGGTTATGTGTGCTGGAATTTATCCTCTAATACACGTTGGACGTATTTGGTTTATTTTCTGGATTTTCCCTTATCCTAATGAACGTGGAACCCTTTGGCCTAACTTTCGTTCTCCTTTATTATGGGATGTTTTTGCGATTTCTACTTATTTTACTGTATCGTTAGTGTTCTGGTATTCAGGTTTGATTCCAGATTTCGCAACAATTCGCGATCGCATAAAAGAAGATAGCTTATTCAATAAAATTCGAAAAAAAGTCTATTCTGTATTATCGATGGGATGGGTTGGAAGTGCAAAAGCATGGGCTCATTACGAAGCAACAGCAATGATACTTGCAGGATTATCCATGCCATTGGTTTTTTCTGTTCATACGATCGTTTCTTTTGACTTTGCAACATCTGTTATCCCAGGTTGGCATACAACAATATTCCCACCTTATTTCGTTGCTGGTGCTGTTTTCTCTGGTTTTGGAATGGTATTAACATTGTTAGTAATCATGAGGGAAGTTTTTAACTTTAAAGAATATATAACAGAAAAACATCTAGAAAACATGGCAAAGGTTACGATGTTAACAGGTTCTTTGGTGGGTATTGCTTATGCCACAGAATTTTTCGTAGCATGGTATTCTGGAAGTAGGTTCGAAGCATTTACATTTATATCCAGAGCATTTGGTCCTTACTGGTGGGCATATTGGATCATGGTTTCTTGTAATGTTATAACACCACAATTGTTCTGGTTCAAAAAAATTCGTACAAATCCTGTAGCATTGTGGATCATATCAATTTTTGTTAACATTGGTATGTGGTTTGAACGTTATGTAATTGTTGTTACATCTTTACAAAGAGATTATTTACCTTCAAGTTGGGATTTATATCTTATGACGAAGCATGAATTTGGAATTTTAGTTGGATCTTTTGGTTTGTTTTTTACTGCCTTTTTACTTTTTGCAAGATTTTTCCCAACCATCGCTATGGCAGAAGTAAAAACCTTAGTAAAATCACCAGAAGCAAAGGGATACGGACATTAAAAGGAGCATTACTATGCAAATGATAGAAAAAATTTTTGAATCCTTAGAAAAATTTTTGGACAAATTTTTTGGTAAGCAAATTGAATTTTTAGACAATTTATTAATAAAATCTTTTAAATATAGATACGAAGAACCAACTTCTGGTATTGTGGCAATTTTTTCTTCGCCAGAACGAATTCTTTTAGCTGCGAAAAAAGCCAAAGAAAAAGGCTATACAGGGTTTGATTGTTTTACTCCATTCCCTATCCATGGGCTTGAACATGCAATGGGGCATGAACGTTCCAGATTACCCTATCTAACTTTCTATGCAGGATTATTGGGTCTATTAACAGCGATTTTTCTACAATATAATGCACACGAAAACCTTATACCTTATACAATCACGCATTTAATTGATGCTTATCCCAACCTAAATTCTTATCCACTAAATTATGGTGGTAAACCAACATTTAGCTGGCCTGCAATGATACCAATTTGTTTTGAATTAACCGTATTGTTTGGTGCTCTTGGAACTGTTGCAGGATTATTCTTATTATCTAGAATGCCAAAGACATCACGTGTTCCTGTACACGAAGCAATAACTGACGATAAATTTGCAATTTGGATTCCTGCAAGTTCCAATAATTATAATGCTGAAGAAATAAAAACTTTATTCCAAGAATTAGGTGCAGAAGAAATCAAAGTGGTAGGTTGATATGAAAGTAAAAAAAGTAAATTATATAATTTTATCAATATTATTAATAAATTTTATCCATTGTAATTACGCTGGAAATAAATCTGGTTTGCATTGGTTTTTAGACATGCATGATAGTCTAGCGATTGAATACCAAGAAGAAGATCCTACAACGATGCTTTTATCTTACAAAAACGAAAAGATGAAAGGAGCAGATAACATAGAATCTTTAACAGGACCAGGATCTAGCTTGAGGGTACCTCCCGAAGGAACTGTTCCAAGAAATTATACACCTTATTTATACGATCCGAATGATTTTAATACACCTGCAAAAGAGTTAGTTAACCCTCTAAAACCAACCAAGCAAGTATTAGAACGAGGTCAAAAGCAATACAACATCTATTGTGCTGTATGTCATGGCTACCAAGGGCATGGTGATGGACCTGTATCTCCAAGATTTCCTAATATTCCTGCATTAGCTGGAAAAAATTCCAATGTATTAAATTGGGAAGATGGAAGATTCTTCCATATAATTACTGTTGGACGCGCAAGAATGAAGCCCTATGCAGCACAAATTTTACCAGAGGATCGATGGGCAATCATTCATTACATTCGATTATTACAAAAAAATTCACAATAAGGAGTAAGAAATGGCATCTTTACCAGATATTAGTAAATTAGAATTTAAGTTTTCCCCTAAATTAAGAAATATTGCATTAGGTTTAATTATAATAGGTTTAATTTTAACTATATTGCAAATTTTCTTTCCTTGGCATGGACACGAAGGCGAACATCATGGAAATCCGCGACTATTTTATTCTTTACATTTGGCATTTTTGGTTTTTTTACCAATAACAATTGGTTCAATTTTTTTTGTTGCAATGCATCACCTATCTGGTGCAGCTTGGAGTGTAACTATACGAAGAATCGCTGAAGCTCATGTTTGGTTTCTTGTAGTTCTGTTTATTTCGATGATCATTATTCTAGGATTTGGTATTGGTGATATTTTTCATCATTGGGTACATGCACCAGAAACGGATGAATTAATTAAACATAAATCTGGTTGGTTAAACACAAAGTTTTTTATTACGAGAAACATCCTTATATTTATCGTTTGGTTTATCTTTGGATGGTATCTTTGGAAATTATCTGTAAAACAAGACGAGGATGGAAAGTTCGAACATACACCTAAATTAGCAAAAATTTCTGCTGGATTTGCTGTTGTATTTGGTCTTACTATTTCTTCTACTTCTTGGGATTTTAGTATGAGTGTTGAACCTCACTGGTTTTCGACAATTTGGGCTGTTTATATTTTCGCTGGTGTATTGTTATCTTCGTTTGCAGTTTTGGCAATCTGGTCTTATTTTTTAAAAAAAGAAGGCTATTTCGAAAATACCTTAACAGAAGATCATATCCACGATATAGGTAAATATTTATGGGGAACATCTATTTTTTGGGCTTATATTGGAATCGCTTCTCAATTTTTATTGATTTGGTATGGTCATATTCCAGAAGAAACAATATTCTATCATAGTAGAATTTATAACGAAGATTTAACCCACAATCCATGGGCTATTATATCTTTGTTGTTAATCGTCATACGCTTTATTCTACCTTTCTTTCTACTCATAAAACGCGATTATAAAAGAAATTTTCAATGGTTAGCTATCGTAGCAGGTTTGATTTTATTCGGTCAAATCTGGGATATGTACTGGGTATTATATCCAACATTGGATCATGGACATTTTGTATTCTTATCTTGGCAAGAGTTAGGAACATTGCTCCTATTTAGTGGTCTATACATATTTACCATAGCTACAGCATTAACAAAAAGTAAATTGATTCCTATCAAAGATCCTCGATTAGAGGAATGTTTACACATACATCATTAAAAGGGTTAGCAATATGGATAAAAGAATAATATTATTGATTTTAACAACATCGTTTGTTTACATAAATTGCAAAGATTCTGATCAAAAGATATATGAACCAACCATAGAATCCATCAATTATGGTTCTATTGTATATGCTTCTTCCGAAGTGAATTGTAAGAATTGTCATGGGGTGGATTATAAAGGGAAGGGACCCGACGCAAAGGATTTGGATGTCCCAGTTCCTGATTTAACAGGCGTGATTGCACCAGAAAAAACTCCTTTAGATTATTTTAAAGCAATCTCTGTTGGAACAGAAAAAACAAAAAAAAATGGATTACAATACCATGCATATTATTCTTTAACTGATAAAGCAAAATGGGCACTTGCAAATTATTTATATTCCTTAGCACAACAGCCTAAAACAAACGAAGAGAAAAAAGTAAGACAAGAATCCTTAGCCAAAGCAATGAAAGAAGTTCGTGAGATCTATTCAAAAAACAGAAAGTGGTATATGGGAGAAAATACACCTTCTACCGAGCGCGAACCATCACCGAAATTAGAGGAACTAATTCAAAAAACAAATTTTAAAACCGAACAAGACATTTCTGTAAAAATACCTTCCGAAAAAGAATTAGAAGCAGTCTTTGTAGCAAGACAAAAATATGAAGAAGGGTATCACATCTATCAAAATCATTGTCAGAAGTGCCACGGCATAGCGGGCGAAGGAGTACAAGGTTCTCAATTCTTAGGCATTCTTGATCATTCTCGCTATGATGCTATTAAAGGAATTGCAAGAAGAAAACCAGCTTTCGTGGGTATTCCACCAATAAGTAACAATGTAAAAAAAGAAGATGTAATAAAATATCATTCTTACTATTTAACAGAAGAGCAATGGAATGATTTAATCAATTATATAAAAGCAATTACGGAGTAATATTCTATGGAAAAACAAGGATTTAAAACCACAGCATTATATTTTAATAACGCGGGAACAATTTGGTTTATATTAGGAATTTTATTCAGCATTATTGGGAATTTTGAATTAACAAATTTTCTTTTTAAGAAGAGTGATGTTTTATGGTATGGAAAGTTGCAACCCATCATAATTCAAGTTCTAATATTTGGAGCAATTCTATCTTATTTCTTTGGTGCAGTTTTCCAAGAATTCGATCAAATCAATGTAGATGTAATTAAACCAACAATAGTAGGAATTACTGCTTTTGGAATCTATCAATTTTCTTTGATTTTTGGTTTGATCACGCTTATGTATGGATACAATCAAGGAAGAAGTTATGGAGAGTTGAATTTTATCACGGATAATCTATTTATGCTTGTTTTTACGATTATAGTTGTATTAACATTGATCTATGCAAAAAAATCCGAAAAACTTCTTGGTTCTTTCCAATTTATAATTGTTACATTAGCAGGTATGATGGTAACCTATTTTCTTGGGAATTTTGGCTTTCCTAATTCTTACATTACTACTGTACCACCTACTTCTGGTTTTCAGGATGCAATGGTACAAGGATTTTATAAAACATCAATTATGGTATTTTTTATTTCTCTTCCATTATTATTTATACTTTATAGCACGATGAAAAATTTATACAAGATTGCGGACGAAGAACAAAATTTTATTCTACCTTTAATGCTTATCACAATACTAACAGCATTTTCTGCTGGGGTTGGTTTAGAGAAATCTGCTCTAAGTAACTTTTGGACAATTCTTGGAGATTACATCTATTCTGCAATCAGTATCTTACTTTTAGGAATTGCTTATATATTGCACAACATCTATAAAGAACATAAACAACAAAAACCTATGATTCTTCTATCAGTTTCTGGAGCATTATTGAGCATATTTTTCTTTTACAATTTTGTTGTGAACCTACCTATAATACATCAATATTTCCAGTATACTTTAGCAGATTCTCTTGTATTGTTCAACAAATTAATCTATATGATTTTACCAATAGCTCTTGTTTATAATATAATTTCTAATAATTCTCAAAAAAATCTATCGAATGCAGTTTCTTTAATAATATTGATATTAGGTAGTGTAGTATTTATCGTATTTGTTATAGAAGGTATAATGAATGCACTTGCAATCTATGGAATGAATAATAATGAATTGGCGATAAAACAATGGAGTCAGGTTGTAAGTAAAAACATGATTTTTGTTTATGTAAGAACCATCATCGATATAGTATTTTTTGTGTTAAGTTTTTATATCTTACCATATTCTATTTCGGAAAAACAAGTAGGACAAAAAAAAGCAGCATAGGAGTTTTAAAATGAAGGATCCCATAAAATTATTTTTTACTACGGTAATTATTATTGTTGTTGGTTTTGTTGTAAGTGTTGTAATACCCTTTAAAGTTGATTTACATGGAAAACATGCATTTACACAAGCACCAGAAAATCCGCTTGTATTAAAAGGATTAGAAGTTTATTATCAAGAAGGTTGTCAATATTGTCATACAATCAATGTGCGAAGTGTAAAAGGGGACGTAAAACGATACATCGATCTAGAAAAATATGGTTATGATCCATCTATTGAACCCAATGAATATCTCTTTTTTGCTCCATTTCCAATAGGTGAGCTTCGAATTGGACCAGATTTAGCAACTGTTTCTAGTAAATACAACAAAGAGCAATTAGAAAAATTGTTAAAATGGACAGAAAAAAATGATCAATCTTTATTCCAAAAATATCACAACTATCAATATCTATTTATCGACGAAGACTTAAACCCCTTATTCTTATCTTGGAAGATTCGTTGGTTAATGAATAGTGGATTGCCCTTAAATGATCCATACCAAAGAAGTGTATTTTTAGCTTTGGAGGAAAAAACAAAAGGGGATGCCTTAATCGAATTTTTAGATTATTTGGGTAAAAGAAAGCAAAATTTCGAAGGAAAGTTTTATAAATAGGAGTGTAATATGTCAAATCAAAAGAATCAACTTCCTGGGTGGGCAATATTCCCAGCTGCTTTGGTTTTGATTATTGGAATATTGGTAGGGGTATATAATAAAATCTTTTCGAAGGAAAGCACAGCAATTCAATACAAAGAAGTAGCTGGTGTATTAAAGGTCGAAGCAAAATTGGATTTAGTCATTCCACCTCGTACTAATGATGCAATAGCTGGTGGAGAAAAATTATATTCTCAGGTCTGTGCAGCATGTCATGGACAAGATTTAAAGGGTGGTGTAGGTCCCAATTTAATCGATAATGAATGGAGAAATCCGCCAGGGAAAGAAACTCATCTCTTTAAATTGGTGTGGAATGGAATACCTAACGGTAACCCACCGATGCCAGCAAAAGGCGGTAGATCCGATTTAACTTCTGAACAAATCTGGCAAATTTTGTATTATATATCTTCGAAAAACAAAAACATAGAAAAAGACGCAGTTCCTAATCAATAAAAGGGGAATACCCCTTTTTTTATTTATTGATAGATTTCTAATCCTTTCTCTTTGAATTCTTGGGATTTTTCTTTCATACCCTCTATAATTGCTTTTTCTAGCTCGTATCCTTTTTGATTCGCATATTCTCTAACATCTTCGGTAATCTTCATCGAGCAGAATTTAGGACCACACATAGAACAAAAATGAGCTAATTTTGCACCTTCTGCTGGTAAACTTTCGTCGTGGTATTCTTTTGCTGTATCCGGATCGAGGGATAAGTTAAATTGATCATACCATCGAAATTCAAAACGTGCTTTCGATAAGGCATGATCTCTTTTTATAGCTTGTTTATGGCCCTTCGCAATATCTGCTGCATGAGCGGCAATCTTGTAAGCTATTACTCCTTGTTTTACATCTTCTTTATTTGGTAATCCTAGATGTTCTTTGGGAGTAACATAGCATAACATAGAACAACCCATAGAACCAATGTTTGCAGCGCCAATTGCAGAGGCAATATGATCATAACCAGGAGCAATATCTATTACAAGAGGACCAAGGGTATAAAAAGGTGCGTTAAAGCATTCTTCTTCTTCTTTTCGCATATTTTCTTCTATTAGATGGAGTGGTATGTGTCCCGGTCCTTCTATCATTACTTGAACGTCGTGTTTCCAGGCTATTTTGGTCAATTCTCCTAATGTTCTAAGTTCTGAAAATTGTGCTTCGTCGTTTGCATCGTATATACTTCCCGGACGTAAACCATCACCTAAGGAAAATGCAATGTCGTAAGACTTCATAATTTCGCAGATTTCTTCGAAATGTGTATACAAAAAGTTTTCTTTGTGATGAGCTAAACACCATTTTGCAATAATAGAACCACCGCGAGAAACAATTCCCGTCATACGATTGGCTGTTAAAGGAATATAACGTAAGAGTACACCTGCATGGATGGTGAAATAATCAACCCCTTGTTCTGCTTGTTCGATTAAAGTGTCGCGAAAAACTTCCCAGCTCAATTCTTCTGCAATACCACCTACTTTTTCTAATGCTTGATAGATAGGAACTGTTCCAATTGGCACAGGCGAATTCCTGATGATCCATTCTCTTGTTTCGTGAATATTTTTCCCTGTTGATAAATCCATTACGGTATCTGCACCCCATCGAATTGCCCATACCAATTTTTCTACTTCTTCTTCAATAGAGGAACGAATGGCAGAATTTCCGATGTTTGCATTAATTTTTACTAAAAAATTTCTACCGATAATCATTGGTTCAGATTCTGGATGATTGATGTTTGATGGGATGATTGCTCTACCTTCTGCAACTTCTTTACGAACAAATTCTGGTGTTACGTATTCAGGAAGTCCAGAGGGTAATATTTTGGGATTATATCCAAATTTTTCCCATAGAAGTTCTCTTGCCATATTTTCTCGGATTGCAATATATTCCATCTCTGGGGTAATGATTCCTTTTCTTGCATAATGCATTTGTGTGACGTTTTTGCCTGGTTTTGCTCGTCTAATTCTACGTTTTCTTAAAATTCCATCGTATTTGATGATTTCTGTATCGTTTCTTTCTTCTATCCATTTTTCGCGTAGTTCTGGTAATCCCTTAGTTATATCGATTTCAATATTTGGATCTGTATATGGACCAGAAGTATCATAAACAATGACTGGATCGTTTGGTATTAACTTTCCATCTTTTGTTCTTGTGGGGGAAAGTTGAATTTCCCTCATTGCAACTTTTATGTCTTCTCTTGAACCTTTTACATAAATTTTTTGCGAGTTAGGAAAAGGTGTTCTTGTTATGTTAACGGCGTTAAATTTTATAATTTGATTCATTGTTCCACTCCCTACGGCAGTATTACCTGCATCAGGTTCAAAGGGTATAATCTCAGCCCCATAGTTGAATCTATGGAGCACCCCCGGAACGTGATGTGGTATAAAGTTCTCTATTTAAGAAAAAAAATTTCTGTTATTAGTCAATAAAAAACAATCCGTTAGCAAATATTTCATTAAAATATTAATATAAACGGTGTTCTATTATTTCCAGTTTTTTTTATCTGCAAAAAATTCTTTTAACGATTTTGGGAAAGACCACTTGGGCTTTCTACTGGCTGGTCTTGCTGGAACTTCGACCATTTCTCCAGTAAAAGGGTTTTTTTGTTTGCCTGCTTTTCGAGCGGGAATGTCTTTCATGGTTAAGATTCCTAATATAGGAAAGCGAACTTTATTTCCTTTAACAGCTTCTTTACTCGCATTGGTAAAAACATCTTCTATGGCTTTTTTTAAATCAGCTTTTTTAATAACTACTTCCCCCTTAGAATTTACTTGAGAAATTTTAAGGATTTTTTCGTGTAAGTCATCGATTAAGTTGTATTTTGCTGAGTTTTTTTGTGGTTTTTTAGAGTTTGTAGTTTCTTTTTTTGCCATATTATACTCCTTCTTCCTTTATGATCGATTTTTTATTAATAAAACTAAAATTTATTTATTAAAAAATTTGTAAACAATTAATAAATTTTAAATAATAATATATCGCTGTAATTGATTTTAAACCGAAAAAATTCTTCGATGGGCAGTTTATGATAGATTAAATAGAACGCGCGTATTACACCCAAATGAGTAACAATGATGATATTTTTGTTTAAACTTATATTCGCTTGATAAAAATCATTTACTCTTGAATAGAATTGGTAAAATGATTCTCCTTGTGGTGTAGGTTGATGAACATAATCGTTTGCCCAATTAGTAAATTCTTGTTCTATTTCTTTATAAGGTTTACCTTCCCATATACCATAATTAAATTCTTTTAAAGAATCGTGTAATATCAAAGGTAGTTGGATTTTTTTTTGTAAATACTGTGCTAATTGTTTACATCGGGTTAAAGGGCTCGAATAGAGAATCTCCCAATCGATAGATAGTTGAGTAATTTGTTTTAGGATTTGTTTACGTTTATTTAAAAAATCATGTACTTTAAGTGGTAGATCGGTTTGACCATAACATACCCCATCTATAAGATGGGGTTCTGTGTGCCGAATCAATAGCAAATTCATGCTTTACTGACACCAGCGCTGTCGAAATCTGCCATTTCGTTGATAAATCGAACAGAGGACTCCAATATAGGATAAGCGATTGCAGAACCAGTACCTTCTCCTAATCGTAAGTTTAGGTTTAAGATAGGCTCTTGTGAGAATAACTTCAACAAATTTTTATGTCCATTTTCGTTGGATAAATGACTAAAAAAGGTATGATGGATTATGTTGGGATTGATTTTATAAGCTACAAGATAAGCAGCTGTAGAAATAAAACCATCAATCAATAAGATCATGTTTTTTTTGTACGCTTCTAAATACATTGCACTCATCATAGCAATTTCGAAACCACCAACATATTGCAGAACTTTTAAGGGATCTTGGTTTTTTAATTGATATCTTTCTACACTTTGCTTTATGACTTCTTTTTTCTTCTGTAAAGCAGATTCGTTGATACCAGTACCTTTTCCTACGCAATCATCGATGGAATAATCCGACAGAGCATACAGAATTGCGGAAGCAGCCGTTGTATTTGCAATGCCCATTTCTCCACAAATCAATAAGTTTTTGTCGAGGGCATAGTTTTCTAGAATGATTTTTGCAGAATCAAAGGCTGTTTTGAGTTCGTTTTCTGTCATTGCAGGTTCTTTAAAAAAGTTTCTTGTGCCTTCTCTAATCTTGTAGTGTAGCAATCGAGGATGATTTTCGAATGTACCTTTTACACCGCTATCTACAACGTAAAGAGGTATTCCATGCTGATTGCAAAAAACATTCATTGCGGCACCACCGCGAAGAAAATTCAACACCATCTGGTATGTGACCTCTTGTGGATAAGCACTTACCCCTTCTTCTGCAATACCGTGATCCGCAGCAAAAATAAAAGCAATTGGTTTAAGAATAGGATTTAAGGTATTCTGAATTTTACAAATTTTGAATGCATATTCTTCTAGTTTACCCAACGATCCTAATGGCTTAGTTTTGTTATCAATTTTGAACTGTATTTCTAAATCTGTTAAAACTTTCATGGGTTCATAAAAATTGTTTTTTTGTTTATAGTAAATCATTATTATTCTTTATAAAAGATATAATCTCTGTTTTTTCCTTCTAATTTTGCGCGAAGTAAAGCTTTATCCGCAGAGTGGAGTAAAGTAATTTCTTCGTCAGCATGTTGAGGAAAGCCAGCAATACCACTACTAAAAGTAAAAAACATTTTTTCTCCAGAGATTTCTGCTAATATATCTCGAATTCTTTCTAACAAGGGAAATGCTTTACTAATCGGAGTTTCTGGAAGGACTAAAAGAAATTCTTCTCCACCAATGCGTCCAAAGGAATCTTCTATACGAATGTTGTCTTTTACTACATTTGCGAATAATTTTAATACTTTATCGCCTGTTAAGTGTCCCATTACATCGTTAATCCGTTTAAAGTTATCAATATCGAATAATACTATTGTTAAGTCGTGTTTATATCTTTTTGCTCTTTCTAATTCTTTTTTGAGTATGTATAAGATAAATCTTCTGTTGAAGACATGGGTTAATTCGTCGTAAGTTGCTTGAAATTGCAATCTTTCGAAGAGATGTATATCGATGATGGTTGGATTTTTAAAAATTTTAGAAGAAATAAAATAATCTAACATTGCAACACGAAAACTTACATGTCTATTTGACTGTTGTTGCATTTCTTGTTGTCTTTTCTTGATTTTCTCCCATAATTGGATTGCTTCACTTTCGGAAAATTCATGGTGGGTTAGAATATAAAAAAGAGTCGAATAAATTTTTAGGTTTGTGGGTTCTTCTTGCTTTAAGATTTCGATTACTTTTTCTTCGTTTGGGGGGTTTTCGTCTAATAGTTTTTTTATTTTCTCTTCTAAATCGAATCGCTCATTGTGATAATATAATTTATCGTACAAAGCAAGCTGTTCGACTCGATTTAATTCTTGCACTTCTTCGTAAGCTTGGATGATTTTTTTACTTTCTTTTAATTCCTTGTGAGCTAATTCTCTAAATTTGTCGTAAGCCTCAACGATTTGGTTTAGTCTTTCTATTTCTTTTTGCAAATACTCTATATTTCTTTGCATAATAAAATCCAAATTCAGAATAAAACATTTTTTTTCAATAATTTTTATATTTTTTAAAACAATTTATATATTTTTTTTGATTCTAAATCGAATCATTTAAGGTTGAATCTTTCGAAGGATCGTTTTATCATAGATTGAATATATAAAGATTTCGTTATTTTAATAGACAGAATAAAAAAATTGTATAAAATGTGATTAGAAAATGATTAAAAAGTTTTTTTTATCTAAATCGAATTTGTTTAATCCCCTATTCGATGATTTAGAAATTCCTATAATGATTTTTTCTACGGATTTTAAAATATTAGAATCTAATCTATATTTTAAAAAAATATTACCTGTTGGATATGAACTAAATGATTTTTTAAAAGATAACGAAAATTTTTATTCGTATTTAAAAAGGGTTCTAAAAGAAAAAGTTATAAAAGCAATTCTTCGTATCCATTTAGGTAATGAGACAGAAAACGAATTCGAAGTTCATTTCTTTTATCGGGAAAATAAAATTTATTGTTATTTATATCCTATAAGAGATACAACAAAAGCAAATTTTTCTATTTTAATGGATTATTTACCCTTAGGAATTGCTATTCATCAGAATCATCAAATTGTTTTTGTGAATAAGCAAGCATTAAAGTTACTTAATGCACAAGAAGAAAAACAACTTCTCGGTAAAAATATTTCCGAATTTGTAAAACCAGATTATCAGCCTATTGTCCAAAAAAGAGTTCAGAATATTTATAATAAAGACGAAGAAGCACCACCAATCGAAGAGGTTTTACTTACTCTTGATAAAAAGCCTATCATTGCAGAGGTTCGAGCAAAAAAGATTCATTGGAACCATCAACCAGCTGTTTTAGTAATTTTTCAGGATGTATCGCAACAACATCATAAAAGAAATTTTGCAGAAAAATCCATTGTTTTACTCGAAAAAATCATCCAAGAAGAAGAAGTCGAGAAAGTCCTAATAGAATTGCTGGAAACCTTCCAAATCGTTTTAAGATCCCAATTGATCTGTATTTGGTTTGATGAACCAGTAAATGAAAAAAATATCGATGATTTATTGAATACAAAAAAATATCACATAATAGCAAACAAACAAGAGGATAAATATTTAAGCGATTGGCAAAGGATTATCAGTCATTTGGATTCGCCTATAAGAAAAAATCTTTTGAACAAAAAGCCCGTATTTTTTAGGAATATCTTACAAGAAATTTCCGATCCTCAATTACAACAAATCTTTATAGAGTATTCCATCATTTCTTATTGGTGTATGCCCTTTGTGAATAAATTCAATCAATGTTTTGGTTTATTGATCAATTATTTTGGTATTGAACAAAACATAGCAGAAGTAGAGATTGAATATTTGTATCAGGCATCGGTGTTGTGTTCTTTAATTATAGAAAGAAATAAGATCGAAAGAGAAAATTTTTTGTTATCTCAAATATCTCGTAAAGCAAATGATTTGATCTTGTTAATCAATCAAGAGAATGTAATTACATGGTATAACGAAAAATTAAAACATTATTTTCCTTTTTTGAACAAAAATCAAGATATCATAAGTTTTATCCATTCTCTTTCGATTGACTCAAAAGACAAAGATTGGATTGTTAAAAAAATTTATCTCAAAGAATCTTTTAAAAGCGAACTAGAAGTATTAATAAAGAACGAAAAAAAATATTTTCAAATTACTTTCGAAGTATTAAAAAATAGTCATGAGGAAATTCTTGCGTATTATTGCATTTTACAAGATATTACCAAAGAAGTAGAATACGAAAAACAACTCATAGAATCAAAAAACATTGCAGAAAAGAATGCACAAATCAAATCCGAATTTTTGTCTATTATGAGTCACGAAATCCGAACACCTCTAAACGTAATCATAGGTATTGTACAACTTTTGTTAGAGAATCATCCTCGCGAAGATCAGTTAGATGATCTAAAACTACTAAAAAGCTCTTCGGAACATTTATTAGGTCTTCTAAATGATATATTGGATTACAATAAAATAGAACTGCAAAAATTGGAATTACAATTTGAACCATTCGATTTACGCGAACTAATCATAAAAATTGTAGAAATGTTTCAACCTCAAATCGAAGAAAAAAAACTATTTTGTTCTTGCGAAATAGCAGAAAATTTACCCCAAAATGTTGTTGGAGATCCTACGCGATTAAATCAAATACTCATCAACATTATTTCTAATGCAATAAAATTTACAGAAGAAGGTTCCATTAAATTTATCGTAAAACCAATAGAGTTTGCTCAAGATAAAGTAAAGATACGATTCGAAGTAGAAGATACAGGGATAGGAATTCCCAAAGATAAATTGATGGACATATTTGAGCCATTTAAACAACTCGATGCTTCGAAAACCAGAAGACACTTTGGATCTGGACTTGGTCTAACGATTACAAAAAAATTGGTGGATTTGTTCAACGGTAAAATTCTTGTCGAAAGCGAAGTTCATAAAGGTACAAGAGTAATCATAGACCTGCCATTTCAAATACAAACCAATATTCCAAAAGAAAATCAACAGAAAGAGAAAGAAATGCAACACGATACAATAAAAGTCCTAATTGTAGAAGATTATTATCCAAATCTTCTTATTACTCAAAAGTTTTTAGAAATTTGGAAAATTCAGTCCGATTTTGCTACCAATGGAGAAGAAGCAATCCATAAAGTTCGTCAAAATCATTATGATGTAATTCTAATGGACCTACACATGCCAATTATGGATGGTTATACAGCAACTCAAAAGATTCGCGAATTTAATCAAGATATTCCTATTATAGCAGTAACTGCTTCTGCACTAGAAGACATATCAGAAAAAATACAAAAATTTGGTTTAACCGATGTAATCATCAAACCTTTTAAGCCAGATGATCTTTACAAAAAGATCATTCATTACGCGAAGAAAAATAATCCCGAAAAATCAACATCGGATTTTTCCATTTAGAATCGAACAAATATTCTAAGTGTAGGTGAGGACCAGTAGTTCTTCCTGTTTTTCCTGTAAGACCGATGAGATCTCCAGCTTTAACACTATCGTTCACTTTTACATGCAAAACAGCAAGATGAGCCAAAAGAAATTGTTCGTTTTGGTTTTCTATTATAATGGTCTTTCCATATCCTTTTTTAAAGCCAGAAAAAATCACTTTACCATCGAAAGGAGCATAAACAGGGGTTTTGTATTCGGCTTGAATGTCGATTCCAGGATGGAAGGCTTTTTTATTTGTAAAGGGATCGATTCGCCAACCGTAAGGAGATGTAATGATGTTATTTTTTGTTGGTAAGGGAAAAAAATATTTTTTGGTTGTATGATTTGGTTCGCTAAACTGTTTCTGAAAAACCATCAAATCTTTTTGGTGAGGATAAAAGTAAAAGGATTTTTTTAGAGAAGCAATGACGATGCGATAATTCGTTGGTTGATTTAAAGCTTTTTCGGTAAAGTATCCCCTACAATTCGGAAGATAGATTACTGTGTTGGGTTTAAAATCTTCGATTTTGATTTGATTCAAAGAAAGAAGAGAAGAATGATCCATGTAGGTTTTTGCCATTAAATAATAAAAATCTTCGTTTTTTTTGAGTCTATATTGATAAATCTTTAAGTCGATGTTTTTTTGAGATTGTCTTAAATGATATTTGACTTCTTCTCGTAAGAGGTTTAAATTTGGGTCATTTTTTAAATCTTGAATTTCTGGTATGTTTTGTATTTCTTTTATAGAGCCATCGAATTGATTTGCCCAAATTAAATAGGGAAAGATCCAAAGTAATACGGTAAATTTGATTTTCACATTTTTAAATTTCGGTAGAAAATCAAAATCTTTCAATAAAGAATTGATTGATAGTAGAAATAAAAAGAGATGGCAATAATGAAGCGATTTTGGTTATTTTTATTTTTATTTTTATTTTCTTTGCCTCTTCTTGCAGATGATTTTTATAGTTTTGAATCTACAAAATCTTTGGAAAACTCCAAAGCACAGATCGAAGAAATTTTAAAAAAAATCGACAACGATAATTTTAAGATGATTGATGAAACATTAGGATTTCATTATGGATGGATCTCTCGGTGGCTTTCGCCCTTCAATTATAAAGTTTATTTAACACAACTAGAAAAAAATCCTCAAATTGTGATTATTCGCGTCGAAGGTAGTGGAGGCGATGCATTATCCCTTCGAAGCATATTTTATCACGAAAAACTTCATAAAGAAGATTTGTCGAATTTTAAGTTTTATCAAATTTCCGAAAAATCTCATTTCTTTGGGCAAACATTGAATTTGGTTCATCCTGTATTAGGAATCCTTTACGCGGGGTATGATTCTCCATCTTTGGTGAAATCTCAGATGTGGACGCGAAGTATTTGGTATTTCGCTCTTGATACATTCCTCATTTGGGCGGGTGGTAGAAATTGGTTTCGTAGCAAATGGGATCCAGCAAAATATTCTGGTAATATCGTAGGGTCTATGTTATTTGTTCGAACAATTTCGGGAATTCAGAATGCAAATTTAATTCGCGGACATAATCGTTTTGTGCGTTTAGGTTATACTTTTCCTTTAGATTTATATTGATGGTTGATTTTATCTACGAAGACAATCATATTATTGTTATAACAAAGCCCGTTGGGATGCTATCTCAATCCGATGTAAAAAAACAATACAGTGTTTATGACTATTTAAAAGATTATCTAAAAAAACAAAAACAGAAAGAAAATGTTTATTTAGCAATTGTTCACAGGTTGGATCGAAATACAGGCGGTATTATGATCTTTGCAAAAACCTCCAAGTCAGCAATGAGGTTGTCTGAGCAGTTTCGAAATCGTAGTATTCAAAAAAAATATATTGTAGTAACAGAAAAAATCCCTACAACGGGCGAAAAAGGTCGAATGATCAACTATATGCTTAAAAATGAACAAAAACGAATTGCCATAGCATCATCTTCTAAAAATCCACATGCAAAACTTGCGGAATTAGAATACGAACTAATAGACCAGATACAATATGGCAATCAAACTTATTATAAATTTATCGTGCATCCATTAACAGGACGATTCCATCAGATTCGCTTTCAGTTTGCTTATCATGATGCACCATTAATTGGAGACAGAAAATACGGAAAAAATACTATTATTGATTATCCCGCTATATGGTCTTACGAAATCACTTTTCAACATCCTACACTAAAAAAAACGATGAATTTTAAAAGCAACCTTCCAGAAAATTGGCCATTTTGTTAGGTAATTTATGTAAAGGTGGCATGATTCCATTTGCGGATTTTTTAAAAATTAGAAGCTATCGTTATTCAGCATAAAATTAGAATAGAAGAAAAGTTTATAAAGGGTGATTGTTAACCATGCAGTTAGACCCAGTAGATCAATTTCAAGTTGATCTTTTTAAACAAGTTCTTGAGATGATAAAGCAGTTAAACTATCCGATAATACAGCAAGCACAAAAGGTAAATCAAACTAAAAAACCACCAGAAAATCAAAACGGTTGTCTCTCTACGCATAAAAAAGGTTTAATTGAAAGCACAGAGAAGGCGCAAACTCTTATTATATTTAGCGTTGTTTTTGTGAATCATCAGAAAATAGACAAACCGGGCACAAAACAATACGTAAAAAAATCTTATCTTTCAAGAGGTGGATTTAGTGACTTGTTTGCTTTAAAATGCAGTTTTTAACCTTACGAATTTTCTATAATCTTTATTTCTTCTGAAGTAATTATTCATAATTGCTAAAACTACTTACAAACTTATAGATTTTTATTTTCTTCGTAGAATTTTCTTCCTTTCTCTGTTATCTCCCAAATTCCCCATGGAGAATCTTTAGCAAGAAGTCCTTCATTTACCATTGTATTTCTTGTCCATTGGGCGGTATTTCTCCATCGTATCAGTTTTGGATCAGATGGAAGGGGTTCATAATCATAACTATTTAAAATACCTTTCATTTTAGAATGCACAAGGTTTAAGACATCTTTCATCTCTGCCTTTCCGCCTAATTCAATGACAGATTCTAAAATAGGCATTACATAACTCTCCTGAGGAGTCTTCAATCCCATTTTAAGCTCTCCTTTTACCTGTTTTTTTCGATATTGCGTAGGAATTCTTTCACTAAAAATTGTTTGCCATTCTCTTTGTAGTGCCTTTACTTTTTCCCTAAAATCTTTTAATCTTTCGCCATATTCACTAAGAGTCTTTGCCTTATCAAAATCCTGAGTTTTAAAAGATTCTTCTCCTTCTTCGCTTATCATATCAAAAACTTCTTCAATCTCTTCAAGCAATATTTCAAAAGCCGAGTTTACTTCGTTTTTATCCATTATTATCTCCCTCCTTCAATTATTTTTATTTGCTCTTCTGTAATGATTTTAATCTATTATTTTCATCTGCTTTTTGCCTTTAGTAATCTATTTTTCACAAGCTCCAAAACCGCACGATAAACTTCAAGCTGTTCCTCTTCCGTTAAACCAAGCACTTCAAAAACGATTTTGTCAAGTTCTCTTCTATCTGGCATTATGCGGTCAAAGAATATTTTTTCTGGCTTCACATATTCATAAGGATGCTCTGGATGGTTGCAGTTTCTCAGATTACATTTTTGAAAACCAAGTTCTTCAAAGATGGATTTGATAGGACGAGTTAAGAACGACTCAATTAGACTTCTATTTGCGGTTAAGACTAAAGGTAGATTCTGTAACGGTAATGATAAAAATCTTAAAGCATCGACTTTTTCAAATTTTAGAGTTCCTAATCCCAAGTTTGTTCTGGAAAATAATTCCAAGAACAGAGAGCATAATGTTGAATTAAAATATAACCCTAAAGGTTTAACAAGGTCAGGATCATATGGTTTTATTATGACCATATCATTGATAAGAACATCTTCTTCTATAATGAAAGCTATATGCCTCTCATAAGGAGCTCGCGGGAAACAAATACACGGCGTATTTGTTTCCTGATCTACCATGTACCATTTTTCCTTATTCTTTGCGGTTGCCCGAGTAAGCGCCCCTTGCTTTTCGCACTGGATTAAATATTCGTATAGAGTGGTATCTTTTAAATTTGATTTGGCGGCATCAGTATAAACCGAGAAAGTATTTATATCAGTAGCTCTAATTGAAATTCTATTAGAATCTCTCGGCGATCTAAGAACTCTTCTCAGAAATTTCTTTTCAATTCGATGTTGTTCGATTTCATGTTCAGATAAGAAAAGATATGAATCCAATCCAGTAACCAATCCTCTTTTAACCTCTGCAATATCTCCTAACTTTACAAGTTTATCTTTCCCTTTCTCCAGAATCTTAAAGAAAATCTCAGGTGCTCTAAGATATTTTCCACCCCATTTGTTGCCAACATATTTGTAATTCCAAAGGTATTTTTCTTTTATCTCATCATCTTCTGTTTCTATGCCTTCAATCCAAAGTTCTTTTCTTGTCTTTGGAATAACTCTAAAATTCTCATTAATGACTTTGTCATAAGTTTGACGAACAATCTTTAATATCTCTGAATTTAAAATCTCATCAAAAGGCTTTTTAAACACTACGAACTTGATTATATCATCTAAACTAATCTTCTCAGGTATCTTAATAAGTACAATAACTGTATTAATGTCAGCCTCAAAACTTCTTTCAGCTGTATTATCTACAATCATTAAAGGATGCATATACTTTAATAAAAACTCTTGAAACTCAGCACCAAACCCAACATCTAACCAAGAATTAGAGCTTATATAACAAAGAACCCCGGAAGTTTTTAAGAAAGACAGACCTTTATAATAAAAATAAATATATAAATCGCTTCTCTTGTTTATCTTTACTAAAGACCTTCCATCTTTAAAAAAGCATTTAGAAATAGAATCAATTATTGTTTCTTTATCTTCAATATTTTCCTGCCTTACATACGGCGGATTACCTATCACAACATCAAAGCCATCCCGCACTCCGAACATCCACTCGGGGTCAAACCAATCAGTAGATGCATTTTGGTCAAAGATATCAAATTTAACGATCTTTTCAGCTACTTCATTATTCCAACCATCACCAATCAAAGCTTTTTTTAACTTTTCTCTTAACTCTTTATCTTTATTTTGTAATTGAATTTTTTCAGCTCTTGACTTAATTCTAAAATATCTATGTCTTAAAAACTTTAACTCTTGCTCTAATCTTTCAATCTCTGGATTTCTTAAAGATGTTTGATTAGACTTATTTAATCCAATTAAGGTATTTGCAGTAACGAATTTTGTTTCAAGGTTTGGTAAGGTTAAAATTCCAAAGTTTGGCTTACTCTTGTCTACTTTCTGGTCTAATATCAAAGAGATAAAAAACCTTAGCTTGCTAATCTGTATAGCTATAGGCTGTATATCTACTCCGTAGATACAATTTTCTATCAAATAAAGCTTTCTTGCATAGTCGGGATAGTTTACGCTTTCGTCAAAGTTTTCGTTGATTTCTTCTAAGAGCTTCTCTCTTTCTTGTTTTTCTTTTTCTGATCGAAATACTGCATCTGCTTCCTTAGATGCTCTTTCTAATTGAATTTCTTTCCACGTTTCATTTTTAGGGTCAAGCTTTTGGAGTAAAAACACAAGCTTATGAAGAATTCCCATCGGAAAAGCACCAGAACCACAGGCAGGGTCTATTATCTTTACTTGGTCTATTGCTTTAATTAGCTTTAATCTTAAATCTTCAGAAACGTTTAACTCTTCCACAGAATAAGAGAACAAATCATCAAGTATTTCTTGTGCTTCTGGTACATTTGTTTTTAGATACTCTCTTAAGCTTTCTTCTACCATGTAATCGACTATCTCTCTTGGTGTGTAGTAGCTACCTGTTGCCTTTCTTGCTGTTGTCTGTGTTTCTGGATTGTAGCTTGCAAGGAGATTTTCGAACACTTTTCCAAGTAGTTCTGGGTCAAGGGCTATCTCTTGGTCTATGGGTGTTGCTTCGTCTGTTGTAAAGTTGTAGCTATTTAAGATATCAATCAGTCCTCTAACCTTTGCGTTTTTGTTCAAACCATAGTTAGATAAATCAGCGGTTTTCTCTGTACTGCTAAAAAACAATTCATCACTGATTTTAGCTTGCTTCTTCTCATTTCTTGAAAATCCATCTATATAAACTTTGTCTTTATCTAAGCAGTCAAAAAGTCCACCATTTATAAATGGAATATCTAAAAACAGCTTTAAAACTTCTTCTTTGCTTATCAAAAATTTGTCTTCGTATCTGTATAAGCTTTTTACTCCAAAGTCTTTTTTGTTAGCGGGAAAGCCTTTATCCTCTGCCCAGCCTCTTTCTTCAATAGGTTTGTTTAATGTTGCAAAAAATAGATTCTGCAAAATTGCATTGTAATAGTTATTACCTCTGCCAAAGTCTTTGATTATCTTTTTTAATTCTTTTTCGTTAAATAAATTGCTTGGCACTAAGCCTTTTTGTTTCAAAAACCATATAAAAATTAATCTTGTTAAAAGTCTGATTAAGCTTTGGGCGTTTCTGATTTCTTTGTCTTTTTCTGGGTCATTAGAGTATTTATAATCATCGGGAAATTTTACTTTATCCATTGCATAGTAATACCAGTTTTGAAGCTCATTATAAAACTCTTTTGTGATAGGTTCAACGCTAAAAGCTTGCTTTATAGAGTTTAAATCTGTAAATTTACAATCTTTATTAAGCTGATTTATAAACGTTTTGTTTGGTAAATTTGGACTTACGTAAAAGGTAAATCTTTTGTAGTGACTATATTTTGCCTTTGTGCCGTGGGTGGTTTTAAACACAAAAGAAAGTCTAAAATTTTTGTTATCGTCATAAAATACAAAGAGTCCATAAAATTTTTGATATTTTTCTAAAAGTTTTTTAGCGATGTCAAACTGCTTTTTCTTGCTTGTTCTTTCTGTAAGGTTGTCAATTTTAATGGCAAAAACTACTAAATCTGCCTCTTGCTTTAATCTGATGTATCCAACTTCTTTTATGTCTGATATGTTATATTTTTCTTCAATATCTTGAATGTCGTAAACTGGGCTTACATCAACAGTAAATTTTTGATCTAATAAATAGTTTTCTAAATTTTCAATTGAAAAATCGTTTGCAAGGGTTAAAAGTTTATCCATAGGCTAATTACCTCTCACGTCTCACATTTCACGTCTCACGTCTCACGTATAAGCTTCTGATTTTCTACTGCTATAATCACTTCTTGGTTTTCTAAATCCAACAATTTTAACTGATTTTCTATTCTCTCTATAAAATCTTCTCCAATCTCTTTTTTAATCTCTTCTAACTCTTTTTTTACTTCTTCTATGTTGTCCAAATGCTTTTCCACCTTGATTATTCTTTGAAAGATGAACTCTGAAAGGCTTGAATACTCTTCAATATCTTTGATTAAATCTAAAACAAAAGATTTTAGATCTCCAATATCTTTATCTTTTAAATGGTTTAATAGGTTAAAAGCTTTTTCTTCTGTGGCTTTTGGTCTAGGTTTTCTTTTTATATATGCTTTTTTATCACAAACTATTTTGTAATTGTTCCAAAAATCCTTAGATATTTTTAATCCTTTTGTTTTTAGGTTGGCTTTTATTTTTTCGTAAACTTCTTCGAAGCTTACTGTTTTTGGTTGTCTTTCTGAGTAATCTTTATAGCCTACAAATAAGTCTTTGCCTTTTCTTATAAAGACCATAAGTTCGTTTTTGTCAGACTGCTTCGCGGTTTTTACTCTATGAGGCATATTTTGTATTTGTTTTATAATCTCTGGATAGGTTTCTTCTATTTGCCTAAACTCATCTCTAACTTTTGTAAAAAAGCTTTCTTCTTCGTCTTCTTTGTACTCGTTTAATCTTCTGTATAATTTTGATGCTTCTGGCTCTTCTGATGGGTCAAAGATTTTAGCATCTTCTCCAAGTATGCTATGAATCATAAACATCTTTGTTTGGGCTATTTGTCTTGACCGTACTATATCCGCTCCTTTTTCTGTTGGGAAGAAGTTTGCTATGAATATCTCATTATATACTTTTTTACCTATCCTGTTTATCCTTCCAACTCTCTGTATAACTCTAACAGGGTTCCATGGTATATCGTAATTTATAATCGCTCCTGCTTTGTTTAGGTTGTATCCTTCTGAAAGTTTATCCGTCGTAAGTAGAATTTTATATTTATCTTCTTGTTTTTTGTATTGTGCGTCAAAATTTTTTGCTATCTCTTCGAAGGTTGTTTTTCCTATGTTTCCATAAGCTGTTAAGACTATATCATTAAAATGTTTTTTTAGTTTGTTATCTAAATGTCTTGCGGTGTCTATATATTCTGTAAATATGACAACTTTTCTATTTTCTTTTAAAAACTCCTTGATGCCTTCTATAAGCCTATCTGCCTTGGGGTCGTTTTCTGTAAGTTTTAATTTTTCTATCTTTTCTAAAAAATCACCAAAAAGCTTTATGTCGTTTTGTATGTCTTTTATAAATTTGTCTTTTTGTTCAAAGTTATCTAAGTCGTAAACTTTGTAATATTTAATGTTTGTATTTTCTTCTTTTAAATTTTGCTCATATTCTTCAAGCTCTCTTAAAATCTCCTCTGGGTCTTTTTCTGCTAAATCTTCCATTAGTTTTCTATCAAGAATAAACTTATTTGTTTTTTCGATAAAATCTAAAGCTGTTTCATGAATGCTTTTAAATCTTTTTATACTTTCGTAAAATGAGCCAATGCTACTTTCAAATCTTTTAACCAAAAGCCTTCTCATAAAGTCATAAAGGTTTATTTGACTTTCGTATATAAGTAAAAAGTTCTCTTCTTCTTCTTTTAGCTCAGGTTCATCATCTATAATGCCCATTTCATATTTGATTGGGATGTAGATTGCGCCTTTAAACCTTCCTCCCATCAGTTCCTCGTTAAAAGCTGATATTACTTCATCATAAAATTCTAACTGCTCTTTGGTAAGCTCATAAAACCACTCTATTGGGTCTTTAACTGTTGGTAGTTCGATCCTTTCTTTGTAATGCTTTAAATCAAGCCTGTTTCTTCTTATTACTACTGGTTCAAGTATTGATCTTATATGTCTTGCTAATTCCTTAATCTCTGTTTGTACTTTGTCCATTTCTACTTCATTATTTTTATTATTTATACCAAAAATTTCTTTGTACAACTTTGAAGCTCTTTCTCTTTTTTTCTTGTTTGTAGAGTTGTGATGGTTTTTTATATAAGAGAGTTTATAAAACAGGTTTTCGTACTCTATAAATTTAGATTTAAGGTCTCCATCAAATATAATGGTTGATTTTTTTGGTATGGTAAAGAATTTCAAAAGAGCGTAAATGTCGGAAGGTCTGTTGTTAAAAGGCGTTGCTGTTAGAAGTAAGATGGTTTTTCCTCTGCATATCTCATTAAGGTAGTGGTAGTTAAGGGTATTTTCATTTCTAAATCTATGGGCTTCGTCCACAATTACAACTTCTATATTGTCATGGTCTTTAACAAACTCTAAGACTTTTTCTAACTTTCCAAGGGAGAAAGTCTCCCAGCCATATAGCTCAAAATCTTCTAAGTATTTTTTCCATCCTATGGATTTATCCTCAGTTCCAATAAGATGGGGTGGTGCTATGACTATACCTCTTTTTCCTAATGCCTTTGCTACCATGCACGCAACAACGGTTTTTCCAAGACCAACAACATCGGCTAAAATTGTTCCACCGTGAGATTCACAGTTTGCGATAGCCTGAGAAACCGCTTCCATCTGGTAAGAGTATGGCTTATAGTCTTTTCTCTTCATTAGATCTATAAGGTCTTTGCTTATATCTTTTGTTTTATGGGTATCAATGTAGGTTTTTAGTAGATAAACGTAAGCTAAAAATGGAGTTATCTTTCTTAATGCAGTCTCATTTTCAATAGTATGAATTAGCTTTCTTACATCATCTTCTGATAATGATATTGCATTTTTCCATTGATCGTCGAAATACTTTTCTGCTTCTTTAAATCCATAGTCTTTTATCTCAACGTTAAACTCAATTTGATTTATAATTCCTGCTCTTGTTAGGTTGCTACTACCTGTTATAAAAAGGTGCGGTGCTGATTTTTCATTTGTTTTAAATAGATAAAGCTTTGAATGGTTAGGCTCCTTAGTCTTTTTTATAACTATTATTTTTTCTTCTAAAAGTTTTACAAAAAATTCAACTTGCTGGTATATCTCTTCAGTATCTAACTCTGAGCTTGTAAATGCTGTTTTTACAGAGTTTATTAAAGCTTGAATATACTTATCTTTATTTTTATCTTTAAACTCTGTTGACACTTCATATAGTCCATAGTTGCCTTTGTCTACATTTAATCCAACTAAGATTTTTATGTGTTCCTGTAAAAGCTTGCCTTCTTCGTAGAGTTTTATTAGAGTTTCGTAAAATTCTTTTATTCCTGAAAAATAGAAAAACCCCACAAGAAATTTAAGCTCTCCGCTGATTTCTATCAGCTCTTTTAATCTGCTTTTAAGGTCTTTATTTTCATGATTGGTGATAAATGTGCTCAAAGGTAAGGAACCTCCTTTATTAATTTACATTAAAAATTTTATATATCTCTTGCATTGTCGAATAATAAAATATCATAGGATAATTTTTTTTCGTAAAAAAAACCACCAATTTTTAAGTATTTTGAGTTATAATTTTATTAAATTGTGAAATTTTTTGACAATCTTGAAGAATCTTATAAATAGGTTGTTCAAAATAATTTATCGTGGTGGTGTGAGATGATAGGTTTACAGGAGCTTATTGTTTTGGTTTTGCTTATGCTTTTGGTAAACATCCCATTATTTTTAATCGCATTAGTGGACATCCTGAAGAGTAAATTTGCGGGCTATAATAAAATTGTCTGGTTGTTAGTAGTGATACTTGTTCCATTAGTTGGTCCCATAGCCTACTTTTTCATCGGCAGAAAACAGAAGGTAAAAGATGAGAGAAAAGATTAAAAATATCACTGTTGAATTTAAAAAATGATTGAGAAAAAATTGCCAAAAAGGTAGATTATATTAAAAAGGGAGGCATCGATTATGAGTAAAAGGTTTTTTTTATTCCTGGCTTGCTTGATAGCATCTTTTGCTATCACTGTAAGCCCATTGTTTGCGGAGGAAAAGCCAGAGGTTTTTGTGCAGACAGGGCATAGTGGCGATGTCGCCTCCGTAGCCTTTTCTCCCGATGGCAGGCTATTAGCATCAG